>RCNA010000048.1_pt1 | contig 14831 bp, 12 predicted proteins | sample 2041331 | NCBI WGS metagenome assembly RCNA01 (sample SAMN09708233, study PRJNA481090) | Marine sediment metagenome, whole genome shotgun sequencing project. | reverse complement strand
AAATTAAATAACTGCCATATTTCGTACAGGCGACACGGTCACCGTGTGTTGCCCGGTTAGACAAATGGAGTAGTTATTAAATTCTCATTTCTAAGAACAGCAAAGCCCTCTGGGGCGACGTGACCGCTTTAAAAAACAATCTGAACATCTGGGGAAAAACAAACCGCCACAGCGGCGTTACATATCCAGCCACCAGCAAGGTCATTCCGACCTTTCAGGCGAAGCAAGTGCCGGTGAGCTGCGTGGTGTTCGCCCATCTTCTTGTTCAGATACCGGAGGGCTTCAGCGGTCAAGCTGTCGCTCAAGTTACGGAAAAAGAGGCCATGTCCTCTGAAGCGGACATGTTACTCATCGGAGAAACCCGTCAGGCGAAAGAGAATAATGGCCCCGCATTTTCCTATTACGGCCCTGTTCAACCCTATAAATGCCGGGATCAGTGGAGCGGTTGGAAATTCGCCTATGATGAATGGGTCGAGCAAGGAGAGTGGATCAGCATGGGCTATGATGAATGGGGCAATGCCGGAGTCCGTTTCAGCTCCCCTCTTATTATCCAGGTCGCCTTTCTGCGCTGTCAGGATTGAGACCTGTTTCACCCTCAGGCGCGAGCCACTTCAATAAGGTGCGGAAAACTTCCTTTTCATCCAGCGGCTTGCCGAGATGGTCATTCATGCCTGCGGCTCTGCTTTTTTCTACATCACCCTGCATCACGTTCGCCGTCATCGCGATAACAGGGAGATTCCTGAACTTTGCCTGTTGACGAATTGCGCCGCAGGCGGCGTAGCCATCCATAATCGGCATCTGAATATCCATCAGCACGCCGTCAACTTTTTTCGTTTGCAGGAAGTTCACAGCTTCTTTGCCGTTTTCAGCATGAAAAACAATAAGTTTTTTTCGCTTGAGCAGAATGGTCGCCAATTCCGAATTAAACTCGTTATCCTCCGCCAGCAGAATTTTCTTGCCCTCCAGTCGGGATATTCCTCCGAAATGTTCCTCCTTTGTTCCCGTTTTTTTCTGTAGCAATCGGTCATTCTCACCTCTGTTCAGCGTCAGGGTGAAATGGAAGCGAGAACCTTGATCCGGTTCACTTTCCAGCTGAATTTCACCGCCCATCATAGCAACTAATTTTTTACTGATAACTAATCCTAAACCGCTGCCGCCATATTTCCGGGCGCCGGAGCTGTCCGCCTGACTGAAGGATCGGAAAAGCCTGCTCTGTTGCTCAGTATTTATACCGATACCTGTATCCGAGACGAAAAAATGAAGGCTCACTTTTCCCATCTGTATTTCCTCCGGCTGGGTTAACAAGGCAACCCCGATATCGATATATCCATCCTCGGTGAATTTTACAGCGTTGTTACCGAGATTGATCAAAATCTGTCCAAGACGCAACGGATCTCCCCGCAGCACCTCCGGCACCCCCTCCGCGCTCTCGATATTCAGCCTCAGCCCCTTTCCCTCAGCCTTGAGCCGTATAATATCAGAGAGATGATCAAGCACTTCCTGTAAACGGAAATCAACCGTTTCCAGTTGCATCCTCCCCGCTTCAATTCTTGAAAAATCAAGAATATCGTTGATAATACCGAGTAGGGAACAGGAAGCGATGTTCACTTTGGAAATAAAATTATGCTGTTCCGGGGACAAGTTCGTCTCAAGAGCGAGCCGTGACATGCCGATGATCGTGTTCATCGGTGTGCGTATTTCATGGCTCATGTTTGCTAAAAAAATAGATTTGGCCAGCGTCGCCGACTCCGCCACCTCCTTGGCTTTCAGGAGTTTTATGGCCTTGCGCTGTTCTCTTTCCATCCGCTTCTGATCCGTCACCTCAAGCCTGATTTCCATTTTAGCGGGAGTTCCGTCTTGGGTGGTAATGGGAGTGGCGACAACGTCAAACACTCGCTCCTCATAGTTCAATTCATAGCGAATCGTCTCATCATGCTCAACAACCCGTTCAAGATGACAAAGAGAACAGGGTTTATCTCGTCCATAGACGGCTTTGTAACATATATCATTCACCTTGCAGCCGAATCGTTTAGTCATGGTGCTGTTCGCATAACGAACACAAAACGTCCTGTCAATAATATATAAACCGACTCCGACCCTGTCCAAGGTGTCAAGAATGGCTGTTTTTTGTTGCTCACTGCGGATGAGTGCGCTGATCATCTTCCTGACAATCCAGTACATTATAAATATAATTGCAATTCCGACCAACCAAATCGCAAAAAAAGCCTTCTGTATCTTATTTACATTATCCCTATACTGCGCTAAATGTTCTTCCAAAGGCACGGTAATACTTACCCCGCCTCTGATTGCGCCGACTTTTTCTCCCGCATGACAGCGCAAACAGATTTCTTTCGTTTTAACAGGCCGCATGAAGCGGACAAAGGATTCTCCGTCAATCTCAACAAAATTAATATACTCCTCTTTTCCCTGCTCAAAAGAGCGGAGTGCCTTTTTCTCCCACTCTGTCGGTTTATTATCGGGTCGTTTTGGCTCAAGACTTGTCAAACGGCCCTCTATTCTTATACCCCCCTGCTTCACCTCATTGATCTTCCTGAACATGTATGCCGGATTGACAAAGGTGTATTTCTGCCCAGAGATCGTCACATCACGGTTTTCTATCTCAAGATAGGGATTCGGTTGGGTCTCCTTTGAAACAGGCGCGTAGACTCCGCCGTGAAACACAGTCCATGCGCGGTAGAGAGTATCTTTTTCCCAAAACATCCTGGCGTTATTTTCAGCCAGCAATATCGTCGTTTTTTTCATATGTCGTTTATTCCACGATAACAAAAGAACAAGTAACAGCGTCCAGCTCAAAAACAATACTGTCAATATCCTGATAAAAGGTATTCTTTCAACGTGCTGTATATGCATAAACGAGTATATTTTTCCCCTGACGCTTTTTTTTGAACCTGTTGTCCCTGTTGGACTTTGGACTTTTTTTGAAGCCCGGATCTTCTAATTTGCAAATAACATGCCATTAACTCTCGTAACAAAAATAAAGTTGCGATTCGTAACAAATTAAATCTGTACGGCACCGGACTATTACAAGGAACGCTTTTTATTCTCTCTTGATATTAATTACTGAAATAGAAAAATATTGCTCCTGTCCATATTGCGGACGGGTATTTTTTACTCAAAAAAAACCACTGAAGTTAAAGTTTTTGTTCTTTTCGTATAACTCGTAGCTCCCTGCCGGAAAACGTAGGGAAACAACACGCGAACAGATACGGAGGCGTGAAAATCACCGTAAGGGATATCAAAGGACATAATGTCAAGATAAACATGTTCTCCTTTTCTTATTTTTTGGTATACTCTTTATTCCGTTAAATCTGAATTTAAAGATTGAACCTGAATCATAAAACAATATGAAACAAGAGCGGGAAGGCATACTCTCCGGCATCCATGCGCTATATAGGATTTGTCCGATATTTTACTGAACGTCTTCTGGCTGATATGTAATTTTAACAATGAATACAATAATACATAATATTATAATATGGATAACAAGAAAACCATTCCCCAGGTGCGGCAACGGATTGATGAAATTGATGACACAATCCTGAGCCTGCTTAAGGAGCGGCTTGACTGCGCTCTACGTATCGGGCAGCTCAAAGAGAAAACTGAACGGTCAACTTGGGATCCCAAGCGGGAGCGTGAAATCTACGGGCGTCTGTTCGCCGATAATGAGGAGGTGTTTCCTGAAAAAACTCTGCGGAGTATTTTTAATGAAATTATAACTGCCTGCCGACTGGCTCAGAAAAAAACCGAAGTTGCTTTCCTCGGCCCGGAAGCCACCTTCACCCATCTTGCCGGGGTGAAATATTTTGGTTTTTCCGCTGATTACAAGGCACTTGAATCCATTGACGAGGTCTTTCGCGAGGTGGAAAAAGGTCGGGTAGAATACGGCATCGTGCCTGTGGAAAATTCCATTGAAGGCGCGGTTTTTTCCACCTTGGATTCATTCATGAAGTACCGGGTCAAGGTCTGCGGTGAACTGCGCCTGCCCATCCGCCATAATTTGATCTGTCAATCCGGTGATATCAAGGATATCCAGACCGTGGCCTCCCATTACCAGCCCTTGGCTCAATGTCGGGAATGGTTGCGGAAAAACATGCCCGATGTTCCTACCTTGGAAGTCTTTTCCACTGCCGGAGCGGCCCAGATGGCAGCCAACAATCCCAATATCGGAGCCATTGCCAGTGAACTGGCCGTCAAAACCTATAATGTCCAGGTGGCGGTCAGCGGAATTGAGGATTATCAGGGCAATACCACTCGTTTTTTAGTCATAGGCCGCCAGTCACCCACGCCCAGCGGCAACGACAAGACCTCCCTGTTGCTTGGCTTGGCCGACCGACCCGGCGCACTGAATGAGGCTCTGACTGTGCTTTCGGCAAAAAATATCAATTTGGCCAAGATCGAGTCCAGACCTATCAAAGGAAAGCAGTTTAAATACCTGTTCTTCCTTGACCTGGTGGGTCATGTTGAAGATCCCGCTATCAAGGAGGGCTGCTCCATTCTCCAACAGATCTGCGCCCATTACGAATGGCTCGGTTCCTACCCTAAGGCGGATACCTCCGAGGATGACAGCGAATATGTCTAATCTTCTTTCCTGTAAGGGACTCAGCAAGGCCTTCGGTGCGCAGTCTTTGTTTACCTCTGTCAACCTTGTCCTGGCTAAGGGCGACCGGGTCGGTCTGATCGGCCCCAACGGCTCTGGTAAATCCACCCTGCTTAAAATCCTCGCCGGGCTGATTGAGGCGGATAACGGCGAACTGTTCCGCCAGAAGCACGTCCGGGTTAGTTATCTGGCTCAGGAAGATATCTTTGACGAGGAAAAAAGCTGTGCCGACAACCTCTATGCGGTGGTTGAGGATCTGCACCTTGAACCGGTTGAGCAGTACAACCGGGTGCATACCCTGCTTAGTCGCGCTGAATTTAGTGATCCTGAAGGCCCGGTTCACCTGCTCTCGGGCGGCTGGCGCAAGCGGCTGGCCATCTGTCGGGCCTTGGTCGCCCATCCCGATATCTTAGTCATGGATGAGCCCACCAACCATCTGGATATGGAAGGCATCCTCTGGTTGGAAAAAATGCTCCAATCTTCGTTGCCAGAAAGCCCAAATGGATATCTTCTGGTCAGCCATGACCGTCGTTTTTTAGAAAATACGGTGAACCGAATCGTTGAGCTTTCCGCCGCCTATCCTGAAGGCACTTTGCAGGTTAATGGGAATTACTCGGCCTTTCTGGAAAAACGAGAGCTCTTTCTGGAACAGCAGCAGGAGCAGGAGGAGCGGCTAGCTAATAAGGTTCGGCGGGAGAATGAATGGCTCAGTCGAGGCCCCAAGGCCAGGGCCACCAAGGCCAAATATCGCAAGGATGAGGCCTACCGACTCCAAGACGAACTTGCTAATGTCAAGGGTCGCAATCGGGTGGGAACCAAGGTTGATATCTCTTTTGACACCACGGATCGGAAGACCAAAAAATTACTCACCGTGACCGGCATCAGTAAGGGATTCGGAGAGCGCACGTTGTTTTCCGGGATTGACCTGACCCTGTCACCCGGTACCCGGCTCGGTCTGCTCGGCGGCAACGGCTGCGGCAAATCCACGCTCATGCAAATCTTGGCTGCGGCCGCTGATGATGAGGGCTTGAAACCGGACAGCGGCACCGTGAAGGTGGCGGATAATCTTCGTATTGTCAGCTTTGATCAGCGCAGAGAACAACTTGATCAGAAACAGACCCTGCGTCGAGCCTTAGCCCCGGACGGTGATTCTATCCTCTATCAGGACAGATCTATTCATGTTGTTTCCTGGGCTCAACGCTTCCTCTTTCGCGCTGATCAACTGGAAACGCCGGTGGCTCGACTCTCTGGGGGAGAACAGGCCAGAATCCTGATAGCCTCGCTCATGCGCCAGCCTGCGGATGTGTTACTCCTTGATGAGCCGACCAATGATTTGGATATTCCCTCCTTGGATGTATTGGAAGAGAGCTTGAACGAATTCGCTGGTGCTCTGGTGCTGGTCACCCATGATCGTTTTATGCTGGATCGGATATGCGACCGGGTGCTCGGTTTTGATGGAAAAGGCGAGGCATCCTTTTTTGCGGATTATGAACAATGGCTGAGTGCGCTTTCAACAAAGGGGCAAAAACGGCAGGGCGGTAAAAAAGAGAAAATAGTCACGAACGTTGGGAAATCCGGGAAGAAAAAAATAACAAAAAAACTCTCCTATATGAATCAACGGGAGTATAATCAGATGGAGGAGAAGATTCTTGCCGCTGAAAGCCGACAGGAAGAGCTGGAGGCGAAAATGCATATACCGGAAACTGCGGCTGATCAGAAAAAGATGGCCGTTTGTTGGCAGGAATTGGAGACCGCGCAGCGGGAAGTCGCTCGGTTGTATAGCCGCTGGGAGGAGTTAGAGGGAATGAGAAAGTGAGAAAGGTTGTCAAAAGATGCGGCAATCGAAAATAATAATAAAAATAAATAACAAGGAGTATGTATGACAGCGGCAAAGAAAGGAGACAACGTAAAGGTACATTACACAGGCACTCTTGAGGACGGCACACAGTTTGATTCATCTGTGGATCTTAAGCCGCTGGAATTCACACTCGGTAGCGGTCAAGTGATTGTCGGCTTTGACGAGGCGATCACCGGCATGGAACCGGGCGAGAAAAAAAATGTCACCATTCCCGCTGACAGAGCATACGGTCAGCGCAACGAAGAGATGGTTATCAGCACACCCCGTGATCAGGTGCCCTCTGATATCACCCCGGAAGTGGGCCAGCAGTTACAGCTCGCCGGGCCGAACAACCAACCCATCATGGTTAAAATAATTGCAGTGACGGACGAGCATATCCAGCTTGACGCCAATCCGCCTCTGGCGGGTAAGGTGCTTACCTTTGAGCTTGAATTGGTTTCCATCGCATAGTTTCGTCGATATTTTTTGCGCAAAAATGAAAAAATCGCAGTGACAAAGCGAGCTGAATATGAACACTGATGAGCTGCGGCCTTGGAAAATCAGGGTTGAACGACGTATCAAATTGGAAAAATGTCAATCATGGGAGGAGAGCTTTCATGTCTTTGATGAAGAATCCGCCTTTGCCGTGGAGATGGCTCTGGCAACCGGACGTCCTCTGTTGGTGCGGGGAGAACCGGGTATAGGTAAGAGCCAGCTAGCGAGGGCCGCAGCGCAGGAGCTAAATCGTTATTTTGTCGCGGAGGTGATCACCGCCGCCTCGGAAGGGCGGGATCTGCTCTGGCAATATGATCCGGTGGCCCGTCTCAATGATGCCCAAACCTTGGCTGCGCAAGGGGTTACCGGGCGATCCCTTGCCCAGCCTGCGCCCTCGGAAAAATCTACTGTCCCGACGGGAATTGCCGTAGCAAAAGCGAGTCAACAAACCCTTTTTCATAGAAAAAAGAAAACAGCACGGCATAGAAAAAAAAAATCAGCTAGCTTGCAAAAAAAATTTCCCTATCAGGTCAGCAGAGCCGGTACCGCCACGATTGAGCGGATAAATGTACAGGATAAAAAAGAGGGCATCCTGCATCCGGCCAATTATATCAGTCCTGGTGTTCTCTGGTGGATTTTTGATGATGAATCAGCGCGCAGGCAGTATCAACAATGCGCTTATCCGTTTTATAAACCAGGATTTATCGCCACGTCAGATGAGGCATCAACGAAATGCGGTTTTGTCCTGCTTATTGATGAGATTGACAAAGCTGATTCCGCTCTGCCGAATTCTTTGCTTGAAGTGTTGGGCAACGGCGGTTTTCATGTGCCTCTGCTGGATGAATCAGTCGGTATGCGTACGCATAAAAAACCGCTGGTGATTATCACCACCAATGAGGAGCGCCCATTGCCTTCCGCCTTTATCCGCCGGTGTTTGGTGCTGAATCTGCGCTTTGATGATGAGGAATATTTGCGTTTTTGGTGGAAAAAACAGACTGAAAAATTTCCTCGAATCTACAGCGGCGCACAGTTTAATCAGGAGCTGGCCTTAATCCGCTGGCTGTCAGAGCGTGCGGAGATACATTTTAAGCGGGTGTTTACAGACAGGGTTAAAGAAAAGGCTGCGGAACTGTTGATCAAGGATCGGAAAGCGGCACGACAGGCGGGTCTGCCTAAACCGGGACAGGCTGAATACCTTGACCTGCTTCAGGCATTGCGGGAGATGCCGCCCGCCCCGGACAAGAGGGGAGAGAGCGGAGAGCGGTATCAGCTGGCCTTGTTGGAAAAAATCAGCCGTTATGCGCTGGTCAAATCTCCACCGGAATAATTTTCTTGTCATTCATGAACGCACTGTAATGAACAGGCAATGAAGTTATCCTCAACACAGGTCGCCAGGGCGCATATTCTACACTTGCTCGCTGTCCACCGAAATATATCAGTGGATGTCGCGGCGAGGATGGCCGGTTATGCGCCTGAAACGGGACAGGAGATTGCTGACCCGTCAGCTAGGTTCCTTAATAACCTGTTGCTTGAGCTGGCTAGCCAGTTGGTTGAGCCTGCTGAAGCCGCTGACCTCGCTAAAATCAAGGAAGTCAGCAAAGAAGTACCGCCGGAACAATTTTGGTATCTGCGCAGGAGGGAAAAACTCCAGCCCCAACGGCACAAATTTCAGCTACCGCCGGAAGGAGATTCTTCTGATCTACCGCCGTACCTGCTGAATATTGAATCGTTGCGGTCAGAGGAACTTAATTTCCCTGATTCCTTTGAAGATGCGCAATCACCTATCCAGGAATCCCACGCCACAGCATGTATGTCCTTCAATTCCGGTTTCGATCCGCCTAATCCGATTTTTCCGACTTTGGAGCGATCAGCCAAGCCAGATCTCACCGAATTGGTCAACACAATTTCCAAGCATCATCCTCTGCGCCGCCTGCTTGATAACGGTAGGAATGAAGTTGCGGCTCAAGAACATTTTCAAAAAAATTCCGAAAAAAAATTCCGCGGGCGGGTACATCGTCTGCTCGGTCTGCTCTCCGTGGCCGAGTATGCGGAACCGGCCCTGTTGCAGGCGATCATGCAGCTCCTGCCCTCACCATGTTCTGACGCTGAAACAGAGGCGGCGATGCTGTCCCATCCTGATGTGCGGCGGTATAACGATAATACCGATAACGAGCTGCCCCCTCTGGCTGTCCGGTTGAAAAAAAAGGCTGAGTATCAACAGGTCGTCGCCCTGGAAAATCCCTCCGTCCAAGCTGGGTTGCTAGATGCGATGCGGGAGTGTCGTTCCATTAATGCTCCGGCTCTGTTCGCCGTGGAGCTACTTCAGTCCTTACAATTTCTCCGGCCTTCAGATCATACGAAATATATTGATTGGCTGGAAGCGTTTATCCTGCGTTTTGTCCGTACTTGGTTTGAGCGGTCGGATAACAGCGTTATGATGCCGTATGCCCGTCGTCTTCTGCGCTTATGTAATAATGTACTGCCTCAGACGATCGGGAAAAAATATGCCGGGCCATCCTTTCTCTACGGTATACTGCATAGAGAGGCGTTGAGGGCAGGTGCCGTGATACCTCCGCAGTACAAGCCGGAATCAGTTCTCCGCATGGTACGGCGATGTGTTCCGCCTGTCAGGTATCTGTTGGCGCAGCGGGGAGAAGGCATTTTTTTCAGTCGAAGCACTGATGCCGATTCCGCCACTGACTCCGGCCCGGATGCGGGAAGTTCGATTGCTGCGAATCTCACCTTCTCGGTTGACTGTCTGTTGTTGTACAGAGGAGGACAGGTTGAGACCCTGCCGGTTCGAAATTACGGATTAATTTGTTTGCTCAACAGTGAGCTTAACAGCCGTCTCAACAGTGGCCAAGACGGCTTTTGTTTGCAAACCCCTGATGAAAATTTATATATCAGCACCTGTTTTCGACCTTCTTGGTCAATCGCTATAGGACGAAACAGCAAGGGACTGTTTGCGGACGTGCCTTGGCTCGGCGTGAGGAAACGTTTAACGTGGCGGAATCAGGCCACCGAGGCCGGGCGGTGGGACGGCGACGGGAGTATGCGTACAGACCAATACGGCCTGTACGTTGATCTTGTAATTGCGGAAGTTGCGAAAATTGCGGACCGGGTGATTCAGCGATTTCGCTGGATAGAGCCGGGTGGATTTATGATGGGGTCGCCGCCGGATGAGCCGGAGCGGGAAAGCTGGGGAAAGGAGTCCTTGCATGAGGTTGTCCTGACAAAAGGCTTCTGGCTGGCTGACACCGCAGTGACCCAACGGCTGTGGGAAGCGGTGACAGGGAATAATCCGTCCTTGTTCAAAGGAGAGGAACAGCCTGTGGAAAATGTGAGCTGGCATGATGTGCATCATTTTTTCAAAAAATTAAATGCGCTGATTCCCTGTCTCGCCGCACGATTGCCCACGGAGGCGGAATGGGAGTACAGTTGCCGGGCCGGGACTTCAACCCCTTTTTCTTTCGGAGCGAAAATTTCTCCTGAACAGGTGAACTATAACGGTCATTATCCATATTACAGCGAGAGAGCAGGCCGAAATAGAAAGCAACCCGTCGCGGTGAAGAGTTTTCCCTGTAACGCCTTGGGATTGTATGAAATGCACGGTAATGTCTGGGAATGGTGTCAGGATTTTTGGAGGGAAGATCTCCGTTCGGATGAACCGGTCATTGACCCACAAGGGCCGGAAACAGGTGATGTCTGCGCAGTGCGCGGCGGCTCATGGTTTCTCAGCCGCAGGGGAGTGCGTTCCGCTGTTCGCGGAAAATTCGCTCCGACTTTTTCCAACAGCCGCATCGGGTTTCGTTTGGCCTTGGATCAATATGTCCCGTAATCATCTTTCTCCGCCTCAATTTCCAGCGACATGGGCTATCGACTGGGGTGAGGACAACTATGGCCTATGGATGACCTTCTCTTTGAACAAGGTGCGCCAGACATTCCGCTGGATCAGGCCCGGAGCCTTTATGATGGGGGCGGCGGTGGGGGATGGCGGTCAACGTCCTTGGTTGGGAAAAGAAACCGGGCATAAGGTTGTCCTGACCAAAGGGTTCTGGCTGGCTGATACAGCGGTGACGCAGGAAATGTGGGAAAACGTGATGCATAGTAATCCTAGCGGGTTTAGGGGAGATCGGCATCCTGTTGAGCGGGTGAGTTGGAATGCTGCGCAAATTTTTTTACGACGCTTAAATACCTTGCTTCCTGGACTTAACGCCCGTCTGCCTTGGGAAGCCGAATGGGAGTATGCCTGCCGGGCCGGAACTGACTCTCCTTTTGCATTCGGTGCTGAGATTACTCAAGAACAGGTAAATTATAACGGCAATTTGTCTTGCAATCATGGTGATGGCGGGAGCGGAGAAGGTATGTTTCGCCGGAGAACTGTAGCCGTGAAACATCTGCCCTGTAATCGTTGGGGCCTGTATGAGATGCACGGCAATGTCTGGGAATGGTGTCAGGATTATTGGCAGAAAGATTTGTCAACAGAATCTGTCGTTGATCCCCAAGGCCCGGAAATGGGGGGGTTCCGCTTGACGCGCGGCGGTTCCTGGGCCTGTGACGCTCGGTTTGTCCGTTCCGCCTGCCGTGACCGTTATAACCCTGATTATAGCTCAGGGAGCATTAGCTTGCGTTTGGCGGTGTTCGGGAAAAATATGGATTTAAAGTAAAATATCAGATATTCTTCAAAGAGTAGGAAATTATTGTTTGCAATTTGAATTAAGGACAGCGGAAAAACCTCCGGGAATGATGACAGTAAACGAACTAAACAGGCGGGACACAGACGGCATAGATGCGAGATTGGAGCAAAACTTTGTCGATATAACAGCAGATTGCCCCTATGGCATGCTACGGAAAGCTGTTTATCATCAGGCATTTTTTGGCTCGCTTTCTGATCCCAGCATGGAGCTTTTTTTTCGCAACGGCTATCGCCGCAACGGCAACTGCATGTATTCCATGCGCTGTCCCGGATGTAAGAAATGTGTTCCCATACGCCTGAACCCTGAAGATTTTATCCCCAATCGTAATCAAAAGCGGGTTTGGAAAAAGAACAGGGATGTCAGTATCGAACTGGCACCGCTGACTATGTCTGCTGAAAATATTGTCCTGTTGGACAGTTTTTTGCGTACCAGATTTCCTGACGGTCAAGCAAATGCTGAAAGCTATTACAGCGGCTTTTTTATCACCTCCATGACGAAATGTTTTGAAATTCGTTATCGGACAGCTGGTAAATTGTTTGGGGTGGCTGTGGTGGATTGTTCTGATCAATGGTTGAATGCAGTCTATTTTTATTTTGATCCAGAGCAAGCCGCACGCAGTCCTGGAACGTTTAATATCCTCTATCTTATTGATTTTTGCCGTCGGCAGGGGATAAACAGTTTGTATTTGGGCTATTGGATTGAACAGGTCAAGGGGATGCGGTATAAGGCCGCCTTCAGACTGAGTGAAATTCTTGTGGACGGCTGTTGGCGGAGATTGGAAAAATGAGAACCATAAGGGATCAGAAGAGGATACGGGAATGAACAGTGCAACAGGTGCGACAGCGACGATCACTATCAATGATGATTACATCGAACTATACAAGATATTAAAATTGGATAATATGGCGGCCAGCGGTGGCGAAGCGAAATTTATGATCAGCGAGGGAATGGTGCGAGTGAACGGGGAAATAGAAACTAGGAAACGCAGGAAAACCGTTGCCCATGATGTGGTGGAATGTGACGGAAGGCGGATAACTGTGCTCTCTGTCATAACATAAAGGAATAAAGAGAGAAAGGGAGAAGCCTCATGTTTGACAAACTGAAACTGAGTGACACGACGGTTGCGACGATTGACTGGGACATGACCCCGGATCTCGCCTTTTGCATTTTCTCCGCAAAGGGAATGCGGGATGAACTGGTCAACACTCAGGAACGGATCTGCTATTTTTTTATCGACAATTGGGGAGACGAACCAAAGCTCTATCTTATGGAACGGGGAACTAGGTATGTGCATATCTTGGCTGAAGTCAAAGCCCCTGAAGAGATGCTGGTTAACTGTATTGTCGGTCAGGGTGGCACTCCTTCTTCAAGGAATAATTTTCCTCTTGATGCCGCATTGAAGGAGTGGTTGCGTGTTCGGGTGGTTGAGCCAGATGAAAGTCCTTTGCTCATTCCCGCTGTCGCCTTGCAAGCAGAGGAGGAGGATATGGGAGTACCTCTTCCGCCTGTTGGAACGGTTCGAGGAACAACTGGATTCAGCGGTGAACGGGTCAATTTGCCGACAGAGCCGATTACGCTTGCGGACGAACGGATCGGCCCGATTATCCGCCAATGGAATTTTTATGATGCGTTGCTGAATCCCCAAGGGAGTTTTTCTAATGCCTTGGTGGACACTGGTGATGAGAGCACTGTTCTTGATCAGCGAACCGGGATACTCTGGCAACGGGCCGGGCTGGATCTTTGTTCCGCACACACGATGAAGGGCAGGATAGAGCGATTGAACAAGGAGAGGTTTGCAGGACATTGTGATTGGCGCATACCCACTCTTGAGGAGGCCATGTCGCTCATGGAGCCTGTAGCCAATGCGAAAGGAATCCATCTTCTTCCCTGTTTTTCCAAGGAGCAACCGTTTATCTTTGTCACCGCTCGGCGTAAACCGACCGGCTGCTGGTTTGTCGATTACGTGCGGGGCAAGGTGTACTGGTCTTCTGCTACTGTGCCCGGAGGTTTTTGCAGATTATGCCGAAAAGAAAATTGAGCACTGGTGGAAACCAGAGAAGGGTGTTGAAACAATCAGCGTAACTTTTTGATTATACGTCATTATTCAACAAAGCGTTATTTTGCGTAGAATAACGCTATTCTAGGTAGTTATATGCATACTTTTCAACACCCTTCAGAGGCCGTCTGAGATGATATGAGAGTGCCCGTTGTGATATCGGTACAAAGTATCACAACGGGCATTCAAGATTGACAATTAAAATCGAGAGAAAAAGAACCCGCCTGTTACCGATTCAGATCCGCAGTCTTATAATCTAGGCGCACAGCGCAGTATTCCTTGGTGGCAAAGGAATAGGCCACCACCACAAACAAACCGTTCTCTTTTTCCGGGAGCACCTGAAGACGAACATCGCCGAACAGCTTATCCTCACCCAGCTGCGCATCAGCCTTCTCAACAAGCTTTGCTCCCGTCTCAAGCGCTTCGGCAACGGTTGCACCGTAACCTCTGACACAGAGATTGACAGCATTAGTGCCTCCGATTGTGGTGCGATCAACCTTAAGTTCCCCGTGAGCGGCCAGAGGAGCGGTGGCAAGGAATACAAGTGTCAGCGCGACCCATCTTTTATTGCATACTCTCCCTGTTGTTTTCATAATATACCTCCTGGTATTTGAAATAAAAGCAGGCAACCCGGCTGTCTCACCCTAGAGACCCGTGGCTTTCCGACACCGCCTCACGACGGCTGTGGCTTTGGCAACCTTCCGGCACCGAATTTTTTTATTCGGAACCGACCAAAAAGTCATGGAGAAAGCGGCTGATCTTTTTTTAATTCAGCGTTGATCTCCTGTAACATTCTGTCAAGAAGCTACATTTTCTTTCAGTTTTGTAACCCCTTGATGTTTTTTGCCTGCGTAACATCGAATTATTGATGCTGTGCGATAAAACATTATTGATAATCATTACTAATTTAGTAAGATAAGACATGAGGGTACTATTGTCAAGTGCTGATAATACAACAGCGCATATTGTATCCCACATTCCGCACGTTGACAGATAAAAAAATATTTTATAACCTGCTGCCTCAAAAAGGAATTTAATAAATCAATCAAGCAGCAGATATGGAAAACAACACAGCGATTTTACCACAGGAATGCTCAAGTAAACTCCTCAATCACTTGGGCTTGGTCG
>RCNA010000047.1_pt1 | contig 15018 bp, 14 predicted proteins | sample 2041331 | NCBI WGS metagenome assembly RCNA01 (sample SAMN09708233, study PRJNA481090) | Marine sediment metagenome, whole genome shotgun sequencing project. | reverse complement strand
TGATTCTGGGAGGTGATCTCCACCTTACCGGTCTGTAAATCCTTCACCGGCTGGTTGCCGCCCCGATGCCCAAATTTCAATTTAAAGGTGGAGGCACCATAGGCTAGCCCCAAGATTTGGTGCCCAAGACAGATACCGAAAATCGGTTTGTTGCCTAACAGTTTACGGATATTATCTATGACGCCATCCACACCCGCCGGATCACCAGGGCCGTTGGAGAGAAAAATTCCATCCGGGTTCAGGGCCAGCACATCTTCGGCAGAAGTTGTGGCAGGAACAACATGCACTGCGCATCCTTTTTCTGCGAGGATACGGAGCTGATTGAACTTGATCCCAAAATCATAGGCCACGACCTTGAATTTCTTTGCCGCCTCGCTTTCAGCAAATACGCCACCCTCGACCGGGGCATTATTCACCCAGTTATACGGCTGTGCCGTTGTCACCTTGGCGACCATATCCCGACCAACCAATCCCGGCCATTCCTTTGCCCGTTGAACCAGAGAAGCTTCATCCAGATCCTCCGTGGAAATCACGGCCTTCATAGCACCTTGCTTACGGATGATACGGGTCAGCATGCGGGTGTCAAACCCCTCAACTCCAAGCACACCGTACTTTTTCAAAAAGTCTTCCAAGGTGCCGGTTGATCTGAAATTACTGGGCACGGCCTGATACTCACGCATCAAAAAGGCGCGGGGATGAACGGACAAGGATTCCATATCCTCTTCGTTGACCCCGTAGTTGCCAATCAGGGGATAGGTCATGGTCACCAGCTGGCCGGTATAGGAGGGGTCGGTCAACACCTCCTGATAGCCGCTCATGCTGGTATTAAAAACAATTTCACCCACCGCTTCCCCGGCTCCGGTAAAGGAACGACCAGTCAGCACAGTGCCATCTTCAAGCGCTATTAATGCTTTCATGTGTTATAATTATTTATTGTTTTATAGAAGAGATAGATTTTTCAGTTGCGGCGCGTCTATTATATTGTTGCGCTGATACTTTTAACATTCTCTGTATCAGCTTGCAATTGGAAATCAAGAAAGGATTACCTTCCAATGTACAGGCGACTCTCACTCATGCGTTCGCCAAATTTTTTTGCAAAAAAAAGCATACAACATGCAATATTTAAACCAACAAACAGTGCAATACCTCTATTCATCTGACGGTATTATTGATATGTTTTTCCATTATATTTCAGCCAGCCGTTTATATGATTACCAGCCGGATCATTATGTGTCCAGTGAATGAGACCACCTTTATCATTCCATTCATACTCTCCGTAAAACTCTATTGTACTATTTTTCTGTAAATTTTGAATTTTATCTGCGAGATCAATATTATGAGCGACAAGCAGTGTTTGTTTGGGACTTACTCGTATTATAAATTTTTGATGACGGGGTTCTACGAGATCGTCATCTAAAAGAACTATGACAACACCTTTACCTTGAACTTGGATATTGCTCTTTTGATTATCAAAAGCTTCCTGAAGGATCGTAATATAATCTTGAGGGGGTTGTTGGTGCTGTCCAGCAATTCCTGATAAAAGCGCTGCAACAGTCAATAAAAGATTATTCATTTTCTCAATATGTTTTAATAGATTAAAAAGAATGGAGTCTTGCGCCTAAAATGCGTGAGATTTTTTCGAAGGGTTTGTTGTTCCGATGTTTAACAACTAAGCAACTGTATCCGTTCTGCTCTCAGCCGACTTAAGAATTTTCAGCAATATAAGGAGCAATCTCTTCCGGCTTCAGGCAGCATTCCTCCATGCCTAATGAGCGAATATTCTCTATAGTGCCGGGCAACAAACACGAATCAGGCTCCTGCAAAAGAATTTTTCCCCCATTGCTGACAACCGCTTCCATCCCAATTTTCAAGTCCTGCTCCACACCGCTCAAAAACACCAAGGTCAATGTGAAACCAAACACCTCCGCCGCTGAACAAAGTAAATCATTAGAACTAAGTGAGGTTATATTTGCTTCGTTATCCTCACCGGAGAAAACAGGTATTCCCTCACGAGAAAGAAATATTATCTTTTCGCGACAATTTCCAACCCGACACTGCCCGCCCAACAAGTCTTCGCCGGAAGAACAAGGCAGAGTGGTATAACTGGTGAAGTCGTCAAGATATGACGATAAATATTTAATAATACCGGGATACATATTCTGCAAAACCACAACCGCCATCTCGCTGTCGTACTTCAGAGCGGGAATAATTTTCTGCAGTTCCAGCATTCCCCCCAGTCCGCCAAGTATCAACAACAATTTACTCGCCGGTTTGTCCGATTTCGGTTTATCATGCACCGGATTTAATTTCTTGGCCCGGCTGACATTATCAACACAAAAGTCCTTCACGTTCGTCAGAATATAGTGCAACCGCTCACTAATAAGATTCCATGACTCAGGGTTGACCGGTTTGGCGACCACATCAACTGAGCCGTATCGCATAAAATCCATCATCTTCGAATAATGCTGGTCGTTAAAATTACTCACCAGCACCACCGGCGCGGGAGAGCGTATCATTATATGCTTCAAGGCGACATTACCGCTCATAACCGGCATGGTCATATCAAGGGTCACAAGATCAGGAACCTGCATTTCCAAAAACTTCAGAGCTTCCTTGCCGTTCGTCGCTGTCCCCACCACCTTGGCGTTGATCTGTTGTTCAAAGAGCTTGACAAAGGCTTTGGTGAAAAAACGTGAATCATCAACCACCAGTACCCTGGGCAGGCTTGATTTCTCATCACCGGGTGTTGTATCTTTAGTCTGTTCGTCAATACGCCGCGCGGCCTCTAATAACAGAAAATTCCACGAGGAATCAATAGTCCGTGCATTCGTGGAGGCGAACAACATACTGAATGTCCCTGACGGCCAGCTCATTATTCGATAAAAGGCCTCTTCTCCGGTTAACTCTCCAAACTCAGCGTGAATAATTTCATTATCAGCAAAGTAAAGAACCCCCCTGTTATTTTCGCTGAGCACGCTCAACTTTCTGTCGTCTCCGGCGAGACAGGCAAACTGCACAAGATCCACAAGCCCCAATCCCTCAATTTCACCGACAAAACCGCTTCCAACGGAATTATTCATATGTACATACTATTTTTCTTGATGTGATCAAATTCACAAAGCGTTAAACGTGACATGGGTCGCGATAAACACCAACATAAGGACAAAAAATTCTTTAAAATGGGTTTCAGGCACCCGTTGTAATAATTTCGATCCGAACTGAGCACCGAACAGCACTCCGATGATTCCCGGAAGCGTGACAGCCCAGTATATTGTTCGCCCGAAAAGCAGGTGAACAGTGAGGGCGGTTAAGGAAAGAACCATCATCAGGGCTATACTGCTTGCCACTGAATGAACCATAGCGAGTTTGCAACGCATGTTAAAAAACGGCACCAGCCAGTCGCCCACACCAATACCGAGAAATCCGGTCAAAATACCGCCGATCAGAGTAATAAACCTGCCTCGGCGAGCCGCTTGAAGATCAGCTTGATCTGCGCCCTCAATAAAAAAATCATCCCCTCGAAGAAAAACATAGGCGATAAAAAAAATTGTCAAACCAAGAAAAAGCTCAATCCAGACAGGATGCAACAAAAAAGATAGCGACACCCCTACGATCACAGCCGGTATGCCGGAAAAAAGCATCATTCGTACAAGCCGCCAATCAATGAGATTGGCCCGGGCGTTGCTATAAGAAGCACTTATCTGTCCGAAAAATTGAATAACTATTGTGCAGAGTACAGCGTCATTGGGTTGCAGATCCGTGAGTGTCAATAAAACCGGCATCCAAAGAACCCCTCCGCCAAGTCCGAAAAACATAGCTATAGATGATATCGCCATACCGATCGGCAACATCAGCCAGTATTCGGAAAAGATCAACACTTATAAAAACTCCTGCCGAATTCCGCTAGGGTGCCCTCAAGTTCATCAAGCACCTCGACCGCATCATCAACCCGGGTTTCATTATCCCCTTCGAGCAAGGTGAACCGCAACTGATCGCTCATGCTCTTGACCAGCAGAATAAGCTCCTGCTCGTTCGCATTTAAATCATTAATATTACGAGCAAGCTCTCCGAGTTCATCCCTGTCCTGCTCAGGCAGGGTTATGGAAAAATCACCTGCGCTCATCGCTCTGGTTCTTTCAATGATACGTTCAAGAGGAAACATAATTCGCTTTGTGAAGAGCATCATCACCAATCCGATAGCCAGCAACAAATTTCCGAGCATAACACGGACTTTCAGGAGAATTTCATTAACAATATCAGCGGAAAAATCGGATGAAATATGCTCGTTGAGAATACCCAGAACCTGTTCACCCCTGAGAAAGAATTCCATTTCAACAGCCATTGTCAAAAAAACAACACCGATAAAGACGATATAAAAAATCAGCTGGCGCTGTAGACCGCTTTTTGGAAAAAAATTAAAAGAAATCACAACAAATATGACACTTAGTTCTTTGCATCCATCATTTTTTCCAAATATTTTTTAAACGCCCGCAGATCATCTTCATAAATATCCTTAAACAAAACTCCTACGATATAGCATTGATCATCTGATATTTTTTTTGACCAAACCACTTCTGCAACTGCTGTCAGGGGTTTGGCAGCGGTCCCAGCATCAACAAGAAAGACTGTATTGTGTAAATAATGCTGCCACCCACGCAACTCAATGACAAGCTGCAACATTGTTCCATTCTTGTATAATTCATCAATCGTAAAGCAAAGACCGGTCTCCGAGACATTATTGGTGACTGCTGTTCTCACCTCCGTGTCTGTCATCGGGTATTGCAACTTGTTGACATTCAGCTTCACCTGCTTGTCAATCCTGGAGGCCTTCCGCCTGCATTTTCCTGTTTTTTCAAACGCCATTTTATTCTGAATAATTTTAATTTTTCATGTTTTTTAAACAGCACAAAAAAACGATGCGCACAACACACCGGTACATAATTATTCCTTAATTTTCGCTGTAAAAGAGAGGGCCTCGTTCTTACAGGATATCGTCTATATTTTTAACATCATCCAATTCAATCGCCTTAGCGAATTGATCATCAACGAGCCCTTCGATATTATTATCAGAAATCAGTTTATAGCGAACCATCAAATCGGCAATTTCCTGCATTTCCTCCATCTTAGGAACAAATTGCTCGTAAATGACTCTGCCGCCGGATTGATCAAGCGCATATTTCACTAACTCAACCGGTTGCGACCAATACTGAGCGGCTATCTCAGCAGCCTGATCTGAATGTTTCTTCGCCCAGAGCCCGGAACGAACCGCCCCACGAACAAATTTTTCTACGGTTTTCCGGTCCTCTTCGATCAGGCTTTGCTTGACAATAACAAGATTACAAATAAACGACTTCCAAACGTCTTCCACGTTAAAAAGAAGACTTGCCGAACCATTCTTCAAACTCTGAGCGGCAAAGGGTTCTCCAACATAATAGGCATCAAGAGCGCCAGCAATCATAGCGGAGGCCATGTCCGGCGGATTCAGTTCCACGATGTTGATATCGTCATCCCTGATTCCCTGCTCTTCCATCAGCCTGAGCAGGCTGATATTATGTCCAGAATAGCGCATGGGAACAGCGACTGTTCTGCCGATTAAACCTTGAACATTCTTTATGTGCAGATCTTTTTTGGTCACCAAAGTGCTTTCATGTCGATTGCCGATGTAAATAATTTTCACATTTACGCCCTGTTGTCGAAGAACTATGGACAGAGGGGCGATCATAAAAGCCACTTGAATTTCGTCATTACGAAGGGCTTCTGCCATCTCGGCAAAAGAATTGAACTTCAACGCCTTGAAATAAATATCACCATTTTTTCTACTCGCATGATCCAACAAAGGAGCCGCCATATTGGTAATAACCGGCATATACCCCATAGAAACGATTTTTTGATGTCCGTGGTCGAAATTAAGCCAATAATGCAAACCGGATATGAGCACCAACCAAACGATCCCACCTATAAAAAAAAGTAGGCTGTCGGATAAGGATCTATTTTGCCACTTCATTTTCAGGGCTTTGAGGCTAAACCGCATAGCTTACTCCAAGCATAAAAAATAACTCGTCCCGAAGTTCACTCAACTCGGTTTGTTTATTAAAAACAATCCTTGGATGCGGAAATTCCAGTTTACGATTAAGCTTTATCTGTGATGGCCTGCGGCTAAACACAACAACCCTATCCCCCATGATCAGTGCGTCATCAATATCATGCGTGACCACCAAGATGGTTTTTCCGAGAAATTGATGCATATTGACTACTTCTTCTCGCATTTTCATATGGGTGAGGAAATCAAGTCCGCTAAAAGGCTCATCCATGATCAGAATATCAGGATTAACCGCCAAGGCGCGAGCCAGCTCCGCCCGCCGCTGCATCCCGCCTGACAGTTGATGAGGATAATGCTCCTCAAAACCGTCCAGTTCAACCATTTCAATGTATTCACGAATTTCTCCTTCCTTTTCCTCAACATCCTCCATATGGCGCAAACCAAGCTCCACATTCTGCCAGACAGTCATCCACGGCAATAGGCCGCTGTGCTGAAAAACAAAGATATTATCAGAGCTGGGCCCATTAATTTTCTGACCATCAATGGACAACGAACCTGAAGTTTGCTTGTCAAAACCGGCTATAATGCGCAGAAGTGTTGATTTTCCACAGCCGGAAGGACCGAGAAAGCAAACCATTTCACCATCTTCCACCTCAATGTCTATATCCTCAAGCACAGATACAGTTGCACCATAGTGATTGCCGTCATCCTCCCGTTTGCGTTGCCTGCGGTTGACGAACTCTTTGCTCAATTTTTTTATCAGAATATGCCCCATCTTTTTTCCCCTTATTCTCCCCCGATTCCCCAAGATGCGGAATCAATCCTGCCGAGGCGTCTCATAATATAGTCTAAATATAACCCGATAAGGCCAATAACAATCATTCCGTCCATGACATAATCCAAACGCAACCCATTCCGTGAATCAAGAATAAGATATCCAAGCCCGGACTGCACCGCGATCATTTCAGCGGCAACAACAACAATCCAAGCGATTGTGATGGTCAAGCGAAGGGCGGTGATAATCTCTGGAATAATGGCAGGAATCACTATCTTTTGAATCACTTCCTTTCGGCTAAAATCAAAATTAGCCGCAACATAAAAAAAGGTTGGATTGATAGACTGAACAGCAACTGTTGTGGACACGACAATAGGAAAAAAGCTGGAAAGAAAAATCAAAAAAATAGCGGGTTGGTCACCTATGCCGAACCAAAGCATAGCTAAAGGAATCCAAGCCAAAGGAGAAATAGGACGTAAAAAATGAATAATCGGATTAAGCAACAGAGCGGCTGTCCGATTTCTCCCTAAAACAATTCCTAAAGGAATGCCGAGAATCGCAGCGATATAAAAACCCACGGTAACCCTGAAAAGACTGGCCACGGTATGCTTAAAAATGGCACCGTTGGTAACCAGCTCAATCATGCTTAACAGGACATGATACGGACTAGGTAGAACATTGGGACTCAGATCACTGAAACGAACTGCGAATTCCCAAAGGAGTATAATCACAGTAAAGGAGAGAAACGGCGCAATCTTTTTTGAAAAGGCTGAATGCATAAATTTATTCGTTTATGTGGTCAATAGACCGTTATTTATCCGATAATTTCTCCGGCCAGCGCCTGATACTGCACAGCTGAACGGCTCTTCTCCGCATAAGCATAAATGGGTAGATTAACAATATGCGACTCCTGCATTTTATCATCTAGCTCTATAACCGTTTTGCAGACTATATCTTTATATTTATTTTGTATTTTATCATAGATCACCTTTTCAGATGTTTTTTTGGCATCATACATGGTAATAAGCACTTTGCATTCAACATCGTGATTAATCCCTCGTAAAACATTTATGATATCAGTAACCTGTCCAACACCGTGCATAGCGAGATATTCACAGGTGGACGGCACGATAACAAGTTTCGCAGCGATTAAAGCGTTCAGGGTGAAAAATTCGATGGAAGGCGGGGTGTCGATCAGAATATGATCATATTTGTCCTTTACCGCTTTCAATCTATCCCCCAACAAGTGCTCAAAATTATGCTGTGTTAAATATCTTTTCTTGAGCAAAGCCATTTTGCTATTGGAAGGAAGTAAAGATAAGTTGGGATATTTTGTATGGAGGATGACCTCGTTGATCCCTTTCACCTCTTTGTTCAAGACTTCATAAAATGATCGTGTTCTCCTGAAACCCAGCAAAATAGTCAGGTTGGCCTGAACATCAAAATCAACCAATAAAACCCGTTTTCCCATGCGGGCTAAGGATGCTCCTAAATTCAGGCAGGTAGTTGTTTTCGCAACTCCACCCTTCTGATTGCTCACCGCTATAATACGATTGTAATCTGGATGCACCTCATCTTGCAGCAGAAAAGCATCATCAACCGAAACAGGTTTATGCACCGTGAACCGGTGATTACATTTATGGCATCGAACCTTTAACGCCGGTTTGTTAATAATATCTTCAGCGACCTTATATCTGGTTTTACAGTTGTCACATGTAATAATCATAGGAAATTCCTATCATATAGATGGTTATATATTTTTTAGCGTTCACAATCTATTACCTTTTCAAAGGAGGCTGATTATTCGTAATTTACTTAATTACCGATTCAATCGCTTCAGCGAGTTTGCTTTCTTCCACAATTAAGTCCACTTTATTACGCTTAATCGCACTGTCTGCAAGATTGGGGTATACACAGCTCCCCACACTCTGCGCTATGGTTTTCCCTGATTTTTCCTGAATTTTGGCGAAGCCTTCAGAACCGTCATCGCCATATCCGGTAAGAAGAACCCCGACGGTATTTTCCTTGAACACCTCAGACGCTGATATAAAAAAAGTATCCAAAGGTTTGGCCACAGGATCTCCTATTTTAAAACAGGAGTCACCGTTCTCATTAAGTTCGATAGTCATGGATAGCATATTTGACTGAATGTAACAGACCCCCTGTTCCAGAACTTTTCCCTGTTCAGCAACTTCGATCTTCCAGAGGACAAATTCATTGAATCTATCAACAAAAGCTGAAATTATTTTAGGGGAAATTTCCAGCAGAATAACAGCTGCGGCGGGAATCCCGGATGTCAGCTTAGTCATCAGGCGTATAAATGAGTTTGGGCCAGTGAGAGAGGTTCCGATAGCGATGATGTAATCAAGAGAATGAAAACCGTAAAGATCAGCGTATCCTTCTCGTTCATTCTGTTTGTTAACCCGTACTCGACGAATATTTTGAAAATTAACCGAGGTCGCCAATTTAATACGATCAACAATATGTTTTTTCGCAGTATGAATATCACTGGAGATCGCACCTGACGGTTTGGCCACGAAATCCACCACTCCGAGCCGCAAGGCCTCAAAGGTGATGGAGCCGTCACTGAACAGAGAACTCAGGACAACAATTGGCACCGGAGTCTCAATCATAATATGACGGACAGCCTGAAGCCCGTCCATAACAGGCATATCAATATCCAAGGTGATTACGTCAGGGCGAAGTTCTTTAATTTTTTCTAAGCCCTCCAGACCATTGTTCGCGACGCCCACCACTTCAATATCAGGATCTGTTTCCAATAAATCACTGATGGCCTTGGTCATAAAGGTGGCATCGTCAACTACAAGAACCCTAAGTTTTCTATCCATGCCGCAACTCAACCCCCATTCAGGAACATACACATAATATATTTCAACAACAAACGACTCTTCCTCGTCAGGACATCTCCGTTCTTCAATGAACTGTCCGGGCTGCTTCCGACATGCGGGATTTCCACTTTCTCTTATGACTCAGAGAACGCTCCTCCTGTCTGATCGCCTGATTCTCTGTGGCGATTTTCACCAACTCAGGAATATCCAAAATAAGAGAGATACCGCCGTCACCCAAGATAGTCGCTCCGCTGAAACCGCTTTCCACCCGCAAATAATCAGCAAGGGGCTTGATAACAACTTCTTCCTGACCAAGAAGCTCGTCAACAACCAGTCCTAACTCCTGCGTTCCCGTGCTCACCACTACCACAAACATTTTTTCGTCATCCTGCACTACTTTGTTGATATTATATATTCTGGATAGACGAAAAATCGGCATAGTTTTCTCACGAAGATAAATAACATCAACACCTTCTATTTCAGATATTTCATGGCGAAAAACACGTAACGTTTCTTCAACCGTGGTCAGCGGAATAGTAAATTTTTCCAATCCCACTCGAACCATCAAAGCCTGGATAATAGCCATGGTCAAAGGAATTTTGATACGCAATCGAGTCCCCTTTCCCGCTTCCGAGACGATATCGACTGTTCCGTTGAGTTTTTCTATATTCTTTTTAACCACATCCATACCGACCCCGCGGCCGGAGGTCTTGGTCGTTTTTACAGCGGTACTAAAGCCGGGCAACATAACAAGACGGGTCAATTCCAAATCCGACATTCTTTCAAGTTCATCTTCTCTGAACATACCTTTGTCCAACGCCTTAGCTTTGATGCGCTGGAGGTCAAGGCCTCTGCCGTCATCGGTGATCTCTAAAACGATATGATCACTCTCATGAAACGCTTCTAAAAGTAATGTGCCCTGCGCCGGTTTACCCGCACGCAACCGTTCTTCAACGGTTTCAATACCGTGATCAACAGAATTTCGGATAATATGAATCAAGGGGTCGGAGATAGATTCAATCACCATTTTATCCAGCTCGGTATCCTCTCCTTTTGTGACCAATCTAACATCTTTATCCGTTTTATGAATCAAATCACGAATTAAACGAGGATAGCGTTTAAAAAGCTGGTCAATGGGCAACATCCTGACCTTCATAACGCCTTCCTGAAGCTCATTGGAAACTCGGCCTAAATGAACGCCCGCTTCACTCAGACGAAATGCGAATTCATGTAAAGGCTTCAATTCACTTTTGGCCAACCCGGTACGCTCTAAAAGTTGCTGTTGCAACCCCTTCATCTCGTTTACAAGTTGAGCGAAATAGGCGCGGCTGACGACCAGCTCACCAACCTGATTCATTAAATAATCAATTTTTTCAGCATCAACCCGAATGCTGCTTCGGGCAGGCATCTTCTTCCCCGGACTTTCAGGGGCTTCCTGTGCCTGTTTTTCCAGCTTTTCATCTACCTCGGACTCCGCCGCCTGTAGCTCCTCCGCATCTTCCGGTTCTTCTGGTGCCTCCTCCTCCGCATCCCGCACATCTTCAAGTTCCGGTTCGACGGCCTCCTCATCGGCGGAATCATCAAATACATCAAGCGCCGCCACCTTGGCCATAATATCAAACTCCAAAGAGGACTCTTCCGCTGTCGCATCATCCTGGTTCAGCGTCGCCGTATCTTCTTTTTCTCCATCCTGCTCAGAAGAATCTATAATTCCATTAATCACACTGTCCATAGATTCTGACGAATAATCGCTTTCATTATCTATGGAAGTTTCAAGAGCATTGCTCAAGGTATCGAAAAGGACTTTATCTTCTTCAGCCGTACCTTCGGCACTTTCTTCAGCGGTATCTTCCGAAGAATCACTGAGCAAATTCGCAACATCCGCTGCGTTTTCCTTGAATGCATCATCCTCGACCACCGCCTCCTTCTGAGGCTTCCTGATCGGAGGCTCCTGGCTGTCTTTCTGCGGCTCCCCGTCGTCAATTTGAGGATACACCCTGATAACCTCATCAATAAACGCCTTCATCCCGCTGAAATCAGGAGTTAATCCTACGGACAAACCGGCGGTGTAATCAGCGATAAGTCGCTGCCAGTTTTGACAGTACGCTGTCAGGCTCAGGTACTCCATATAATTAGCGGACGCTGCCAATCTTCCGATAGCGTCATCACACCGGTCCAGCACACTTTTTTTATCGACGGCAGTCTCTAACTCCGCACACTGTTCCTGTATAAAATGAATATCAGTTTTTAATTTTTTCAGAAAAATATCGACCAATTCCTGATCATATTCATCTCCTGATGCCTCATATTCAAGGGAGATCGGCTTTATGTCTGATCCCGCCGTTGTTTCCACAGAGGAAGAGGTCGCTGGATCCTGCGACACCAAGATTGCGGGAGCATCCTCAACAACGGACTCCCTGTCGAAATGCACGGCGACAGGTTCATCCTCATTTTCTTTAGTGTCGGATAATTCATCTGAGAAAATGGAATCAAGGGCCTTGTCTAAGTCAATGCCCTGAGAGTCCTGATCATCTTGTCCCGTAGTCGGCCCATCATCCGAAAAAATGGAATTAAGAGCAGTGTCTATAGACGATTGCCGACTGCTGTCATCAGGCACACTTTCAACCTCTTCTTGGGAATACCCATCCATAGCCTGAGGAAAGGACCGAATAATCTCATCAATATAGTCCTGCATAAAAGCGAGATCAGGCATTTTCCCACTTGAAAGCTGATCCACGGCATTCTCAATGGCATGTTGCCAGTTGGAGTAATGCTGAGTAAGCTTTTCATATCCCATGTAATTTGCAGACGACTTCAGGCTCTTAATGGAGTCGCTACAACGATACAGAACATCCTGCTTGTCAACTGAAATTGAAAGTTCAACGCTTTGAGCATAGAGAAACGGTATATTTTCCTTCAGTTGCTGAAGAAAAATATTATACAGCTCCTCATCGTATTCTTCGGTCATGCTCTCTTCCGCAAGAGAACCAAGCTGAGGTTCTTCAACACCGGTACCTGCCTTCCCCTCCGTATCAAGCGGCGACTCTTCCGCTTCAACTTCAGGTTCCGAGGTGGCATCACCGCCTTCAACAACATTTTTTATTTGCTCAACCAGATCATCAACTTCCGTTTCCTCAATCTGAGTGCGTTCCAGCTCATCAACCAACAGGGTTATGCGGTCTTTGCCAGCAATAAGCAGGTCCGTGATTGTTCCGCTCAGAGGAAGTTCGCCCCTGCGAATAAGATCAAGCAGGTTTTCAAATTTATGCGAAAGCTCTGAAACCCGATCAATGCCGACAAATTGAGCGGCACCCTTTATAGTATGTATAGACCGGAAAATTTCATCCAGGACTTCTTTGTCTTCATGATGTTGCTCAAGCCGGAGAAGGCTACTTTCCATCTCTTCAAGATGTTCCGCCGCCTCAATGATAAAATCCGGCAACATTGATGAATCAATCATATTTGCCACCTTATAACAGTCTGATACTTCAATTTACTTTAAGGTTCCGGGGTTCAATTTTCCACAAAGTTCGATGTGACTGAACAGGTATCTTTTTTACGCATCCGGTTCCTGTTGATAATCAGAAACCATTTTTTCATGTTCAAGCTTGATTTCAAAATAGCTGAAGGACATTACAATGGATTTAAGATCTTCATTATTTCTGTACATGCTTGAAATATTTTTTTTGATTTCGGCCAAAGGATCTCTCTTCCCGGAAGGAGTATCCAGTTGCCCCTCTATGCGCTCCAGCAAATCACGACTTTGTTGGGTGTGATTCCAGACAAACAGGAGCACCTCCTGCGTATTTATAGCAAGATCATTGATGTTTTCTCCAAGACAACCGATTTCATCGGTGTTCTTCGTCTGATTGAGTGTGTCAAGATGCCCGTCCGCCATTAATCTGGTTGCGGTGATAACCTCCACAAGAGGCTGTACAACATTACGCTGAAAATAAACCATGGCGGTAATTTGGGCACAAAACAGAAGCACTAAGACTATAAACACAGAACCAGGTATTATTCCTGCTGTATTAAGACTGTGATTGACACATTCATACAGGACACCGACAGTTGCGAGCAGGATCAGCAATATGGTCAGAGTAAAGAAAAACATTGACTTGTTCTTCAAACTCAAATCGTTTGCTGCCTGTAACAAAGTAGACATAGGCGACAAATCCGTTTTAAGATGATCTTTGTGGCGACTCGCCAGAATTGCACCCTACCAAACCACTCGTAAACCTCTCCAACAATCCAATAGGTTACAACTGAATCCGCAAATTCCGTAATGCAATATGAGACAACATCAAAGAATTCCAGACGGCTTCCTTATCCATTGTCTTCCGACTTCTCTATCATTTCAAGAATTTCCCTGGCCTTATGTTTGCTGGCAAACCCTCTGGCACCGAGACGCTCTACTTCCGCCCGGTATATCTTTTCATCAAGGTTGGAAAGAAAGACGATATGAGCTGCGCTGTCATAAAGTAAAATTTCCTTGGCAGCGGCAAGTCCGTCCATATCACGCATCGTGATATCCATAGTGACAATGTCGGGCTTTAATGATTTATACAGTTCGATAGCCTCTATACCGTTTTTCGCCTGCCCGACCACGACATGTCCGGGCGGCTGCAACAGCTTGGCGATCATCTTGCGCATCATGGATGAATCATCGACAATCAGAACTCGCTTACTCATCTGGTCATTCTCCGTCTATTGACTTGAGCTGCTTCAATTCATCCGCAAGCAGAATACGGTTGAAATCAAGCAGAATAAGAAGGCCCTCACCAATATCACAAACACCCCTGATATATTGATTTCCGAGCCCGGCCACAACCACGTCGGGGGGAGGCTCAATGGTGCTCTCCACAATCTTCAGCACTCTGGTCACGGAATCAACGATAAAGCCGGTTACCCGACTGTCAATATCAAGAATCAATATCCAAGAATCCTTTGATGCTCTATTTTTTTTAAAAAGATTGAGCCGTTTACGCAACTCAATAACCGGAATAATATTTCCCCGAAGATTAATAACTCCTTCTATAAAATCAGGAGAGTTAGGTACAGATGTAATGGGAGCGGAACGGATAATCTCCTGGACCATAAGAATATCCACCCCGAATTGCTCCTTGCCAATGGTAAAACCGACCAGCTGCATAAGCCGCTCTTTCTCGTCCTGATCAGTCATCCTCTCGGCTGTAAATGCCTCAGCCATGGATTATCTCCTCTTTGCGATTATCTTTCAGATAAAACCCGGCGCATATTATAATGCAACCGATACTTTTTTTCTTATAAATAGTTATAAGTTGCACCTAATTAAAGGTGGGTGTATCTACCACAAGGGTCTTTAACATAAAGTT
>RCNA010000107.1_pt1 | contig 15079 bp, 12 predicted proteins | sample 2041331 | NCBI WGS metagenome assembly RCNA01 (sample SAMN09708233, study PRJNA481090) | Marine sediment metagenome, whole genome shotgun sequencing project. | reverse complement strand
GATACTGTGAACAGTAAGTTGTGCTACATTTTCAAAGTTTCGTTTTCAGATGCTGTCTAAAAAGTGTCAACTGGGATATGAAGCATGCCGAGGTATTTTAAATTGTTTTTCCATATCTGTAAAAATTATGATACTGTGATCCGGAAAGAATTTTATTAGATAATCTGAACAACGAGGAAAAAGTTATGAAAAAAATATTGAGCGTAGCGGCAATATCCGCCTTACTGCTTACTGCAAGCCAAGGATTTGCGGGCAATATGCGAATTATACCGCCGTCCTTGGGACTGGATCAGGAACAGGTAGATCAGTTGAATTCCAGTCAGGCTCGACAAGACGAAGAGATTGACGGGCTTCAAAGAAATCAAGCGCGGCATGAGGAAACAATCTCTGCCAATGCGGCTGCTATTCAACAAAATGCTGAAGATATTGAAACGCTGAAAAATCTTCAGGCGGTGCAGGAAGAAGAAGTAGAAGTAAACCTTTGGTATATCAAGGGCACCGGCAAAGCGACTTGGACGGGTTCTATGGATCTTGACAAAGCCGCCTATGGTTTTAAGGCGGATACGGATGTAGGATACGGTTACGGTTTTTCTATAGGAAGACAATACGGCAATTTCCGTATTGAAGGAGAAGTGGCCGCCCAGCAGGCTGATATCCAAGGCAATAATTTATCCGAAATTAAAATCAGCACTGCAATGCTCAATGGATTTTACGGTATTCCTCTGTACAGTAGCCCCTTTTCCGTGTACGGCACAGCGGGTATAGGCGCAGCCAAAGTTGAAGTGGTTTTCAATAATGATATTGACGGCAACGAAACAACTTTAGCCTACAAGGCCGGAGCCGGTGTGACTATGGATGTTACCGGAAATATGGCAGTTGATGTGGGCTATGAATACCTGAGAACCGCTGATGTTGAAGTTGGTGCTGAACTGCTCAGTGTTAGTAATATCAACACCAGTGCGGTTAACGCTTCTTTGAGGTACAGCTTTTAAGAAATTAAGAAATCAGCGATGCTACATCTTACCTGACCGGCTTGGAGTAATCCTGAGCCGGTTTTTTATTTTCCTGATTATACCCAAAACAGCGCAGCAGGTTCCCGTCTGTCAGGCAGGTGACCGTGCCCTGATCTCTGGTAACGGCTGACGGAATGCCTCGCTCCTGCCAGATAGCAAGGTTTGCCGGAGCCGGGTGGTATTTTTTTCCGCGCTTTCCTGCGGAAACAAAAATCAGTGATGGATCGACAGCTACGAGAAAGGATACGCTGTTTGAGGTGCTACTGCCGTGATGAGCGGCGAGCAGAACATCCGCTGTCAGGTTAATCTGTTTTTCGAGGAGCACCTCTTCTCTTTTTTTATTTATATCAGCCGGAAGCAAAAATGCCCGCCTTCCATGACTGTATTTTACGACCAGTGAAGCCTCGTTCACTGATATTGATGGGTTAAGCTCTCCAGACAAACCGGACATCCCGATAATGTCCAGCTTCAGGCCATCTTTTTGCAAAATACGATGCGCCGCCTCTATAATAATGACCTCTGTGCCCTGTTTTTTAGCTTGGCTGATAATTTCTTGATAATTCCCTTCATCACGTTGGTCGCCGTTGATATAGAGCGTTTTCGGCTTAAAATGAGACAAGATAAAATCCATGCCGTTAAAATGATCGCTGTGCGGATGACTGATAACGGCTTGATCAAGCCTCCAGATCCGCTGTTTCCAGAGATAAGGGCCAATAACATGCTCACCAACATTCAAGCTGCTTTTTTTATTGCCTCCTCCGTCAACAAGAAGACGTGAGCCGTCAGGGAGGTACAGGAAGCAGGACGAACCTTGCCCGACATCCAAAAAACTGACCTGACTGATTTCTGGTTTGCTCGGGAAAACAAGTCCCCAGGTGAAGTGGAGCATAAGCAGAACAGTCCCGATCAAAGTGATATGTTTTAGCCGCCGCATCTGCAAGTCAAGGCTGAGTCGCCAGAGCGAAAGCAGCAAACCGTATGCGAGTATTTCCGACCACGTCGGGATAATTGTCCACAACGAGGAAAAGGAAAAAGCACTGCCGATCGCTATGCAATACTGTCCGGTCGTGATACCGATTCCGCCGATTTTCAGAAATATTATAGCGACTTGCGGAGCAATGAAGATAAAGGGGACAGCGGCAAGCCCCCAGGGAAGTGCCCAGAAGCAGAGAAAAGGTTCCACCAGCAGATTCATAATCGGCCCGACAATGGAAAAACGGTGAAAATAGAGTAGGGTAAAGGGCAGGGTGCCTAAGGTCGCTGTCACTGAAACCAGTAATGCTGGCAGGATATAATGGTGGAGAAAACGCATCGGCGTTCGCATCGACGGTGTTGATTTTTCGAAGGAGGAATCAGCGGAGGATGTTGCCATGATGTGCGGAAGAAAGAGTGCCAGGGCGGTGATAGCACTGAAGGAGAGCTGAAAGGAAACGGTGAACAGACTCAGAGGATGCAAAATCAGCACCAGCAGAGCCGCTGTCGCCACAAGATGGAACATGGCGTGTTGTCTGCGCAGAATTACAGCGACGGAAAGTATAGCCGCCATGATCAAAGCCCGCAACACTGGGGTATTCATGCCTGCTATAAAGCTGTAACCCAAGAGAACAGGCAGGATGCCGAACAAGGTGATTGTTTGTACATGGGTGTGTAGAAGCAACCATTCAGATCGTTTCAGCAGCCAAATGATAATCGCCCCCGCCATGAGTCCCAGCAATCCCATATGTAAACCGGATACAGCTAACATATGCATGGTGCCTGTGGCCTTGAACTGCTCCTGAATCTCTCGTGGGACACCCGCCTTGCTGCCGACGAGCAGGGCTTGGTATGTACCTGCGATTGACGGCCTGAAATGTTGCCTGAGAAAGAGGCTTATCCGTTGTCGGGTTTGTTCCGGGAGATAGCGTAGATTGTGGAGTTTTTCCTGTATACATGTCTTTTTTCGTTCTTTGAGTATGGCAATATGCCGCCTGGATCGTATCCAGCCGCTGACATAGATGCCTTTGGCGGCGAGATAGCCCTTGTAATCAAAAACACCAGGGGCTTTAAAATTTGTTACCGGCCCTGCTTCCGCTGAAATCAGCAAGGTCATACCCGGTCGGAGATCATCAGCTTCGCCTTGCATGGACAAGCGTATGCGACCATGGGTGGGCAACCATTTTTTCTTGCCGTCATGGCGCAGTATCTCCTGAACTTCGAATTCAAACTTGGAGGTTACGGATTGCTGTTCCCTATCCTGCTTTTTCTTGTCCAGAGTACTGCTTTCCTCAACCATCGTCTCCAGTGTTCCCGCCAAGGTGACTTTGTTCTGGCAGCAGGGTGAAAATATGTCCGGCGGTATGCGGTGTTTTGAGGTGATAAAGAATATTGAGGTGACCGATCAGGAAAAATAGGGGTAGGCTGATAAATAGAGAAAATTTAAAAAATAACGCTCTCGGTTTATGTTGCCGGTACACATAAAAGACAAAGGCGACAGCGGTCAGCGCAAGCAAAACGATCAAAGCAAGCGATTCGGAGAGAAAAAAAGGCTGAAAACGACCAGATGCAGTGCCGAGGATAAAGCAGAGCGTTATCGGCAGCAGGATATTACGGTCACACCACAGTATACAAAAACCTATACTCCGCCGCAACGGAAACGCAGAGGAAAAAGAGATTACAGGAAGCCGGAAAGACATTTTTTCTTACCGCATTTATCGCAGCAACCCCTGTATTGCCTGAATATGCCTATGCACACCGCCTCGATGCTGATCCACCAGCGTTTTCGCCGCCAGCCCGATACCGGATCGAACTTCGCTGTCGACGAGAAGATCGGACACCGCCTCGATCAAGGATTCCGCATCAACTTTTTTCGCCCCGCCGCAGGCGATAAGATCCTCCGCGATTTCAGCAAAGTCCTCCATGTGCGGGCCGAACAGTACTGGCACCCCTTGCGCTGCCGGTTCAATGGGATTATGCCCTCCCTGCTGGACAAGACTACCGCCGACAAAGGCAACTTTGGCACAACTGTAGCAGGTGGCAAGTTCACCAAGGGTGTCTAAGATAAGTACATTACCGTTTGCGGTTTTGTCGTTAGGGATACCGCTACGGATACTGGCGGTTAGATCAAACCTGCGGGCTAGCTGCATCAATTCGTCGCCCCGGCTGATATCGCGTGGTGCTATGATCAGGAAAAGATCTCCGCTGGGGGCCACCCCTGCATTTTCTTCTTTTGTTTTGCATAATGCTCTGAATGCGGCAAAAAGAAGCTCCTCTTCCCCAGGATGGGTTGAGCCGCAGACCCAGATGGTTTTTTCACCTTCTTGGGTCAGAGCGGGATGATCAAACTTCGCAAGCTTTTCAGAGGTATCAACCATATCGTATTTCAGGTTACCGAGAGTGATGACCCTGTCGGCGGGAAGACCAAGTTCGATCATTTTATTGCGATCCTCTGCTGTCTGCATGGAGAGTAGAGCAAGACATCGGAACATGGGCTTAAAGAAAAAGGAAAAGCGATGATAGGCGGTAACTGATTTTTTTGAAATCCGTCCATTGACCAGCATTGCCGGGATGTTCTGCCTGTTCAGTTGATCAAGCCAGTTGGGCCAAAAATCCGTTTCCACTAGGATGAACAGGTTTGGTCGGACAGCCTTGATATATTGCCGAACGGCAAAGCGGAGATCCAAAGGGCCGGAAAGGACAAGGTCGACATGGGGGCTGATCAGGGTTTCTGCGATTTTCTTGCCGCTGTCAGCCGCGGTGGTAAAGACGAGCACTGCGGAATCCCCAACTTGATCCATATCCTGACGCAGGGTCTTGACCAGCGGTACCGCCGAGATGACCTCGCCCACAGACAGGGCATGGATCCAGATGACCGGCCCGCTACCAAGGGAGCGAAGATGCTCCTTGATCCGTCCTGTTTTCAGGCCCAGTCGTTCCAAGGTGCGGCCTCGGTATTTTGTCCGGCCCAGGACGATAAGCAGAATCAGGGGCAACAGGAACGTACCGAAAACGGTGAGCAGGGTATTGTAGATCAGGATCATAGAAGGATTCAGGTATCAGTCAGCGTTCTTTTTCCCCTTTTCGGTTTATTCTCTTGATTCCTTTTGGTGACAACGTATAAGTTTTCAACTTTTGTCCTCGCCCAGGGTGTTTTTCGTAGAGACTTGAGACTGGAATTCACCGTGGGATTGTTAATAAAACATCGTATCCGAGTCCATTTCCCCAACTTATCCCAGCCATAACAATCAACAAGGTAATTAACAATTTCCTTTAGAGTCACTCCGTGCAGCGGGTCGTTAGTTTGTTGTTCACTCATAAGTTGGGCTGTTTTTTGTCTAAAATAAATTTTTCTATATTCAGCAAATTGCTGATTAGGTCGGCATTGTTGTAGTCGTAGCCTGTGATAAAAAAGTGCTTTTGAGTCGCTTACTTCTTTTTCGTTATAAACAAGAAAATTTCACCGTAAACGTGGTTCCTTCTCCTTCCCGACTCTTCACGGTTATCTCACCGCCATGCTGTTCAACGATATTTTTAGTGATAGCAAGCCCTAAGCCAGTTCCCCGATTTTTATCTGTGAAAAAAGGTATGAAGATTTGATCCAATTTCTCTTCTGACATACCGGTTCCCGTATCTGATATTTCTAAGGCCACGCTTTTTTCTTGGGACAGAGAAAGGGTTCGGGCAGTCAGAATACCGCCGCCTTCCGACATGGCGTGGATGGCGTTGAAGGCGATATTGAGCAACACCTGATAAATTTGGTCGCCGTCTATCCTGATGTCCGGTAGCTCCGCATTGAGTTCTTTAACTAGCTGGATGTGTTTGCTGGTGAACTCCACCGCCATAAACAGGGCCAGACGTTCAACAAGATTGTTTAAAGAGGCGGGAGTCATGGTGGGTGTCTTCGGTCTGGCGAAATCAAGAAATTCGCGGACAATGCCGTCCAGACGCTTGGTTTCCTCAACAATAATTGCGGAAAGATGCTCATTTCCCGGAGCGAGCTTACTGAGCCGTTTTCCAAGTATTTCCGCTGTGGATCGGACAATCCCCAAAGGATTTTTGATTTCATGCGAAACAGAGGCGACCATTTTGCCGAGAGTAGCAAGTCGCTGGGCCTCATGGAGTTGCTGCTCAAGTTCCCGCCGTTCCTCAGCTCTGGCCTCCATAATTTTGTTGGCCCGAATCACAATGGCACTCAGAACGGCGAACAAAATTCCCATGACCGTTAGCGAGAGTAACATGATCCTGAGTTGCAGGGAAATGACGGCTTCCAAATCTTCCGACAGATCTTTGACCACCAAAATCACCCCCATGATTTCTCCTGAACGGTCACCCAGCTTTCGTTCCTGACGAAAAGGTACATAGGTTTTCAGGGTGCAGAACATAGCTTTTGTGGAGTTGGGCAACAGATTGAGCATGGAGCCGTTGAAAATCAGCAAGGAGGAACTTTCGCCGGTAAGGGCCTTCTGATATTCAATGCCGCCGATATCTTTCCGGCCTACCATATCCAAATTAGTGGAATAGGATACTATATTCTCTTTGGAATCAAAAATAGTTACCGACTCAATGTTCATTCCCCGGATGATATTATGCATCATCTTGTCGAGTCGTTCAAACTGGGTGCTGTCAGACAGAGCTATACGCCCATAGCGAATAACGGTGGGAATAACAAATCGATGAAACACTTGGCGATTCAAGTTTTCAGCGAACATGCGGGAATAGCTTTCACTTCGTTCCAGCATAGTTTTTTTGGCATTATCGGAAAAAATCCAAGTAAGCACAAAAGAGGCGAGAAGAATAACAGTCAACGAAGTGAAAGAAAAGTATTTCACCAAAGCAAAGGGTTGCTGGCCGCTGTTGACAAGGTGCTCAGGGTGCTGTTGTTGTTTTGTCTTCAAAGTTTTTTATAAAATTATTGCGCTACGGAAATATTGACTGTTCTGACCAGTATTATCCTGAATACTAAACTTTGACCCGCTGAATTACCAGAAGAAACGCAGAAGAAAATATTTTTTCCTTGCAATGAACCGTATGCTATCCGCTTTTAATCGTATGGCGCAACAGGTCAGAATTTGTGCGTAGGGAAATACGCTCCCAAAGCCCAAGCCGCCGCAGCCGTTCAATATTAGCGGATTTCATCCCCCGGAAAGCCGACTGATCCCGCTCGTTAATAGTCAGAATGACCTTGTCCGTTTTAGCCTTAGCATGAGCCATCAATCTTCTGGTCTGACGCAGCATCAAACGGGAGGCGACCAGTTCGCCAAAGGCCGGATGCCAAGGGCCAGCTGTCAGAGCGGCCTCCAGTTCCGGCCCCGCTTGCAAGCCCATACGCACCACCCGGATACCCGCCTGAGTAAAACGTTGTTTCATCCAAGCCGCCAGCAGCACGGCCTTGTTCAAACTGAGCGGCATGTAGTCCCCCCGCTTGTGCGCCTCAGCCAGTTCGCTGTTCCGCAACACCAGTAAAGGGTAGATGCGGACAAAATCAGGCCGCAAGGCGATCACCCGTGCGACGCTCCGACGCAGGCTCGTCTGGCTGTCTCCAGGAAGGCCGAGTAACAGCTGGATTCCGATTTCCATTCCGGCCTGCCGGAGCTCAGGCATTGCCCGCTCAACATCAGTGGCAGTATGGCCCCGTTTGGCTGCGGCCAGCACCCGGTCATTCATGGACTGTACCCCTAATTCCACGGTGGAAACTCGGTGCGCCTGCAAAAGATGAATTATTTTGGGATTAATATAGTCTGGTCGGGTGGATAAACGGAGACTTCCCACTTTTTCCTGTTCTAAAAAAGGAGCGACGGCTCCCAGCAATTCTTCTTGTCGTGACGGCGGCAACCCGGTGAAGCTACCCCCATAAAAAGCAACCTGAACCCGACGATTATGCGGGCCGGAATTCTGGCGGTTCAGCCAAGTTGAAATGATGGCCCGCACATCAGCCGCTGTGACCGGCTTATCAATGAAACCGCTTATTTTACGCTGATTACAGAATACGCAACAATGAGGACAGCCCTCATGGGGAATAAAAACAGGGATGACCAGAGGGCTTGCTCCTGAAACGGCTGTCAATGCGGCTGTTTGCACGGAAGGTCGAGCGGAAGAAAGTTGACTCATTGGTCGGTAAATGAAATATCTTGAAAAAATTGTTCGCAATCCTGTTCAATATTTTCCTTTTCAGCTGTCGAGGCATTGTAGTAACAGCCGACGGTGAATACTTTTTTGATCTTTTGATCATGCGGAGCCGTGATGGTTCTTTCCGTTCGCAAGGCGGTCTTGTGTATAACAGTCTGTCTGTTCATGCTCACTTTTCTGCCGGAAAAATCACCGGTCGAATTTATGATTTCATTCCACGTTCTTATATAGGAATCTGAGCTGAACGGGCTCGGTTCAAAAAATGGTTTAATTCTGTAATGCCCGAAATTTCCCTTTTGCGGAAACAGGGAAAACAAAACCAAATCCTCAGCCAGTAGCTGATCGTTCGCATACCCTAAATGCAGACGCAGAGTTGAATCCCCCTTTATCTTTTGATTGGTAACATCAAAACTGAAATCCTTCATCTTCACTTTGAGGCGATGATTGTCTCTGGAGATGTCCACCTGCTGAAAAAAGGTTGGTAGATATTCTTTCCCAAGGGACAAATACTCAATCCAGTCGTCAATTTCTCCTTTATAACCAACAGCCAGCTCGTCGCATGCCTCCTGCCCGCGGGAAAAGTGATCCAGCTTGAGAACACTTGTCGCATCATCAATGATATTACAAAGCACCCCTTTGGGATAAGGTAAACAATGACTGTAAAGAAAACGATCAACATAGGGTACATACCAGAGAGAGGAGGTCCATTTTCGACCAAGACTGTCCCGCCAAGCTGTTGTTTCTTCCGGTTCTCCGAAACTGGTGATACGAATCCGCTCAGATCCGACATAGCGAAAATAAGGAACAGCCTTGAGCAGGGTGTCTAAAATTATTTTTGGAGCATCTAAAAAGGTTTTCTGGTCGAGGTCAGCGGGTTTTTCCACCATAGCCTGCATGTTGAAAGAGGCATAACGCTTGTAATACACAGAAGAACGACCGTGATACACATTTTGTTCCTCGGTGAGCGCTTCTTTCTCCATTGCATAATCAATCGCATTCCATTTTTTGAAATTGATATCAGGAGTCATTGCGGCGAATCCTTGAATAGGAGCTTGATGACGAAGATAATAACGGAATCGCTCTCCGTTCGGCAAATTATTTTCCTTCACCCGTTCCGTCAGCTCTTTTCTGAGTTTTTTATAAAAAGTATCCAAGTCATTCTGTCCTTGTCGTCGAATTTCATCGACTGTCGCAGGCAGAGGGATTGTGTATGACCAGTTTTTTACGAGGGTTTCATTTGTGCCTTGTATGTTGACTCTGATATTACGGGCATAACAATCCGCCTCGTCGTCACTCAGATTGTCAATCTCGCTGATTGGTACGGCGATATTGTAGTTCTCGCTTCGGTTTCCTTTTACAATAACACCGATGACTTCACCCTGTACATTAAGTAGAGGGCCGCCGCTGTTTCCAGGAGAGGAGGGAGAAGAAAACCGAATGTCGTTCCATTTTCCGTATTGACGTTCCGGGGTGAACGAGGCCACCTGGCCGGCCCTATAGGCGATACCTTCTCCCAAGGCATTACCGGCGGAAAAAACTGTATCGCCTATCTCCACATTTTGATTAAATCTGAGCGGCGTTATTTTTTCCGGGTATTTTTTTAAATCAAACACCACCATATCACGCCGGGTCGAATATTTTTGTATATTGTTGACTGGGTAGATTTGACCTTCGGCATTACGGATAAAAAAATCTTTTCGCAGAGAAAAGTACATCAAACCGAAAACGTGTTCAGCGGTCATCAGTTCTTTTTCGTTAATAAAAAAAGCCGTGCCTATGCTGTAATATTCTTCATTCCTCTGGGAAAAGTCCAGTTGCTCCAGAGGGAGTTCTTTTTCGTAGGTAATCTTGTCGCTTTTCAATTTTGGGGTGACCACCTCGTAAATACCGTGGTTCAGACTCCTGATAAGTTCTTTGTCAAGAAATTCAATGTTATTTCCGGCCGAAGCGGTCCCGCAAAGAAGCAGAAGAGAGATGAATACGCCGCAGGAAGAGAGAGAAAATCGCATAGAATAAGGCCTCTGGTTCCGCCGAAATTGAGCAGGCGGTTGATTGTTGAGATATGTTGATGAAAATATGGAGCGTTCAGCCGGGATTATTCGCAGGTTGAACCTTCCTGTCGCAAAAAGTCCAAAGCGGCATGCGCAGCCTGTTGTTCCGCTTCTTTTTTACTGTTAGCCTGCCCTGAACCGAGAATTTGATCGCGAAAATGAGCCGATACTGTGAAAATACGGGCATGGGCCGGACCTTCTTCCGCATCAAGAACATATTGCGGGCCCTCGTTGTGCAACTCCTGCAATTGTTCTTGCAACCCGCTCTTGGCATCCGCTGAAATGAGCTGTTCCCCGTGTTTGTCAAGCAACGGCCCGAAGACCCGCCGCACATGCGCAAGAACCGTCTCATAGTCGCTGTCCAAAAACATCGCTCCGACCATGGCCTCATAAGCACAGGAGAGAATAGATGATTTTTTTCGGCCATTGGAACTGTCCTCCCCTCGACCGAGAAGCAGATATTTGCCCAAATCAAGGGTGCGGGCGACCTCTGCCAGGCCCGCTTCATTGACCAGAGCTGAACGAATCCTGGTCAGCTTGCCTTCACGCATTTTTGGAAAACGAAGGAAAAGAATATGTCCGACCGTTAAGTCCAGAACAGCATCTCCGAGAAACTCCAACATTTCGTTATGGCGACCGCAGTCTAAGCGTTCAAAGGCAAAGGAACTGTGAATCATGGATAGCTGCAATAAATGCAAATCCTTGAAGGAGTATTTTATTTTTGTTTGCAGCTCTTCAAGATTTTCTTTCTCGTCCTGGATCAAGGCGTCAATTGTGGTTCCCATCTTTTTATAGTCTGATCTGATTGTTATACTTATTTGTTGCAGGGTGGAAAAACGTATTTTTAGAACTTCCCTGATTGAAAAATGACGCATTTTGTATAAAAAGAAAAAATTCCCCTTGTCAAAATCGTCAAGTATTGTATAAAGTGTTGCTACATAAGTACGGCGACGTAGCCAAGCGGTAAGGCAGAGGTCTGCAAAACCTTTATTCAGCGGTTCAAATCCGCTCGTCGCCTCCAGAACTTTACAAGGTCGGTAAAATCATTTGATTTTGCCGGCCTTTTTTGTTTTCGGTTTCTTGCCGAGCTACTATTTATCGGCCGGACATGGGCACAAACGGTCGTGCCGGTTCGCCGATATACACTTGCCGAGGGCGTCCTATTTTCGCATGAGGATCTTCCTGTTGCTCTTTCCATTGGGCAATCCAGCCGGGCAACCGACCCAAGGCGAACATGACCGTGAACATATTGGTCGGAATGCCGAGAGCCCTATAGATAATGCCTGAATAAAAATCCACATTGGGGAACAGGTTGCGCTGGATAAAATATTCATCATTCAGAGCGATTCTTTCCAGTCGCCGGGCGATATCAAGCAGCGGATCAGAAACATTGAGCACGGACAACAGGTCATCGCAGGCCTCTTTAATAATTTTTCCCCGTGGATCAAAAGTTTTGTACACCCGATGTCCGAATCCGGACAACTTGAACGGATCAGATTTATCCTTGGCCTTGTCAATATATTTTTTAAAATTATCGTCGTCATTATGGATGGTTTCCAACATGGTCACCACCGCCTCATTAGCACCGCCGTGGAGCGGCCCCCAAAGTGCGTTGATACCGGCGGAGATGGAGGCGTATAGATTAACTCCGGCACTACCCACCAGTCTGACTGTGGAGGTTGAGCAGTTCTGTTCATGGTCGGCATGGAGGATAAGCAGCTTATTCAAAGCCGCAACCGCTTCCGGTTGAACTGTATACGGGTATACGGGCTTGTCAAACATCATGTTGAGAAAATTGCCGCAGTAATTCAGATCCGCACGTGGATAGACCAACGGATGGCCTATGCTTTTTTTGTAAGAAAATGCGGCGATAGTTCGAATTTTGGAGATCAGTCGAGCGGCTGTCGTGTCAAGAGTCTGGAGAGGATCATCATTCATCTCAGGATAATAATTGCTCAGACTGTTGACCATGACAGATAAAATGGCCATAGGCGGCGCGTTGGGCGGGAAATGATCAAAGAAATGAATCATATCCTCATGGATCAAGGAAAATCGTTTCAGTAGCTCCCTGAAATTTTCATACTCTATAGGATTAGGCAGATGCCCGTGAACCAGGAGATAGGCAACTTCTATAAAAACGCATTTTTCCGCAAGCTCTTCAATGGCGTAGCCACGATAGCAAAGGATACCTTCTTTGCCGTCAAGAAAGGTGATGTCGCTGGTGCAGGAGGCGGTGTTTTTATACCCGGTATCAAGTGTGGTATAGCCGGTTTGCTGTAACAGGCTTCCGATGTCAATTGCTTGGTCGTTTTCCGTACCATAGACGAGGGGAAGCGAGTATGATTTGCCCTCAATGGTAAGGGTGGCCATAGGCCCGGTGGTGTCTTCGGTCATGATAAGTACCTCACTTTTTGGAGTTGATATTTTGATGCGCCGCTGTTGCGAGGATTCAACAGCGACAGGCGCAATTCATAGCCGGGCGGTGAAAGAATAGTGCGTAAATCCAACGGCTCGGATACAATCCTGTCGCCTTCGGCAACAGCGGGACGTGCTGACTCTCGCTGTATCGCTGTATAGAAATGATGAAGAAAACAGGATGATTCTTCTGATGAAGAGAAGCTGTCGCCTCAAGGCGGAACTGTCCAGTCTGAACGCTGTACAGCGTATAATTCTACAGCACTTCTTTAAAAAAATCAAGATCAATGCAAGATTCCTCTCTTGTGCGATCTTCCTGTTTAATATGATAACCAATCAAGTTAATGATACTTAATCAATGAGCGATCATGGATGAATTGAAACAAAAAAGACGACGTATTCGTGACCTGATGCGGTATGCCACACCTGATCAACAACTAGATGCAGCCTTAGACCTGTTGACTCTCTATCGTGATGACCGTATGGCCCTTACTGTGCTTAATGAATTTTACAGCTATCTGCCGGATGCACAGGAAGATTGGGTGAAAGAACTGCGCCTTGTCGGGAGACAAGCGGGTGTTTTTCTGCTTGCAGCGGTGACGTCCTCTGACGCTTACCTCTATTTGATCTCCAGCGAGGGGATAGAGTTTCATGGTAGCTTGAAAGAAGGCTATTTGGACAAGGAACTCCTGAAGTTTTTTAAATTCGCCTCTGCGGAGAAATTTAGCGGGACAGCTCAAAATTATGAAAATTTTCTAATCTATGAACCGTTGCAGGTTGATGTTGACATCTGTCCCGCCTGCCATGCCGCCACCGGTGAACCCCATGAGCTCGGCTGTCCCGTGGAGGTTTGTCCGTGGTGCGGTGGCCAGCTAATTCATTGTGAATGCCGTTTCGCCCAGCTTGATCTGGAGGAGATGAACAATGAGCAGGATGTTCTTCGCTTTGAAGCACTGCTCAACGAAAAGGGCAGGGTGGTTTACGCTCCTGAGCAACGACCATTTTTCGCTGATGAAGGAGGCGGGGTGGAGGTGTTATGACCCTTGTGATCCTGTTGATATTTATGCGTTCATGATGAAAAAATAAAATAAAGCCGTCAGAGCGATGGAGATAGCCCGGAAGCTCTGGCTGAAAATGATCAGTTGCAAGGCGAGCCGGGGTTTGAAGATTCCGGCGTAATAGGGGAACTGGTGGCGGATGGCCCGGATCGGCGAGGAAAGGACATTGCCGACAAGGAGGGTCAGAATGATTTCCTGGTGGCTCATAATTCCGTCCTGCAGCAACGCTCCTGCGGCCACCAATCCGGCGGTGAATTCAGCGGCGATCTGAAGAGCGATAATGGAAACCGCCTTGGGTGAAATCCAGGAAAGAAAGGAAATATGAGCGGCTACGAATGCCTCTAACCTTGAGAACATCCCAGCATCGGCAAGCCAAAAAAAGAGAATGTATATGGGAACGGTGAAGCGGACAATTTTCCGAATGCGTTTTTTGAAGCGTTCTCTGGTTCGTTGCCAAGCGACTCGCAGGGTGATCGGTTCCGCCTTGTTGTCGTCGGCGGCTCCTTTGTTGGCTCCCTTGTCATTCCTGTTGTCTGACCGAAGCAAAAAATGACTCAGTAGGGTGATTCCGAGAGTGCGCAAAAAAGCGGCGCCGAGCGTCAGACCTATATAAATAAACGCTGCGCCCTGTATCAGGGGTACGGTGATGAAAAAAGTGGTGGGCAAATGAAGAAAATAGGTGGGCAGGCTATTGAACATATTGGCCAACACCAGTTCTTTTTTACTGATCTTCTTTTTTTCGTATGCCTCGGACAGCATAGTGTTAGCCGCCACACCGGAAAAAAAAGCCATAGAAAAGGCAGCTCCGGTGATATCGGAAAGATGGCCAAAGCGGATCAACGGTCCGGCTGCCGCTGACATCTTTCTTGTCCAGTTCAGTGCCTCTATGAAACCCGCCACGAGCAGACCGATAGAAATAAAAATCAGCAGACGTACCAAAGGGTGGCCCAGTTCCCGCCAAAGAAGAGCAAGGGTTTGCCACAAAGCAATGTCGAAGTTATCCGTAATCATAAAAAACGGTATCTTATCGAGCTACGGCGTGTGCGACGGAAAAAGGCAACAGGCAATGGCTATACATGTTTTTTGGATCACCAATCGGCAGAAAAGAATATTGCGCCGTAAAACCGTGTATCAATTTAGCCGCGATTTTTCCGAGGCCGCTGTCGGACATGTTGCCGGATAAAATTTTCCCCGCAGTTGAGGCCGCCTCCAAATGCCGGAGCAGGAGTTCTGCCGGGCTTTCGCTTTCCTGAAAATAAAAGGCCCGGGTGATCGGCAGACCGACCATTTCAGCGGCAACAGCCACAGCTTCATTCAAGCCGCCCAGTTGATCCACCAGACCGATCTCAAGGGCTGTCTCGCCGTCCCAGACTCTGCCTTGGGCTATTTTGTCCACTTCCGCTATCTCCATACCCCGGCCCTCAGCGACGATTTCAAGAAA
>RCNA010000046.1_pt1 | contig 15118 bp, 16 predicted proteins | sample 2041331 | NCBI WGS metagenome assembly RCNA01 (sample SAMN09708233, study PRJNA481090) | Marine sediment metagenome, whole genome shotgun sequencing project. | reverse complement strand
ATGAAACTGCCTCACCGACTGCTACTCCAGCTGCTAAATCGATTTCAACGCTGATGGTGCCAGTTGCAGATACACCGGTATCACCTTTCACGTTTTCGATAGCCTGGGCGATTTCAGCAGCAGATGCGTTAGCCCCGTAGGTAACGTCACTTGAAGCCAAACCGGTTACAGTAATAGTGTCACCGATAACGTTGTTGACGTCACTATCAGTGGTAGCAGAAATAGCACCCACGTTGGCGAGACTGGTGGACTGGTAAGCACCCATGCTGTTAGCAGACAGGTTACCAATGGTGACAGAGATAGTTTCATTAGCGTTAGAACCAACGTGGAACTTGGCGCCAGAGAAAGTACCATCCAGGATGTTGTTACCGTTGAAAGTCGTGGTGCTGGCAATACGATTCAGCTCAGACTGCAACTGGGTAATTTCTTTCTGGATGTTACCGCGGTCGGCTGAACTGTTTGAATCGTTGGCAGACTGCACGGACAGCTCACGCATACGTTGCAGAATGTTGCTCGATTCCTGCATCGCGCCTTCAGCTGTCTGCGACAGTGAAATCGCATCGTTTGCATTACGCATAGCCTGGTTCATACCACGGATCTGAGAGGTCATACGGTCAACGATACCCAGACCAGCAGCATCGTCTTTCGCGCTGTTAATGCGCAGACCTGTTGACAGACGTTGCAGTGATGTCGCCAGGTCATTATTGGTGTTTGTCACGTTACGCTGTGCGTTCAGTGACATAATATTGGTATTAATAACTAGTGCCATGTTAAATCTCCAAGTACTTGTGTGCAGCTCTTCAGAACCGCAATTGTATTTAGCGGATATATCTTCAGGAGATATTCACCGCTTCCAACAATACTGTCGGCGGATGGGAGAATAACTTTAGGCTTAAGCAGAAAAATAACAGACTGTAATAACTAGGGATATTATATCGACCTACTTATAGAAATTTTATCTATTTTTATCAACAAGTTATAAATGTTTTATAATGTTGACCATGACAGTAATGCAGGTATCTCGCCAGCAACAACAGGCTCACTTGCTGGCTGCAGGCGAGCGCCGACAGGCATGCCGTTTAGCTGAAATGCAAACGGTTAGTTACACTATTGAACCAGCTACCTGATGTAGTTGAACAACGACAGGTTACCTATTTTCGCAAAGGTTTGCTGTGAAGCCTCTAGTGCAAGCATCTGTTGTTCCATGCGCGCTATGGCTTCAGCGAAATCGAGGTCAGCCAGCGCCGAGCGATTATCAATGAGTAACAGGTTAAACGAATCATTCATGCTACGCTGGTTTTCAATCGTATTCATGCGCGCACCAATGGTCGAACGAATAACAAAAACACTATCCATTGCTGAATCCATACGATCAAGCGTTGTCGATGAAGGCGTGTCGGCTTCCAGGTCGGCAATGAATTCGTATACTGAATCGAACACACTAGTCTTACCACCGGCACCATCGTCCACTCGCATAAATACATCACTGCCAGAATCACCGATCGCCACCTGGGCAGAAGAACCTATTTGCAGCATACGCTGGCCCTGGTCGCCGGCATAAGTAACATTACCCATCCCATCATGACTGAATGGCTCGGTACCCGACTGGTAACCGCCAAAGATGTATTCACCATTTGAATCTTTCGTATTGCCGAGCTGTAACAGGCTACCCAGAATTTCACGCACTTCGGTTGCAATCGAATCACGATCTTCTGGCGCCAGGGTATCGTTATTGGCCTGAACTGCGAGTTCCCTGACTCGTTGCAACTGGTCAGTAAAACCGGTCAACACCGCCTCTTCCACACCCAGGCGTGCGTCTGCCACATCAGCATTACGCTGAAACTGGTTGTTGTTGTCGATCGCCTGGTTCAGTTCAAGAATACGCGTCGCTGCAGCCGGGTCATCACTCGGCGTTAGAATCCTGTCACCGGTTGCCACCTGCTGCTGTGTTTTAGCCAGCTCAGCCTGCTTGTTCAGCATTGTCTGCACGCCCTGCTGGTATATCTGGCTCGTGGATATTCGCATAACTAGTGGTCCTTCAAGGTGATAATGACGGGTTCAGAGCACCCCAGAAGGCGCGGAACAAGGCGCAGTCCGCGGGGAATGGCATGCCCTTTCCAAGGATTGCAACGCAGAGCCGCGCCTTCTGGGGCGCTCCCTTCGGGCGCGAAGATAAGGTACCATTCGCGGCGTTGCGTCTTTTGCCAAGGGAGGGGCCATTGCCTGCAAGACGCGCCTTGCGACTGGTACCTTCTCTTCGCGCTGCACCCGTTATTATCACCTTGAAGGACCACTCGTTACCTGACTGCATTGAGTAATGTATCGAATAAAGATTGTGCTGTTGAAATAATCTGCGCCGCAGCCTGGTATGCCTGCTGTAACCGAACCAGGTCTGCAGCTTCTTCGTCCAGGTTCACGCCGACCAGGTTTTCACGCGTTGCCACGGACTGGTCGTACAACTGCTGCTGGGTAATACTGTTGCGTTCTGCCTGGGCAGTCCCGGTACCGACTGCGCCAACCAGGCCGCTATAGACCTGAGAAATACTATCAGTACCGCCATTCATTAATTTTTCAGTGGAAAGTTCCGCCAGCAACAGTGCATTTCTGTTGTCGCCGGTGCCGCCGGTATTGAAGTCGATGGTGAATTCGTCACCCGCTACCGGTGCGCCCGTCAGCGTCATCTGGTAACCATAATCGAAGCCACCTGGAGTAGGAAATACATCGCCGCCGGTGGCCGGGTTAAAGGCGATACCCGCTTCCAGCAGGACCGGTGCAGCCGGGATGGTATTATCGTAAATATCGTAGCTTGCCCCGCCTGTAAAACTAATCAGCAAGGGCGGGCTCAGGCTTCCCGGTACGGTCTGAAAAGCCGCATTATTGATATCCGTGACGACGCCGGCGCTGATGACACCCGAGCCGGTATTGGACAACGCGGTTTCACTTCTTACCGGTGATGCCGTCGCAATCTGGCGCTTGTCCGCCAGGTTCATTTCCAGGTTGAGTGCACCATCGCGCGTCGGACGTATCAGGTAGGTATCGCCATTCACCGGCGGTGCCGCCAGTATTTCAATCTGCATACCGTCCGCGATGAACGGATCGATTGCCGTACCGGAACCGGTCATTGGTACACTCTGCCCGGTGTCAGTACGAATCAGCCCCCATACGCCGGCATTGTGCTGCAGTTCGTAATCCGCATTGGTCAACTGTGAAATGTCATCGAATGCAACCGATATATTATCCGGTGTTCCATTCAAGGTGATCGCATCGGGTTGCGGCACATTGAAAAAATCGATACCCAGTGCACCATCGATATCAACACCTTTAGTATGTTGTTCGTTGAAAAAACTACCGAGGCCAACTGCAACCAGGCCAAGGCTGTTAGCAGCGGGATCCAGCATACGGTCTCGGAATCCGATCACACCGCCAATCTTACCGCCGGTCAATTGGTCGGTAACAGGTATCAGGATACCGCCGCGACCTTTCAAACCGATGCCAAGATGCTGTGGATCAGCACCGGCCTCGACATAGACCTCCAGTTCTGAAGCCGAATTGCCAAGCACTAGTACCTGCCCGGTACCGATCATCACGTTGACCGCACCATCATCCTGTTCCAGGGTGGTAACCGACACCAGTTCGGACAATTCCCTGATCAACATATCGCGTCGGTCGAGCAGGTCATTGGCCGGCTGGCCGTTCGCACCCGCCTGTTGTAATACGATGGCCTCATTGACTTCGGCTATCGACTGGGCCAGGCGATTGATATCTGTGACACCATTGTGTAATTCGGCGTTAACCTGCGAGCGCAGTCCATCGATCCATTCTGCAACTTCGTTGAATTGCTGCACCAGCTCCTGACCGTTATCGAACATCGCCTGGCGCGACGTGGATGACGAGGGATTGTCAGCTACATCCTGCACCGCGTTGAAAAACCGCTGGATGGTGGCATCCATACCGGTATCAGGATTAGCCATGATATTATCGAGCTGTACCGCCAGCGAATGAAAAGCCTCGTGTTCGGTCAATGAAGATGCACTGGAACGCACATTACCCTCTATAAAGGCATCGTATGTTCGAGTGATCGCACTGGTTTCAACACCGTTACCGATGAAGCCGGCAGCGGTACGCTGTGGAGGTCGCGACACCAGGTCGGCCGTCTGCCGGCTATAACCTTCTGTATTGACGTTGGCAATATTGTGACTGATGGTGTTCAGGGATTGCTGAAAAGCCATCAGGCCGGATGTACCAATACTTAGCAAATCACTAGCCATGATCAATACTCCTGCTGGTGTTCTCGAATAAACATAGTCGTAATGACCTTATCGGCATAGTGTTCATAAACTGAAGCCCGTTTGTCGAAATCCTGCTGTTGTTTTCAAATCCGTGACTGTCTGCACAAACGCATCATCACTCATGATGCCGCTTATTTTCTGTGCGTAAGCCGGGTCGGTGGCATAACCGGCCTGTTGCAATGCGTTAAGATAACTTCCCGCATCAGATGCATTGGCCAGCGCCGATGCGTAACGCGAACCGTTTTTAATGAAATCCACGTAATCACTCATACTGTCGTCACGCGATGGATAGGAGCGAAAAGATGCCCGCTCCTGTTGCGCGACACCATCTCGGAATTCAAGCGTAGTAACTGTGGCATGATCACCCTGCCAACGCCCGTCCGCCTTGATACCAAACAGGTTGAGCGAACTTAAACCGTGTTCATCTGTTATGACTTTCTGTCCCCAGCCGGTTTCAAGTGCAGACTGGGCAATCAATACTTCCGGCTCTACACCGAGTTCCTCAGCCGCCTTTGATGCGAAGGGCCACAGGTCCTTGATGAACGCCTGCTGGTTGTCAGGTTTCCAGTGTTGCTCGACCGGGTCACTGAACAACTTGGCTGAAGATGGCTTAGCAGCGACATCACCGCCCAGTTGCCGTTCGATTACCGCTGCCAGGCCTATACCGCTGCCGCTAGCCAGATCCAGCGCAATCTGCTTGTCGTACATGTCCTGGTAAAAACGCGTCTGGTCGCCATCGGTAGACTCACTCAACTGGCTGGCATCACGCATGGATTTCAACATGATCTGAATAAACAGGGCTTCGAACTGCCGTGCGACTTCTTTTTTCGATTCCGGTGTCTGCTCCGAAGCTTCAGCCTTTAAACGCGTCAGACCATCGAAATCAGTGTAGATTCCGGCGGTGGCTGTGCTCAGCGACATGCTGTTATCAGAGTTCATGTTAGTAGTCGTCTTACTCTTTATATGACGATTAATTCCGCCTTCAATGCACCCGCTTCTTTCAGGGCTTCCAGAATGGCTACCAGGTCACCGGGCGCCGCGCCCACCTGGTTGACGGCACGCACGATATCGTTGAGGTCGACGCCCGGCTCGAACATGAACATACGGTTATCACCCTGCTGCTCAACCTGTATCGCCGAATCTTCAACCACTACAGTCTCACCCACCTCCTGACGAAAGGTAAACGGTGCAACCGGCTGGCTCACCAGCTTGTCTTCTGAAATGGTCACTATAAGGTTGCCATGAGCAACGGCTGCCGGTGAAACTTGCACATGACTGCTGATCACCACGGTTCCTGTTCTTGAATTAATGATGACACGTGCCGCTGCCTCACCAGGCTCCAGCGTCAGGTTTTCGACCATGGACAAAAACGCCACCTTGTGAGCTTCTGTAGCCGGTGATTTCACTTCAATCGAAATCGGATCTACCGGTCTTGCTGTGCCCACACCGAATTCTTCATTGATGGCCTTGGCCATTCTACTCGCCGTGGTGAAATCGGCGGAAAACAGGTTGAGCACAAATTTATCACCATCACCCAGCCTGTTCGTAACAGTACGCTCAACGATAGCGCCATTGGGTATCCGGCCCACGCTAGGAATATTAATCGTGACTTTCGAACCATCGGCGCCTTCAACACCCAGGCCGCCAACCGCCAGGTTACCCTGGGCCACGGCATACACCTTGCCGTCGGCACCTTTCAACGGTGACATCAGCAATGTGCCGCCGCGCAGGCTTTTCGCGTTACCCACGGACGATGCAGTGACATCGATTTTCTGACCTTTTTTAATAAACGGCGGCAAGGTTGCAGTCAGCATCACCGCGGCCACATTCGTCGGCTTCGGGTTCACACCCGGTGGAATAACGATTCCAAGCTGTGCCAGCATATTCTTCAGGCTTTGCCGGGTATAACTAACCTGGCCGACCTTGTCACCACTGCCAACCAGACCAACAACCAGGCCGTAACCGATAAGCTGGTTTTCGCGCATGCCTTCAACCATGGCCAGGTCTTTGACACGTTCAGCATGGGCCTCCGTCATCTGCATAAAAAGCAATATCGCAAAACATGTAACAGTGAATATATTTGTCTTCATAGCGTTATCCCTTTTCATCAGAACGGCATCCACTTACTGTTAAAGAATTTCGACAGCCAGCCCATCTCATTGGAGTCATTGAGCGTGCTATCACCGCTGTACTGGATTTGCGCATTGGCAACCCGCACAGAGGAAATTGTATTATCGGGGTTGATATCAATCGGTCGCACAATACCCCTGAGACGGAGGTACTCTTCGCCCTGGTTGATATGAATCCATTTTTCACCTTGTACACTCAGGTTACCGTTAACCAGTACATCGACAACCGTTACCGTGACACTACCGGTCAACGAATTACTCTGCGTGCTTTCGCCACCACCATCGAAAGAATGATCAGACTGCAGTTCGGTAACAATAGTCTTTCCGTTCCTGGATACCTCGTCACCCAGTAAGGTCGTACCTGAAATATTCACGCCAGTCGCCTTAGCTGTATCTGTTTCAGCTTTCTTTTCAGCATCGGTTTGCTCTTCGAGAACAACTGTAAGCATGTCGCCGATACGACGCGCTTTCAGGTCTTCGAGCAACAACCATGCTGTACCTGACTGATAGATAGAGTCACTGCGCTCATCCTGGCTCGACGCATACTGAGGCATTGCCGGTGCAAACTCAGGATCACCGCGTTTTGGTGTAGCGCAGGCTGTCAGCAATAAAACAGCCAGTAAACAGGTAATATTTCTTGTAACTGAAACCGATATCATGAGTTCACCGTTTACAGGTTATTGTTGGCGTACTGCAGCATCTCGTCTGCCGTGGATATGGCTTTTGAATTCATTTCGTAAGCGCGCTGGGTTTCAATCATGTTGACCAGTTCTTCAACGGTATTCACGTTAGAGCCTTCAAGCGCGCCCTGCATCAGCGAGCCCATCCCATCCAAACCCGGCGTACCGGTTTGTGGTGAGCCACTGGCGGCCGATTCCGTATACAGGTTGTTACCCATTGCCTGCAGACCGGTCGGGTTAATGAAATCAGCCAGCTGAATAGTTCCCACCTGGCTAGGTGCAGCAGTACCCTGGGTGACAGCAGACACTACGCCATCGGAACCGATCGTGATACTTAAAGTATTATCTGGAATGGTTACGCCGGGATCGATTGGATAACCCATCGAAGTTACCAGTTGACCGGCGTTATCGAGCTGTAGCGTACCATCGCGAGTGTAGCCAATTGTGCCGTCAGGTATCAGCACCTGCAGAAAGCCCCTGCCCTGGATTGCCACATCGAGAGAATTCTCTGTCTGCACGATGCTACCCTGGGTAAACAGCTTTTCAGTTGCTACTATGCGCACACCAGTACCCGTGTTCAGGCCGGATGGCATTTGTGTGTCTTCGGATGACTGCCCACCCACCTGCGTCTTATTTTGATAAAGCAGGTCAACGAATACCGCACGGTCACGTTTAAAACCCGTGGTTGAAGCATTCGCCAGGTTATTCGAAATGGTGGCCATGCGCGTCTGTTGGGCCTCAAGGCCGGTTTTAGCAATCCACAATGCTGAACTCATATCACTACCTCCACTATCGGGTCATTAACCCATTCTGATCATGCTTGCCGCTGCCTTGTCATTTTCTTCAGCGGTACTCATTAATTTAATGTGTGTTTCATACTGGCGTGCCAGCTCGATCATTCTGACCATCGAGGCAACCGTGTTAACATTGCTCGTTTCAAGTGAACCCGAAACAATTTCAACACTGGCATCGGGCTGCGCCGGTAAACCATCTGCCAATCGCATCAGTCCATCCGCACCCTTGTGCAACTGCTCCAGCGGTGGATTCACCAGCTTGACGCGATCTAATGTTGCAAGGGTGCTGGCAGACTGCCCCAGCGGCTGGATCGAAATCGTACCATCGGCACCGATATCGAGTTTTGCATGGGGTGGAATCGAAATAGGTCCACCATTACCCAGCACGGTATGACCCGCACCGGTTGTTAAGCGACCCAGACTGTCGAGTTGTAAATCACCAGCACGTGTATAAGCCTCGCTGCCATCTGGCGTTTGCACTGCAAACCAGCCCTGGCCGCTTATCGCCATATCCAGTTCACGACCCGTGGTGATGATGCTGCCTTCGCTGAAATCAACGCCGGCACCTTCATTGGTGGCATATACACGGCTGGCATATCCCGGACCGTTCACCTGCTGGCTCATGCTGGCCTGGAAGTCGGCACGGAAACCAGTGGTGCTGGCATTTGCCAGGTTGTTGCTGTTTACCGCCTGCGCCGCCATGATTTCCTTGGCGCCCGACATTGCGATAAAAATCATACGGTCCATTTCTCTATCCTCTTACCTGTTACTTGATTAACGTAGATTAATAATGGTTTGAGTAACGGCATCAGCAGCCTGGATGGTCTGCGCATTCGCCTGGAAGTTACGTTGTGCAACGATCATGCGCACCAGCTGTGCGGTCAGGTCAACGTTGGATTCTTCCAGTGCGTTCGACTGGATAAGACCCAGGCCGGCACTGCCCGGCTCACTCACTACCGGCGGGCCGGATTCGAAGGTCTCGCTCCAGGTTGTATCACCCAGTGGCTGCAGGCTCTGGGCACTGGCAAAGTTTGCCAGCACGACCTGGCCCTTGGCCTGTGACTGACCATTACTGAAGCGTGCAAATACGATACCTTCGTCACTAATATCGACACCCAGTAACTGGCCCGATGTGTAACCATTCTGGCTCAGGCTGGTGATCGCAAAACCACTACCGTACTGTGTACTCGAAGACAGATCGATAGCAAAAGTCTGGCCGGCAGCGGCGCCACCACCCGGGTTCCAGGTAATCGGGATGTTCGCCGGCAAGTTATAACTACCGTCGGTATTGAAAGTGACTGCAGTTGTATCGGTCAATACACCATCGATCAGGGTACGTACGTTCCATTCATTGGGGTTAGTCGCTGGATCCAGCTTACTGAGGTACATTGATACTGTGTGGTCGTTACCCAGGCTGTCATAAATCGACGTTGATGTTGAGGAGTTATATCCATCTGTGTCCGGCACACCACTGAGCATTGACCAGGAGCTATCTGATTCTGCTTCACGTGCATCAAAGTTCGCGTTACCGTTCAGTATTGTTGTTGCTGCAGGAGAGACATAAGTTGTGTCAAGCTGCAACGGTACAATTGCACCGGTGATTGCGCCATTCGAGTCAGCTTCCTTCGCCATCAGGCCAAAACCTTCGTTATTAACCACCAAGCCATCTTTATCGACCTTGAAGTTACCAGCGCGGGTATAAGCCGTTGCACCACTGGCATCCAACTGGAAGAATCCCGCACCACTGACGGCCAGGTCAAGCGAGTTATTGGTAAAAGCAATATTACCCTGCGTAAACTGCTGTGCAACTTTCTGCAAGCGCACACCTGAACCCGTTGTAGTATCTGAAGCGCCCAACAGAGATGCATATACATCGGCAAACTCTGCGCGTGACTCTTTGAAACCCGTGGTTGAGGCGTTGGCAATATTATTACCAATGATTTCCAAGTCCGATGAAGCCGCCTGGATACCACTTAATGCTATATTGAATGACATTGTTCTCTCCTGTTATCTTATTTGATCTGTTGTACATAGCTAAGTGATACGGATTCACCACTTGCCAAATTTAATAATGTGCCAAGTCCATACTGGTCCAGCGTAATGCTGTCTACCCGAGTATCGACACCTACTTCGACTGCCTGTTGATTACCATCAATGAATGCTTCTGCAGTCACGGTATACGCTCCGGGTGCTGCCGCCGAGCCATCGTCCATAAAACCGTCCCACTTGAATGGCAGATCGCCCGCTGAAAAACCGCCCATGGGCAGGCTGCGCACTTCTTCACCGTTAGAATTTTGAATTTTCAAGGTAACGTCACTGGCAGACTGCGGCAGTAATACCACTCCGCTCATGGTGCCGTTTTCATCGAGAACGCCGTATCCGCCTGGAATAAGCACTTCACGACCGACCAGGTTGGCTGCCTGGAGCGACTGGTCGGAAGAAAGCTTGTCAGCCAGATCGGTGAAAGAAGTATTAAGATCCTGCACGCCATTCACCATGGTTAACTGCGTTAACTGGTCCATAAACTGGCTGGGATCCATCGGTTCGCTGGGGTCCTGGTGTTTAATCTGTGCAACCAGCAACTCCATGAAATCAGCCTGGTCAAGCTTATTACCGGATTTCGCAGTCGCCTCGGTTGCCGCGGCGGGATTAAGTGATGCAAAACTGTTATCAATGCTTAATGAACTCATTATCTACTCCTGTTAGCGGCCCATGTTCAGTGTTTTCAACAACAACTGCTTGGAGGTATTGAACACTTCGACGTTGTTCTGATAAGAACGCGAAGCGGCCATCATGTTTGTCATCTCTTCTATCGTGTTTACATTTGATTTGAATACATAACCCTGAGCGTTTGCCATTGGATGATCCGGCTGATATTCCGGACTGGCCGGGGCCTGGCTTTCTACGACACCTGCAACACGTACAGGTACGGATGCCTGGTTATTATTAAGTTCATCCATCACAGCCGCGAATACTGGCTGCCTGGAACGATACACGTCCTTTTCGTTACCGCTAACGGTATCTGCGTTTGCCAGGTTGCTTGCCACGGTATTGAGGCGCACTGACTGTGCACTCATAGATGAACCGCTTATGTTGAATATGTTATAGAGCCCCATGATTATTCTCCTTTCAATGCCGTTAACAAACCTTTGAACTTACCGCTCACAAATGTCAGGCTGGCTTCGTAACGCATGGCGTTTTCAGCAAATGCACTTTTTTCCATTTGCGAGTCAACAGTATTGCCATCCAGAGACGCCTGGTTTGGTACCCGGTACATGGTTTCGACACCGGCTGACGTTGACGCAAGCTGGATATGATTATTGTGGGTAACTTTCAGGCCGTTAGCTGATTGCTGACCTGCCTGGGCGCTTTCGAGTGCAGCTTTAAAATCTATGTCTTTCGCCTTGTATCCCGGTGTGTCGGAATTAGCGATGTTGGATGCCAGCAACTCGGCACGCTGTGAACGCACGACAAGGGCTTTGTCGTGTATACCCAGCGCGGAATCGAATGATATCGGCATTATCTTCTCCAACTTAAATTCTCTTACGATGGAGATATGCAATCACTATGCCAACTTCGCGAAACAGCGACTGAGCGCAAGTTAAGGAAATGATTGATCTATGATTTGACTGAGCTGTAGTTGAGGTTGGCTGACTAGCCAGCAACGCCGGTATATAAAGGCTTGAGCATAATTTCAATCCACGTGAATGGATATGATATTAGTGCGATCCATACCGGCTGGTTTGATCAATCGCGACCAGTAATTGAATCAATACAAAATGATTTTTTAAGCAGATAGGCGGCAAAGCGGCAAAAGTTTTCCCCCCTTGCGGCAATATCATGGCCGTAAAGGCAAAACCAGGCATCCACTTTAATATTGTCATTCAGCTCGCCCCTACCAGTTAATAAAGGACAAACAGTTTTTATGTACTGCAAGCACATGTTAAATGGCCCTGACATCAATAACGGCCTCTTTGGAAAAACCTTTAAGATAAAGATTGGCATGAGTATTGCGTAAGAGATTACATCAGACAGAATTCTGTCAGTAACAAAAACATTGAACACATGCACAGGAAATTAAATACCATCGGATGTATATGTATCACCCTGGCGACAAATGCTATTGCTGCTGACTTTCAGAGTCACTCGAGCATACATGAAACAGCCAGCCAGTATGTGATGGATCATGTTAAATCCATTTACGACACACGGCCAGTGATCAAACCTGGAAAGCTGGACTCACGCCTGAAGCTCAGGCTGTGTACCCAGCCGTTAACAGCTTACCTGCCCGATGGAAACCGAGGCATAGGCAAGACAACTGTCAGCGTGAAATGCTTAGATCATAAACCCTGGTCACTGCATGTCCCCGTTTTGGTGAGCCTGTTCAAGGAAGTCCTGGTCGCAAAAGAATCATTACCTCGCGGTAAACTGCTGGAGGTAACCGACCTGAAACAGGTGAAGTATGATCTTGCCAGGTTGCCACATGGCTATATCAGTGAATATTCCGCTAGCGTAGGCATGAAACTGAAACGGCCACTGGCGGCAGGTGCTGCCCTCACACCGAACATGGTCGAAAGACCCAGGATCATTTCACGTGGACAGCGGGTCACGATACTCGCCCAGGTTGGTGGCATCGAAGTTCGTACCAATGGCAAGGCACTGGCACATGGCGCCGCCGGTCAGCGCATTGGTGTACAGAACATCAAATCCAAGCAGAAACTGGAGGGCACCGTGCTGGCTTCTGGCGAGGTCAAAATCGACATATAAAAATATGAAAGTATATGTAAAGTTTTGTCACGAGTTGCCGATAGTATATACAAGAAACCAGGGTTGAACCATTATGGCTATAGAAATCAACAACATAACGCCCACCAAGGCACAAAGGTCTACCGATGACACCAAGCTGAGTCAGTCATCTGACCAGCCAGCTGCACAGCAGGAAACGGGCAAATCATCAGCCACTGACACTGTCAGCCTGTCCGATAACGCAGTCCAACTCGGCAAGATCGAACACTCTGTCGCCACCACACCGGTGATCGATACGCAGCGTGTAGAGCAGCTGAAACAGGCCATCGCCAATGGCAGTTACGAAGCTGATGCTGAAAAAGTTGCTGACAAGCTCATGCAATTTGAAAGCATACTGAAATCATAAAACTGGTTTCAGGGCTAAGAAGGAGCGACCACAATGATCAGACAGCAGCATAACCACCAGTTGAATGAGCTCTATCTGCTACTGGAAGGCGAAATCAGTTACACCAGAAAACTGCTCGAAACCCTGAACCGGGAAACTGAAATACTGGCCGCTCGTGACATATCTGCACTGGAAAGTTTCACCGCTGAAAAAGCGGAATTGATCAACCAGCTAAAATCAATTGCAGAACAACGCGAAACCCTGCTCACCGAACTGGACGACGAACCCCTCAAAACTGACCACCAGGCTGCAGCGCTATGGCAGGATTTAATGTCACTGGCCGCTAATTGCCAGGAAAAAAACCACATCAATGGCAGTATCATCGAAATTGGATACAGACAGTCACAGCAGGCACTAGACATATTACAGGGTACGGCCCGCAAACCAGAGCTATATGACCACGCTGGCCAGACCACCCGCTCCGGTAAATCGAGCACACTGGCAAGGGCCTGACAAAACACCCTCTTCCCACTGAGCTGCAGCTTCGTTCTACTGCTATCTCATAGCAACATATAAAATCCCTATCTCTGTATAAAATAGCTATGTACAATCTCGTACATATTCCAGCTATTAGCGACTACTGACATTTCTTCGACAGGGTAAATGGTGTCACAAGATAATACAGCTACACCCTCTGGCCGCATACTCATTGTTGCTGATGACATGATGATGCGTGAACTGATGAAAGATGCGCTTGTCAGGGACGATTATATTATCGAAGAAGTTGATAACGGCCTCGATGCCCTGGCTGCCGTCAGAAATAGCGAGCCCGATATGATCCTGCTTGATGTCAAAATGCCTGGCATGAGCGGATTTGAAGTCTGCTCGGAAATACGCACCAATCTTAATATGCAGGGAATTTCTGTCGTAATGGTAACCGACCTGGAAGACTCGGAGTCTATCGAAAAAGCTTTCAGCCTCGGCGCCACGGCATTCATCAACAAACCCATAAACTCGATCACTTTCCGCTACCAGATTCAGTACCTGCTAAAAGCAAGAAATGCATTCGTTGAACTGAAAGAGCGTGAAATACACCTTGAGTACATGGAAAGAATATCCAGGATCCTGGCTCAAAGCAAAAACCGCGATGCCATTTTGCAGGAGGCACTCGACGAAATGCTGGATATTTTTTCGGCAGATCGTGTTTTTATTATCAGTTCACTCGATGCCGCTTCTTCTGAGCCGGAAGCATCATATGAAGCATTAAGCACTGGCCATACCAGCATCAGGGGCAAAGAATCGGCCTTTATAAATGAAATGGAACAGGGCCTGTTACACCAGGCTGAAATCAGTGAATTCCCTCTTGTTACCTCCCCCCCGGACAACAGCTTAGGCAGTTTTCAGGTTCATAACCAGATGATGAAAAAGAGCCCACTCGTTCATGAAGTCGTTGTCGACGGATTCGAGACCTTCGAGTACAGCCAGTACTTCCCGATCCACCACCATGTCGCCGTCGACAAGGAAACCGATTTCTTTCTCTACTTCAGCGATAGCGAGTTGCGCCGCAAAGGCCGGATGACCGAAGCCCAAAAACATCGTCGCCACGAGCTGGAAATGAGGTTGGGTCGGCCCGACCCCAAGGCCATCGAAAATGCTAAAATTGAAATGCCGGATCTGCTTGATCAGATCGCCTTCGAGGAAGATCCGTATGCGGCGGCCGACGGTGCGCACGCCATTGCGCTGCTGACCGAATGGAAGGAATACAAGGAACTCGACTATCAACGGATCTACGATTCCATGGCCAAGCCTGCTTTCATCTTCGACGGTCGCAATATGCTCGATCACAACGCACTGTTCGAAATCGGGTTCGAAGTCTACTCCATCGGCAAGAGACTAAAAACCCACCTCAAATAGCGGAAAATATAGAAAGGGCATCTGGCCCGTTGCGGCTACAGTGCAGGATGGGAATCCCTGCCGCATCAATAGCAAACTCTCCACCAGCGAGTCCACGCCCTTGATGAAGATTTTGACGAACGAGACATAGAGCATCACGCCGGTGGAAAAGCCGGTGGCGACCGAGAGGAACTGATAGTTC
>RCNA010000049.1_pt1 | contig 15125 bp, 10 predicted proteins | sample 2041331 | NCBI WGS metagenome assembly RCNA01 (sample SAMN09708233, study PRJNA481090) | Marine sediment metagenome, whole genome shotgun sequencing project. | reverse complement strand
GGCTGTATCAACTGTTTTCGGTCGGCGCAACGTCCTTTGTGGAATAGGTGCCAACTTATGTTTGTCAATGAGCTTGCCAATCTGTTTTTCATTGGTCAGCCAAATATCAGCAGGCATACCGTCCAACATTTCAAAACGTCGTAAATTATTCGTCGCCATCTTGTTTCTCCTGTTATTAATTTATCCCGGTGCGAAGAGCGCTCACTATCCCACCTCGTAGGAAATCTCTACAGTGAGTTTACTTAACACATTCCAGCTTCCACCTGACAAGACAAGTCGATTTGCGCCAGGTGCATCCCCAAGAGCAGTTTCCATAACAATATTAAGATCTTCCTGCAAATTTCTTTTTTACTACATCTTCAGCCAGCTCTTGGCTGGCAGGTGAGCTACTTCCGCACATCTCCGGTGGCGAGCTGTTCATATCCGGCCACGCCTCTGGGCATGTAGCGGGCAATATAGGACTGCGGGGTGGTCAGGGATTGACATCAGGCCGCCATTGGACAGGTATGTACCGTTGCCATATTCGTTCCTCCGGTTGAATGAAGGGGGGAGTGCTTTTTGAGATATGACGGCATTGCTCAACATCAACCGCTCACTTCTCCGATAATGCTCATCAACAAGTCCCGGCAGGATCATCAGAAAAACTGATGTCGATTTTCCTTGTCTTTTACCCCTAACGCTGATCGGAACATCATCGCATCGTTTTTTCTGAGTCGCACATCAATTCTATATCATTTGATATATTTCCTCATCAGGTTATTATCTATACACCACTCTGTTGCGCTGTCAAGTAAAACAATCACTTGTTGTCAAAAAAAGAGACTTGCGTGGCCGGGCCTGAACAAATGGTTCAGGCCCGTTCTCCCTGCTGACTCCCGACTGACAGAAGCTACTCACAAACTTTTCTCCACCACCTCGCCCGCATCACGGGACAAGCCGGGCAGGGCGGCAATCCCTTCCAAAGCGGTTCTCATGAGCTGCTGCCGCTCTGCATCATAGCGTTTCCACATGGTCAGCGGAGTCAGCATTCTAGCGGCCACCTGAGGATTCACAGGATCAAGTTCCATAATACGGTCAGCCAGAAAACTGTAACCTGTGCCGTCCGTGGCATGAAACTGGTTGGCGTTGCCGCAGAAGGCTCCAATCAGAGAGCGCACCTTGTTGGGATTTTTCATGCTGAAGGCCGGGTGCCGCATCAGCTCTTTCACCCGATTCAAGGTGCCGGGCAGGGTGCAGGTCGCCTGGAGGATAAGCCATTTGTCCACCACCAGAGGATCATTCTTCCATTGTGTATAAAAATCAGCGAGCAATTCGTCGCCCGCCGCTCTGTCCGCATTGACCACCGTAGCCAAGGCGGCGACCGCATCGGTCATGTTATCCGCCTGCCGGTACTGTTCCCTGCCGATATTAAGTACCTCTTCATTCACCCGCATCTCCTCTTCCGGCTCAGGAACCAACAGATAGGCGAGGCAGCAATTGCGCAAGGCCCTGCGGCCCGCCTCTGCCGCTGAATACTGATAGGGTTCTTTGGTTCCGAGGGTATAATAATTTTCATACAGAATATCCCTGTGCTGCCAGCTCAATTGAAAACGGAAAGACTGGCGCACCGCAAAAACTGCCTCCGGGTCAATAACCTCAAGCTGCTGATTGATCCAGGTTTCTGAAGGTAGGGTTAAGGTTGCGGCCAAAAGGGCTGGATCGCTTTGTTCATCGCATAAAATGCGCTCAAAGGCCTGATGAAATAAGGTAGGCACCACGAACTCCTCTCCCTGTTGCCAGGCTGTGATGCCAGCGAGCAGATAGCGCAGGCCGAGTTGTTGTCCAGCATCCCAGCGATTGAACGGATCCGCATCATGGGCCATGAGAAAGGCGAGATCATCTTCCGCAAGATCCGCTGTTATTTTGATTGGAGCGGAAAAATTTCGATTCAGGGAAAGCACCGGCTTTTCCTTGATTTGGCTGAAGAGGAACTGTTGCTCTTCCTGTTCCAGGATCAGACAGCCGCTGTTCCGCTGGTTTCCTGCACTGTGTTGCGGCCGCAGCTCCATGTCATGACCTTTGCTGTCCAGCAGGCCAATGGCGAGGGGCATATAAAATGGCTTTTTTTCATCGCTTTTCTGGCCCGGAGTCGCAGGGCAGGATTGCCGGACAGTGACTGTGTATTCTTGAGCCGCCGCATCATATTTTTGGGATACCGCCAGCTCCGGTGTTCCGGCTTGACTGTACCAGAGCTTGAACTGACTCAAATCCAATGCCCTTACCGCCTGATTTACATCCTCCTGATTAGCATCCTGCATGGCCTGGACAAAATTATCACAGGTCACAGCCTGACCGTCGTGTCGCTCAAAATAAAGATCCATCCCCTTGCGGAAGCCGGCTGCGCCCAACAGGGTATGCAACATACGAATAACCTCGGCCCCCTTGTTGTAGACCGTAAGGGTGTAAAAATTATTGATCTCCATATAGGATTCCGGTCGAACCGGATGGGCCATGGGGCCGCTGTCTTCCCGAAACTGGAAGTTGCGCATCACATTTGCGTCCTGAATGCGCTTGACCGACTTTGATCCCATGTCAGCGGAAAAATCCTGATCACGAAAAACCGTGAGGCCTTCTTTGAGACTGAGCTGGAACCAGTCCCGGCAGGTGATGCGGTTGCCGGTCCAGTTATGGAAATACTCGTGTCCGATAACTCCCTCAATGCCCTCGTAGTCATTGTCTGTCGCAGTGTCGGGCCGGGCCAGAACATATTTGGAGTTAAATACATTTAAACCCTTGTTTTCCATAGCTCCCATGTTAAAATCGTCAACTGCCACGATCATATAGGTATCAAGGTCGTATTCCCGCGCAAAGACCTGTTCGTCCCAGCGCATGGATTTTTTGAGCGACTCCATGGCATGGTCGCATTTTTTTCGATTCCGCTCTTCCACATAGATATGCAGAGCTACGGTACGGCCCGACATGGTGGTGAAGCTGTCTTGGATCAGAACAAGATTTCCGGCCACTAAGGCAAAGAGGTAGCTCGGTTTGGGAAAGGGGTCATGCCAAGTGGCGAAATGGCGATCATCCTCTAAAATACCTTGCTCAATTAAGTTGCCGTTGGATAACAGAACCGGACAGCTATTCTCTAGGCCGATCACCGTGGTGGTGAAAACAGCCAGGACATCCGGGCGATCCGGGTAGCAGGTGATACGGCGAAAGCCTTCCGCCTCACACTGAGTGCAGTAATTCCCGGATGAGAGGTACAGGCCTTCAAGGGCGGTATTGTTTGCAGGGGCGATAAGGGTTTCGATTGCCAGCTCGAATTGATCCGGCACTTTGGCGATCTGTAGCGTGTCGCCGTCGTAAACATACTCCTCTTCGGAGAGCTTGCGGTCATCCAAGGAGACCGAGACCAGATCAAGATGTTCTCCGTTCAGCTCAAGCGGTGCCGAAGGGGCTTCGGCTGCTGGATTCCGCCGCATGGCTGTTCGGGCTGTTATCCGTGTCTGTTGTGGATCCAGTTCCACCCGCAGATTGACCGTGGAAAGCAGGAAAGGGTATGGACGGTAGTCTTTCAGGTGCTTATTTGTGCTCCGCTTCATTTTTTATGCCTATTTTATTTTTTATAATTAGAGTCTGTCGCATTTTTTTTGCGGGGAAAAATCGTGAATACGTTGCGATAATGCTGTACTGTTGGTAAAAAGTAAAGCCAGTGCGAGATGGTCAGCGTAATTAATCAGAGTAATAATTGTCAGAATAATACACAATCATAAATTGACAGCCTGTCTTTTGTGAACATTTAACTTTTAATCCGAAACGTGTCAACATGCTGGAAAAAAAAAGAAACCTTTTGATGTACCACGCTTTTTTTATTTTAATTTGCGGAGGAATTTTTCTCTTTCTCTGGAATGCTCCCCCTGAAACGACGGCACTCATGCCCCGTGACCGTAATCATGAGCGATTTATGGATATGGATAAAAAACAGGCCGAGGAGTTTTGTCGGGAATGCCATGCCGTCGGCAAGACACAGCCATTGCCGGAAACCCATCCGCAACCGTACCGATGTTTGTTTTGTCATAAAAGAGTGGATCAAATTAGACAGCTTGAACCGGATATAAAATAATGTGGAAAGCGAAAGATGTTTATTATGTTTCCGATTCAACAGCTTTATTGACGGAGGATATCGGGAAATCTCTGTTGTGTCAATTTCCTGAAATCGGTTTTAATGAAGAGAAAATACCCTTTGTCCGTGATCGGCATGACGCTGAGAAAACGCTCGCCCATATCATGGAGCAGTCGGGCGGATTTCAACCCTTGGTTTTCTGTACTATTATGGATGTAGAAGTTCGCAATGTTTTTGATATGGCGGAAGTTGAGATGTTCGATTTGTATGGAGGATTTCTGGATCGTCTAGAACACACTCTTGAGGCCAAGGCATTGCATCAACCTGGTTTTTTTAGGAATCGTGACGATGCAAAACCGGATAAGCGGGTTGAGGCCATTCATTACACCATTGAGCATGACGACGGCCAGAGAACCGATGGCTATGATCGGGCCGACATTATTCTGGTCGGGGTTTCCCGCACAGGAAAGACCCCGGTCAGCGTCTATATCGCTACCCATATGGGCTTAAAAACAGCTAATTTCCCCATGACAGATGATCATCTCGCAGAGTATGAATTGCCATCTGATATAGTTCGCAATCGCCAGAGAACAGTGGGGTTGACCATTACGCCGCAATTTTTGCACAGAATTAGAGAAGAACGCTATAAGGATAGCAAGTATGCCCAGCTGGTGACGTGCAAGGCTGAACTTCAGCAGGCGGAACAGCTCTATATGCAGCATGGAATTAAGACTATTAATACGGAAGGAAAATCCATTGAGGAACTCTCTGTGCAGGTCACTCAATTACTCGGTATATCAAAGAAAAAACGATGAGTGAAGTACTTGCGCAAGGCAGGAAAAAATGCTGAAAGCGGGACGGTGGCTGGATGCTGTTCCCTTGCTTCCTGTGCTAGTTGTCGCTCTCCTCTTGGGCTTGGCTCCCTTTGTGCCTGAGCCGCACCTTGTTGAAAAAATTCGAATGTTGGTTAACGGAACTCTGAACAGGCCTATTGATATTTTTGATCTTGCATACCATAGTCTGCCTGTGCTTTTATTGCTTGCGAAGCTGATACGGGGTAGGGTTACAATGTCCGGTGATAAGTCCGGCAACAAGTAACAGAGAACAATCTATATAATATTAAAATAATGAAAATTTTCCGGCTGACATTGATATCCATTGTGTCTCTCCCGTTGCTGTGGAGCTGTCAAGCCTCGGAAAAAAGTAAAACGGAGAATTTCATGGACAGCCCGGAAGTACAACGTATACTTTTTCATCCCCGCAGGGTAATGCGAACTGATCTGCCGACAGGTGCTGAGGATATTGATATTGATATTGAAGTGGAACCCGGTGTCAAGATAGGCTGTCGTTTATTTACGGCAGGTAAAGAAAAGCCGACGATCTTGTTTTTTCACGGCAACGGGGAGATTATTTCGGATTACGATCTTATCGGCCCGGCTTATGCTCGGCATAACCTCAATCTGCTGGTCACCGATTATCGTGGATATGGCTGGAGCGACGGCAGTCCTTCTTTTTCCAACCTGCTAGCCGACAGTCATGTGCTTTACGCAAAACTGAAACAATTTCTGTCGGATAACGGGTACAGTCCGACTTTATTTATCATGGGAAGGTCGCTTGGTTCAGCCGCTGCCATTGAACTTGCGGAAGCATATAACGACGAGATCAACGGATTAATTATAGAGAGCGGTTTCGCTGACACCCTGCCTTTGGCCGAGACCCTCGGAGCTGATCTGACGAAAACCGACATTACCGAAGAACAGACCTTCAATAACGGCGGCAAGATCAAAAATGTCACAAAACCCACCTTCCTGCTCCACGGCCAGCGTGACGTTCTTATCCCTCTTTGGCAGGCGGAAAAATTGCATGCCGAGAGCGGAGCCCGTTCAAAAGAACTTCAGGTTGTACCGGGTGCTGATCATAATTCTTTAATCAGCGTTGGAGGGGAATACTATTTCCAAGCTATTCGTCAATTTGTTGAGCAGGTTACAGGTACCTCGGATTGGCGGAACCGCAGAAAAAAATACAAGGAAGAGCAGGCGGCGGGAAAATAAACATGGTTTGTGAAAAAATATGAGCGGAAAACGGACAGACTATCTTTCTTGGGATGAATATTTTATGGCTGTTGCCTTACTTTCCGGGCAACGTTCCAAAGATCCCAGCACTCAGGTGGGAGCATGTGTGGCCGATGCCGACAACAAGATTATCGGTGTGGGATACAACGGTTTCCCCTGGGGTTGTTCTGATGATGATTTGCCGTGGAACCGTGACGGCGAGTATTTGGACACCAAATACCCTTATGTCTGCCATGCTGAACTAAATGCAGTGCTGAATTCCACATCCCGTAATCTTTCCGGCTGTCGAATTTACGTGGCCCTGTTTCCTTGCAATGAATGCACCAAGGTTATTATTCAGTCTGGTATCGGAGAAATCGTCTACCTGTCTGATAAATATAAAGATACGGACTCAGTACGGGCCTCAAAAATCATGCTTGCTAAATCCGGTGTGGTCTACAGGCGATTTAAGCCGAAACGGGATGAGGTTTGCATCAACTTTACCTCTCGCTCAAATTGATAAATAAAAAATAAAAAATGAATGAAGGATGAAAATATAGTACGTCTGGAGGATGGGTTTACTTTTCCGCTGATTTAAAATATGATAAACTTGAGTTGATCTTGTTTAGAGTTTGTTCATGCGAAACTTATTGATAAGGAAAGGAAAGATGAAATATATATATATCACAGCATTGTTTTGTGTACTCTTGGTTCCCGGTTCAGCGCTTGCTGAGGTTCCCGGTTCAACGCTTGCTGAGTGGAGGGAAAATTTTCTTAAAGATTTTAAAAAATTAGGGCTTGATCCCGCTGTGGAGAACGCTCTTGATCATGACGTGCCCTCTAATGAAATCTTGACCTTGATCATCAGCCAGAACGAAAAATTTCAAATTAAAATGTCCTTAAAGTCCCTCTACTGCGCCGGAGCGGACAGAAATACTGTTATGAATGCGGCGAACAAGCTTGGTATCACGATTGAAACTGTAAGTGTGGCTCTTGAAGAAAGTCTCGCTGAATGCGGTTCAAAGATATCCTTGGCTGACCGGGATCTCGTGGATGAGCCGGGAGCCGGACTCGGTTCGGAGAGCAGTCTTATTAAAAGATTAGGCTCTGCAAACAAAGTGGCCAGTCCTTCGGTGCCGTGACCTTCTTTGTTCCCTGTATTGTTTCAAGCCAATCAGGTGAATTTATTTTAATCTTTTAACTTTGCGGAGAGCATAAGGACATAGGACATGGCTACTTCCTTAAAAAAATATCAACTCGGCATACTGCTGTCGCTGTTGAGCGTTGTTCATACAGAAGTTTTTGCCGACCAGAATGATGCGGTAAATGAGCTTGCGGACACCGCAGTGGTTGTCTCCGATTTGCAGGACATGCAGGACAGTATCTCCGAAGCAGATGCGGTTTCAAGGAAGGTAGTTTCTTCGCCGGTCGATAAGAAAGAGGAGGATCAGCAGGAGGATGAACTTGACTCTGACGGGCATATTTTCGGCTACGAAAACGGATACTTACATGGGTCCTTGGCCCTTCACGGTGAATGGACTGACAACCTGTATAACTATGATCGTGATAAACGGGATAACTTTTTGACCAGAATTTCTCCCTCCGTTTGGTTAACCTGGCCGAAGCGATACAGAAGGCCCCTTCAGATAGCTCCTGACAACACGGCTCCGGGCGGGGTGCAGTACAGCCTATCAGAATATGAGGTCTTTAATAAGTATCAGTTCTACCTCGCTGGCAAGATGGATATTATGAATTACTCGGAGAATTCAGATCTTAACCATATAGAACACGGCCTTGAGGCTCTGTTTCAATATCAGCCGAAGTTCAGACTTACCTTTCATCTTTTGGATAAATATACTCACAGTCAGGATATTTTCAATATTACTGAGGCAACGTTGCCGGACAACAGCCGGGTTTATGATTCCAACATTTTCAGTGCGGGTGTTGATTGGCAATTTTCTGACAAATTGTCCCTGCGAATGGAGTACAGGAATTTTTTTCTGGTGTACGAGGAAGATCTTAGTAATTTTCTGGATCGCATCGACAACGGATTTTATAGCGCATTTTATTATGACTACAGCCCAAAAACCAACCTGTTTCTAGAATATCAATATCTTCTGGCAAGTTACGATGAAAAAATAATGCCGGATAACGGCAACACCTATCTGAATGCGGGTGTTAACTGGCAGGCCACAGTTAAAACTTCTTTTCAAATCAAGGCCGGTTATCAGCAGGTGAACTATGACTATGAAGACATAGAGTATGATGAGGCGGAGAATCCTGATGATCTGATCAATGATAATGATGCCGGATTTAATTTCGAAGTACAGGCTATTTGGAAGGCGACACCAAAGAGCAATCTGTTGCTGAACACAAAGTACAGCATAGAGCAGACTGACAGCCAATCTGCCTTGAATAAAGCGGTGTTTGTCGCCAGAATCGCCTTTGATCACAGATTCACCAAACGAATCAGGGCTGATATCAATCTTGTCTATGAAGATTCAGATTACGCCATGTTTAACGGGGGACCACGTCTTGATAAGCGCTGGTACCTGAAGCCTGAATTGCGGTTTGCCGTCAATAAATGGCTGGCCGCTGGTATCTATTACAGTTTTGACAAAAAGGACTCAAATTTTGATCAATTGGATTATACAACCAATACCTTTGGCATCAATCTCCGCAGTTCGTTTTAGACATTTTCCCAATAAGCCGCTATGTTCATGCTAAATCGAATATTATATTTTTATAAAAACCTTTTTTTTCTCCTGTTCATCGTTACTCTCGTTACTGTTGTTGCGACCTTACCCGCGCCTTCCGCCGTAGCTGGCGATTATACCATAGGGCCGGGTGATGTCCTTTCCATCACGGTTTTTGATCATGATGAGCTGGCGGTAAAAGTTCGGGTGTCGGAAAACGGTAATATTGAATTTCCATTGATAGGCAGTGTGCATGTCGGTGGGCTTAAGGTGTCCGGGGCTGACAATAAAATTGAGCATCTGCTTGCGGACGGTTATATAGTTGACCCTCAAGTCACTGTTTTTATAGAACAGTTCAAGAGCAAGAAGGTCATTGTTTTAGGAAAGGTTAAAAACCCGGGGCTTGTTGAACTTCGCGGGTCGATATCCCTGCTTGAATTGATTTCTCAAGCTGGCGGCTTAGAGAAAGATGCGGGAGAAACGGTTGTTATCAAAAGAGAGGCGGACGGTGCCCAAAAAATTATTACGGTTGACCTGACGGACTTGCTTGAAAGCGGCGGGGCAAAAAAGAATATTCAAATCCTTGGAGGCGATACGGTTTCCATAGCTCAGGGGGCTGTTTGTTATATCACCGGCGGCGTGAAACGACCCGGTGCGTATCCTTGCGGACGAAACACCACTCTTCTTAAAATAATCTCTCAGGCGGGCAGTTTCACGGACAAAGCGGCTGAGTCGGATATCACAATCAATCGCGTGGTGCATGGTGTAAAACGGGTTTTACGGAAAATAAATCATAACACACGGGTACTCCCGGATGACGTTATAGAAGTACCTGAAAATGATCCTAAAAAAGATCTTGTCTGCTACGTCACCGGCGGGGTGAAACGCCCAGGAGCGTACCCTTGTGGGCGAAACGCTACTGTTCTTAAGATGATATCTCAGGCGGGCAGTTTCAATGACAAGGCGGCTAAGTCGGATATCACAATCAATCGCATGGTGCGTGGTGCGAAACGGATTTTACGGAAAATAGATTATAACACCCGAGTACTCCCGGATGATGTTATCGTGGTGTCGGAAAATACGCCTAAAAAAGATCTTGTCTGCTACGTCACCGGGCAGGTGAATCGACCTGGAGCATACCCCTGCGGTCGAACTTCAACGGTGCTTAAAATGATCTCCTTGGCGGGCGGTTTTACCGGCATTGCCTCGGAATCAGGAATCAATATTAAGCGTGTTGTCAGGGGCAGAAAAAAGGTTCTGCGAAAAGTGGATATAGACATGCTGGTGCGCCCGGACGATGTTATTATTGTTCCTGAAAGCTTTTTTTAATTTTTTCAATATTATCAGTCAATTTTCTCCTCGACAAGAAGATCTCCGCTGGCTGTGAACAGTTTGCGAGTCCGAGTTACAGAGGAATTCAATCAAAAGCGATAAATGCATCTCATTCGTCGCCTCCTTTCCACTTTTAAAAAACATGTACCCAGAAGAAGCCTTCACTGAAGATTTTCAACAGGAAAATTCCAAGCATCTGCGTGATTATCTACGTATTATTCTGAAGCGAAAAGGATTGTTGATCACTGTATCTCTCATAACTTTTTTAACAACAGCTCTCTTTACTTTTTCAAAAATACCTATCTACACAGCCACCACCCAGGTGCTTGTGGAAAAAAACTTGGAAAAAGGGCGACTTGAAGGACTCAGCACCTATATGGCTTGGGACCCTGATTTTCAGGCGACCCAGTTTCAGTTGATTCGCAGTTTTAATGTAGCACTTCGGCTTGTGAAAAATCAGCAGCTTGATACGAAATACAAGCATTATTTTTTAAGTAATAAGCCCTCGACCCCGGCCTTGTTGAACCTTATCAAAGGTTCAGTTTCCTCGTTTGTATCCACGACGTTTTCCGCTGTAGAGTCATTTTTCTATTCTTTAATAAGCCCTGATCTTGTCCTCCGGGATAAGGATACTGCCGATATTGACACCGACGGTAATGCGAAAATTCAATCTGAGCCTGAGAGCGATGCGGAAAAAATAGCGGCGATGATTCAGGCAGGTCTTGAACTCGAGCCTGTGAGAGATACCAAAATAGTCAATGTCAGCTACAGTAATAAAAATCCTGAAGTCGCCAGGATGGTCGCCAACGGAATTGTTCGGGCGTATATTGACGTGACGCTGGACATTAAGACAAGCACGACCAGGCAAACCCTGAATTGGATGACCGGCAAGGCTGATGATGAACAGAAAAAGCTGGAAGCCTCCGAAAAAGCCTTGCAGAAGTACATGCGGGAACATGATATTGTGACCGTGGAAAATAAGCTGACAATCCTGCCAGAACGTCTTTCCAGATTCAGCAACGAGCTGTCAGGAGCGCAGGCGCAAGAAAGAGAATATGCGGCTGTCTATAATCAGATAAAGAAAATCGGTAAAAAATACGACGCACTTGAATCACTTCCTTTATTTGCGGACAACACGGTGTTGCAGACTCTGCGTAACCAAATTTTCTCTTCAGAGCAGAGTGCCAGAGAACTCTCCAAGAAATATGGTAAAAAACATCCGCTTATGAAAAAAGCGCGGGCGGAGCGGCAGTTGCTCCGTGAGAAAAAACGGATTGAAATCAAAAGAATTATTGATTCCACCAAAAACGGCTATGATCTTGCCAAAACCAAGGTTAAAGACCTAGCCAAGATGATGGCCGAAACCAAGACTGAACTGCTGGACATGAATGAACGTTTTATTCAATACACCATCTTGAATCGGGACAAGGAGATGAATCGAACGATTTACGACGCTCTGTCCAGCAGTATCAAAAAAACAAATATTACGGCGCAGTCTCTGAATGTGAGAATTTGGGCGGTGAAAGAAGCGGATCTGCCTGTTGTGCCGTCAAAACCCAATAAGCAGAGAGAACTGACTTTGGGTTTAATGCTCGGCCTCTGCGGAGGAGCAGCGCTGATTTTTTTTCTTGAATACCTTGATAATACCGCCAATTCAGGCCAAGATATCGAAGATAGATACAAGCTGACTGTGCTTGGCTCCGTGGAGGATATGTCTGATAAAAAACATAATATTGAGACCTTTATTCAAGATAATCCTCTTTCCGCCTTGGCTGAAAGTTACCGACTGATTCGCTCCGGCCTGTTGCTTTCCACCCCGGATCACCCGCCGCACACGCTCTTGATCACCAGTATGATGCAGCAGGAGGGAAAAACCACGACCACCAAAAATCTGGCCCATGTTCTGTCTCAAAATGATAAAACAGTGCTTATTGTTGACTGTGATATGCGTCGTCCCCGTCAGCATTCCATATTTGGTATTGATAATACCTACGGCCTGAGTAATTACCTCTCCGGTAACACGGATGAACAGCAACCCACACTGATACGACAGATTGAGGACACGCAAATTTCTTTGATTCCCTCCGGGCCTGTTCCTCCCAATCCTGCGGAATTGCTAAGTTCTAAAAGAATGGAGTTGCTGGTGAATAAAACCAAAGGACAATTTGATTTCGTCCTCCTTGATTCGCCGCCGGTTCAGCAAGTCACGGACAGCCTTATGTTAGGCCCGCTGGTGGATGGAACTGTTATTGTGATCAAAGCGGGAAAGACCACCTACGATATGCTGGACAGCGGCATAAAAAAATTGCGGGAAGGGCATGCGCATATTTTGGGATTTGTCTTGAACAGGTTGAAAAAGAACAATGCCGGGCAGGGATATTACGGGTATTATTCATATTATTCCAGCAAGAAAGGAGGATATTACACGGAACGGAATGGTAAAAAATAATCAAAAGGATCAGGATGCGGCCTATGGGCTTTCTCCTTCTTTTTTTCTTTTTTTATTCACTCTTTTTTTTGCTCCGCTCGCTTTCGGTACTGCTGAAATATGGTCAATGGTCACTGTGGAACTGCTTGTTGCGGTGACCGGAACGCTTTACTTTTTTCCTCTTTTTATTCAAAAAAAGATCTTTCAGACAACACCGGGGCTTATACCCTTACTTCTGTTGCTCTGCTGGATGTATTTCCAGTGTCTTCCCCTGCCGATACCCTTTGTTCGTTTTCTCTCTCCAAACATATTCGCCGTCTATCAGCCTATTTTAGAATTGCCGAGAACAGACGGCTTTGCTGACTGGATTCCCCTGACGATACATCGCCAAGCAACGTTATTTGAGTGTCTGCGTTTGAGCTCTTATGCACTTTTTTATCTGCTGACCGTGCAATTGCTCAGTCACGGCAGGCGATTAAGAAGAACGGTTCATGCTCTGGCCGGTCTCACTCTACTGATCGTCTTTTTATCCCTTTTGCAAAGAATTACAGCTCCAGATACGCTTTTTTGGTTCCGCAAACTTGCAGACGGAAAAACGGCATTTGGTCCTTGGGTATATAGGAATGAATATGCCGGTTTCATGGTGATGCTCTGCCCTCTGGTGCTGGCGCAGTTTCTCTTGTACCGCCCTCCCGTGGAAGAAAAATCATTACGAAAAAAATTTATTTCCCTGCTGTCCATGCACGGAGCCAATGCCCATCTCTTACTCGGTTTTGGTACCATTATTCTTCTTGCTTCGGTTTTTTTGACCCAGTCACGGGGCGGCATCCTCAGTATTTCCTTCACTCTGCTTCTCTTTTTTCTCCTTTTATCCCGGAAACAAAAGAGGATAGAAAAACTGACACCGCTTGTTCTGTTTACCTGCCTCATCCTCATCGTGGGCTGGTTCAACTGGGACCCGATTATTGAACGGTTTGATTTTATCTTTGACCTTGAACACGGGGAGATCAGGGATGGTCGGCTCCTGATCTGGCGAGATATGCTCAAGATCATTGCTGATTTTCCGGTTACCGGCACCGGCTTTGGCACCTTTGCCGATGTTTTTCCAAGCTATAAAACCTTTGTTGACGGCTTTCTCTATGATCACGCCCATAATGATTTTCTTGAGCTACTGACAGACGGCGGTGTCATTGGATGCATCTTGATGTTTTGGTTTGTCACTGTTGTCCTGAAAACAGGGTACAAGCAGATTTCTAGGAGACAGGACAGCTTCTCATTTTTACTGGCAATCGGGGCATTCAGCGGTCTTGCCGGTATCTTGATGTACAGCCTCACTGATTTTAATCTCCATAATGGTGCGAACGGTCTCTATTTTGCATTTTTCTGCGGACTGCTGGTTTCAGCTGGTCATACCCGGCGGCATTACCGAAAACATTCCAGTTTGCTTGTTCCGGTCAGGCTGAATGCGGGCGGAAGGATTCTCGTTTGGCTGGTTATGGTATCTTTTTTATGCGCTGTTGTTTTCATCCACGGCGGGCCTGTTGTTGCAGAGAGGTATTATCAGTCAGCGGAAATTGTTTCGGCTTCCAAACAGCCTTCTGAAGAGAAATTGAAAAAAATGGTAGCACTGCTTGAGCAAGCAAGGAGGAACAGCCCTTTTGCCGGGATGTATCCGTATGCGCTGGCCAATATCAAGAAATATCAGGGGCAGAAGAAAGAGGCGTTGCGCTTGTATCGAGAGGCGGCGGTTAAGCAACCTATGGAAAGTGTCTTTTTTCAGGACAGCGGTTTGCTGTTTGCGGCATCTGACCTGAACAAAGCACGGGCCTTGCTTGAAGCCGGTTACAAGCGGGCCAACGAGAAAGCTTTGCCGCTTCAGGTTTGGGCTAAGAGGAACCGAGCTGAGGCAATTCGGATATTTCGTAACGCATTAGAGCATGATCCCGAATTGTTGCAAGCTGTCCAGCCTCTGATGCGCAAGTACAGGTTTGCGCAGGACGAGGTGGTGGCGGTGTTGCCGGAATTGAGTTCCGTTTGGTTGAACTATTGTAATCTGACCAAGTCGAACGGCGATGAGGCGATTGATTATTTCCTTGAACATGCGCTTGCGTTTATCGACCGGGAACCGAAGGTGATGCCGAATTATTTTATGCGGGTATACAATCATTACCAAAGCGAAAAAAAGGAGGAGGAAGCCGCTGAGGTTCTGCGTTCCGGGATAGAATATCTGCCGGATTACGCCCCTTTTTATCTGCATCTCGGAGATTTTTATCTGAAAAAAGGCGATACAGCTCAAGCCGGGAAGGAGTACGAACAGGCCCTGCGTCTTGATCCTGAGAATACCGGCATTTTGAGCAGGATTGGGAAGTTGTAAGAAGAGGAGTGAATACGCTGACGGAAAACTCGATGCATCAAAGATGCAGCACCCGCAATGGTTAAATTTTCTTATGAAAAATACGAATTATTCTTTACTTTTTCGATTCAGCATGTTTTTTATATGCTCTGAAACGGGGCAA
>RCNA010000044.1_pt1 | contig 15372 bp, 28 predicted proteins | sample 2041331 | NCBI WGS metagenome assembly RCNA01 (sample SAMN09708233, study PRJNA481090) | Marine sediment metagenome, whole genome shotgun sequencing project. | reverse complement strand
TTCGCAAAGCTCTTAAAGCAGAACCAGAGTTTTTATCTTTCATCTCAATATCTACAGCGTCTCCTTCTAAGAGTATATCTGTAAGTTCTTTCGCCAAGGATTCACCAATATTAGATGAAGAAAGCATTTACAATGAAGTTACATTAGACACCGCTTTAAGAAACGAATTAGAAGACCAACTTATAAAATTACACAAATAAAACACTTAAAAGAATACGCACCAACAATAGCAATTGTTATTGTAGTTGCAATATTAATTTACTTTACATTAACTTTAACATTTGACCAATAATGACATTACCAGAAAAAATTAAGAAATACGGATTAACGCAAAAAGATTGGTATCAACACGCCCACTATACTATTATAACAAGAATGGGTATTGATAAGATACAGGCGTATGAAAGCATAGATATTGTTTACGAGGCTATTACATCTACTCCAGAGTTTTGCGTAGTTAAAGCAATAGGGGGTAAAGGTGAATTAGTAATAGAGACTTTTGGAAGTGCTAAGTATGGAGTAAAAGAATGGGTTAAATTTGACAAGCCTAATCAATACGGCAAAGAGGGTAAATGGAAAGAGAACGGAAATACTAGCACTTGGTATGTTATGGAGATGGCTGAAAAGAGAGCGATGTCTAGAGCTGTTTTAAAGATAACAGGGTTCTATGAGTTAGGAGTTTTTGGAGAAGATGAGAGCGAAGATTTTAAACCAACACCAACACCTAAAAAAGAATCTGTAAAAGTAGAAGCACCACGCAAAGAAGCATTAACTCTTGAGCAATTCCAAGCAACTAAGAACGCTACACCTAAACAGATTCTAGTAGTTTTAGAAAAGTTTAGAATGGCAGACGACCAAAGGAAAGCATTGGAAGCAATCGCCAATAAATGAACAGGAGCAAAAGAACTTTTAAAAAAACATAAACTGATATAGCATGAGCCAAAAAGTAGCCATAGTACTAGACCTAGAAGATAAGAAACAAAGTTACCATCTAGAGCAATACCTTAGAAATAAGATGTTTCCTGACAGAGTAATAAGTTACGCAAACCTTCCAGACACTTCTAAGTTATACGAAGATAGCACAACGTTTAAGAAACTAGTTGCTAATGTGAAAAAAGCTCAATGGGAGCGCGACACGTACATAAACGAAAATAATTAAAACCAAAACAAAATGACACATAGAGAAATTAATTTAGTAATATTTAGTGTAAATGTTTTACTGTGCCTTTACGGAGCAATAACAAGAAAAGAAAAGGTGGGGTGGATGTCAGGAGTGGCGGGGTGGCTAGTTGCTAGCATCTCACAATATGCAATCATAACACAAGAATAATGAAGTTCGACCTTAACAACTCACTAGACCGTAACAAATACGATACCTATTCTGATAAGTTAAAACTATCTAATAGCAAAGTTGAGTTAAAGAAACTAGGAGCAAACAGGTCAATATCTATAAATTCATACCTCCATGTCTGTATTTCCTTATTCGCTATTGAGTTTGGTTATACACTAGCAGAATCAAAAACAATGTTAAAGCGTGGGTGTGAGTTTATGAGATACGAAAAGAGCGGTTCTGTATTCCTTGTAGAGACTTCTAAGCAATCAAATGAAGATTGTAGTAAGTTTGTGAGTTGGATAAGAAACTATGCAAGTAAACAAGGCTTATACATTCCTGACGCAGAAGAATACAAAGAGAATAAATTCAGCATTGATAAAGAAATAGATAAACATAAAACATATTTATGATAAAATACAAAAAAGTATATTTAGATTATTTCGGTTATGATAAAGGAGATTATATTGCTTGTGAGGTTTGCGGTGCTCCTTCAGTTGATATACACCATTTACAACCTAAAGGAATGGGAGGGAGCAAAACAAAAGATTACATTGAAAACTTAATAGCAGTTTGTAGAGATTGCCATAATAAATGTCACGACTCTAAAGATTTTAACACTAAAGCAAAAGAAATTCATTTAAGCAACTTATGAAGATAGATATTAAACCGCTTTCTGTTAATCAATGTTGGCAGGGTAAAAGATTCAAGACACCAAAATACAAAGGATATGAAAAAGAGATGCTATTACGATTACCTAATATAGAACTGCCTAAGCCACCTTTTAAAGTTTACTATGAGTTTGGTTTTAGTTCAGCAAATAGCGACTTAGACAACCCTATAAAACCACTCCAGGACATACTGCAAAAGAAGTACGGATTCAATGATAAAGAAATATATGAAATGACTGCTAAAAGAGTCAAAGTAAAAAAAGGAAATGAATACTTAATATTTGAACTTAAAAACCTAAACTATGAATAGACACGCACTTTTAATAAACGATTATGATGTAAATAAAGTTAAGTCTATTTTAAAAGAAAGGAAAATACCTTTTACTCACGCAGGCTTTCCAAACGGACAAGTAAAGGTTACAGAAAGTTACGCATCAAAGATTAATGCAAAAGAAGAACTTAGTAAATTTGCGATATTTAAAGGGTATAAAAGTTTAGACCAAGCAATTGATAAAGCAGGATGGAGAACTTTCAGAAAACAGTATGAAAAAGCAATAAATTTATCTTAAATAAACATATTAAAATTAATAATTAAATATAAATAAATGGAAGTAACAGGAAAAATCAAAGTAATTGGAAATGTAGAAACGTTTGGAACGGATTTTACAAAACGTAATCTAGTGGTAACAACAAACGAGCAGTACCCACAGGATTTAAGTTTAGAGTTTGTAAAAGACAAGTGCAGCTTATTAGATAAATTCAATGTAGGCGATGAAGTAAAAGTAGGTATCAATTTACGAGGGCGCGAATGGATCAATCCAGAGGGCGTATCAAAGTATTTCAATAGTATTGTAGGTTGGAGAATTGACAAACAAGCAATTGAGAGCGGTGTAAGTGAGCCCGTTGCAGTTGTTGCTGGTGAGCCTGACGATTTACCTTTTTAAGTTTCAACACGCTAGAATAATAATTAATGCTATTTTAGTTGTGTAATTCAAAAAGAATACTTAATTTTGGGATGTGTTTAAACTTAGCGGTTTAATTCAACGAGGTTCACGTTCCTGCACATCTTTTTTAAACGTGAATAAAAAAACGAACAAATGGCAAAAATATCATATACTTGGTTTCCTAAAGATTGGAATAACTCCGAATCAGTTTTTGAACTTGATTTACAACATAGAGGACTTTACAGAGAACTTATAGATTTAGCAATGCTACAAGACAATAAGGTTATAATTAACCGATCTGTTTGGTGTAGAAAGTGGATGGTATGCGATACCACTCTGAGTAGTATGCTGAATGTACTATACAAAGCACAATTAATAGACTTAAAAGAGGGGGGTAAATTGTTTATACCAAGTTGCGAAACCCGTTTATCTTTAGTACGTAGAGGCTCAAAAGGTGGTAGTACAAGTAAGCCAACACCTAAGCCGATTACTAAGCCAACACCGAAGCAAAGTAAAGTAAAACAAAAGAAAGTAAAAGAAATACCTAGTGAGGAAACTTTTATGATTTACTTAAAAGACAAATTAAATGAACAGCAATACATGGAAGTTAGAGACAAACTTATTCTAAGATATAAATCATGGGCTGTAAACGACTGGAAAGATGGATATGGCACACCAATACAAAACTGGAAAAACAAAGGATATAACGCAGCAATACAACTTATAAAATAAAAACTGGAAGGTAAAAGCAATTAATCAACTAAGATATATTAAACTTTAACGCATTGTATAAGGTGCGTTTTAATTCACTTTATACGTTGTTGTACATAGTACGGATTATTAACGAATAAATTAAATAGAATGAATAAAATATTTAACGATAATGCTATTGAAATACTTGACAGAATGATAGCAAAAGAATACAAAGTTGATTTAATAGCAACAGACCCTCCTTACAAAGTAACTACGAGAGGTGGTTATACTAATGCAGGTGGCATGATGCTTGACGATAAAATGAGAAAAGGGAAAGTATTTAAAGAAAACACTTTAACTATTAAAGAATGGCTACCAAAACTCTATGAGGTTTTAAAAGATACAGGACATTGTTACATAATGTGTAATAATAAAAATCTTTATCCTTTTTTAGATGCTGTTAATGATACCGATTTTCATTTAGTTAAAACTATGATTTGGGCAAAGGATAATAAGATAATGAGCCAAGCATATATGAGTCAATTTGAGTTTATTTTGTTTTTACGCAAAGGTAAATTTGTAAGGATTAATAATTGTGGAACAAGTGATTTATTACAATATCCAAATACAAAAACAAAGGGAGAAGATAATAAGCCAATACACCCAACAGAGAAACCTATTGATTTAATGAAAGTATTGATTGAAAATAGTAGTAAAGAAAACGAGATAGTTTTAGACCCGTTTTTAGGTGTAGGTAGTACTGCGATAGCAAGCAAACAAACAAATAGGCAATACATTGGTATAGAATTAGATGAGCATTACTATAATATAGCAAATGAAAGACTAGCCTAGTATTATGCACAACGGATACGAATATGATTGCGTTGGCTTTTCGCCAATGAATTATATGCGGTGTTATTAAACGTTTTTTTTAAAAGGGGCATTAATTTGAAAAATTAAAATATTAAGTATGAGTAAGAAAGGATATATTTTTAGCGACCAAATACCAATGTTTGGACATAAAGACATTATAGGTTATGGAACAGAAGATTTCTATGTAAAAGAAATTGACAAAGATTTAGCAAGAGAAACTATTATAAAAAACCATTATTCAAAAAAATGTTATAATGGAACGTATGTTAATCTAGGTGTGTTTATTAAAGGTGAGTTTCTAGGCGTTTTACAATATGGTTATGCAATGAACCCAGCAAGTGGTGGAAGCCTTGTAACGGGAACGGAAATGAACCAATATTTAGAATTAAATAGAATGTGGATTGCTGATGATGTAGGTGATTACCCAGAAAGCAAAGCAATTAGTTATTCCATTAAATATATTAAAGGAAAACTAAAAACTATTAAATGGATTCAAAGTTTTGCAGATGAGCGTTGTGGCGGTTTGGGTATTGTTTACCAAGCGTGTTCTTTTAGATTTTATGGTGAACATACAAGTAGTTTTTGGGAATTAGATGGTGAAACATTCCATAATTCTATAAAAACAAGTGAAAAAGCGGGGAAGAGAGGTTTTCGTTTATTAAATGACCCTAAAAATAAAGACAGGGTTATACAACACACGCTAAGACAATTTAGGTATATTAAATTTTTAGATAAATCTTGGATTAAGAAATGTACTAAAAAAGAAAAACCATATTTAAAGCATTATAATAACGATTGAGTGAGAACGTATGAGTGGCAGCCCCTTTTACAAAATATGTTTTATAACGTTTAAGCTAAGGATTGAAATTTGAGGAACGAAAATTATAAACTTTAGGTGGTGTTAGCCATCTTTTAAAATTACGGAATTATGACAGAAATATTTAATGTAAAAGACAAATTGCCCGATGTAGAATGTGGAAGCTATTTAGCTTATGCACCACATAGCTTCCCTAAGAATAGCCGTTGGGTAGTAGCTGAATACTACGATGATGTAAAAGGATTTTATGATGAAGCAGGGGAAAGCTTTATGAAAGATGTAACCCATTGGTGCGAACTACCAGAAGAACCACAAACAAAGTAATTTTAATGGTGGGTAACGTTTTGTGTAAACGCTTTTTTTATTGCGTTTTACACCTTGTTAGGCACTTTTATTTAACCGATAAAGATAATAGAATGATAGATTTAAGATTAGGCGATTGCCTTGAAGTAATGAAAGAAATACCAAGTAAAAGCATTGATGCTATTATTTGCGATTTGCCCTATGGAACTACTGCTTGTAAATGGGATAGTATAATACCATTTGAGCCGCTTTGGGAACAATATAATCGAGTTATAAAAAGTAATGGTGCAATAGTGTTATTTGGTAGCCAACCTTTTACAAGTGCTTTAATTAGTAGTAATTATAAAAAGTTTAAATATAGTTGGGTTTGGAATAAAGTAACCGCAAGAGGTCATTTAGTAGCAAAACATAGACCATTGCAACAAACAGAAGATATTATTGTTTTTGGAAATTCTAAACATAATTATTACCCTATTATGATTGATAGACCTAAAAATAAATGGAAAAAAAGTAAAGAGTTTAATAAAACCGACTTAATAAATAGTAATGGGAAAACGGAATATAAAATATATAAAACTTGGTATCCTAAAAATTTAATTGAGGTATCAAATGCAAATGCAAGTAATAACAAACCTTTACATCCAACACAAAAACCATTAGAATTAATTGAGTATTTAGTAAAAACATATTCTTTAGAAAACGATACCATTTTGGATAATACAATGGGAAGTGGAACAACTATGTTAGCCTGTAAAAACCTAAACAGAAACGGAATAGGAATAGAGAAAGACCCACAATACTATGCCGTTGCAGTAGCACGTGTAGATGGCTAAAAAAATTATTATGGGTAACGGTTTGTATAAGAACCGTTGCTTTTCGCAATGGATTTTATACGGTGTTACCCATAGTTATTTTTGTGCGGTGGCAAATTAATTTGAAAAATTAAAATATATGATAGATTTAAGATTAGGCGATTGCCTTGAAGTAATGAAAACGATTGAAGATAATAGTATTGACGCTATTATTACAGACCCACCTTATAAAGTAATAAGTGGAGGACAAACCAAAACTGCAAACGCTTTTTATAAGGGTAAATGGAAAAATAATGGTAAAATATTTAAACACAATGAAGTTGATTTTAATGAAAACTTTATGTGTGAAATGTTTAGAATTATGAAGGAGCAAAGCCATATTTATTTTTTTACTAACCTTTTAAACTTAAACAAGTTTTTAACACTATTTGAGAAAAGTGAGTTTTATGTGCATAATTTATTAGTATGGGAAAAAAAGCCTGTTGTTAATAGGTGGTATTTAAAAAATGCTGAATATGTAATTTTTGCAAAGAAAGGCAAGGCAAAAAGCATAAATAATAAAGGCAGTAAAACAGTACACAAGTTTGATGTGCCTAAAAATAAAGTACACCCAACACAAAAGCCTACTGATTTAATAGAATACTATATCAACAATAGTACTAATGAAAACGATATGGTGTTGGATATGTTTATGGGAAGTGGGACTACTGCTGTTGCTTGTAAGAACACAAACAGAAATTTTATAGGGTGTGAACTTGATGAAGAGTTTTTTAACGTTGCAGTAGCACGTGTAGATGGCTAAAAAATTATTATGGGTAACGTAGGGCTAAACACACCTTTTAAAATCAAAGGTAAACATACACGGAAATATAGGGGGCTAAACACACCTTTTAACAAATTAACTAAGATATATTAAACTTTAAATTAAACAAAGATGGCAAAAATAAACGAAGTAATGGATGTGGACTTGAAAAAACTAAAAGACTTTTTAAAAGGTTATTTAGACAGAGATGTATACTTTCAATGTTATCATGATAATATTTTTACTTATCATTTAATAGAAGTTCCCTTTGAAGAGTATGAACAAGGTGATTTTACAGGGTTTGAGATAAATGTAATAGCTGATGATATGTTTTTTTCTAATGAAACAGTTGAACAATTATTAGATAAAAAAAGAATTGGATATATTGGAGTTGCTAAATACAAAGATAACGAGAGAACTACAGAGACAGTGGCGCATAGACCTATTTTAAATATCAGTAATTAAATGAAACCATACCAAACGATAGAAGACCAAAAGACAGTAATTAATGATTTAACGTATAAATTACAATTCTCTAAAGAGAAAGTTAAAGATGCTAAAACTATAAACACTTTAATAAATACGGTTAACTGTTTCGAAACAATGCTTAAAAATAAATACTTTACCGATGTAATAGAAACATTACTATACGCAAATATAAAAGAGTGGTTAATGCAGTCAGAGGTTTATGATGGTTCGCCAATACCATTACAGGAAATGTGTTCTGGTGTTGAATTTGACATAGCAAACGGATCAAAACAAAAGAAGCTGGAGGTGCTTAGTGTGTTGAAATCTCATGAGTTAGAAAATATGATTAAGAATGATACTTTAAAAAATGCTAACTTTACGGACTTTAACAAACTACTAACCGACTTAATCAATGAATTTAAAAAATCAATAGTATGGAACAAATAAACCTTGACAACCTAGAAAACCTTTCTGACGGTATAGATTTCAATAAAATGAAACTAGATGCTTTCGTAGATGTAAATGAAAAATTATTACACCCTCCTGTAGCGGTTAGTATTGGCTCACATGAGTACAAAGGAGATTCAATCCCTAACGCATTTGGAACGTATGGTAACTTTAGTTGTATTGTTGGAGCGTCAAAGGCTCGGAAATCATTCTTAAAGTCTCTTGTAATGGCTGCATACATCGGAGGTAAGACAAACACATACGCACCAGACTTTAGAAGTCACAGAGTGGGCGAGGGTTTTGTTTTAGATTTTGATACAGAGCAGTCTGCTTATCATTCGCAAAGAGTGTTTAAAAGAGTTTGTGATTTAGTCGGAGGTAATGCTAATTTCTACAAACCATTCTCTTTGCGTAAATACACGTTTAGAGAGCGTTTAGAATTCATAGAGTGGTGTATTATGGAAAGTGAGTTTAAGTCTAACATAGGGCTTGTGAGTATCGATGGCTTCGCTGATTTAGTTTCAGATGTGAACGACTTAACACAATGTAATGAAATGGTGCAAAGATTAATGAGTTGGACGGACGTTAGCCAATGTCATCTTACTGGGATTTTACATACTAATTTCGGATCAAACCGACCAACAGGGCATTTAGGTTCTGCGGTAATGAAAAAAGCGGAAACTGTTTGTGTATTAGAATACGGACAAGAAGCAACGTCTGTTAAATTCGCATACACTAGAGGCTTTCCAATAGATGACTTTGAATTTTCAATTGGAGGCGATGGATTACCACGAACAAACGAATTAACACAATCATTATATTAATTAAATACAAACCAGATGAAAACAGATGTAACAGTAGAGAAAGTAGAAACAAAGAGTAAGTATTACCCAATGTACCATTTAAGTTTTGGAGACTACAGGGGTGAAACGGTTATCAAGCTAGACGAACGCACCGCAAGGCTGTTAGTCACTGAGTTAGATAAAGAGATTAACTTTACGCAAAAAATATTTGAAGATGAAAATTAAAAGATATGATAGTTAAAGTTTTTACAATGGCAAATGATGGTTCAGAAGTATGGGTAGATTCTTATATTGATGACAATAAGATACACGGCTTTTGGATTATACCAGCGTACTACGATGAAGATTTAGATTTAACCGTAGATAGTGATGAAATGAATATTATACTAAACGGTCAGATAATGACTATAAAAATCGAGCATACATTAATTGAACTTTTAAAAATTAGATTAGGATGAACAAAAAGCAAACAGGCAAGAACAGATTTAGATTGAAGGAGGATGAAGTAAAAATGATTAAAGACTACAGAGGCTTAAAAGATGCAGCTGAAGGTCAAGATGTAAACATAGACGATGTTAAACACGGCTGGTTAAAGTCGAAGAAAGACAGTCTATTTATTAAAAACCCAAACTTTCAAACCGCTAAACGGGATGCTTTTATTAAAAAACTAATAGAAGACTTATCACAGTATTCTCCAGAGTATCCTACAATTAAGAGAACTAAAACAAAAGACAGCCATTTAATGGTTCTTGATCCTGCTGATATTCACATAGGTAAACTATGTTCAAGGTTAGAAACAGGCAAAGACTACAACCAACAGGTAGCAGTTAAGAGAGTATTGGAAGGAGTGCAAGGTGTTTTAGATAAGTCCAGCGGGTTTAATATAGATAAGATTAACTTCATAGGTGGTAATGACATACTTCACATAGACACGCCAAAAAGAGTTACCACTTCTGGAACTCCACAAGATACAGATGGTATGTGGTACGAGAATTTCATAACCGCTAAGAACCTTTATGTAGATGTATTAGAAATGTTGATACCTATTGCTGATGTACATTTTACATTCAACCCAAGTAACCACGATTATATGAGTGGGTTTATGTTAGCACAAGTAATAGAGGCGCATTTTAGAAGTAATCCAAACATTACGTTTGACATTTCAATAGCACATAGGAAATATTTTAAGTATGGTAATAACTTAATAGGTACTACGCACGGAGATGGAGCGAAGACAAACGATTTGGGGGCGTTAATGGCTCACGAAAGTAAACATTGGACTAAGTGTATCAATAGATACTTTTACACTCACCACGTACACCACAAGACAGCAAAAGATTTGATTGGCTGCACCGTAGAGAGTTTAAGAAGTCCAAGTACATCAGATTCATGGCATCATAGAAACGGATATACGGGAGTAGTTGAAGCAGTAGAGGCTTTTATACACCATAAAGAACATGGACAAGTAGCAAGACTAACACATATCTTTAATTAACGAGGGCAACCATTACCCTTGACTATTGAACGAGGGTAAATGTACACAATAACGTACAAAAACACAGTTAATGTGAGTTAATACTAGCATTAATAATTTTAACACAGCAGTAATTAATAATTTATGGGCTATATTAGTAGTTTTTATAGCCCAAAGAATTGGGTATAAAGGGATACAAAACGGATATTAACAGAACTAAAAGTAAAAATTTAACATTATGAACACGAAAATAATAACAATAATATTATGTTTGGCGGTATGTATAATCACTCCAACAGTATTTATATTGTACACAAGTCCAGTAGCATATTTGTACATAGTAGGAATACCATGTAGTTTTATAATAGGAGGGGCACTCTTAATTAGATGGATCAGAAGGATGGAAAAGGTTAGTTTTAAAATAAATAAATTATGACAAGAGAAGAAATACATAAATTACCATACAAGGCACAACTATACATAAACGAACTAGAGAGAAAATTAACTATACCTGATGCTGTAGGGCAAAGCGAACAGTTAAAGGATAAGAAAATAAAAGACCTTTTGAACTGGGTAAGAAGCGACATAAAGCAAGAGGAGAACCCTAAGATTGGAAAAACAAACACGCCTTACCGTAGCGAGAAAATAAAGTTTCTACATAAGATTGAAGATATACTAAGCCTTTAATTAACATTCTGATAAAAATGTCGTTTCCTCTTCAGAAATGAATTTTATCAGTAGTTGAAAAGCGTATGACACGTAAACAAAATAAGTGATAAATGTATAGTTTAAAAACAAAATAAATGTTGTATATTAGCATTTTAAGAATATCATTTTATAATTGGTTTAGTATTGGTTAAGGTTTGGCGGTTAGGTTTGTAAGGTTTCCTAGCCGCTTTTTTTAAATATATTTTATATCCCACTGTTAGAAGAACTATCTAAGAAAGATAAACTTTGGAGGCAAACAGCCTTTAACATCTGTAAGTGTAAAGACTTAGCAGATGAACTAACCAACCTTATGTATCTACGCATCTATAACTACAACGTAGAGCCAGAGAAACTAACAGAGAACTATGTTGGATGGGTTATTTACAATTTATTTAGAGATCATTGTAAGAAGATAAAGGATTTAAGTTTTGATTATGTTTATAGTACGGAGCGAATTGATGATAACGATAAACAGGGAACTTTAGAAAATACTATATTAGTAGAGCCTCCTTTAGAGAATGATTTTGATGATAAAGATTTAAGAATATTAAACATGGCGAATAAACTAAAATGGTGGGAGCAGCAATTACTTATCCATTCTTACGACAAATCACTTAGACAGATTGAAAGGGAGTTTAATATAAACTATCAATTTGTACGTAGACATACAAACAAAGCAAAGAAGAAAATACTAGGAGAAGATTATAAAGAAAAGAAGAATGGAAAACGGACAGCTTAAATTTACAGAGTGGGTTGGGGAAAACCATTACAATCTATACGATATTAAGAACGGGGTTTACTATTGGGAAAATTCATTTGCAGTAAAGACAACAAGCCAACTACTAAAAGACTTTAAAGATGAGCGGTAAAAAGAAATCAGAGGGTTTAGGCGATACAATAGAGAAAGTATTAAAACCAGTACAGAAGATTCTAAAGAAAGTATTACCTAAAGATTGCGGGTGTAAAGCACGAAAGACATATCTAAACGATCTGGTTAATTACAAGAGGAAAGCAGTAAGATGTTTAGACGACAAAGATATAGAATCTTATAAGAAATACAGAAGCAGAAGACAAATTAACAAATGGGAGCTAGAAGATATACAATTGATAATAGACTTATATGCTAAGGTGTTCGCAATACAGTATAAGATGTCTGATCTTTGTGATAATTGTAAAGACTCAGGACAAAAAAGAATATACATATCAAACTCTTTAGATACTGTTTATGAATCGTATATTTGAAAAGATAAAAGAATTTATGTTATTTAATCCAGAAGTAGTAGAAGTGTTTCTTTTAATGGGAACGGCTTTATTACTTTATCTTATGTTCTTTTAAAATGTTTAATGAAGATCACTTAGATATATTATTAGATAGTGGGGTAGGAGAAATGCAGATGATGCTTACAGACCATAGTAATGTTTATTATGAGTTTGTATTTTATAAAGAAAATTGGAATTAATTAATTAATTTATATTAATTATGGATGGGAGAAAAAATAACGGAGGACATAAGACAAACGGAGGGAGACCTTCTAAGGCTGACGAACACAAACTAATAGAGAAACTATCTCCATTAGCACCAGCAGCATACAAGGCTCTTAAAGACTCTTTGCAAGATGGTCAAGGATGGGCGGTTAAATTATTCTTTGAGTATCTCTACGGTAAGCCTAAGCAACAAATTGAGAACACCAACATCAATATAGAGGAGAAACAAATCACCCAAAAAGAATTACAATCAATCAAAGATAAGTTTTTTAAAGATTATTAGATGACCGCAAAAGATGCAATTAGAGTTCCTTTAGAAGATAACTTATTATTGTTTGCTAGGTACATGTATAAAGAAAACCACAATAGAAAGTTTATACCCTCACAACACTTAGAACAAATAGCCAGTACATTAGAGCGTGTTTACAACGGTGAAATAAAACGACTGATAGTAAACATACCTCCAAGATATGGAAAGACAGAGCTAGCCATTAAAATGTTCATAGCATGGTGTCTTGCCAAAACCCCTTCATCTAAATTTATACACCTATCTTATTCTGATTCTTTAGCCTTAGATAATTCCAGTCAAACAAAAGAGTATATTAATTCAGATGCTTATCAGAACCTTTGGAGTATGAATCTAAAGAAGGATGCGCAAAGTAAAAGTAAATGGTTTAACGATGATGGAGGTGGTGTTTACGCTACATCTTCTGGAGGTGCAATTACAGGATTTGGAGCAGGCTCTACAACATTAGGAGGGTTTGGTGGTGCTATTATAATTGATGATCCGTTAAAACCAGATGATGCTTTTAGTGAGATAAAAAGGAAATCAGTAAACGAACGTTATAATAATACAATACGGTCAAGGGTGAACAGTAGAGATACACCTATCATTTTAATTATGCAGCGGTTACATGAGGATGATTTAAGCGGGTATCTTTTAGACGGTGGCTCTGGTGAAGAGTGGGAGCATTTATGTTTACCAGCATTGAATGAAAAGAACGAGCCGCTATGGGAGCAGAAACACACGTTTAAAGAACTTGAATCTATAAGACAAGCAAATCAGTACACGTTCGCAGGACAGTACCAACAGAGACCAGCACCAGATGAAGGAGGCGAATGGAAAAAAGAATGGTTTGAGATAATCAATATTAAAGACGTTCCTTTGAATACTTTGAAGTGGGAAATGATAATAGATGGAGCTTATACAAAGAACACCGCAAACGATCCTACAGGTTATCAGGTGGGTGCAAAGTATAACAATGATTATATTATACTATCTTCAGTAGATAAGTACTTAGAACTTCCAGAACTATTAAAAGATATACCAAAATACATTGATGCTTTACCTGTTACAATTGGACTGATTAAGATAGAACCAAAAGCGAGTGGTAAGTCTTTGAAGCAAATGATTAAGAGCAGCACAGCTTACAATGTTACAGAGATTAAAACAGACTTTGTAAACAATAGTAAGATTGAGAATGTGCGAGCAACGTCAAACTATATTGAAGGTGGTAGAGTTAAACTAATACAAGGTAATTGGAACGAACACTTTTTAAGTCAGGTAGGAACGTTTCCAAACGCCAAGCATGATGAGCATATTGATTTAACGTGCTACGGTATAGAATCAAATCTAATGAATAACAGACGTATAGAAATAGCATAGTAACAAATAATTAAAAATTTAGTTATAATAGTAGATGAAGATAAAGATAACAATACCAGAAGATATAAGCGACATTACACTAAGGCAATATCAAGAGTATGAATTACTAAATGATAAGTTGACAGAAGAGAGTATTGACGCTCGAGAATACAACAAACAAAAGATTTCTTTATTCGCTGGTATTCCTTACAATAGAATGAGCCAAGTATCTTATAAAGACTTCGCAAGTTTGTTATCAGATATAGACAAGGCACTAGAGCAGGAGTGTAAGTTTGTTAATCGTTTCTTTATTGATGAGCAAGAGTATGGCTTCATTCCTAACTTTGACAAGATTGCAAGTAAGGAGTTCTTTGATATGCAGGGGTATAGTAAAGAAGTAGAAGATGGTAAAGGAATGCCAGTTGAAACTCTTAATAGATTAATGGCTGTACTGTTCAGACCGATTAAAAAGCAAGACAAGTTTAACAACTACAGCATAAAGGATTACAACGGAACAGAGAGATATGGTGAACTAATGAAACGCACACCGATGAACATTGTAAAAGGTTCTATTGTTTTTTTTTGGAGTTTATCGAGGGAATTACAGAAGCATATCCTGAAGTCTACGGTGGAGGCACAAGTGAAGGAACGCAAGCGTCAGACTTCTTTGGTAAATGGGGATGGTATGATACCCTCAACACATTAGCAAAGGGTAAGCCTTGGAAATATAAGTTTATAGAGAATTGGAACGTTCACGAAATGCATACGTTTCTAGCACACAAGATGGATAAGCAGAAGTTGAAAGCACAATTAAGAACTAAGAAATGAACCATTATACAGAACTATTAAGATACGTTAGAAGTCTATCAGATGCAGACCCGTTTGTGAATACAACTACACAAGGGATTGACGAAGATATGGATTTAGACAAGGGTAATATTTACCCTCTGTTTAATGTAGAACTGTTTGATCCTACATTTCCAAACAATACAATTACATTCCAATTAGAAATCACTTGCTTACAACAAAGAGACACGAACAAAACAATAGACGTTGATAAGTTTTGGCTGCAAGATAATAAGGTAGATAATTTTAAC
>RCNA010000264.1_pt1 | contig 15391 bp, 14 predicted proteins | sample 2041331 | NCBI WGS metagenome assembly RCNA01 (sample SAMN09708233, study PRJNA481090) | Marine sediment metagenome, whole genome shotgun sequencing project. | reverse complement strand
CTTGAGGCCGGAGCCGATGCGGTGTACGTCGGTGCGCCCGGTTTTAACGCCCGTGCTCTGAGTCGGGATTTTACCTTTGCCGAGATCGGCTCTATGATCCGGCAGGCCCATAAACAAGGGGTTCGGCTGTACATCGCCATGAATAGTCTGGTCAAGGAATCCGAGCTGCCCGCAGCCCTAGAAGCCCTTTCCTGTTTTGAGGAATTGCGTCCCGATGCCCTGATCATTCAAGATCTCGGCCTGCTCTATCTGGCGAAAACCTGGTTTCCCAATCTTCCCCTACATGCTTCCACGCTGATGTCAGTCCATAACTCTATGGCCGTAGAAGAGTTGGTGAAAATAGGTTTTGATCGGGTGGTGCTGGCCCGTGAGCTGACTATTGATGAAATGGGGACGATTCATCGGAAAACCGGGGCCGAGCTTGAGGTTTTTATTCATGGAGCCATGTGCTTCAGCTATTCAGGACTTTGTCTGTTTTCCAGCCTGCATGGCGGGAAATCCAGTCTGCGCGGCCAATGTGTTCAGCCCTGCCGTCGTCATTATTCCTGGCAACAGGCGGGAAAATCGAGTCGAATTCAAGGTAAGGTTAAAGGTAAGGCGAAAGGTAAGAGCGGCGGCAAGCAGGGAAGAGGACACGCTCCGCAACAGAACAGCGGCTCAGAAGCCGGTTATCTGTTTTCCATGAACGATTTATGCGGTGTGGACATGCTGCCGGAAATGCGGAAGGCCGGGGTCACTTGTCTGAAGATTGAAGGACGACTGAAAAGTGCGCAATATGTCGCCAACACCGTGGCCGCCTATAGGATGGCTCTGGACTGCATGGATGAGCCGGACGAGGTGCAGGAAGGAATCCTGCGGGAGGCCCATAAACTGCTCGATGATGCCATGGGCCGAAAGCGATCCAGTGGCTATCTGCTTTCCCAAAAACCGACGGAAGCGATAACGCCTGAGCAATCCGGCAACAGCGGCAGGATGCTTGGCCGGGTTAACGGTGTACAACAGGAACGAACCAGAGACGGCAAGAATAAACTGACGCTTCAGTTGATCCTCACGGCTCAGGTCAGTGAAGGAGACCGGCTTCGTCTTCACGATGAGTACAGCGGCAGTCGTTTTAGCTTCACCCTGCGTTCTTTGCAAATCGGGGGGCGCAGGCAGAAAACCGGTCGTGTCGGGCAAAAGGCGCAGCTTTCTCTGCTCGTTGATCGGAAGGAACAGGTGCATCGCAATTTCCAGGGCAGTCTCTTCAAAGTGGATGTGGGATCCCGTATTACCGGTGAACGAAGTGGACGCAAGCGGAGTCAAGTACTGTCCAAACGCAAGATTTTGCCGGATAAGGCGAAGGTTGAGGAGATCCTCGGTCGTTTGTCCTGGAAACGGGGTTCGGTTGATTTTAAGCGATCCGGTATGGGGCAGGAAAACAGGAAAGGACAGGCTGCCGGACGGCGGGCGGGCAGAAGTGAGTTGCCTTGGTGGGTGGCTGTGGCGAAAATTGGAGATCTTCGCCAGCGGTTACCGGTGCGTCCCGCTCGTATCCTGTTGCCCCTCACTCGGGACAATATGCGCCAACTTCATCAGCTGGCGGATACAATAAAGAAATACAAGTCGCTGATTATTTGGTGTCTGCCGCCTATTCTGCATGAGGCGGATCTTAACTGGGCCGGAAAACAGATCAGGATGCTGACAGAGGCGGGATATACTCGTTTTGAACTGGGCCATTGCTGTCAATATGGCTTATTTTTACCGCTGTTGGAGAGCGATGCAGGGCGGAATATAGAACTGTATGGGAATTACACCCTGAATCTGCTCAATTCTGCGGCCTTGCGGGCGGCTGGTCATCTCAGTTATCAGGGGGCCTTATTTTCCCTTGAAACTGAGGGAGGAAATCTCGCCGCCTCGATTTTTCATTTTAAGCGACAGGGCGGTAGGGGCAGTAAATCTGGAAAAGCGAGCACGCAAATGCAAGTGGGCCTGTATGTTTACGGGCATCCGCCGCTGTTTACGGCTCGGCTGGACAGTGAGCATTTTAACTATCACCAGACGTTTATCAGTCCGCAGGAAGAACAGTTTGTTCTGGAACACGGGGACGGATTAACTACTGCTCGCTCTGTTGCGCCCTTTTCCCTGCTTAAATGGCGGCAGGAACTGGCGATGATGGGTGTTGATTTTCTCTTGCTTGATCTTACCGGCGGCTCAATCAATCAAGAGGCTGCGGCTGTGAGCACGTTGCTTGTTCAGGGTGGGAAACAGCGACCTGCGAAAGGATCCACAAAAGGGAAACAGCCCACTGTGCTTCTTCAGGGGAATTTTGACGGAGTATTGGTGTGAGGAGGATATGGCGGCGGGATCGGTAGCAGTACTTGGTGGTCAAGGTCTGGGGGATAACCTGCTTGAGATGGTGCTGATGGAAAATGCCCGGTTGGCCGGTTTACAGGCGACCATGTTCAGCACCCGCATGTGTGAGCTGAGGGACTGGTTTCCTCTGCATCGTCTTGAGCCGAGCGTCCAGGCGGAAACGGCGGAGCAAACGCTTGCCGGATTCCAGCTGATCCTTTTTCCCAAAGCGGCCTGGGCCGGTGTCGGAGAGGCTGTCGCCGCAGGCTGGGTGGATTATGGCCGGATGTATAGAAAAGACAGCAACCGAGCTGAAGATATGGCCCATATCAGCAGACAGGTTTTTGCTTTACCTGAACCGACCATGTTCAACGGCATCAAGCCGCCAGCCTCCTTGGAACATCGGCGATATCAACGACGGGTCTGTATCCACCCGACCAGTGCCGAGATCAGTAAAAATTGGTTACCCAGAAGATTTCTGGCCTTGGCGGCCCGATTGTCGGCCAAAGGCTTTGAGCCGGTTTTTATTATGAGCACTCCGGAACGACAGGCTTGGCAAGCGGTCATTGGAGAGGCATTTCCTTTGCATACTTTTGCGGGCGTTGATCAATGCGTCGCCTTCCTATATGAATCTGGTTTTTTTATCGGCAATGATTCCGGAGGCGGACATTTGGCATCCTGTCTGGATATCCCTGTTTTGAGTATCCATGGACGAAAGGGCAAATCCCGTATATGGCGACCGGGCTGGGGTCAGGTTGAGGTTGTCAGCCCTCTGATTAATGTGGTGGGCGGCTCCTTGCGTCAGTGGCTTTGGAAATATTTTCTTTCTGTGGGTGCTGTAGAGCGGGGGTTTGATCGGCTGGTCAGCAGAGCATCTCATACCTATATCGATACCAATACCGGAGCGCATCACCATGCCTGAGCTGCCGGAAGTCGAAGTCACCCGCCGAGGCTTGCTTCCCCATTTGTCCGGGCATGCGGTCATGGAGGTCTGGTGTTCGGGCAAGCCCTTGCGGCAACCTGTTCCTGAACAGCTTCTCCGTCAATGTATTTGCGACAATGTTATTACAACTGTTGACCGACGGGCGAAATATTTGCTCCTTCGTCTGGATGACGGCAGTGTCCTGCTGATCCATCTCGGTATGACTGGAAAATTAGGAATTTTTCACAAAACAGCGGAAAAAGCAAAGCACGACCATCTTTGTCTGCGTTTGGACAATGATATGGAGCTGCGCTTTAATGATGTCCGCCGCTTCGGCTGTATCGCTGTTTGGTCAGCGGATCAGGCAACGGCTCTGGAAGAGAAATTTCAGGGCAGACAGGGCATCGAACCGTTCAGCCAGGATTTTAACGGCGAAAATCTTGCACGGCTTGCCAAGCGAAGTGGCCAGCCGGTAAAAAGCTTTCTTATGGATGCAGGCCGCATCAGCGGCATTGGGAATATCTATGCCAATGAAATCCTTTTTGCCAGCGGTATTCATCCCCGAACCGAGGCGAACAGTCTGTCGGAACCTCAGTGGCAACGAGTGGCGGAATGCACTGTCTTGATTCTTAAAAAGGCGATCAAGGCTGGCGGCTCGACGATTTCTGATTTTTTAGGATCAAGCGGCAAACCCGGTTATTTCCAGCTTCAACTTGCCGTGTATGGAAAAAAAGATGCGGCTTGCCCAAATTGCGGCTTGTCCATCGAGAAGGAATCTATCAGCGGGCGGGCTACCTTTTTTTGTCCGCACTGCCAGCCGTTGTTAGGAATTATAGGAGTTACGTAGTTGCAGTTGAATGATATCAGGATACGGGCGAAACGAGTTGAGAGATATGCTCTCCCACAACTTCTCCCTCCCGCACCTCAATAAGCCGCACCGGCACCACAGTTTTCAGCAAATCAACGGAACCGCTAAAACGAACAGGGATATAGTTTTCTGAAAATCCCTTGAGCAAACCGGTCTTACGATCCTGCCGTTCAACCAACACCTTCTGCTCTGTGTTGAGGTGTTGCCGATAAAAGGCTTCCCTTTTCTCCTGATCAAGCGCACGCAGACGGGCCACCCGCACATCTTTGATCGGGCCGGGGATTTGGTCGGCAAACTTGGCGGCCGCCGTGCCAGGCCGGATGGAATAGGGAAAAACATGGAGATAGGTAATCGGCAGCTCAGCCAACAGACGAAAACTGTTGTCAGCGGCCTGCTCATCCTCACCAGGAAAACCAGCCAGAATATCACAGCCCACAGCCGCATGGGGCAGTACCACATCAATTTTTTCCACCACTTGGGCAAAGGCCTCGGCAGTGTAACGTCGGTTCATCCTGGTCAGCACCCCGTTATCGCCGCTTTGGAGCGGTATATGAAAATGGGACATAAAATTTTCATAGCTGCTCATTAACTCCAGCAGACAATCATCAACCTCGGTCGGCTCAACAGAACTGAGCCGTATCCGCATCTCTGGGAATTGACGACAGAGGGTTTCCAGCAGGGAGTAAATGTCCTCGCCTTCAGCCAAATCCAAGCCGTATTTCCCGACATTGATACCAGTGACAACCACCTCCAGGTAGCCTTCCTCAGTAAAAATTCGCACCTGCTCAAGCACATCAGCCAAGGGCAGACTGCGACAACGGCCTCTGGTATAGGGAACGATACAATATGAGCAAAAATTATTACAGCCATCCTGGATACGGAGATAGGCTCTGGTTCTACCGCTGAATCGACGAACCGGCAAAGGACAGATTTCCTTTGCCGTGCTGATTGCAGTGACAGGTGAAAGCGGCTGCGCAGGTTCCGATGCCATTGCGGTGTTGACCAGCAAATGCTTGTCACTGTTGCCGATCACAGTCAACGGAGTATCCGGGACAAGCTCAAGCAGCTCTTCAGCGGCTATCTGGGCGTAGCAACCAGTGATCACCAGTCGGGCATCAGGGTTGTTCCTTCTGATCCTGCGGATCAACTGCCGTGACTGCTGGCCAGCCCGGGCTGTGACCGCACAGGTGTTGACCACAACAATATCAGCTGGCTCAGCAAGGGAAACAACCTCACAGCCTTGCTCTTTGAAACCGGTGATAAAGGCGGCGGATTCAAACTGATTGACCTTGCAACCCAAGGTGGTTACAGCGACTTTTTTCTTGCTCTTACTGTTCAACGAAACCGCCTTCAGTTAAATGTGCGGGCAGGAGCATCCCGTTTCATAATTTCCAAGGCACCCTTGATAATACCGGCGGCATCAATTCCAGCATTTTTCCACAAGATTGGTTGCGGGGCCTGATCAATAAATTTATTACCATAGCCCAGGGTACGGACAGGAATGAGCAGATGCAGTTCATGCAGCATCTGGAGAACCGCACTACCGAATCCTCCTTTCTTCACATTGTCTTCCACAGTCAACACCCGCCCGCATTTTTTTGTCCAATGAGCAATCAGCTCGTTATCCAACGGCTTAATAAATCGAGGATTGATAACAGCGGCATCAATACCCAGCTTAGCCAGTCCATTAGCGGCTTCCAAGGCAGGATAAACCCTGTTGCCGATAGGAAGCAGCAACAAATCACTTCCTTCCCGCAACAACTCGCCTCTCCCGATAGGAAGCATCTCGAAATCCTGATCTATATCTACATCCTCGCCACTGCCTCGGGGATATCTGATTGCGCAAGGGCCGTCGTTGTTCACGGAGGTATAGAGCATATGCCGCAGTTCATTTTCATCCTTGGGTGCCATCACCGTCAAATTGGGAATGAAACGCAAAAAGGAAAGGTCAAAGACCCCGTGATGGGTGGGGCCGTCATCGCCGACCACACCGCCCCGATCTAAGGCAAAGGTTACCGGCAGATCAGGCAGGCAGACATCATGAATAATCTGATCCAGAGCCCGCTGCATAAAGCTGGAGTACACAGTCACCACCGGACGCAGACCATCCATAGCTAGCCCGGCGGCAAAGGTTACCGCATGCTGTTCAGCAATACCCACATCAAAAAAACGTTCTGGAAACTTCCTGCTAAAATCAGTCAGTCCGGTTCCAGCGGGCATGGCCGCAGTAATGGCGACTACCCGTTTATCCGCCTCGGCCAGAGAACAGACGGTTTGACCGAAAACTGAAGTATAGGAAATTGGACCGGATGAGGGTACAGGTTTGAAAAAGGGCCGAGTCCATGATACTCACCAGGATTTTTTTCAGCCGGTCCATAGCCCTTGCCCTTGGTGGTGAGGACATGGATAAGCACCGGGCCGTGGCTGTTATCACGGACATTTTTCAGCGTCGCTATCAACCCTTCCAGCTCATGACCGGGAATAGGGCCGATATATTCAAACTTTAAGGCTTCAAAGAGCATACCCGGCGTAAAAAATCCCTTTATACTCTCCTCGGACTTGCGCAGGACGCTGAGAATATTTTCCCCGACAGACGACATTGATTTTAACCGTTCCTCAACGTGATCCTTGAGGTTACGGATGGTTTTTGAAGTCAGTTTCCTGCTCAGAAAACTGGACATGGCCCCAACATTCGGCGAAATGGACATCTCGTTGTCATTGAGGATAACAATCAGATTTTTGTCTAAATCACCGGCGTGATTCAGGCCCTCAAAAGCCAGACCGGCGGTCATTGAGCCGTCACCGATAATGGCGATGACTTTGCTGTCGTCCCCCTGAAGTTCTTTTGCCGCCGCCAGACCGAGACTATAGGAGATGGAAGTAGAGCTGTGCCCGGTTTCCACCACATCGTACTCACTTTCAGAGCGTTTGGGAAAACCGCTCATGCCTTGATACTGACGGAGGGTATGGAATTGATCCCGACGACCGGTAATCAATTTATGGGCGTAGCACTGGTGCCCCACATCCCAAACCAGTTTGTCAGCAGGTGTTTTAAAAACATAATGCAGGGCCAGAGTCAGCTCGACCACTCCCAGACAGGGAGCGAGATGGCCGCCGGTTTCGGCCACAGTGGTAATTATTTTTTCCCGGATTTCAGAGGCCAGCTGTTCCAGTTCCTTGAGATTAAATCCGCGCAGATCTTCAGGAGAATCTATGGTGTCCAGCAGGCGGGTTGTTCCCTCGGTGGGGATATTCATTATGGACGGCATAGTATAGTATCCTTGGGTTTCGGATCTGTCGTAACGGAAGAGATGGTCAATCGGCGGTATCCGGCCTGATAGTTGCATTCTCCGCAAAAGGAACCGCGACAAGTTTATCGTTTTTTTTCAGCAATAGATCAACCTGACAGCGCGCCTCTTCCAATTTTTCACTGCAAAATTTGACCAGTTGAACGCCCTCGTCAAATTTTTGCAGGCTTTTATCCAGCCCCAGTTCACCCTGTTCAAGTTCCGTCGTAATCAAATCCAGCTTTGTCAGGGCATTTTCAAAGGTTCTTTTGGCCATCAGAGGTTCCTGGTATAAAATCCCGGTTGCACCATATTCCATCAGGAGTAGAATTGTTGTCTCGTGTCAAACTTTTTATTGTAAACCGTATACAAAAGGCTTTCAACACCTGATTCATGAATACTTCTCATTTACGCGCTTTTGTCGATTGGCTGGAAATCGAACGGGGATACTCACACTACACCGTTGACTGCTACGTCCATCCTCAGTCGGACAAAAACATTGTCAAGGAATAATAAATATCTTGCGGGGCGCAATATTTTTTCTTGACATTTGTCGCTCTTTTCTTTATCTTCTTTTCTGCCTTCCAACCTGCTGGGGGATGGTCTAATGGCAAGACAGCGGACTCTGACTCCGCTTATCGGGGTTCGAATCCCTGTCCCCCAGCCACTCTTATTGTATATCTCTTTATTTCAATACGTTAATTCACCTAAAAATTTTATAGATTCGCCTGCTCGCTCGTCTGTTCACAACTTTTTGCGTATAGACCAGACCCGGAAAGAAGTTTTTCGCAAGCGTTACGGGAAAACTGTCTCTTTATTACATTGAAGATATGTAATCCCTGAACACAAACTAAAATGACCGCTGCGAAAGCCGAAACAAAGGAAAGTAGAAAGCAAAAAGAAAGGGGGCGATCATGACGCAATACTCTGCGGCACCATGATCACCAAGGAGGAAATTTGAAAAAAGTAAGGTGGAACAAATATGGTAAGTCAGAAAAAAAGGATGAACTCGACCCGGTGTTAATGCTCTGTATTCTCCGAATACAAAGAACATTTCTGCCAGTCAACTGTATAACTCATGCCGTAAATAATTTTCACCACGCCGCAACCGCATTCTCCAATATTTGAACAAAGCTCAGGTTTGTCGGACGTAGAGTTTTGATCCTGCTTGATCTGAAGATTGACATGTTTTTGGGTCAGAGGGCAGTCATATTCTTTATTGATCATCTGTTGTGTATGTGCGCTCATTGTGCCGCTCCTTTGCTGTTGATTACCGCCGATTTTATTTACGACCTCATTTATTTTCATAAAATAAAAATAAAACACATCAACATCTCCCTTGCAATAAGGCGGGCACCTCATTTTGTCGGGCAAAATGCCCGGACAGGTCGGGCGCGGACTTATCTCAGCTGAAAACGCACCGGCACCTTAACCCACATTTGCTGTCGTTGACCGCCGACTGTGCCGGGAGTGAACTGCCAGTTGCGCACGGCTTTCAGAGCGGCTTTATTTAAAATAGGATGCTTGCAACCCTTAAAGAGCCGCAGATCAGCCACCCTGCCGTTGTTGTCGATGAAGGCTTCAATCATGACAACGCCTTCCAGTCCACGCCGTCGGGCCAGTCGGGGATACTCCGGCGGAGGATTGCTTTGGTAGAGCGGCGCAGCTTCCTGAATCGGCCCTTTGCGGCCCTGCGATGCTCCTCCCGGCGTGCTTCTAACCTGCTTTGGTGCAACAGAAGATTTGCGGATTTTTCTCGCTGTCGTTGTTCGTGACGGGGCGGTCGCTCGACTGCGCTCCTGTGGATATCCCACAATTTTTCTGGTTTGCCTGACAGGCAGGCTTTTCCTGTAGGTTCTAGGATGCGGCACGGCTTTTTGAACAATCCGTTGTACTGCAACATTTCGCACAGGCTCCCGAACTGCTGGTTGCCTTGTGACCTGAGAGGTTGGCAAGGGCTTCCGTCTGTGGTGCACAGTTTCCCAAGGAATTTCTGGATGCGTATCTTCAATCTTTTTCCGTACCACAACCTTGCGCACAGGCTCCTGAACTGCTGGTTGCCTTATGATCTGAGGGGTTGGCATGGGTTTCGGCCTGCTCGGCACAGTCTCCCAAGGAATCTCCGGGTGTGCGTCTGCCACTATTTTCCGTACCGGTTGATGAGGCGGAGGTTTTGGCAAGGGCGGACGAGCTGGCACCCGTTCGATGATTTTGGGAAGAACCGGGGGAGGCTGAACAGGTACTTCCTTGATCGCCTTTACTTCCTTTTTCGGCAGAGCCTGCGGGATAATCGGTTGCACCTCAGTTTGAGGCTTCATTTTTGGCTTAGGCTTAGGCTGAAGCTTTGGTTTCGATACTGGTTGTGGTATTGGTTGCGGTGCAGCCTTGGGAATCTTGGCAACCTTTCGCTTATGCTTTTTCGCTTTGACAATCAGAGGTGCGCTCACTTGCTGCACCGGTTGCGGCATCGCCGCTTTTTTAGGAATAATTTGAGCAATCTGCTTTTTGACGGGAGGTGGAGGCTCAGGCAAGGGCTGTTTCGCTACGGGTTTAATCGGCAACGGGACTTTTTTCTCCACCGGTGGCTTGGGCTCAACCTTTTTTTCTGGGGGATGCACTGGACAGGGCTGTTGCAGTGAAACGCAAATTCGCTGCACAGGCTCAGGAGTAGGCAGAACAACAGAAGAACGGTTCATCTGCCAAGAAAGCAACATCCCGTGCAGAGCGAGGGTCGCCGCTCCCGCAGGCAGTAAACGGCTCATTATGTCGCTGTTGTTCACGGAGTAACAGCCTCCGGTTCCGCTTGCAGAGAAATCCGGGTCAGCCCCGCTTGCCTCACCCTGTCCAGCACCTGAAAAAGTCCCTGATAGGAAACCGATTTATCCGCAAAGATCTGTACATCAGGGTCTTTGTCCTTGCTCACTTCTTTTCTATTCTTCAGCATCTGCTCCAGCAGAGCGAGCTCCACCCGGTTTTCACCGACAGAGATATTCAGGTCTCCGTCTTTGGCAAGATCTCCGACATCAGCCTCAATGGTGATACTAATCGCTTCTTTTATCTCTAAAGCGGCACTGCTCGAGGTCGGCAAATCCACAGGCTGGCCGTGATGCACTGCCATAGAGAGCATGGCGTAAATGAAGAAAACAAGGAGTAGAAAAACTATGTCGATCAAGGGGAGCATTTCGACACGGGGCGGTGCCATAGTGCTGTTACGCAATTTCATTGCATGCCCTCCGCCCGCCTTTTTCGATACCCCACCTCTAAGCGGGTCGCATATTTTTCCATAAGATGAGCAGCCTGCTCAATCCTACTTTTAAAATAGTTATACGGAAACACCGTAAAAATGGAAATGCTCAAACCCGTGGCCGTGGTTATCAGAGCCTGAGCAATACCGCCAGTCACCAGTTTGGGATCAGCCGTGCCGCTGTTGCCCAACATTTTGAAGGAGGCGATAATCCCGATCACTGTGCCCAAAATACCGAGCAGCGGGGCCACGGTGATAATGGTGTCGAGCAGGGTCATGAACTGCGACATCTTCTTCAACAGGTGCAGGGCTTCGGACTCCATGGCCTTGCTCATATCGTACTCTTTATGAAGGATGCCGACTCGGAGCACCCGGATCACAGCGTCATCACTATCCACCGTCTTTTCCTCTATGTCCCCCCACTCCCCCTGCTCGGCAAGGATCAGCACTTCATCCCGCAAGGGTCGGTCACGCCGTCGGGCCATACCCAGCCAAAAGAGAAGCCGTTCAAAGATAACTGTCAGCACGACGACTGAACAGGCGAGCAGCGGCCACATAACCGGGCCGCCGTTGTGTATCATTTCCCACATAGTAACAATATCCTGTCTCGGTTGTACAAAAAAATAAAAATGCAACAGACGCTTCGGGCCGGTGGTTGCTGTCGCCTTGACAACAAATTAAACCATATCCCCCCGCCCGCACAATGAGGCGGAAGGCTTATTTTGTCGGGAGTATTGCCCGGTTTCCGAATATGTTTCCGAATATAAAGGACACTGTGCCGGTTTCAATCCTGTCCAGAGCTGTTTTGTATTGACGCAGACGGCTGATTGCGGAGTTCAGGATGAATCAGAGCGGCAATGATGGAAAGGGTTTCCGCAAAGGTGGCCGGGGAGGGGCTACACGCCAAGTCCGGGCTGACCACATACACCTGATTATTCTGGACAGCCGTAAGAGGAAAGCCCTGCCACTTCTTTTTTTCCTTCTGAGCAATGCCGCTTTCACTGCCCATCATGGCGATGATGATCACCTCCGGATTTTTCATAAGGATTTTTTCGTAGCTGACCGTGCCATGCTGCTGCTCTCCAATGAGGTTGTCAGCGCCGCTCAGGGCGATAAAATCATGGGTGAAGGAGTCTTTGGCTGCTCCGAAAAGGGGTCGGGAGCCGATCTGCAAAAAGACCTTGGGCCTAGGGAGATGCGCCGTGGCCACTGCCACTACTTTTACTTTTCTTTCAGCCTCCCGAATCACCTTGTCTGCCCGTTTCTCTAAACCGAGGAGCTCGCCGATGCGACGGAACTGAGCGCAAATTTCAGCGAATGAGGAGGGTTGCTGAAACTGCACCACCCGCAGGCCCAAATCCCGGAGCTTCTTCAGTTGCTGCGGCTGAGTCAGGCCGGTGGCCAGTATCAGATCCGGGCGCAGGCTGAGGATCTTTTCAATGGAGATCTGCATGACTGAGCCGATCTTTTCCTTATCCCTAGCCGCTTCCGGTCGCACGCAATAGCTGGTGTTGCCGACCAGGCGGTCTTCCGCTCCGAGCAGATAAACGTTCTCGGTGTTGATCGGCCCAAGGGAGACGATGCGCTGCGGGAAGGGGTTCGGCTCAGCTAGTCCGTGCAAAGGAAAGGCGCAGGAGAGCAGGGTTATGATAAGGAAAAAGTAGGTTGTATACATCTGTTTTCTCAATGATGAAGTTCAAGGAACAGGGAATCTGTTCTTTGCAGAGGGCCGCATATCGCCCCGCCCTGCGGGCAAAAAAAATCCCCGGATCTGTAAAGTACAGATCCGGGGATGCCCTATTTTATCCACGAATACACTTCGCCCGACCCTTCCTGTCCATGAAGAGAGGCAATGCTCAGTCGTCCCGTATTGCCGTCGGGTCGAACTGGTTTTTTCTTTTTTCAGACAGGTCTTCTGACTCCCGGATCATCCTTCTGGCCGCGCCTTCCCGCATGATATGATGCAGTGGCTTGATGCGGCCTTTGTCCCCGGTTACAGCGGCGGGCCCGTCCCGGATTCGCACCGGGTTCCCTCTTAAGCTCGGTTATGAGCATCTGAAAATATTTCGCTAGAATAGCCAGAACGCCCTGTGTGGTCAAGGGAAAAGCGATTTGCGGCAGGGGCGGTACTGCCCGGCGGGGTAGGGGCGGGCTGATCATATCCCGTACTATCTGCCGGCTAGGAGCCGGACGATAACGCTTGGCTCTTTCAAAATCAATTGGTATAAAATCATTAACTGTGTCAACATGTCTGGAAGGCCTTCGAATTTTGAGTCGTTGACCAAATCTGAAATGTGTTGTGAAAAGATTATTAATTTAGTGTCTTTTTTTTAAAGGAAAAGTAATGTTACGAAAAATACTTTTACCCAGTATCTTTCTGGTTTTAGCTTATGGTTTCTGGATCAGTCCGGATTTTAAAGAAATCGCTGCCGGTGTGGCGATTTTCCTGTTCGGCATGTTATCGCTGGAAGAAGGCTTCAAGGCCTTTACCGGTGGCGCTCTAGAACGTATCCTTAGGCGCACCACCGATAAGTTATGGAAAAGCATGAGCTTCGGTATTGTCAGTACTTCAATAATGCAATCCAGTTCACTGGTTTCAGTATTGACGATTTCATTCCTCAGCGCTGGACTCATTTCACTTGCTGACGGCATCGGAATCATATTTGGTGCCAACCTCGGCACCACAACAGGTGCCTGGCTGGTGGCTGCTTTCGGTTTAAAAGTGAAAATATCGGCATATGCAATGCCGATGCTGGTATTCGGCATCATCTTGGTTTTTCAACAATCTAAAAATCTCAAAGGAATCGGCTATGTCCTCAGCGGTCTGGGATTTCTGTTTCTCGGCATTCACCATATGAAAGAAGGTTTTGAAGCCTTCAAAGATGGTATTGATCTGGTTTCTTATGCCGTGCCGGGGATGAAAGGCCTGTTTATCTTTACCGCTATCGGGGTTTTTGCAACGGTAGTTATGCAGTCCAGTCATGCCACGCTGGTATTGATTATTACGGCACTGGCGGCCCAGCAGATAAGTTATGAAAATGCTTTAGCATTGGCCATTGGCGCGAATGTGGGTACAACAGTTACGGCCATACTGGGTGCCATGAGCTCCAACGTGGCGGGCAGACGACTGGCAGGGGCCCATCTTATTTTTAATGTGATTACCGGCTTAATCGCCATTGTTTTCATGAAGCAGTTTATTACGTCCGTTAACTTCGTGAGTAACAATGTGGGCATTGCTGAAAACGACTTTACACTCAAACTGGCGGTATTTCATACCCTGTTCAACCTGGTCGGTATCGTAGTGATGCTGCCATTTGTTGGCAGTCTGGTTACTTTTCTTGAGGGATTATTGCACGGCAAGGTTAAAAAGATTTCCGAACCTTATTATCTAAGCGAAGCGGTGCTGGAGATGCCGGATGCAGCGATTGAAGCATTACGCAAGGAAGCAGACCATTTGTTTAAAAATGCCTCTAATATTATTGCATTGACATTGAATATCAAGCCTGACGATATACGTTCAGATGCCGATCTCACTCATATCGTTGATCGTGAAGAGCGAATGGCCGTAACAGATATTGATGAATATTACGACGCCCATATTAAACCTTTATACAACGCTATTGTTTCTTTTGTCAGTAAGATACGCATTGATGACGACTCGGACCAACATGCCCGTCTGTACGATTTGCGTACTGCCTGCAGATACATTGTAGAGGCTGTCAAGAGCATGAAACATTTACAGAAAAACCTAATTAGCTTCTCGACGTCAGACAATGTCACAATTAAACGCGAATATCGTTCTATTCGTTTCCAGATAGCCTCTCTTCTGAGAACGATTGAAAAAATCAAAACAGATGAAGATATTACATCATTATGTCTTGATGAGCTCAAGGTTGAAGCTGAACGTAATGATATTCTGGCCAGCGGCACCCTGGATCATCTCATTCGTGGTAATCTGATCACAGCCGACATGGCCACTTCACTGATAAATGATAGTGCTTATTTAAGAGACGTTACAGATGATCTTATTGAAACGACCCGCACACTATTTACACCGTACGATCCTGAATTGAAAAAAATTGAAGATGATATGGCATTACTCAAAGATGAAATCGAAGCAATTCTTGAAAAAAAATAAACAGGGCTGCTGCCGGCTCTACGTATGGAGATTATTATGAGTACTGAAAAATTACTTAATAAATTGAAGGGCCTACTGGATGCGAAACGACGCAAGCAGAAAAAACAGCTTAACAGTCTCAACAAATTGCTGAAAAAATTAAAAAAACGTCAAGAAGAACACCAGAAACTCCTTGCTGCTAAAAAAGACCCTGAAGGTCGTAAACGTATTGAACGAACGTTAAAGGTTATTTATACGCAAAGAAAGAAAGGCATAAAATTATATAAAGATATAACCGATGATCTTAAAGGTAAAAATAAATAATAAATCACTACGGGTTACCATTTAGATGGCTGTATCTGTATGCTGAGTTTTGCCTTAAGCCGTTAATACAGGTTCAGGGCCTTCCGGTGTTAGTTAGTACCGGTGCTGCTGAAGCCCGCTGTGGCGCTCTATACTTCCATTAAATGGCCTGAGTCCTTTTGGTCTATCAGGAATCAATCGGGTCCGACCTCATTGATTATATTAACGTTAGCAAAGTTTTTGATATTTTTCTTCATTCCATTCACTTCCCCAAGGGCCAGTTTTTTTTATGGCTTTACACATTCCTCTTTCTTCTTCG
>RCNA010000043.1_pt1 | contig 15504 bp, 12 predicted proteins | sample 2041331 | NCBI WGS metagenome assembly RCNA01 (sample SAMN09708233, study PRJNA481090) | Marine sediment metagenome, whole genome shotgun sequencing project. | reverse complement strand
GCTCCGGTGATATGTACCGGTGCGCCTTCGCCGTGCTGTATTCAAAAAAAGTGTCAACTACTTTTGGGTGGATATGAAGCATGCCGAATCCAATTACAAGAAAGGAGATTTTTTTATGTATTTCAGGCGGATTATTATGTTGGTGCTGGTCTTTTGTCTGGCAACTGTTTGCAGCTCATCTGCTTACGAAGCTGAAATAAAGAAAATATCTGCAACAATGGCGGAAAAAATTGCCGCAACGGAAAAAAACAAAGTCGCTGTCGTGGATTTTACAAATCTTCAGGGTAACGTAACAGAGCTGGGTCGATTCATCGCCGAGGAATTTTCCGTGGCTATTGCCGGTGCGGGAAAAGGCTTCAAAGTTGTGGACAGAACGCATCTCAAAAGTATTCTCAAAGAGAATAAACTTTCCGCAACCGGATTAATAGACCCCGATACAGCAAGAAAGCTGGGAAAAATTGCAGGAGTGGAGGCGTTGATTACCGGAATACTTACTCCTTTCGGAGACAGCGTGCGGATGACTGTCAAAATTTTGGATACGGTCACAGCGGAAGTCATTGATGCTATAGCGGCAAATATCCCTAAGACGGAAGGTGTTAAAGTCTTACTTGCAACCAGTATGGGGCCAAAGTTGAACAATAAAACATCATCTGAAAAGAAAGTTAAAATGAATGGCCTGGGCCTCAAGTTGTTCGCGAATGATTACAGCCTTGGAGATATTCCTTTTACATATAGTAATGATGTTATAAAGGGTGTTGAAAAGTATGTATATAACTATCTGAAATAGCGCTATTCTGCACAAAATAACGTTTTGTCGAATAACAGCGAAGAATCAAGAATTTACGCTGATTGTTTCAACACCCTTTTATAGTCAAAAAAAGTTCTGCTGGTAATTATTTTTCTGGAAGAAAGGTGGGATCTTCTATAAATCTCAACGAGATAAATGGTAATGGCGACTTCGATGTTAAGATGTTTGTTTGGTACCAAACTTCTCCAGAGCACGAAATCGTATTAGACTTTAACGACTATACAGCAAGATTAAAAATCTTAATTACTTATAAGGATGTTGCGTACGATGGTAAAGTTATTTTTGCCGGTAGGGAAAGCTGGCACACGCAAACCACTTGGGATTGGCGGAAGAAAAAAATGATTAGATTTGAGAAGAAGGGTGGATTATTAAAGTTGTTTCTGGACGACGATGGTCTTTAATTCTTATACGATTGATAAAAATGCAACACTTAACTCCATTAAATTAACGGGGCTTACTCCTGATGATGGCGTGTACAGTATTGAGCTGCAATCTCGTTAATTTGCTAAACAGAAACTCAGTGCCTCCATTTGCCTTATGTGAAATAAAATGGATAACAACGAGAATAATAAAAACAAAATAATCTTAAAATATATTGATATATCAAGATTTTTTGTCAAAGACAGGGTGATTCAGTTATCAGGCCTAGCAATCGCACTACTTACTCTAATAGTGACTATTGCCCCTGATGAAGTCAGAAACTGTATCGGCTTGGGAGAAAATCAGGAAAACCGGTCAAGTGACTCGGAACCTGATAAGCCCAAAATTTCTTATGCCCCGTTTGAATATACAATAAATGAGCATCGCTCTCTGTTTCTACAAGATGCCCAAACCAGCCTGTCAGTCGTTTTTCAAAATATTGAGGGCGAAGACTTTGTAAGTCTTCATATTTTTCCCGCAGGTGGCAAGTCATCTGTCCGCGCTGTATTAAGGGGATACACGGAAGAATTGAAATCCTCAACCGGTGTTTTCAATGTTCAGGTGCTGGATATTGACGGCGACAACAAAAAGGTTTTGGTTCAGGTGAGCCGAACATCACAAAATTAAATATACGGCCCACCGAAACAACCTGCGCAAATTATTCAGGTGCTGAAGACACAAAAGCACCAACAGGCTCACTCTAACTCTGCAGAACAACACAACCCATAGGGGCAATTTCAACCTGCCTGCCCACCTCTACCCGCCCGGCCTGCTCAAGATTAACAAAATCTGCTGGAGCTTTTTGTTCGGTATTAATAATTTTCCTCCAAACACAGTGCCTTGATGCGACTCCCGTCTCCGGCACCGTAAAACTTGCCGCTCGCTCAGGCTGTCCATTGAGCATAACAAAAAAATGAGCATCATCGCCGTCATCAATTTCACCGCCTTTCAGCAGAAACGATAATGTGTGGCACTGACCGGACCAGTCCTGTTCACCCGGCTTCAGTCCCTGCCAGGAGATTTCCTGGCCCACCGGCGGGCCGTCCGGGCTGTGGACTTCAAAAAATTCCGCTCGGCGAAAAATGGCGTGATTGCGCCGCAAGTGAATCAATTTTCTGAAAAAACGAAGCTGATTTTTATTTTTCTCCGGCAACCCCCAATCGAGCCAGCTGATTTCATTATCCTGGCACCAGGCGTTGTTATTGCCCTTTTGGCTTTGACCGAATTCATCACCAGCAACCAACATAGGAACCCCCTGGGAGAGGAATAAAATCAAGGCCATGGTTTTGATCCGACGCTGACGTAGAGCTTGAATATTTTTATCAGCCGTCTCCCCCGTCGCACCTGAATTCCAGCTCAGGTTGTTGTTGTCCCCGTCCCGGCTATCTTCGCCGTTGGCCAAATTTTGCTTTTCATTATAACTGACCATATCCGCCAAAGTGAAACCGTCATGGCTGGTGATAAAGTTAACGGAATTACAGGGCCTGCGACCATTATGCTGATACAGATCCGAGCTACCTGCGATCCGGGTCGCCAAAGCGGAAACCATGTCCGGAGTGCCGTTCATAAACATGCGCACATCATCCCGAAATCTGCCGTTCCACTCCGCCCAGCGATGGTGGGATGAAAAATGGCCGACCTGATACAGCCCGGCGGCATCCCAAGCCTCGGCAATGATTTTCGTATTCGCCAAGATAGGATCTTCGGCTATCCTTTCCACCACAGGCGGATTGCTCAACACGTTGCCGCTCTGATCCCGTCCAAGAATAGAGGCGAGATCAAAACGAAAACCGTCCACATGCATCTCTATAACCCACCAATGCAAAGCGTCCAGAATCAGGGTGCGGACAATGGGATGGTTGCAATTGCAGGTGTTGCCGCAACCGGAAAAGTTGAGGTATTCCCTGGTGTGCGGATCAAGCAGGTAATAGATGGGGTTGTCGATGCCGCGAAAGGAGGTGGTTGAGCCGTCCCAGCCGCCCTCAGAAGTATGGTTGAACACAATATCAAGAATCACCTCGATTCCAGCCCGATGCAACGCTTTGACCATATCCCGGAACTCCCGCAGGGGATGGCCGCTGTCAGAAGAATAGGAGGCTTTGGGGGCGAAAAAAGACAGGGGGCTGTATCCCCAAAAATTCCTTAGCTGTTCACCGGTTTCTGGATTTTTAAAAAGGCATTCATTCTCATCAAATTCCATGACCGGCATCAGTTCAACCGCCGTGATACCCAGTTCTTTTAAATAGTCAATTTTTTCACAGATCCCCTTAAACGTTCCGGGAAAGCTGCAATGGGAGGAAGAATGCTGGGTGAAGCCACGAACATGCATTTCATAAATGACAGAGTCCCGCATGGGGATATTCAGCGGTCGATCTCCTTCCCAATTATAGACATCAAGAGGGATGAGACCGCAGGTCTGGCTGCTGAGTCCTGAACGATCCAGCCCCCAGCGGGGTGAACGAACTTCTTTGGCGTAGGGATCAAGTATGATCAGTTCGTCGTCATAAGCGAGGCCGGAAGTTCGCGGTTCCATAGGGCCTGAGAGTCGGTATCCATAACGAATATATGGAGGCAGCCCACTGACCTGTATATGCCAAATATCACCGGTTTTGTTTAATGCAGGATGCAGTTCAATTTCAATTCTGCCTGCCTCGCCAGCATCCTTTAAACCGAGAACCAGAGAAACTTTTTTCGCATGGCGTGAAAAAAGTGCGAAATTGATACCCGAAGGAGTGACTGTCGCGCCCAGTGGCTGCGGAGAACCGGAAAATGTAGGAAAATTAATTTTCATATTGACTTAATAATGATTATTATCGTAACCTTCTAATAGACTGAACAACAATGATATCTTGTCTCAATTTCATTGAGAATGATACTGTATTTTTATAATTTTTCAAAATAATAATGGAGGATCTTATGGGCCTTTTTAATACATTGAATCTTGCGGGCAACCCGACCGTTGTTGACTGGGAGATGACACCGGAGTACAGCTTCGGCACCTTTGAGAGCTGGGGCGGCAGGGAACGTGTTCGTAGCGGCAAAGAACGGATCTATTATTTTTTTGTTGATGCTTGGGGAGAGGAACCCAAGCTCTGCCTGATGGAGCGGGGGATTAAACATGCCAAGGTGGTGGCGGAAATTCTTGCTCCGCCGGAGATGATGCAACGTTGCGTGAATAAAAAGGGGAAGGTCGCTCTGTTTGAACGCAGCCACGCCATTGACAGTGAACTCAAACAATGGTTGATCGAAAACGTTATTGAGAGTGATGACACCTCCAAGGTTGTTCCTTTGGACGATGAGGACAGCGGTGATCGTTTAGGAACGACCGGTCTTCCCGGAGCTGATGAAGCACTACCCGCTGATCTTACCAACTTGATGATGCTATCGGAAACGCCATTAGAGCTTGTTGAGGAGGAAGCGGATCAATTAATCAAAGAACATAATTTTACGGATCATGAACGAAATCCGGCTGGACAGTTCAAAAATTATTTAGTTGACAACGGCGACGGTTTGACCGTGACCGATGTTGTCACCGGCCTGATGTGGCAACGGGGAGGTTTGGACATCATGAGTAATCGCATGATGCGAAAGGCAATAGAAAAAGTGAATCAGGAGGGATTCGCCGGATTCTCTGACTGGCGAATGCCGACACTGCCCGAAGCCATGTCGCTCATGGAACAGGAGATGAATGCGAAAAATCAACATCTGCATCTCGCTTTTTCCTCGGACCAGCCTTTTATCTTGGTTGACGCTGTTCGTAGACCTGGGGGACAATGGTTTGTTGATTATAAACATGGTCGCGCTTACTGGTCATCCGGCACAATTCCCGGTGGTTTTGGTCGGCTTTGCCGCAGAACCTAATTTTCTCATTTCTTTTATTCCTTCACCGATAACTAAAATATCCACCTCGCAAGCGGGGTGGATATATCATAAGGGTGTTGAAAAGTATGCCTATAAATACTTGAAATAGCGGCATTTCACGCAAAAAAACTCTTTGTTGAATAATGACGAATAATCAAGAAGTTACGCTGATTGTTTCAACACCCTTATCATCTGAGAAAAAATATTACTTATTGAAGAGCTATTTTCGTCCTAGCAAGCTGGGCAATTTGAATCTGTTCTTTCTTTTTGAAGCCGTATTCAACCAAGCGTTTAATATCCGTCCACATGGTTTCACTTCCCATGATAGCTACAACAATGGCATCATCGCCCCGTTTGAACTGTCCGACATAGGTCTGTCTGGCTAAATTTGTATAGCCGGTCTTACCCGCCATTGCCCCGTCCACCCGCCAAAGCGCTTTATTATGATTGCGCAATAATTTTCCGTAAGAGGTTGTGACCTTTGTCCGCTTCATCCGCCGGGCAAATTCTCTGTCCCGCATGGCATGACGAAATATCTGGGCGAGATCACGGGCTGTGGACTGCTGCCCCTTGGCTGTCAGGCCGGAAGCGGTGCGGCAGATGGTGTTTTTCGCTCCCCAGAGTCTGGCATATAGAGTCATCAGCTTGGCGAAATTAGCTTCACTGCCCGCGACTTTCTCGGCCAGTGCCACGCTGGCATCATTTGCCGAGGCCAGCAGAACAGCGTTGATCAGATCATTGGCCTTGTACTGTTTTTTAGCACTTAAATAGACCTTGGAGCTCGGCATTTTTTCGGCGTGTTTACTCACATCGACCTTTTCGTTGTCCTTCAGGCGCTTCATGGCGATCATTCCGGTGATCACCTTAATGGTGGATGCGGGCTGACGAGGATTGTCCGGTGCCTTGGCGAAAAGAGTATCACCGGACTGGGCATCTAAAATTATAACACTTTTTGAAGTGATATCTTTATTAATACCGGAAAGAGGAGCGGGTTTGGAGGAAGACCGATAAGCAGGGGAGGATGTACGGGAATATGTAATTTTTGATCTGCTGTTTAAAGAAACAGGGACAGGGGGGATAGCAGGGGCAGAGACTGGGGAAAGAGCGACATCGATAGTGGAATGCCTTGATTTACTCTCAGAGATATCACCGCCGCAACCCAAGGTCACAACAGATTGTATCCGTTTTTTTTTCGCAACAGGAGATTTCGTAACAGAAACGGCAGGGGCTTTACTGCTGCTAATGAGGACAGTGTGACGAACCTCGGGCTGAGTATTTTGTTTCTTCGCCGTGTCGTTTAAAATCGGAACTGATCCGGCTTGAGTTTGAGTCCACGTCGAAGAAAAACACACCGCAAGCAAGGGGATGAACAAAAAAGAACATCGATTCATAGAAGTTACCATTTCTTATTTCCAGGTTCTTTTAATCTTGGCGGAACAGGATGCTGGAAGACATTTCGCTTACGTTTACGAGGAAATCTGCCTGTTCTTATTCCAGATACTACCTATCCAGTATACCTGATAACAATTGACTTTGCACCTTTTTAGGGTAATATTTCCTAAATTGGGTCAATTTTATACTCTTCAACCAAGGCGGACATCCTCAATTCAGGAGTGAGCGGATGAAAAAAATTATTCTTTTTATTATTGCCGGGTTCGGCATTGCCGGGGCGGCGTTTTACCTAACGCATCTGTCTCCAATTGATACAATCGGGAATGAATATTATGCCGATTACCTGCCTGAAAATACCATTTTCACGCTTAATTTTCTCGATTTAGAAGGGGTGGCTGAACACTTTCCGCAATCCGGCCTAGGCAGATTTACCTCTAAACCCGCTATGCACGAAATCATGAAGGAGCTCGGTGCGAACGGAGAAGATATACAAAAATATGATGACCTGTATGACGGCATAGCCGATGTGATGACAAACCCGGCCTTGCAACAGATTTTCGGTGATGATGCCGTGCTCGCCTTATGCCCTCCGAATCCGCTCCGTTTAGAAGAGGATACTGAACAGGAACTTAAAAATGGGCTACTGGCGTTCGGCACCTCATCCGCTGCAGGGCCTCTTGAAAGATTCGCCCGCATCGTCATGAGTAAAAATTTCACAAATGATCATATCTCCGGCCTCGATATGACCCGTATCCATCTGAATGACAATGAAATTCTTTATGGCTATTCCAAGAGCGGCATTGTTCTTCTCGCCTACGACCCGCAGAGGATTGTCACTGCGGTCAAACAGAAAAAAAATGGAAAGACCTTGGCAGACTTCGCTTATTTCGCCACGACCAAAAAATTCTGGACAGAGGCCAACTCAGGTCATGTTTTTGCGCAGTCTTACTTTAATATCAAAAAATTTCAAACTCTACTGGCCGCCTTTAATCAAAGTGCGATCAAGGATGTCGCCGCTTATTTAGATGGATTTAAGCATGCGGGTGGACTTATTGTTGACCATCAGGGAGAACTTCAAATTACAGCAAAAGCGGAATATGAGTTTGCCGCCCTCAATGAATCCATCAAAAAACAGTATCAATCCTTGCCGAAAAACAATCTTTCCCTCTCTCAGCTCACGGAAAAAACACTACTCCATTACTGGTTTTCCAGTATGGATAAAGAATTAATACGCAGTCTGTTTTCCACAGCGGAGGCAAAGCGCCAGTACCGTCTTTTTAACCGCACAGTTCAAAAAGAACTCGGCCAGTCTTTAGAACAAATCATAGCGTCGCTGGGCCCACAGGTCGGAATATCTGTGCATGAGATTGTTAATGCGGGCATATTCCCTTTGCCGAAAACGGTTCTTTTTTTTCAGATTCAAGATCGAAAGCGTGTTCAGCGGGTGTTAGGCAAATTACGGAAAAAAATAGCGAAACAAGAATTTAAAGAAAAGAGTGAAAAAATAAATGGCCATACCGTGTATTTCTGGAGCGTAATGCCGATTGAGGCGACCCATCTGGCCATAGCTCTCTCAGACGATATGCTCTATATCGCCAATGGTGAGTCCAGCCTGAAAAGCCTGCTTGCGGATGAGCGGGATACGACAGTCTTGCCAGAAAATATGGTCAACGTTCTTGACGGCAATATTGCACAAGACATTTCAAACGCAAATTATTACACCTTTGTCCTGCGCCCTGCTCAACTGGCCGCTCAAGCGGAAGAGGCGGCTGACTGGCTCAGTCAGATGCTGCTGGCGAGCAAGAACGTTTCAACAAAAAGATTACGGGAGGAGACCCTCAACCTGATGCGTTCTTTTGATGTGATCGCGGCCAGCGGCGATATTGAAAAGGATTATGCCCTTTCGACAGTGGTCTTTAAAAAGGTGAAAACAACAAAGCAGGAGAAACAATAACAGGATGATTTGTATGAAACAAGCTCAACGCAAGAGCGGCCCCGGTTTTGATCGGCGGATGACAAAACAAGAAATAAACAACTGCCCTGGAAGAAAATGGGAAGGACCGACGCATATCATTCGCACAGAAGAAGAGATGATCAGCGCGGTGGATACACTGGGCCGAGAGAAGCTCCTTGGTTTTGATACCGAGACCCGACCCGCTTTTAAGAAAGGACAGAAATATTCTCCAGCCCTATTGCAACTCGCCGGTGTAAATGAAGTGTATTTATTTCAGTTGAAGCCTTCTGTTATCCGCCTTCCCCTGATCTCTATTCTTTCTGATCCCAAGATCTTAAAGGTCGGAGTAGCCGTTAAATTCGACCTTCAGGAACTTTGCGGATTGGCTCCGTTCAAACCGGCCGGATTTGTTGACTTGGGGACGATGTCTCAGAAGCAAGGAATCAAAAACCATGGCTTGCGGGGACTGGCCGCCGTTGTTCTTGGCCTGCGTATTACAAAATCCGCCCAGACATCCAATTGGGCCAACGATGAGCTGACACAAGCGCAAATTTGTTACGCCGCCACTGATGCCTGGGTGGGTCGTGAAATTTATTTACAGCTATCAACCGCCTGAACATGATCAGATGTCACAGGCGGCATCGACAAAAAAAACTTGTACGGTTTCGTATTGCGCTAATTCCAGACTAATAGGGCCGCTTGACCACCCGTGAAGGATCTTCAAAATCCTTGCGCAGGGGATGACCAGGAAAATCGTTTTTTAAAAAAATCCTGCGCATATCCTGATGATGACGAAAACGCACTCCGAACATATCATAGACCTCGCGTTCATGCCATTCCGCTCCCCGGTAGAGATCAGAAATCGTTTCAATCTCCGAACCGTCGGTTGCGTCCTTGTCCACTTGGCAACGAAGAAAGAGCTTATGCCCGTCCCGGCTGGACAGCAAATGAACTATGATATCAAAATGCTCCTGCCAATCCACGCAGGTCAGCTGGATGAACATATCAAGACTGAGAGCCTTTTCTTCTTTGAGATATTCCACAACCTCCCTGTAGTTTTCCGGCGGTACGACCAAATCAAGAACATACCCGGCACCTAGTTCCGCAACCTGCTTCAGAGTGCTGTCGGACTGGTTATGCACACTGATTTTCGGAAATTTGTTCTGCATGGTCTGCAAGAGCGTCCAGTTGCTGATTCCCTTGAAAATTGTTGCTTTTGCTTTGCCGGATAAGGAGGGGTGTTTTTCCTGTTTCAAGCGTACCGGTTTGGACGGTTTGTAATCTGGGTTGTCACGCTTGAACTGCTCTCTCGCCTCCACCATTTCCTCATTTTTTTTCTTCTCCAGCTCGGCCCATTCGTCCCGTATCTTGGTAAAATCGTCCTCAAAGGGAGTATCAAGCAGGTCTTCGATACTCCAAGGGAGGCGACGGCCCTGCTTTTTGATCTTCTCCTGCAACTGCAGAATTCCGTAAAATAGGGCTTCCGGTCGAGGAGGACAGCCCGGTACGTAGACATCCACCGGAATAAGGCGATCCGCACCCTTGACCACGGAGTAGGAGTCATAATAAAAAGGGCCACCGGAAATGGAGCAAGAACCCATCGCAATAACATACTTGGGCGCAGGCATCTGTTCATATAGGGTGATAAGATGTTCACCCATCTTTTCAACAACGGTTCCGGCCAAAATAATAAGGTCGGCCTGACGAGGACTGGCGCGGGCCACCTCAACCCCGAAGCGAGCCCAATCGTGCCGGGAAGCACCGGTGGACATCATTTCGATAGCGCAACAGGAGGTGCCGTAGACCAAGGGCCACAGGGAATTAGCCCTAGCCCAAGCCACCAGCATTTCTACCGAATTGGCCAATTTGGCTCCACCCGGAAATTTTTCAACCAATGCACCTGCTTGATGCGCCAAAACCGATGACTCGTTAGTTATTCCCATACCAAAACCCCCTTACGCCAGGCATAGATAAGACCGGAAAAAAGAATACAGATAAAAACTGACAGTTCAATGAAAACAAGGCTATGACTGATCCCGGCCATCTCGCCATCGACCACGGCTCTGAAAATCTTGACGCAGGGAAAAAGAAAAAGAGATTCAATATCAAAAAGTAAAAAAAGCAGGGCAAAAATATAATAGGCCACCTTAAAGCGGATATGCGCCCCGCCGATGGGGTCCATCGAGCACTCGTAGGGCTGCATCTTTCGCCGAGTGTCAGGGGTACGGAAGGAAAGCAATTTCGCAAGACCGATGGACCCGCCTACGAAAAAGGTACCGAGGAATACCGAAAAACCAATAAGTGTATAGCTGTCCATAGATATGACGTAGACGCCTCCTGTATCTGAATTACTGTGAGATGACGTTGAATCTGAACCATTCAGCATCAATGAAGAGCAAAATTCCCTACTTGTCAAGAGGAAAAATCTTGCGTTTCTGTAAAAATATTTCCTTTTTCTTCGGGAACTGCTGCGCAGTCTGAGCATTTTGCGAGGAACTTCCCCCCGTTTTACCTCCCCTAGACAGGATTCAGCTTGCCAGCCCCTCTAGCCTTTGTTCCATTATTCTCAATAGTTCAGAGAGGGTTCCTGCTTCACGGGCGCAGATACAAACACCGTCTTTCGCCTGTGGGGGCAACTCATCCAGAAAAAGATCAGTCTTGTTATAGACCTGTAAACAGGGGATCTTGTCCAGCTCAAGCTCACGCAGAAGTTTTTCCACCACCTTTACCTGTTCTTTCCAGGCATGATTTGAAACGTCAATCACATGTAACAGTAGATCAGCTTCAAACAATTCTTCAAGGGTCGATTCAAAAGCCTTAAGCAGTTCCGTCGGCAGATTACGGATAAAGCCGACGGTGTCCGTGATAATCACCTCCATATCCTTGGGAAAACGGAGGCGGCGGGAGGTGGGATCAAGGGTGGCAAAGAGCATGTCCTCGGCCTGAATGTGCGAATTCGTCAAGGTGTTGAGCAGGGTGGATTTTCCCGCATTGGTATAGCCCACCAGCGAAACCACCGGCACCTCGTGTTTCCGGCGGCGGTTGCGGCGATGATAACGCTGCCTGCCCACGGCCTTCAACTCTTTCGCCAGCCGGGCGATTCGATCATTGATTCGGCGGCGGTCAATCTCAAGTTTGGTTTCTCCGGGTCCACGGGCACCGATTCCACCGGTAAGCCGGGAGAGGGCATCGTCCCTGGTCGTCAACATGGGCAGCAGATATTTGAGCTGGGCCATTTCGATCTGTAATTTTCCTTCTCTGGACAAAGCTCTGGAGGCGAAAATATCCAAGATCAGCTGGGTCCGGTCAATAACCCGCAACTCAGTATAATTGGTGACCGAACGAACCTGCGACGGTGTCAGCTCCTGATCAAAAAGGAGGAGATTCGCATCGTTTCTCAGGCTCATCAGCATGATATCTATCAATTTACCCCGCCCCAAAATCAAACGGGGATGGACTTCACGACGACGCTGAATAACCTGACCGACCACCTGAACGTCAGCCGCGCGGGCCAGCTCGGCCAATTCCAGCATGGAATCCTCGGCCTCAAATCTTGCACGGGTGCTGACCGAAATTAGGATGGCCCTGTCCTTGCCTTTATCCACTTTTTGGACAGGCCGCGCCTTGGAAAATTCATCCTCAACGGCTTCAATCAGGGAAAGACAGGATTGTTGCTGCACGGCAGGATGCACAGGTTCCAGCAGCCGCCAGTCCCGATCATCAATCCGGCTCGGCATGAGGTGGGCACTGTGCAGCAGATCAGGATACCCGTCTTTCATCGTGAGGACGGATATCATATCCAAACGCAAGCAGGCCATATCCATAATGTCCTCCTCATTGGGAACAGCATGAGAGAAACTGGTGTGGACACAGCGAAGCCCGCGCAAACGACCTCCGGCACTGCGCACCTTGCTGAGCAAGGGAATCTCAACCCCGTCATGATCCCCAATAAGAACAAACTCCACCTTGCCCGACCGATGAATAATGAGGCCTATCTGCCTGTTCAATTCCGTGGACAGCAAGGCTGTGGCACGGGCTAGTTCACGCCCGATGATCTCGTCCGGGTTGACCTTTTTTTGTCCTAACAGCTCTAATTGACGAAGTTGTCCTTTTTTCAGGCCCGTTTTATTACCGACGATATTAATAACTGTTCCTCCTCTCTCTTTTTACTCCTTTTCATTTTCAGGCTTCCATCTACAGAAATAAACCTGTTTGATTCTTACCAGTTTTTTCCATACGCTCCAACCCTGAAAGGAGAATCCTGAAAAAATTTGCCGTATTTTTTCACATCAATTTCAAAAAAAGTGTACAATTAGATTTGACAACACATTATTTTTTTAATAAAAATTAAAAAGATATGCACACGCGCCAAATGAGATTGATGCATGTGCGAAAAATTTGAGCGACGGAAAATTGAAAACAAGATTGACTTTAACAATAGGTTTTTTAACGCTGGTCGGCATGTTGCTGGTGAATTTTGTCCTCATGACCTTTTGGAAACGGGATGCCCTGCGACGTGAAGCGGAGCATGACCAAATCGTGCTCGCCCATGTCCAAGCTCTGCTGCCTGCGAAAATTGCCGCACTGCATACTTTTTCTGAAAAAATCGCTTTTACTGATTTTTATAACGGCGATAAAAATGGCCAGCTCCTGTTTTCCTTTGAACAATTCAACGAGAAAAAAAGTTCAGCACCGCCTGTTGATTCGGAACAGATAACATCGTTGCTTGCCTCGGCGATTGCCGCAGCGAAAACCGGGGAACAGGTGAGCCACTCCGTCAGTTCTTTTTTCGGCTGGCCACCCGCCTGTACATATTTTCTTGTCAGTGCGCAACCTGTCACACGGCAGGGACGTGTCGTAGGCGCTGTCGCGGTAGCCCGTCGACTGGACACGGTTTCTCAGACTCTCTGGAAAGCTGAAAAAACCGTCCTTGTCTATATACTGGTCAATCTTCTGATTTTGGTGATTATCGGCTTTTTCAGAATGACAAAACTGGTTGGCCGTCCTGTTGAACGATTAATGCAACTTGCCGACCAGTACAACAGCCATGATCCTTTTTTATTTGCAGCTGAAAGCTCCGGTTCTGAGTTCGGAAAATTGTCCAATAGTTTAAACAGTATGCTGACAAGAATAGAGGATGACCGGCAATTGTCTCAGAAAACTGTCGCCGCCCTTGAAATCGCCAATCGAAAGCTGACAAAGCAGCGGACGGAAATGATCCATACTGAAAAATTGGCCTCCGTGGGCAGGATGGCGGCTGGTTTAGCGCACGAGGTCGGCAATCCCCTTGCGGTGGTTCAGGGCTATCTCGGCCTTCTCGCCCAGTCCCAAGAACAGAGCACTGAAAACAAGGATTTTATTCGTCGATCTGAGCAGGAATTGCAAAGGGTGAACAATCTTATTCGCCAACTGCTGGATTTCTCCAGAGCGGCAAAAGGCAAGCCTGAATTTTTTTCTTTGCATGAGCTGTTGCGATCAGTTATTGACCTCGTACAGATACAGAGTGTTTTCAAAGGGGTTGAGCTTACATCCGAGTTGACGGCTAAAAATGACGAGGTCTACGCTGATCAAGAGCAGTTGCGCCAAGTCTTTGTCAACTGCCTGCTGAATAGTGCGGATGCGATGCATATGGATGACTGCCTTGATGAACAAAAAAAACAGGGCAGGATAACCGTTGCGACAGCTTCGCAGGAAATATCGCCGGAAGGTGAGGAAGAGACAAAGATTTTCCTCTGCATCCGCATCACGGATAACGGTATCGGGGTCGCAAAAGAACAATTGCCTGTGATCTTTGATCCCTTTTACACAACCAAAGAACCGGGAAAGGGAACAGGACTGGGCCTGTCCGTGTCCCGTTCTATTATTGAACAAATTGGCGGCAAGATGGAAATGAAAAGCAAAGAACAGCAGGGATGCGAGATGTCGATTTTCCTGCCGCTCATCGGAACCAATAATGACCACATAGTGACTACTTAGCAACAATGACGCATTCAATAAAAAATACTCTGAAAAATGTCCTTGTGATAGATGATGAGGACAATATACGCCATATGCTGTCCGCTTTGCTCACAGGAGAGGGCTATCGGGTTGACACCGCCTCTGACGGTATGGATGCGCTCAATCTTCTGCAAACGAAGGAATTTGACTTTATTCTCTGTGACATCAGGATGCCGAAGATGGACGGACTGGCTTTCCTCAAGGCGGCTGAGTCAGCCGGACGGACAGACACCGTTATTATGATGTCCGCTTTCGGCACGATTGACACGGCTGTTGAGGCCATGAAGCTGGGAGCTTATGATTTTATTTCCAAGCCGTTCAAGACTGATGAGGTTGTCTTAGTTTTAAAAAAGGCCGAGGAGCGGGAACGTTTACGTCGGGAAAATACTCGGTTGAAAAAAAAACTCGCTCATATTACAAAATCCTCCGATTTTGGGGCGATGCTCGGCAAAAGCAAGGCCATGCGGAATATTTTTCAACTTGCCGAAAAGGTGGCTGGCCACCCGACAACAATCTTGATCACCGGAGAATCAGGTACGGGCAAAGAACTGGTGGCTCGTGGTATTTATGACAAAAGCGACAGAATCGGCAAACCTTTTATTGCCGTCAACTGCGGCGGTGTTCCTGAAAACCTTCTGGAAAGTGAGTTTTTCGGCTACGTCCGGGGTGCCTTCACCGGTGCGGATCGGAATAAAAAAGGACTTTTTGAAGAGGCGGATCAAGGAACGCTCTTTCTTGACGAGATAGGTGAACTGCCCGCCGCCATGCAGGTCAAGCTATTGCGGGTTTTACAGGAACAGGAGATCAGGAAAATTGGCTCCGCAACAAGCAAAAAAATTAATGTCCGAATTATGGCCGCCACAGCTAGAGATCTTGCCGAAGAGGTGCGGGCTGGACGTTTTCGAGAGGATCTTTTTTACCGGCTCAACGTGATCAATATACAACTTCCTCCGCTTCGGGAGCGAGGCACGGATATACCAATCCTCTGTGATTATTTTATAGAAAAATTTAGGGATAGTATGAACAGGCCGGATGTTGAAGGGATCTCCCCCGCCGCGATGCGGCTGCTGCT
>RCNA010000042.1_pt1 | contig 15579 bp, 15 predicted proteins | sample 2041331 | NCBI WGS metagenome assembly RCNA01 (sample SAMN09708233, study PRJNA481090) | Marine sediment metagenome, whole genome shotgun sequencing project. | reverse complement strand
AGGAACGTACATTAAATAACTACCGCATCTCGGAGTCTGCGCTTACCTACTTGGCCTCTTGCTCATCTCCTGTGTCGCAAAAACATTCACATATCAACAATATGAAAATGCTTTTACTCCTTGGACATGAGCAGGATTCCGGCGCAATATACGGCATTTATTTAATTCCCGTTCCTTAAAATCAGGAAGCCAGTAATTTAAAGCGCTCCCAAAAATCAGGAAACGACTTAACAACACAGTTTTCGTTGTTGACTTTCACACCCGCCACCTGCAGCCCTGCAACCCCGAAACACATCGCGATCCGATGGTCATTATAGGTCTCAATGGATGCTCCATGGAGGTTCTTACCCCCAAGCTGGCCGTGAATAATCATTTTGTCCGGTTCTTCCTCGACATCGGCCCCCATTTTGCGCAGTTCAGTCACCATGGCGTTGAGCCGATCGCACTCTTTAATGCGTAAATGTTCAATATTTTTTATGACAGTCGTCCCCTCCGCAAAGGCAGCCACCACCGCCAAGGTTGGAGCAACGTCCGGCATGTTACCCATATCAACTTCAATTCCGGAAAGTTTTTCCTTGCCCTGAACCGTAATACCACCACCTTTTTTACGCACCTCACACCCCATCCGGGCCAGCAGCGGAACCAGTCCGGTATCGCCTTGCAACGACAGTGCCGGTACATTAGATACCGTTACCCGACCACCTGAAATGGCTGCCGCAGCCCAGAAATACGAGGCTCCCGAGGCATCCCCCTCTATGGCATACTGATGTCCCTGATAAATCCCCTGGGGAATCTTAAAGGAGTTAAGTGCTGGGGCTGCTGCCACTTTGATCCCAAAATCAGCCATCACCGCCAGAGTCATTTCCACATAGGGACGCGATAATACCTCTCCACGGACTTCCAACTCCGCAACTTCTTCGCCATACGGGGCAACCAGCAGCAGTGAAGACAGGTACTGGCTTGACTTTCCAGCGGGCAAAACCGTTTTCCCTCCAGAGATTCCCTGGGCTTCGACCTGTAGGGGCGGACAATCTGCCCCGCCCTCACTGGTGATAGCAACCCCCCAGCCTTTAAGAGCCTTCATCAACGGGCCAATGGGACGTTCCGACATCCGCTCATCCCCGGTGATCCTGTAATTTCCCTTCCCAAGAGCGACCACAGAGGTGAGAAAACGGGTTGCAGTGCCGTTATTACCCAAAAAAATATCCTGCTTAGGGGTCCGGATACTACCCCCGGTTCCCTCCACGATCCATCTGCCTGAATCACTGTCATCAATGACAATCCCCAGGGAGCGCAGGGCAGAAATTGTGTACTGGGTATCCTCACTGGATAAGGGGCCAACCAACTCGGATTTTCCCTCGGCAAGGGCCGCTGCAATGAGGGCTCGCTGAGTCAAACTTTTAGAGCCAGGAACTTCAAGCTCAACATCTATTTTTTCAAGTGGTGTTATTTCTATCATCAGAACCTACGTTGTTTGTACCAATTCAGTGAATTAAGGAACGAGAATTAAATAAATGGTGTATATTGCGCCGGAATTTTACTCATAACCAGGTCGTAAAAGAATTTTTATATTGTTGAGATGTGAATGCTTTTGCGACACAGGAGATGAGCAAGAGGCCAATCAGGTAAGCGCAGACTCCGAGATGCGGTAGTTATTTAATGTACGTTCCTAAATAGGAGCATGATGGATCCTTCTAGCAATCAAAAACCGCGTCATCAACTTGCAACTCACTCTCAAGGGCCTGACGCATTACATCCAGAGGAGGCCGCTGCCCTGTCCAGATCTCAAATTGGGCCGCTCCCTGGCATAGCAGCATCGCAAGTCCATCAATTACCACACATCCCGCCGCCTCAGCATCTTGCAGCAGGCGGGTCTTTAAAGGGGCGTAAACGATGTCCATCACCACTTTAAAACCGGGCAGCAAGTCGGGATCAATGACGCTATCGCAGGCTCTGGGAACCATGCCGACCGAAGTCGTATTCACCAGGATATCCGCCTGCACCGAAGCAAGCTCGCCAAAAGATACAAACCCACAGCCGAGCCAATCGGCCAGTTTCCTGCCGGTTTTCTCGGTTCGGTTAACTATCAGCACCTTCGCCCCAGCCTCATGCAAACCATAACCGACCGCCTTGGCAGCCCCTCCAGCCCCTGCAACCAGGACAGTGCGACCAGCCAAAGAGATGTGTTCTTCAAGGGCCATCCTGGCCCCAAGCCAGTCGGTATTAAAACCGTGAACCACCGGAGTTGCACCGTCGTCGGGATTATTTTTTAATAAGAGCGTATTAACCGCCCCAATTCGCTCTGCAACCGGATCAACCACATCCAGAAATTCGAGAATAGTCTCTTTATGGGGAATGGTGATACTGACCCCCCTGAAACCCAATGCCTTAAGACCAATTAAAGCGTCCCCGACATTGACAACATTCAAGGGCACATAGGCCCCATTAATGCCCAAAGCAGCTAAAGCCGCATTGTGCATCACCGGACTCAGAGAGTGCCCCACAGGATTACCGATAACTCCGTACAGGGATGTGTTTCCGTTAATATTCAATTGCTCAGAGAAGGTAAAGATTATCAGGTAAACTGCTGCTGACACATATCCAGGATATTGGTGAGCTTGGCAACCGACAGTTGCCCCGGCGCCGTCGCCTGGGCCTCATTGAGAGCACCGTAGGTCATAAAGCCGCCGAAGAAGAGACTTACCACGCGACTGATCCTCCCAGTTTTCCCCATACAAAAGGCACATAGTTGAAAGTTTTTATCCGCTGCCTGCTCCAGCAGATTAAGTACCCTGAGAACATCAAAGGAATCATGGGCCACCGTCACGATCTTACCGATATCAGCGCCGCTGTCAATTTGCTCCATTAAAATGTCGGAAAGACGATCCGCATCAGGAGTATGTTGAAAGTCATGGGAGGAGATAATCATCTTGGTCTTGGTCACCGCCATGGCGTCAAGTAACTGTCTCCGAAAGCGTGAATCAGCGTTCAACTCAAAATCTATAAAATCCGCCTGATGGCTGATGGCATCAAAGAGAGGTTTAATGCGTCTTTCTTCAGAGCCGCTGTATTCACCACCCTCCCAGCCCGGTCTATGGGTAAAGAGGAGGGGCTTAGATAGTAATTCACAACACTTTGCAACATTAACGCTGTCCATGGCGTCAAGCCGAATCTCAACGACATCCACCATATCCAATATCGGTTTAACCGCAACAGCAACACCTTCCGGTGTTTTCGCTGCCACAGATACGCAAATAAGTCCTTTGTCCATGCCTCCCCCTACTGCTCTCCAAGCTGCACTTTACCGATAATACCAGCCACAGAAGATTCACCCTGTTTAAGTAAATATTCCCGAATACCGGCTGCAATTTTCTCGGTAGCATCCGGTCTGTAAAAATTTGCAGTACCCACCTGCACCGCCGAAGCACCGGCAAGCAAAAATTCCAATGCATTTTCAGCAGTTGCAATTCCTCCAATACCAACAACAGGTATAGATACTCTTTGGGCGACCTGCCAAACCATCCGCAGCGCCACGGGCCGAATCGCCGGGCCGGAAAGTCCACCAATAATATTTGCCAGCCGGGGTTTTCTTGAGTTGACATCAATCGCCATCCCAATCAGGGTATTAATAAGCGAAACCCCATCTGCACCACCCTCTTCAACGGCTACAGCAATTTCAGCTATATCGGTAACATTTGGGGAAAGTTTTACAATAACAGGAAGATCGGTAGCACCCTTTACCGCGCGAGTGACCGCTGCTGCCATCTCCGGTACGGTACCAAAGGCAACGCCTCCCTTTTTGACATTAGGGCAGGAAATATTTACCTCAAGTCCATCCACCCCGGCAACGCCGCTGAGACGAGCCGCAAGACGCGCATAATCATCAAGACTATCCCCAAGAATATTTATAATATTTTTGGAGCCGATTGCACATAAAAAAGGAAGCTTTTCGGAGATAAAACGTTCCACCCCAACGTTTTCGAGTCCAATGGCATTGAGCATTCCGCAGGAAGTTTCAAAAATACGGGGTGGAGGATTTCCGGGACGAGGTTCATAGGAAATACCTTTTACAATAATTCCACCAATTGCATCAAGATCGACAAGATGCTGAAACTCCTCTCCGTAACCAAATGTTCCAGAGGCGGTCATCACCGGGTTTTTGAGCTTAAGTGAACCTATCCGAGTGGTAAGATCGACGCCCCCTGCTTTAGCTACTGTTTCCATGACACCTCTTGTGCGTTAAAGACAGGCCCATTCTTGCAAACGTGCCTGTAAGCACCATCGCTGCCATGAACGGTGCAGCCAAGGCAGGCGCCAAGACCACAGGCCATATGAGTTTCAAGGGATACCTGACAGTGCAGCTCATTTTCGAGGCAGTGGGCTGCCACCAGCTTCATCATGGGAAAGGGGCCACAGACACATACCGAGCGAATCTCGGCTGGCAGATCTCTCAAGAGCTCAGTCACGAAACCATGGTGCCCCAGACTGCCGTCATCTGTGGCACAGTGTACCTCTAAGCCCAACTCAAGAAACTGTTTATTTAGACCAGACAACTCCCCTGCCGATGCGGCGCCCAGCAGGACGGTATCCTGATTTTCCTGGGAGCTTCGCATCTCTTTTGCAAGTAGATAGAGAGGTGCGATCCCCATACCACCACCAACTAAACAGATCGCGCCGGGTCTCTTAAGCTCAAATCCCTTGCCAAACGGACCGATAAGATCGACCCGCTGACCAGTTATTTTCCTCGCAAGCAACCCGGTACCCCGCCCAACGACTTTGAACAAGATCTGCAGAGAGCCGTCTGCTAAAGTATTATGAATCGAGAAAGGTCTCCGAAGCAGGGGATCATCCTGGCCACTGCAAGCCACCATAACGAACTGACCCGGCAGGGCGGAGCTTGCAATTTGTGGTGAATTGATGGTAAGAAGAGCGATATCGTCAGTGATTAATTCGCAGTGTACAACTGAAGCAATTTCCTGGATTTCAGACATTGAAAGTATTTGCGGTAAAAAGTTAACAAGTGATGCACTTGTATTTACATCAAGAGTACTGTCAATGTAAACAATAATTTTAACTCCCTACAAACATGACTCAAATACTTGTCGGATTTACGTTTATCTTTGGTGCTGTGGTGGGAAGCTTTCTCAATGTTGTCATCTTACGCCTACCCAACAGGGGCAGCTCAGTTGTCTACCCGGCATCCCATTGTCCCAGCTGTAAAACAGACATCCTCTGGTATGATAATATCCCCATTATCAGCTACCTCCTCCTGGGAGGAAAATGCCGGGCCTGTAAAAGCAAGATTTCCATTCAATATCCAATTGTTGAACTCAGCATGGGCCTGCTTACCCTGGCCCTTTTAGAAAAATTCGGCCTGACGCCTGAATTACTGGTATACTTTATTTTTTCAGCGGCCCTGATGGTGATTATTTTCATTGATATCCATCACCAGATAATACCTGACAGTATCAGCCTACCCGGAATTCTGATCGGCTTTGGCTGCTCCTTTTTTATAAACCCGATTTCCTGGCAAGACTCCGGCCTGGGCATTATTATCGGCGGTGGCATATTATACAGCGTCGCCCTGGGCTATTATGTGATTACAAAGAGAGACGGGATGGGAGGCGGAGATATTAAACTCCTTGCCATGATAGGAGCTTTTTTGGGATGGCAGTGTTTACTATTTGTGATTTTCACGAGCTCATTTATCGGCTCATTTTGCGGAATTATCACCATCCTGGCTCAGGGCAAGGACAGCAAAACCAAAATACCTTTTGGCCCTTTTCTCTCACTGGCAGCTCTGATTTACCTCTTTTTCCAGCAAGAAATTTTGAGGTTGTGGTATGCCTATCTTACCCTTTAGAACGAGACAGAGGACAGAAGCTACAGAAAAATGATCAAAAGGCCACCAATGTGGTTTGATTTTTTTATCTTCTTTACGGCTGAGAGATGTCTGTCTTGAAATCCAGTGATTTTAAATCGGCGTCATTCCTGAGGGCCTCCCCCAGGATAACCCCAAACCTGTGGGCTTCCTTTAACTGACCTCTGGTGTGGCCGTATTTCCGATAAAACCTGCTTATCCACGATTTTTTCTCAGGATTTCTGCCAGCAAGCTTTAAAAAAACCCCCAGGGTACGCCACGGTTCTGAGCTGGGATGTGAAAATACAATAAGGTTCTTCACGCTGGCACCACATTTTGCGAGTGTTCTCCTCACGCCGAACCAGTGTACCCGCCAATACCCCCGACAAGAGATTAGCGGGATAACATTTTTTCCCTCAAAAAGTTTTTCGCCATCCCTGTCCAGCAAAGACAAGATAGGACCGCTGGCATTATAAGACCAGGTGGGGCCAGCAAGAATAATCAGGTCATAAGTGGCGAAACATTTACTACTGATTGCCTTTATAGGAACACGCCTCCGGAAAAAAGTGAGCACCATCATTTTTACGGTATCACAAATAGTTCCTATTGGAAATCGTAATTGATCAACAGGCTCAACCCGCTCCACTGCCACCTCAATATCATCGAATTTCATCCCCCTGATTAAGGAATGAAGCAGATTTTTAGTCTGACTGCTGAAAGAAAAATATATGATCAGGATTCTTTTTTTATCGTCAGTAGTTTGTTCCATAACGTCTCAACTCACCAGGAAAAAATAGTAAACTCCTTGGTGGGACTATATAGCATACCCTGAAGACAAAAAAAAGCCCTTGATCAATGATCAAGGGCTTTAGCTACGATTTACAGGTTTTTTTTAACCTTCCACCTCGTGTTCCACACCAATCGCTATCTTGTACAACACCGTAAGGATAAAGAATCCCGTGGCCCAGACCCCAATAGTGATCATAATTTCATTGAGAGTCGGGGAGTATTCAACGATCTCATCAAGGGGTGTCGGTACGAAACCACCTAGGACAAAACCGATGCCCTTATCAAGCCAAAGAGAGATGAAGATCAGCAGGCAACCAAGCCCCAGAGTGAATTCATTATCCCTCCTGGTCTGCGGCAATGCCAGCAAAGTCAAACCAGCTATCCCAAAGATCACAAAGGCCCACATGAACGGCACCAGCTTCGAGTAGACATGGCCATGGTGCTCAAGCCCGAAGAAGAGATACTCCAGGGTATGCATATGTCCCGGAATATTAGAGTAGTATCCCACAAAGAACTCAAGCATAACGAAAAAGGCATTAATCAAGACCGCATAGATGATAATTGTGACCATTTTATCCAGGGCCTTCTTACCGGCGTCAAAATTAGCCACCCGTTTCAATATCAGGGCAATGAAAACAATCAAAGCAGGACCGGCAGCAAACGCTGAGGCAAGAAAACGCGGCGCAATAATAGCAGACAACCAGAAATGTCTTCCTGGAAGACCACAGTACAGCATAGCGGTCACGGTATGAATTGAAATCGCAAAGGGTATGGAGAGATAGACAAAGATATATATCCATTTAGGAGGCTTAACCTGCTTGCGTTCTGCAGTCAATATTACCCAGCCACACAGTATATTGAGAAAGAGATACCCGTTTAACACAATCATGTCCCAGAAGAGCATGGAATGCGGGGTGGGGTACAACAAGACATTCAAGGCCCTTAGCGGTTGCCCGAGATCCGCAATAATAAACATCAGACACATAATTAAAGCGGCAATCGCCAGAAATTCACCTAAGATGGTAATCTTACCGAATTCTTTATAATCATGAATGTAATAGGGCAACACAAGCATCACCCCCCCGGCCGCAACCCCAACCAGAAATGTGAACTGAGAGATATAGATCCCCCAGGAGATGTCTCTGCTCATACCAGTGAGACCAAGACCGTGGTTGAACTGAAGGATATAACAGATACCTCCAATGGCCATGAACGTGCCGAGCAAGGCAAGCCATATCCAGTAGTTTGTATTTCCTTTTAGTGCTTTTTCAAACATGGCTTCCTCATACGATGTAGAAAACTGATGGATGGGTTCCAAGAGATGGTTTACGCTGAATAGTGTAATTCTCTTTCAGCACTTTCCTGATTTCCGACTTGGGATCATTTAAATCACCAAACATGATGGCCCTGCTGGCCCCTGTTGCTTCCACGCATGCCGGTTGTTTTCCAGAGCCGACCCGTTTAGCACAGAAGTTGCATTTCTCCACAACACCACGCATCCTGGTTGGGAATTGACTATTTTTAGTCTTTTCATCAATAAACGGTCTAGGATCACGCCAGTTAAAGCTCCTTGAACCGTAGGGACAAGCTGCCATACAAAAGCGACACCCTATACAGCGATGAAAATCCATGATCACAATGCCATCCTTATTTTTAAAGGTGGCCTTGGTCGGACAGGCTCTGACACAGGGAGGACTATCGCAATGGTTACAGGTAACCAGAACCTTATTGTTCTTGACGTCATCACTGCGATAATTCTGGCTGTGTTCAGGAAATGCATTCTCGTAAGGAGTCTCCCAGATCCACTTGATCTCATCTTTCTTGTTTGGAAATGTGGGGACATTATGTTCCGAATGGCACGCGGTTACACATTTATCAGCCAGACCAGGATTGGCGTTAAATTTTTTCAAATCTATTACCATACCATAGCGTTTACCTGACTTGACGGCCTCTTCCTGCCCGTGTCCAGCGCTATCCGCCTTCTTCTCCCCAGCGTGGGGGTCATGCGTCGACGCCTTCGCCGCAACCGGGCTGGAACCGGACACAAGCCGGTCAACAACCGTCGGAGCCCCAAGTCCGGCTATGGTGGAAATGCCGGCAACTTTGAGGAATTCTCTTCTTTTTTTATCCATTAGTTACTTTCCTCCTTCCCTGCTTACTCTACTGGAGCAATGTGACAATCCCAGCAATATGGAGACACTGATGCATATTCATGACATTTGTCGCAAAACTTCTTTTTGCTGGTATGACACTTCATGCAGGTATTTTGCAGGCTTTTTTGGTATTTTTTGCCATCCAATTCAAAAAATTGACGATCTCCGGTTCTTAATACTTCATCCCGCCATTGGTTCAGCAGTTTCATATGATTTGCCCGCATTTCAGCCGCTGGCCTTACACACTGCTTGCCCGCCGTCGCTACGTCTATGTCCGGCTTAGGCGGCTCCCCCGCATCCAAATGGTTGTACCAGACTGGAAACGTGATAAACAGGACAAAAATAACCAATCCCGTAATGATTTTACCACTATCATACATTATTCTTCCTCCATTCCTGACAGGGAATTAAACCAAAGTCCTGAGACCTTCATCCAGGTCTTGTCTATTCTCACCTTTGAGCACCAGTGCATTACCAACCAACTCACTGACACCACATACCCCAACCTCAGGCACCCAGTAATCTACAAGACCAGAAAGGGTGGCCCTGTCAATTGCACACACACATGAAAGCATATCCACATCATGTTTATCATGCACATATTTAACCGCGTTGGCCCGTGGAAGACCGGCACGCATCCTGAGTTCCATAATTTCATCGGTGTTGAGGCCGGTTCCAGAACCACAGCAGAATGTCTTTTCCCGAATAGTATTTTCCGGCATCTCAACAAAATTATTAACTACATTATTGAGAATATAACGCGGTTCCTCAAGGAGCCCCATGGCCCTTGCGGTATTACAGGAGTCATGATAAGTGACCTTTAAATGATCATTCCTGCTCTTATCAAAATTGAGTTTACCGTGTTTGATCAGATCTGCGGTATACTCACTGATGTGAATCATCTTGCTTGCAGCGGCATTATCAAATACCGTCCCAGTAGCATGGGACTTTGGTACTTCCATAAAATCAGCCGGCCCGTTCATCGTATCCATGTACTGATGGACAACGCGCCACATATGGCCGCACTCACCCCCGATGATGTATTTGACCCCCAGCCTTTTGGCCTCGGCGTACATCTTGGCATTCAACTTCTTCATGGTCTCGTTATTGGTGAAAAGACCAAAGTTACCCCCCTCAGAGGCGTAGGTTGACCAAGTGTAATCCAGGCCAATCTCGTGAAAGAGAAGTAGGTAGCCCATTGCCGTATAAAGCCCCGGTTCGGCAAAAACATCTGCGGAAGGGGTTATGAAGAGAACCTCGGCACCCTTGCGATTAAAAGTAGGCTCCACCTTGATACCGGTCAAGCCCTCAACGTCCTCGGCAAGAAAGTCGACATTGTCCTTAAAGGTATGGGGCTGTAGTCCCATGTGGTTACCGGTTCTATTCGAGTTGGAGGCAGGCTCCAGAATCCAGTTGATACCAACACCGACCAGATGCAGCAACTCTCTGAGCATCATGGTAATTTCTGCGGTGTCAATACCATAGGGACAAAAAACTGAACAGCGGCGACACTCAGTACACTGATAAGCATACATAAACCACTCTTTCAGAACCCCCACCGTCATTTCCCGACCACCGGCCATCTTACCAAACAGTTTTCCCGCCAGAGTAAAATCGTTACGGTAAACGGAACGAAGCAGTTCCGCTCTTAAGACCGGCATGTTTTTCGGATCACCGGTTCCCAGAAAGAAATGACATTTATCCGCACACGCCCCGCAACGGACGCAGCAATCCATAAATATCTTCAGGGAACGAAATTTTTCGAGTCTCTCTTTAAGACCGTTTAAGATGATTTCCTGCCAGTTTTCCGGCAATTTCCAGTCATCGTCCTCTGGGTTCCACTCACGGGCATTGGGAAAACTGATACCGGGCTGGGCATCTAGATATTCCACTTTTTCCTTTTTGGCCTGATAGGCATAGTTACCTGATTTGAAAACTGCAGGCACTTCCCACCAAGGCTTCCTTGAGATGGAACCTGTCATCAACGAAGGTCCTTCGACAACACTCCGCGCTAATTGATCTACCTTTACAACTGCCATTGCTATATCCTTATCCTCTCGAAGTTATGCTGCCTTTAATCCTCTGCCTTTGCGGGCAACTCTTTCTCGACCGGAATATCATTGTCTACCATAAATTGCCTAAACTCATCCTCGTAGCCAGCATACGAATGTGGTTTGATATCCGGGTTGTTCCAAGGATTGATATGACGCCGCATACGGTTGTCATTGGCCATATTACGAGTCGGACTGAGAAAGACCCCGCCCAAATGCATCAACTTGCTGAAAGGAAAATAAGCAAGCAGGATGGAAACCAGAAAGATGTGAATATAAAAGATGGATCCAATCTCAGCACTGATTACCGGCTGAAGAGTCACCAGACCTATCGCCAGACGCTTAATGGCAATGATGTCAATATCGGTGCGCAGAAAAAAGCGCATCAGGATACCGCTTACCGCAATTGCAAAGATGAGGAATAGTGGAAAATAATCGTTGGCCAGCGAAATATAGCGCACCTGAGGATTGACAAGGCGACGGCCAAAGAGGAGCAATACCCCCAACAGCAAACCAACATTGGTCAGGTACATGGTAGGAGCACCGATCTGCAAGATAGAATCACCGTATTCCACCAACTTGATCAGTGCTGGAACGGGTTCCACAAAGAGACGCATATGACGCAGGACAACCACCAGAAAGCTGTAATGGAAAATAATTCCAAACAACCACAACCAGCGACTGGACTCATAGGTAATCTGAGGCCCTTCATGCACCTCCGACTTGGTATTGCGCCACAGAGACCTGAAAAGGAAAATTTCCAGAAACATCCTGGCAACCACCTGGGAGGTGGTGACAGGCGCTTCAAGTTTGTCATGTTTCACCCAGGGCAGGGAGTACCCCTGACCACAGGTAGTCGGAATCCGGAACGGAACTGGAGACTTTGCCCATTGGACAACCCGGTAACAGAATCCTCCAACAAAAACCATCATAGCCAAAATAGGTGCAGCAACACCAAATATGTATTCCATACCTGGTATCTGGGACCCAATCCAGGCAATCAGCACTAAGGCGATGACTGCCGCTAACGGGAAGGCGTACTTCATTGATCACTCCCTCGCTTCGAATTAAACGATAACTTGTATAAGTTGTGATAGTAGCCGGATGAGTCGACTGCAGCCCCCTTGCTCACAGTCTTCCGACTTGTTGTACCAACCGTGTGTATCTCTTGTGCGCCAGCTAACTCTACTTCTACTCCTGCTCCCGTTTCTGCCGAAGCAGCTTGGAAGAACACGGTGTATCCGTCAAAATATAACTGCCGCTTTTTAACTCATGAATCCGGGTCTGATATAATCTTTCCCGGCACTCCATGTATATATTAAAGGCCTCAAGCGCGGCCTTATCCACCTCACAGTCAAACATATCCAATTCGCCAAGTAACTCCTTGGCTTCTTTGTTACTGGAGAAAACCTGCTTCACCACCCACTTCAGTTCAAGTACCGGCGCAACCGCCTCTCCCGGGGTAAATTCCTGAACCGCCCTAATCCGGACTAACTGATCAAGGGGTTTGCGGTACTCCCCCTTATCAACCCCGGCAACAATCAGGTTGAAAAGCTTAGTCAAGGCCGAGTTAATATTTGCCCCAACCGGATTTGCAAATTGATTCTTTGAAGTTTTGAAAAAACTGGAAGAAGCATAACTATCCAAAGTCCTATCTATCCACAGTGACAAAATCTTGCTTTTGTTATCTTCCAGGGCTTCAATTAGCTTCATGGGTACTCGAAAATATTAGTTTTTTAGTTTAGAAAAAATGAATGGTGATTCACAGGGCAAAGAGATATCATGATTAACTTTTGATTTCAAGAGAAAAATTTCACTGTACCTTGCCAACTACTCCATTTTTTTGGGTGAAACCATCCAAAATGGCAAGGGAGAGGTGAACATAGGGATCTTCTGATAATTGTTCTTTTAAACTTTTTTTCTTTTTCTTTTCTCCGCCTTCCACCTCGGAATCCAGATGCTGGGCGGTGATCTCCAGCCCGTTGCTGTTTTTCCTGGCCTCAGCCAATCGAAGTCTTTCAAGGCGCACCTCCTCAAGGAACACCGGAGTCAGAGTTTTCTTGCTACGCTCCTGGGCCTCCAGAGTCTCCAGCTCTATTTCCTTGAATTTATCACTGGCCGCAATCCATTTGCTGCTTGCCTCCTGGACAGCTTTCTTGTTGAAATGAGTCCCCTGCCAGATACTGTACTCAGCCGCATCCACCTGATCCCAGGGAAGCGAATTATCGAGATGCTTTTCACCGCTATCCAGGTATTCCAGAAAACTCGGGACTATAATATCAGGCTCGACCCCTTTGTACTGGGTAGATTGCCCATTTACCCGATAAAATTTTTGAATAGTCACCTTAAGAGCACCGAGATCATCATATTTTTTGAGATGCAAAAGGGGCAGATTCCGGTTCATGTCCATAAGTGCCTGAACAGTTCCCTTGCCGTGGGTATGCTTACCACCAACTACCAGGGCACGACCATAATCCTGCAGGGCAGCGGCCAGAATTTCAGAGGCAGAGGCACTGAACTTGTTCACCAAGACAACCAGAGGCCCCCCATAGACGACCGCCGGATCCTCATCTTCAAGTAACCGCATCCTGCCCTGGGAATCTTTGACCTGCACCACCGGCCCACCCGAGAGAAACAGACCTGAAACATCCACGGCATCCGACAATGACCCGCCGCCATTACTACGAACATCAACCACCAGGCCAGCAATATTTTTTAGCTTCAACGCCTGGAGTTCCTTGTGCATATCATCGGTAACATTTCTGCTTTTGCCGTTACGACCTCCCTGAAAATCCCTGTAAAAACTTGGAATAGCTATGTAGCCAATTTTTTTCCCCCCAGGGCCTTCCAGCAGTTCTGATTTCACATAGGTCTCTTCAATCTGAACCACATCCCTGGTAATAGGAATAACGAGTTTCAGGCCGTCCGGTCTCTGAACAGTCAAACGAACCTCTGTCCCCTTAGAACCCCTGATGTAGCTGACGGCATCACGGATACGCATGTCGATCATGTCCACCGGTTCACCGTCCTTTTCCGACACCTCCAGGATAATATCTTCTGCCTGTAACTGTCCCTGCCGCTCCGCAGCGCTGCCGGGAATAATGCTCACCACCTTGATAAAGCCTTCATCCTCACGCAGAAGCGCCCCGATACCCTCCAGCGAACCCCTCATCTGAATATCAAAATCTTCCTTTGAAACAGGGGCCATATAGCTGGTGTGGGGATCAAAAGCCCTGGCAACGGCATCAAAATATCGGTTATAGTGTTCCTGTCGGGTCGCCTGAACAAGCCGTTTCAGGTAACGATGGTTACGGTCACGAACTTTTGCAATGCTCTCTGTCCAGAGTTTTTTATCAAAAACCTGCTCATCTCCAGGAGCGTTATCTCCTTGACTGGGCTGTTTTTCGAGCAGATCCAGATAATTATTAATCACCTGTAACTTAAGAATCCGCCTCCACCTTTCTTTTAATTCAGCGAAGTTTTCAGCGTACTCTAGCTTTTCCCAATCCCCTTCCAGATAATCTTCATGATCGGGATCAAAACCTGCGTCCATAACCAGGTCGACAATTCCCTGGACAGCCGCAACCCGTTCATTGAGAAATATCGCCCCGGTATCGGGCAGAACAATCAAACCACGACGCAGTTCATCATCAATCTTCAGCCTGAACGCCTCAAACTGTTTAATATCCTCTTTTAGAAAAAAACGTTTTCTGGGATCCAGCACTCGAAGATAAAGATCAAAAGCGGCCTGAGACAAATCATCATCAAGTGCTTTGTGGGAAAAATGTTGCGCAGTCAGCTGATGACTTAGCATATAGGCAATGAGACGGTTACGCCCAGCATCATACTCCAGGGGTTTCGCCTTGGCCCAGACAGACCCCACCGATAAAATAATGCTAAGAGACCAAACAGCAAAAAACACCAACAAACGCATAAAAAACTCCCGTCGGGAACAAATTGAAAAATATCACCAACCCAAAAATTGCGGGCTCAAGTTTAATAAAAGGTAAGGAACCTACATTCCCGTTCCTAATCAGCCCAAAAGCGGCCGGAGGAATCAAAAATTATATTTCAAGAACAGTCCCTTCCCTGGCAAAAAAAATCTCCGGAACATGGCTTCCTTTGGAATTACAATATTTTTTGGTCATCAGATCCAATTCGAGATCGGTGCGTTCCGGGTCATGATGAAAAAGGGCCAGCCGTTTAACACCCGATCTATCCGCAGCAGAGATGGCATACTCAATGGTGGTATGTCCCCAGCCTTTTTTCCCTTTTTGATACTCTTCATTAGTATACTGGGAATCATAGACAAGCAGATCCGATCCGCCAAAAAAATCTTCCAGCCCCTGATTCTGTTCATTGGCCACCCGATCCCCTTCCTGGGCCATCAACTCATCATAGGCCGGGTCATCGGGATCGGTTATAAAAAGATTTCGAAAAGGTTCGCTGTCATATGCGGTGCAAAAAACACTGCCCCGGAACGAAAAACGATAACCAAGCGCAGTGATGGGATGATTAATTATCTTGGTCGAAAGAGTAATGCCGTCACCAAGGTCGATATGGGACTCTTCCTTCAAACGTACATATTCGATCTCGGCCGCAAGTTCCCCCATATTAACGGGGAAATAACGATATTTCATTTGCCCCCCAACCACCTCCGCCCCACCCCAGATTTTTTCCCACACTTGGCAATTTGTCGATTTCCCTCATGCAATAACATGTTTGC
>RCNA010000041.1_pt1 | contig 15704 bp, 4 predicted proteins | sample 2041331 | NCBI WGS metagenome assembly RCNA01 (sample SAMN09708233, study PRJNA481090) | Marine sediment metagenome, whole genome shotgun sequencing project. | reverse complement strand
AAGGTCAAATAATGATTTTACTCTAAATGTAATACAGTATAGTGGTAAGCCTAACTATGAAAAGGAGCACATTCATATTCTAGAACTTAAAAACAACTCTCAATTAGTATCACAATATTCCGTCTCTATTATTAACAACCAATGTTCTGATAATCATCAAAATAAATTGAGTAATAAAAAAGAATCAAATATTAATACTGAAATTTATTTAAAAAACTTAAGTAGAAAACACGAGAATGGTAATATAATTTCATTAGACCCTAATGAGTCTATAAAGGTGAAATTAAAAACATATCAAAAAAATAATGCTGTATTAGGATCATTGAATTGCACATCAATACAAGCTACTAAGTTATCTCAAAATGAGTCAAAAGGTTTGAGAAAAAATATTTCAGAATCAATTACCATTAAAACTTATGTTCCAGACCCAGCAAATCTAGGTCATTAATAATAGGTTTTTCAAAACAAAAAATATTAATTAGTTAATTAAAGACTTATGAAAACGTCTACTAGATATATAAATAATCATCAAATCATTTTGGTGATACTCTTTTTAATAAGTGCATTTACGCATGCACAGTTAAAAAATGATTTTGACCCTCGCTTTAATGAAACTGTAAATGGTGATTTTGCTATGATTGCAAACAACATGGTTTCACTAGATGTAACAGCTCCTTATAATGGCAGTGATAATAACGACAGTTTTAATCTAGTTTATGTTGATATTGATGGCAATACAGGTATAGGAGCCAACACATTTAACTCCAGTAGCGCTGAATTTAAAAACCCATCACCAACTTCAAGTTGTTTAACAATCAAGAAGGTGATTTTATATTGGGCGGCTTCGGATTTGGAACCAATTGATGGTGACCTAAATTCAGAAAATCAACCTTTATGGGATTTTGATGATATAAAACTTATGCTGCCTGGTCAAACAAATTACACAGATTACGATGCAGATGAAGTTTTATATAGAGGTAGAGATGATAATGGTGATGGTGTTACTGATGATCACTTTAGTAATGACCCATATATATGTGTAAAAGATATTACAGCATTAGTAACAGATTTAGTTGATAATGGAGGTACGCCTTATGGAGACTATCAAGCCGCAAATGTTGAAGGAAAAATAAATAATTTATTAGAACATGGTTTTTCAACTACAACTGGTGTTTCTGGTGGTTGGCAAATTGTTTTTGTTTATGAAAGTCCGGAATTGCCATCAAAAAACATAAGTATTTATGATGGGTATGCCCATGTTCGAAATTTAGCTGGACAGAAAGATTATGACGTTACAATTAGTGGTTTTCAAACAGTTCCTGCTCCACAAAATGTAAGTGCTAAAATTCTTGTTGGTGCATTTGAAGGAGATAGAGGTTATAATGGCGATAAATTACAAATATTAGTACCTCCTTTTCCTAGTACCACATATAATGACTTATCTACAGACCCAACTACTCCAATAAGAGGTACCAATAATTTTTTTAATAGTAGAATAACTGTTGATAATAATGATTTTTTAGATAGATTACCTGCTAGCACAAACACATTAGGTTTTGATGCGGCCATTTTTCAGTTAGACAACCCTGGAAATTCTGTTATTGAAAATGACCAAACATCAGCTACTTTTAGGCTTACTTCTACCATGGAAACTTATGGTGTGTTTTTGTTAGGTCTTTCTGTTGATGTTTTCGAGCCTAATCTTGGACCTATTCAAGTATTAACTTCTGCAACTAGTCTACCTCAAGCCCCTGGTACTACAATTACAGGGAATTTTACGGTTGATAACAAAGGTAACGATAATGCTGAAAATGTAAAAATATTTTCAACGCTTCCATCTCAACTTACGGTTGATTTTCCAATAGCTGACTTACCGCCAGGAGTCAATGCCACATATGTTGGGAATTATTTAGAGTTCACTATAGATGATGGATATGCAGATGTTGGAGATCCTCCTATTGACGTCGAATTTGATCTTATCATTAAAGATGAATGTTATTTTTTAGAAGATTCATGTGTTACATCATTTGGTCTAGAATTTACAGCTTCATATAATGGTGTAATAAATCCAGAAACACAAACTACCAATAGCTCCTCTAGTATAGATGCTTGTGGTGTAGGTAGTAATACACCAACTATTATAAATGTTATTCAACCAACTATTTCATGGCAAACAACAGCCGGAACCCTGAATGCTACTGTTGAATGTGATGATTCAGCTGGATTAACTACTGCGCAAGGTTTAGAACCTACAGCTAATAAATGTAATTTAACACCAATTAAAACTTCAGGAGCCTTTGTTCGTGACGACCCAACTTGTCCTAATGCTGGCACCTACACTAATACTTGGAAATTAACTGATAAATGTGGGAATAATATAGCTGATTTTGAGCAAGTTATTACCATAGAAGATACAACGGCACCTACGGGTACCGCTCCAACCGATATCACTGGATTAGAGTGTATCGCTGATGTCCCTGCTGCTGATATTTTAGCAGTAACTGATGAAGCTGATAACTGCGGTGGTACGGTAACAGTAACTGTAAACGATACCAATAACGGTGGTTCGGGTTGTAACGGTGATGCTTATATCGTAACAAGAACATATACCTTAACTGATTGTGGTGGTTTAACTACTGATCTTGTTCCACAAACCATTACTGTAGAAGATACAACGGCACCTACGGGTACCACTCCAACCGATATCACTGGATTAGAGTGTATCGCTGATGTCCCTGCTGCTGATATTTTAGCAGTAACTGATGAAGCTGATAACTGTGGTGGTACGGTAACAGTAACTGTAAACGATACCAATAACGGTGGTTCGGGTTGTAACGGTGATGCTTATATCGTAACCAGAACATATACCTTAACTGATTGTGGTAGTTTAACTACTGACCTTGTTCAAACCATTACTGTAGAAGATACAACACCACCTACATTCTCAGCACCTGCTGATATTGAGATATTTACGGATGCGAATTGTGCTTACGATGTTTCTGTAACAAATACTGGAGATGTGACTGATGAAGCCGATAACTGTTCTACAGGTATTGAGGCTACATTTGTTGACTCTTCTCCTGTTGCTGGTGCATGTCAAGGCACTTACGTGATTACAAGAATTTGGTCGTTGATTGATAACTGTACTAATGCTGCTGCAGATCAAACTCAAACCATTACAATTTCTGATAATACAGCGCCTACGGGTACTGCACCAACTGATATCTCTGGATTGCAGTGTATCGCTGATGTGCCTGCTGCTGATATTGCTACAGTAACTGATGAAGCTGATAACTGTAGTGCTACGGTAATAGTAACTGTAAACGATACTGATAACGGTGGTTCTGGTTGTAACGGTGATCCTTATATTGTAACAAGAACATATACTTTAACTGATTGTGGTGGTTTAACCACTGACCTTGCTCAAACCATTACCGTAGAAGATACAACGACATATACGGGTACAGCTCCAACCGATATCACTGGATTAACTTGTGATTTTGCTGATCAAGCTGCTCTTGATACAGCATTTAACGATTGGGTTATCGCTCAGTCTGCGGCTATTGCAGCCGAAATGGGTGGTTGTTCACCTGTGTTATCTAACAATAGTACATCGATTTCAATTCCTGAGTTATGTACTGGAGGAAATGTAACTGTTGAATGGATTATTACTGATTTATGTAAAACTACTCCTTTAACGGCAGATTTTACTATAACGGCTCCTATTGCAATAACTTATGCGGCTCCTGCTGATGATTCATCAACTGCTGCTGAGTTTGATGATCCTGATTCTAGTGTGGCTCAAGCTAATCTTGATGCAGATATCGCGGCATGGTTAGCAGCTCAAAACGATGCTATTACAAATAGTATTACAGGAGGATGTGACCCACAAATATCTAATGATTTTGTTGCCCAGTCTATTTCTTTCTGTAATTCTAATAGTATAATCATTACTTGGACGATTCAAGATTTATGTGGAACGACAAACCCAACAGCTACATATACCTTTACACAGCCTGACGGAATTAATTTTACTAATCCTTCTAGCAATACAGCTAATGCATGTGATTTTGATAATGTTGACCCTAGTATATCGCAAACTAATGTAGATGCAGATATTGCTGCATGGGTAGCCATTCAAAACGATATTATTAATAGTAGTCTTACTGGAGGCTCTCCTGCAGTATCTAATGATTTTACTAATGAGTCTATTGTCTTATGCACTGGTGGTAGCATAACTGTAACTTGGACTATTGAAGATATTTGTGAGACACTTACGCCTTCAGCAATATATACTTTAACTCCTGCAGATTTAGTAACATATACAAATCCAGTTGATGCTAACGAACAGTCTTGTGACTATACTGCTCAAGCTGCTGTTAATACCGCTTTCAATGATTGGGTAGCAGCTCAGTCTATTGCCATTGCAGAAGTTGGTGGATGTTCACCTGTATTATCTAATGATAGTGCTTCAGCTTCTATCCCTATGTTATGTGCTGGGGGTTCTACTCCTGTGACTTGGACCATTACTGATCTTTGTGAAACTATTACCCTGTCTGCTGATTTTAACTTAACAGCAGCTGTTACGGTAACTTATAACAACCCTACAAATGCTAACGAACAGTCTTGTGACTTTACTGATCAAGGTGCTGTTGATATCGCTTTTAATGATTGGGTTAATGCGCAGTCTACTGCCATTGCTCAAGCTGGTGGATGTGCTCCTGTATTATCTAACGATGGTGCTTCGGTATCTATCCCTGAATTATGTACTGGAGGTTCGGCTACTGTGACTTGGACCATCACTGATCTTTGTGAAACGAATATGGTGTCTGCTGATTTTAACTTAACAGCACCAGTTGTGGTAACTTATAACAATCCTACAATTGCTAACGAACAGTCTTGTGACTTTGCTGATCAAGCTGCTGTTGATACAGCGTTTAATGATTGGATATCGGCGCAGTCTACTGCCATTGCTCAAACTGGTGGATGTGATCCTGTATTATCTAACAATAGTGCTTTGGTAACTATCCCTGAATTATGTATTGGAGGTTCAGCTACTGTGACTTGGACTATTACTGATCTTTGTGAAACTATTACTGTGTCTGCTGATTTTAACTTAACAGCACCTGCGGCAATAACTTTTACAAATCCTGACGATGCTAACGAACAGTCTTGTGACTTTGCTGATCAAGCTGCTGTTGATACCACGTTTAATGATTGGGTTACAGCGCAGTCTACTGCCATTGGAGAGACTGGTTGTGCTCCGGTATTATCTAACGATAGTGCTTTGGCAGCTATCCCTAAGTTATGTACGGGTGGTTCGGCTACTGTGACTTGGACCATTACTGATCTTTGCGAAACTAATACAGTTTCTGCTGATTTTATCTTAACTGCACCTATTGCGATAACTTATAATAACCCTGTAGATACTAACGAACAGTCTTGTGATTTTGCTGATCAAGGTGCTGTTGATATAGCGTTTAATGATTGGGTAACAGCTCAGTCTAGTGCTATTGCAGAAGCCGGTGGTTGTTCTCCTGTGCTATCTAACAATAGTGCTTCGATTACGATTCCTGAGTTATGTATTGGAGGAACTGTAACTGTTGAATGGAATATTACTGATTTATGTGAAAGCATTCCTTTAACGGCAGAATTTACTATAACTACTCCTATTGCAATAACTTATACGGCTCCTGCTGATGATTCATCAACTGCTACTGAGTTTGATGATCCCGATGCTAGTGTGGCTCAAGCTAATCTTGATGCGGATATTTCGGCATGGATTGCAGCTCAAACTAACGCTATTACTAATAGTATTGCTGATGGATGTAACCCGCAAATCTCGAATGATTTTGTAGATCAATCTATCAATTTCTGTAACTCAGGTAGTTTAATCATTACTTGGACAGTTCAAGATTTATGTGAAACAACAAACCCAACAGCAACATATACCTTTACGCAACCAGATGGAATTAGTTTTACTAACCCTTCTAGCAATACAGCTAATGCATGTGATTTTGATAATGATGACCCTAGTATGTCGCAAACTAATGTAGATGCAGATATTGCTGCATGGGTAGCCACTCAAAACGATATTATAAATAATAGTCTTTCTGGAGGCTCTCCAGCAGTATCTTATGATTTTGCCAATCAGTCTATTGACTTATGCGCTGGTGGTAGTATCACTGTAACTTGGACTATTGAAGATATTTGTGAGACACTTACGCCTTCAGCAATATATACTTTAACACCTGCAGCTGCAGTAACATATACAAATCCAATTGATGCTAACGAACAGTCTTGTGACTTTACCGCTCAAGCTGATGTTAATACTGCATTTAATGATTGGGTAGCAGCTCAGTCTACTGCAATTGCAGAAGCTGGTGGATGCTCGCCTGTATTATCTAATGATGGTGCTTCAGCTTCTATCCCTATGTTATGTGCTGGGGGTTCTACTACTGTGACTTGGACTATTACTGATCTTTGTGAAACTATTACCCTGTCTGCTGATTTTAACTTAACAGCGGCTGTTGCGGTAACTTATAACAACCCAGTAGATACTAATGAACAGTCTTGTGATTTTGCTGATCAAGGTGCTGTTGATATCGCTTTTAATGATTGGGTTAATGCCCAGTCTACTGCCATGGCTCAAGCTGGTGGATGTGCTCCTGTATTATCTAACAATAGTGCTTCGGCAGCTATCCCTATGTTATGTACTGGTGGTTCCGCTACTGTGACTTGGACCATCACTGATCTTTGTGAAACTATTACTGTGTCTGCTGATTTTAACTTAACAGAACCTGCAGCAATAACTTTTACAAATCCTATTGTTGCTAACGAACAGTCTTGTGACTTTGCTGATCAAGCTGCTGTAGATACCGCGTTTAATGATTGGGTTACAGCACAATCTACTGCCATTTTAGAAGCTGGTGGATGTGCTCCTGTATTATCTAACGATAGTGCTTCGGCAGCAATCCCAGAATTATGTACTGGAGGATCTGCTACTGTGACTTGGACTATTACTGATCTTTGTGATACTATCATTATGTCTGCTGATTTTAATTTAACTGCACCTGTAGCAATTACTTATGTAAACCCTGTTGATACCAACGAACAGTCTTGTGACTTTGCTGATCAAGCTGCTGTTGATGCAACGTTTAATGATTGGGTTACAGCGCAGTCTACTGCCATTGGCGAGACTGGTTGTGCTCCTGTATTATCTAACGATAGTGCTTCGGCTTCTATCCCTGTGTTATGTACAGGTGGTTCGGCTACTGTGACTTGGACCATCACTGATCTTTGTGAAACTAATACTGTGTCTGCTGTTTTTAACTTAACGGCGCCTGTTGCGGTAACTTATAATAACCCTGTAGACACTAACGAACAGTCTTGCGACTTTGCTGATCAAGCTGCTGTTGATACCGCGTTTAATGATTGGATAACAGCTCAATCTACTGCTATTGCAGAAGCTGGTGGTTGTTCTCCTGTATTATCTAACAATGGTGCATCAATAACAATTCCTGAGTTATGTATTGGAGGTACAGTAACTGTTGAATGGACAATCACTGATTTATGTGAAACTATTCCTGTAACTGCAGAGTTTACTATAACAGGGTCTACTCCGGTAACTTATGATGCTCCAACTGCTGATTTATCAACTGCTGCTGAGTTTGATGATCCCGATGCTAGTGTGGCTCAAGCTAATCTTGATGCCGATATTGCGGCCTGGGTAGCAGCTCAAACAGACGCTATTACTAATAGTATCGCTGGTGGATGTAACCCACAAATCTCAAATGATTTTGTAGATCAATCTATCAATTTCTGTAACTCAGGTAGTATAACCATTACTTGGACTGTTCAAGATTTATGTTTTACAACAAACCCAACGGCAACATATACCTTTATACAACCAGATAGTATTAGTTTTACTAGTCCTTCTAGTACAACAGCGAATTCATGTGATTTTGATAATGATGATATTACTGTAGCTCAAACTGATTTAGATGCTGATATTCTAGAATGGATAAACGCTCAAACAGATGTGATTACTAACAGTCTTAGTGGTGGTTCTCCTACCATATCAAATGATTTTACTGATCAATCTATTGATTTATGTACGGGAGGTAGTATCACTATAACTTGGACTATTGAAGATATTTGTGAGACACTCACGCCTTCAGCAATATATACTTTAACACCAGCTGAACCAGTAACTTATACAGAGCCAGTAAATATCACTGAATTATCATGTGATTTTGCAGATCAAGCTGCTGTTAATACAGCCTTTAATGATTGGGTAACATCTCAGTCTACCGCTATCGCTCAAGCTGGTGGATGTTCGCCTTTATTATCTAGCAATAGTGCCTCTATTACCATTCCTGAGTTATGTACTGGAGGAACGGTAACTGTAGAATGGACCATTACTGATTTATGTGAAACCATTCCAGTAACTGCGGACTTTACTTTAACAGCACCAAGTGCAGTAACTTATACAGCACCATTAGACGACACATCTGATGCCTGCGAGTTTGGAATATCAGATTTAGCAATAGCTCAGAGCAATCTTGACACTGATATTGCAACATGGGTAACTAATGAAACCGCTAGAATAAACGGAAGTTTCGGTGGTGGATGTAATCCAACGGTAACGAATGATTTTGTAGTACAATCAATAGATTTCTGTATTGGAGGTTCTATATCAATTACTTGGACTATTACTGACTTATGTGAAACAACTAATGTAAGCGCATTATATACGTTTACTCAGCCAGAGGCTCCTACATTTAAGCAAGACACGCTACCAACTGATATAACTGTAGAATGTGATGCTGTTCCTGCAGCTGAAGCACTTAATGCTTCAAATACTTGTGGAGATATCACGGTTAACTTTAGTGAAACTATTACAGAGGGATCTTGTCCTAATGCATATTCAATTTTAAGAACATGGACTGCTACAAATATTTGTGGAACATCTGTTACAAATACTCAAACAATTACTGTTCAAGACAATACAGATCCAGTACTTACATTACCAGCTAATATAGCTGCTGAATGTAGTGATGACTTAACACCATCTTCGTTCGGTACCGCTACAGCAGTTGATAATTGTGATGCTGATCCGGTAATTACCTTTAGCGATGTAACAACAAATGGTTCATGCTCAGGTACTTTTACAATAACACGGACATGGACTGCAACTGATGCTTGTGGAAACGTGGCTAGTGCAGATCAAATTATATCAACTATAGATACAACGGCACCAGAATTTGATCAAACAACGCTTCCTGGAAGCATAGTGGTTGAATGTAATAGTATTCCCGATGCTGAAATATTAACGGCTGCTGATAATTGTGGTAATGCAATGGTAACAGTTGAGGATGTAAGAATTGATGGGAATTGTCCTAATAGCTATACTATAGCTCGTACTTATACTGCTACAGATGAATGTGGTGTTACTAATACTCACATACAAACTATTACAGTACAAGATACAACGCCTCCAGTGTTTGTGGAAACACTTCCAATAGCTAGAATTGTTGTTGAATGTGATGCCTTACCTACAGCTGAAACTTTAACAGCTACAGATATTTGTGGTTCAGCTACTGTTACAGTAAGTGATAATAGAACAAACGGTAATTGTCCTACTAACTATTTTTTAGCTAGAACATGGACAGCAACTGATGAATGTGGTTTAACAACTACGCATACACAAATTATAACTGTTCAAGATACCACTGCCCCAGAGTTTGTTGAAACATTACCAAGAGATACAACAGTTGAGTGCGATGCCATTCCTGACGCAACAACTTTAACAGCAACTGATAATTGTGGTGATGCAACAGTAACAGTAAGTGATATAAGAACTAATGGAAATTGTTCTTCAAATTATACAATTGCCCGTACTTGGATCGCTACAGATGAATGTGGATTAACAACTACTCATAATCAAGTTATTACTGTACAAGATACAACTGCACCAATACCAGCTTCATCTTTTGCATCAACACTTGATGTAAGTTGTACAGACATTCCTGAAGCACCTGAGGTTGAATTTACTGATAACTGTTCATCTAACGTAATTGTAGTATTTAATGAAACAAATTCATTTGATGAAAATGTAATTGCAGATTATCAAATTGTTAGAACATGGACTGTAAGAGACGCTTGTAATAATGAAGAGGTTTATACCCAAACATTAAATGTAGCACTTGATGAAATATTAAATGAAGTTGTTGCTCAAGATATATGTTTTGATAATGGTGTTGTAAACTTAGATAACTACTTAGCAGATGATGTTTTTGGCGGTACTTGGGAAATTATTGAAGGTAGCCCAATAGCAACTATAACTGGTGGTATTTTTGATCCTACTAACTTAGAGTCAGCTTATTCTGAAGAGTTTAACCCTAACACTGAAGGCATGCAATATGTGCTAAGGCATACGGGTTTCCAAACTGGATGTATCAATGTTACTGATGTCATAATGATTGTTGATGCTAAATGTAAAGTATTGCCTTGTGGTGAAAAGTACATTAGTATCTCAACAGCAATAACACCAAACGGAGATAAATTTAACGAAACATTTGATATTGAAGGTATAACCTTATGTGGTTTTGTTGCCGAAGTAAAAATATTTAATCGTTGGGGTGCTTTAGTGTATGAGTCTAACGAATATACTTTAGGAAGCGAAAGAGAAGGAAATGCTTTCGGTGTATTTGGAAAATGGAATGGAACATCACCTAAATCAGCTATCGGAAATAACGGAAAATTACCTAACGGAACATATTATTATATCATTAATTTAAGAAATAGTGGATTGGATCCAATAACTGGTCCTATTTACTTAGGAACCAAATAATATATTAACCTATGAAACTTTTAAAACATAATATAATCGCTATTGCGTTGTTAAGCTGTACGGTTGGGGTTGCGCAACAATTACCGCAATTCACGCAGTATATGTACAACACAATCTCTATAAATCCTGCCTATGCAGGAAGTAGAGAGGCTTTAAGTATAGTTGGATTACATCGAAGTCAATGGGTTGGCTTTAAAGGCGGTCCTATTACACAAACTCTGTCTATACACACACCTCTTAGAAATGAAAGAATAGGTGTTGGATTATCATTTGTTGAAGATGATTTGGGCCCTCAAAATTTCACATATTTATACGGCGATTTTTCATATAGTCTTCCCGTAGGAAAAGATGGGAAATTAGCATTTGGTTTAAAAGGTGGGTTTACGCAGTTTAGTTTTGATACAGATTTTCGTTTAAATGAAGATAATCAAAATGACCCATTAATTTATGGAACCGAAGATAGATGGGCTCCAAATGTTGGTGCTGGTGTATACTGGAGTACAAATAGAATATATGCAAGTTTATCAGCTCCAAAAATATTAAATAATGATAGCAATAATAAAAACGATTTTGAAGCATTAGATCGTATAAGCTACTATTTTACAGCTGGTGGTGTAATTGATATAACAAAAAGTATAAAATTTAAACCAGCAGCTTTAGTTAAAGCTACAAATGGCGCTCCTGTATCGTATGATTTAACTGGAAATTTTTTATTTAATGAAAAGTTCTGGGTAGGTGCTTCATACAGAATTAACGAACAAACCGCAGCTATTGGTGGTATTGTAGATTTTCAAGTATCTAGACAATTACGAATTGGTTACGCTTATGAAAAACCAATATCTGAAATTGCAGACTATACAACAGGAACACATGAAATACTTCTTATGTATGAGTTTAAATTCTTAAGTTCTAAATTAAAATCACCTAGATATTTCTAATACTAATTTTTCTATGAATACTAAAAATTACATATTAGTTTGTATGGCATTAATGCTAAGCTTTTCAATGTTTCCTCAACAAGGAAAGCAGAAAAGAGCTGATACATTATTTAATAAGTTTTCTTTTGTTAAAGCGGCAAAGCTTTACAGAGAACTTGTACAAGATAATTATAACAGAAACTATGCAACAAGAAAGCTTGCAGATAGTTATGCGTTTTTAAGAGACCCAAGAAATGCATCAAGATTTTATAAAAGTGTTGTAAAGCAGAAAAATGTACCTGTAGAATACTATTATAAATATGCACAATCACTTCGTGGAATGAAAAAATATGAAGAATCTCAAATATGGCTTAAACGCTATAAAGATTCCGGTGGTGTTGTGAATGCAAATGATTTTTCAAAAGATATCAATTTTATAACCAGTGTATTTGGAGCTAAACAACAATATTTTTTAGATAGAGTTCGCTTCAATTCTAAGTTTAGTGATTTTGGTGCGTTCGAGCATGATGGAAAAGTTTACTTTGCTTCCGCTCGTGATGAAGGTGTCGCTATTAAACGTTTGTATGGATGGAACGAACAACCTTTTTTAGACATTTATGTTGCTGAAGCTGGTACTAAAAGAAATGTAGATTACACGGCCAAGGTTAAAGGTGATGTAAATTCTATTTATCATGATGGTCCTGTAACAATTACTAAGGATGGTAAAACCATGTATTTCTCAAGAAATAATTATAAAGATGATATTGAGTTAAAGGATAAAAACGGACTTACCAATATGAAAATCTATCGCGCTACTTTAGTAGATAGTTTATGGACTAATGTAGAAGATCTTTCTATAAATGGTGATGAATATTCTACGCAACATGCGGCTTTAAATACAGATGACACAAAGTTATATTTCACTTCTGATAGACCAGGAACACTTGGTGGTTCTGATATTTGGTCTGTAGATATTGGGCTAGATGGGTCATTAGGAGACATTCAAAACTTAGGAGATATAATTAATACAGAAAGTGCTGAAGGATTTCCTTTTATAAATAATGAAGGTGTTTTATTCTTCTCTTCTGATGGGCATACTGGTTTAGGATTACTAGATATTTTTGCAACAATTAAAGGTGAAGATGAAGATTCTATAGTTGATGTCATAAACTTAGGTGTTCCAGTTAACTCAAATAAAGATGATTTTGCGTTTTCGATGAATGTTGATGGCATTACTGGATATTTTGCATCAAACCGTCAAGGAGGGCGTGGTAGTGATGATATTTATGCATTTCATAGAGAACCTGTACTTCATGTTGAAGGTGTTGTTAATGATGCTATTAATACCAACCCTGTTGCAGGAGCTAAGATAACATTATTTGATGAAAAGGAAAATCAAGTAGCTTATATGGAGACCGATAAAAATGGATATTTTCAAATAAATATTGATAGAAATAGAGACTATAAAATAGTTGCTAATCAAAATAAGTATATTAATGATTATCGAGAATTTACCTCTAGAAATATTCAAACTGAGTTAATAACAATTAGTGCTAATTTATTATTAAATCCAGTACAAGACGTTGTTAAACTTGCGGAATTGAATGCATACAATTTGGGTAACAAAAACGATTCTACATTAATAAAAAATACGCAGCTTAAGCCTATCTATTTTGATTTTGAAAAATATAATATTCGTAAAGAATACGCTCTCGAATTAGATAAAATCGTGAAATTAATGACTGATGATTACCCTGAAATGGCTATTCGAATTGAATCACATACAGATTCTCGTGGAACTTTTGAATACAACGACATTTTATCAACCAATAGAGCAAAATCAACCTATGACTATTTAATTTCCAAAGGTGTAAACCCATCAAACATTATTGAATACAAAGGTTATGGCGAACGTAGATTAATTAATGACTGTGAAGATGGTCAAGATTGTGAAGAAGAAGCGCATCAATTAAACAGACGTACACAATTTATTGTAGTGAAAATGGAATAGATAACGCCAAACCTAATGGCGTATAGACATAGAGTATAGAATTTTTTAATTAAACAAGACCCCAAATGAAATTAAAAAACTACATAACAACAGGTATAGCTTTGCTTATCACTATTTGTGCTTTTGCACAAAATGATATGCAAAAAAGAGCAGACAATTTATTTAACAACTTTGCTTTTGTTCAGGCTTCAAATGCTTATCATGATTTAATTAATGAAGGTATTAACGCAGATTATGCGACCAGACAATTGGCTGATAGTTATGCTTACATGAGAAACCCTGATAGTGCCGTAGTGTATTACGAAAAAACGGTAAAACAGACCCACGTTCCTATTGGGTACTATTATAATTATTCACAAGCATTACGTGGTGTAAAAGATTATGAAGCATCTAGAATATGGATGAAACAGTTTAAAGATGCTGGAGGTAATATCGAAGAACAGCGTTATTTAAAAGATTCAGATTTCTTAAACTCTATTTTCAATGCAAAGAAACAATACGTTTTAAAAGACGTTAAATTCAACTCAAAGTTTAGTGATTTTGGTGCTTATCAACATGGTGATAAAATTTATTTCACATCATCAAGAGATAAAGGTGATTTAAAAAAACACGTTAACGGTTGGGACGAAGAGCCTTTTCTTAATATTTATGCTATAGACAAAAATGCAAATGATAGCATTGTAAATAGTAAATCAAAATTAAAAGGAAAAGTAAATTCTGTGTATCATGATGGCCCGCTTACCATAACTAAAGATGGTAAAACCATGTATTTTTCAAGAACAGATTTTATAAAAAACATTTTAGGAAGAAATGGTGAAGGCATTTCAAACTTAAAAATATACAAAGCTTCGCTAGTTGATGGCAAATGGAAAAACATTGAAGAACTTTCCTTTAATAGTAATCATTATTCAAACGGGCATCCGACTTTAAGTGAAGACGAATCAAAGCTATTTTTTGCTTCAGATAGATCTGGAGGTTATGGTGGTTCAGATATTTATTATGTTGATATTAATAATGGTTCTTTCGGAAAACCTGAAAATCTTGGACCTGTTGTAAATACGAATAAAAATGAGAAGTTTCCTTTTGTAAATAGTGAAGGTGCACTTTTCTTTTCTTCTGATGGTCACCCAGGATTAGGCTTATTAGATGTTTTCGGAACCGTTTCAAATGAAAGCAAAAACATTGTTAGTATTATAAATTTAGGAACACCTTTAAATTCAAGTAAAGATGATTTTTCATTTTTCATGAATGAAGATGGCTTATCAGGTTATTTTGCATCCAATAGAAAAGGTGGTGTTGGTAGTGATGATATTTATGGGTTCGATAGAATTCCGGAATTAAATCTAGAAAGCACTGTGTCTGACGACGTTAATAATGAATCCGTTGATAATGCTGTTGTAACCTTACTTGATTCTGATAATAATGGAATAGAAACAATTAAAACTAATAGTAATGCAGAGGAAATAGTTACAGAAACACCTGAATTGATTGCGTTATCCCCTATTTACTATAGCTACAATAGTTCTAAAATTAGAAATGAAGATATACAAGAATTGGATAATATTGTAAATATCATGTTGAATTTACATCCAAACATGACAATTAAAATTGAGTCTTATTCAGATTCTAGAGGTCCTTCTTCTTATAATTATAAGCTTTCTCAAGAAAGGGCAAATGCCACTCATAAATACTTAGTTAATAAAGGTGTTAATTCTGCTAGAATTATAGATTACAAAGGCTATGGAGAAGAAAAATTAACTAATGGCTGTAATAGTACCTCAAAATGCTCTGAAGCGCAACATCAGTCAAACAGACGTACACAATTTGTTGTTGTTAAAATGAAATAATACAAAAACTAATATATTATTATGAAACCATCAAAGGAAAATTTCTTTTGATGGTTTTGTATCCATTTAACACC
>RCNA010000040.1_pt1 | contig 15780 bp, 12 predicted proteins | sample 2041331 | NCBI WGS metagenome assembly RCNA01 (sample SAMN09708233, study PRJNA481090) | Marine sediment metagenome, whole genome shotgun sequencing project. | reverse complement strand
CAGCCGTCATAATAGACTGAACCAAGCAATTTGTCCCAACTTTATGAATGATTTTTTGGAAAAGTGTCAACCGGGATATGAAGCATGCCGAAATTACATCGCCATTCTTATTTAAAATGAATATTTTATTCTCGATGATATAGCCTCCAAAGGAATTTTTTGCACGGTATTTGCATCGCACCATATATCCACCGTCTGTCTTTGCAACCGGACTCCATTCGATTGCCTCGAATGAGTCTGGATCTTTAAGGTTTTTTTTTGAGATAATCCTTTACCTGATAGACGGAATCGTCCCAAGCACTATTGGTGACTCTCTCAGTAGCAGATTTATATGATTTGCTGGTTTTATTTGTTGATGAAAGAGATGAAAATCTTAAAAAGATAACCATTACGATAAAACCACCAATAATCAATACTAAGCAGCCAGAGCATCCTTGCAGAGATTTGCGATCACTCTTATTCTTGTTTTCTTGTTTTGGTTGCTCTTCCTTTAAAGGTTCTCCGCAATGAGGACAGTTTGTAGCATTTCTTGAAATTTCTTTTTTGCATACTGGACATTTGATAATATTGGCTTTTCTTTCCTCTTCTTCTTTCCTTCTTTTTTCTTCTTCCCTCTTGCGAGACATCATTGTTTTATATTTATTGAAAATGACTCCACAGTTTGGGCATTCATCAAGTTTTTGCTCCCCTAAAGGATGACTGCATTTAGGGCATGTTTTAGTTACCTTAGATGTTAAATTTTGGGAGGTTACTGATAGAGCTTTCAAAGGAATGGAGTGTCCGCATGCTTTGCATTTTGCATTCTTTGCTTCCGATGGGATCTTTTTTTACAAGTCGAAGCATTCTATAATCATGTTCACTATCTCGCCAACCAGTGACCTCTTCTGAATTGAACATAGCGCATATATGCGTCATGTCTCTTTATTGTAATTCCTTGCGGGGATAACAGCAATAAAAATTGATTGTCAACAAAGAGTTGCACGAAACCGGAAGGAGATCAGCTCCGTATCCCGACTCAACCGCAAAAAGAAAACCCCCGCCGTAATACTGCGACAGGGGCAAAATAAGCCCACCAAATAGACCGCTTAGGCGAGTTTCTTAAAAGGAATCGTATGTGTTCACCTGCTCTCCGCAGTACGGACAGGCTTTGAAACCCGCTTTATAGGCGACAGAAACACTATTAAACTGAAGAGAACAATCCACACAGTAATAGTCTTCACAGCCGGGTAAATGAAAAATCTTACTTTTTGCATCAGCGTGAATAAGCATGCCATCTTCATCCACACCAGCTGGCTCCTCTTGTTTTTCCGAAGAGATTCTCCTACTCACTACATGACGGAACAGACGGAGAACCTGTTGAAAAGGCTTGAAAAACACAATTCCCAACACTGATGACAATAAAAAGGTCAATCTTTCTGAAAGGATCGGGCGTTCCTGTTCAACCCTCCAGGAAATAATACCTGTAAGCACAGCGAACAGAAGATTGGGTGACCACATGCCGACAATCACCGGTAACGTCATATCTTCCGTCATTACTCTGAAAAGAGTGAATACGACGTAATATAGCACAAAAAAAGCAAGGCCGAAAGGAACTCCCACTGCTTTGCGGCCCGGCCCGGCCTGAAGACCCAAGGGCAGGCCGAGGAGGCTGAGAATCAAGCAACCGACCGGCAGTGCCAGACGATGGTGGTACTCGGTCAGATAAACAATCCCTGTCGGCGTATCAACGCCATGTTCGTGGGCTGCGGCCAATAACTGTTCCTGCGACATGCTGCCCCTGCTCAACGTGGTGACATCATCGCCGTCTATGCGGGTGGGAGGCTTCAACGGAATATGCAACAAGTAGCGCCTGAAACTGATAATTTGGCTGTCCTGCCCGGAGCTGTTATGCAATGTTCCGTTATTCAAAATAATTGTCACAGACATACTGTTGATGTCCGCTTTCATATAGCCATCCTTGGCCATGATAATAATCGGCTGCTTCCGGCCACGCATATCTGAGACGTACACCCCACGCCACAGCTCGTTTTCGTCAACGTTATCAACATAAAGAACGAGATCACCAAGGGCTTCCGTGAATTTTTTTTCCTTGATTCCGCTGTCTATTTTCTCTTTCGCCAATTGAAACATGAGCTGATGCATGGCGATTTCACCGGCGGGGATCAGGCGGACGGAAAAATATCCTGTCAAAGCGGCGATCACAGCGGAAACAAGAACAACTGGGGGCAACATCTGGCGCAGACTGATACCGCAAGCCTTGAGGGCCAGAATTTCCCGCTCATTGGTCAGACGGGTAAAACCGATGATAACCCCGGCCATACTGGCCATGGGGATAACATAGAGCAACATGTGGGGGAAAATATAAGAAAAGAGACGGACAAAATCAAAAAAATTGATACCGAGATCAAGAACAACCTCTAATAACGGAATCAGGCGAACAAGAAAAAAAACACCGTAAAGGATGAGAAAACTTCCAAAAAATGGCGCAAGCAATTCTGTCGCCAAATAGCTGTACAGGAGGAATGAAATGCCTTTGCGCCGCATAATTTTTTCAGTGAAACGTGATGATGAAGCTTTAAAGGGAGCTGTTATTGCTTCGCATCTTTTTACTTAATAATATTTTTAATATTAACATTAATCCAATGCTGATCCAACCATTCAACCGGAGTTACAAAAATACCGTGCACCAGCATGGAATAATGCAGATGATCACCGCCAGCCATTCCTGTGGTGCCGGAATTCCCTATCTGCTCACCCTTTTTCACCAATTTATTCATTGTAGTGGCGATGCGACTGAGATGAGAATATAGGCTGGTCAGCCCCTGACCGTGATCCAAGATAACTGTGTTTCCGTAAATACCAAGGTAATCAGCGAAAATAACCCTGCCTCTATTTGCGGCCTTAATAGCGACTCGCGCAGTTGAGGCGATATCTATACCCAGGTGGGTCTGATGATCAATCGGATCACCTTGGTAGTAATAGGTGCGCTGATCAGCGTAACCAGCTTTTCCGGCACCGGGCATACGAATAAAACGATCCCGCCAAAGTTGTTCACTCACAGTGTTTTTGCTGATCTCGGCGATCTTTTCAGCATTGCGGACACGAATCGTATTATTGACAAATAAATATTTTTCCACCGCCGTCCCTTGTAATTCAGGATAACTTTCCTGAAACTCAGGAATTTTCTTTTTCAAAAAGCCGTCTGACACGTTGATTCTATCTTTTTTATCTTTCATCTTTTTATAACGCATTGAAAAAACACCGATTCCCTCGTTTCCGGCCTGATCCACAGCGATAACTCGTATATTTTTCGGCTTTTTCTTATTCCAAGGCAGGGCAATATACGCTATAAATCTTTTCTCGCTCCCCTTTAAAGGATATCCTTGGAAAAAAGTGTCATCAATCATAACACCATGTCGTTCAGGTGGTTCTGATACGGAATAAACCACAATACCGCTACCTCCCGGAGTGATGTATGGATGTGAGTGCTCAACAAGCACCCTTGGAGGCTTGGTGTCAATCGTGATAGGAAAAAGAAGCGTTGTCGAATTTCCTTTCAATCCACCGTTCAAAGAAAAATCATGTACCGTGACAAAGAGTTCAGCAACCCCTTCTTTCACCTTGAAGTGTTGCGCATTCAAGGTCACTGTTTCCCGCACTTCAGCAGCCCCGGCCTGCGACAGCCATGCCTGACGGGAAAACTGCTTCCTAAAAAGGAGATATTTCTTTTCATCCTGTCGTAATACAATAGAAATATTTCGAATACCGCTTCGTTGATCAGTTGAGAGGAGTTGTACTTTTATCGGCCCTCCCAAAAAAAGAAGTTTTTTATCAAGAGCAATTTGGGGCTGTTCATTTTCAAAAAGAATAAATCCGGCCACCGCACCGCAGATGACAATAAGTACCAAAAATGTGACCAGTATATTGCGGCCCAATGATTTTATATTTGATGAACGGGAGGAAAGGCTTATTCTACGTTTGTTTTTTCGAAGCATAATAATAAATAAGATATTTGTATTAACAGTTTTTATGTCTTGTCAGTCCTTGTTTTTTCTTACCTTTTACGCATTTTTCCAGACTGGCGTTCCCGCATTCACAGATTTTTTTCATTCTCTCCAAATAACTTCATAACGTTGCACATGAAAATCACAAACAGAAAGCACCTTGACCTCTTTACCGGTTAGCTCCTCAAGATGTTGTATATGATGCGCCTCTTCTTGAAACAGCATGTCGGCGATGTGCGGATGCACCTTGATACTGACGTTTCCACCTCCGCCCTCTTTGTTGTTATTATATATTTTACGGAATATTTCGTAACATATCGTGCGCCTTGATTTGACAATTCCTTCTCCGCCACAGTAAAAACAAGGTTCACACATTATCTGCGACAAACTTTCACAAGAACGCTTACGGGTCATCTGCACCAGACCGAACTCTGACATTTTGAGAATATTCACCCGATTTTTATCCTTGCGCATGACTTCCTGAAAGGTATTGTACAGATCATCCCGATGCCGTTCCATTTCCATATCTATGAAGTCAATAATGATGATACCTCCAATATTACGAAGCCGCAACTGATAGCCGATCTCTCGCACCGCCTCCATATTGGTTTTGAAAATAGTTTCATTCAGATTATTTTTACCCACATACCGACCAGTATTCACATCCACCACGGTTAACGCTTCCGTCGTTTCAATAATAAGGTATCCACCTGAAGGCAAACAAACTTTTTTATCTATCGCCCTAGCAATAGCCACTTCAACTCCGTATGCCTCAAAGATAGGCGCCTTGCTGTCATAATAAACAATCCTGCTTTTCAGCTTAGGCGCAAAGGTCTGCACGAAATTGAGCAGGCGTTCATGGACCGCCTTAGAATCTATAACAAGTTCATTGACATTGTCCGTAAAGAGATCCCTTACTGACCTGAGTACCATATCAAGATCTTTATAGATCAAGCAGGGTGCAACGGAGCGCTCCGCAGTTGACTGTATATCGTCCCAAAGCAGAAGAAGAAATTCCATATCTGCTTCAATTTCCGAACTTGTGACATTCTCGGCAACGGTGCGAACAATAAAACCGGTTCCTTGCGGACGCAACATTTCAATTTTCTGTCGCAACTCCTCCCGGATCTGTTCATTCTCTATTTTACGAGAAATACCGATATGATCGGTCAGCGGCATGAACACGAGATTGCGACAAGGAAGGGTGAAATTACTGGTTAGCCTAGCACCCTTGGAACCGATGGGTTCCTTGGCTATCTGCACCAAAATATTCTGCCCTTCTTTTATCAAATTTTCTATTTTTGGGCTTGCTGAAGAATTTTTTTTTTGTTCGGATTTTGTGGAGTTTGGGCTACAATGCTGCCCACACTTCCGCTTGTTAGCGAAAATCAGCCGTTCTGTCTGTGACGTGGAAACGTGAATATCATCTACATAAAGAAACCCGGTACGATCAAGCCCCACATCGACAAACGCCGCCTGCATACCGGGCAGCACTCGGACAATTCTGCCGTAATAAATATTTCCCACCAGCCCTTGCTCCGCCGGTCGTTCCAAATGAAATTCAAGCAGATTGCCGCTCTCCACCAAGGCGATACGTTTTTCATACGGGGTGGCGTTTATTAAAATGTCTGTATACATATTTTATATGTTTTGAGGCAACAGGCGGAAATCCGTCTATAGAAGCTGTACAACCAAGGCGATGGAGCACTGAAAAATGCGCCATGTTTTTAGGGCGGTTTACATCAGACAGCCTGTCCAACCTGCCGCAGTTTGTTGGAAAATAAAATATAATTTTTTTATATGCTGAAAATAGTTTATGATACTCTACAATAAAGGACTTTCCTATGAAAAACTTCATAACCTTGTCGGCGAATATAAATATATACGATACGAATCAGGAACTTGGAAGAATATTTACCTGCTTCCAAAGATATCTTGATCCCCGAAGCTAAAATTTTTCACCTGAGTCCCTGATCCGCCGCCCAGCATAAATATTCAGAGATTGACCAAGAAAAAACGCCTGTCTATGACACGAAACGCAATCAACACTCTGCTGCAAGAAATTAAAAGCGGGAACCTCGCTCCCACATATCTGTTTGTCGGCAATCGCCACCTTTGTCGACAGGCCGCAGGGCAAGTCGCCGAGGCCCTCTGCACTGACGGCGGCATTGTGCATAACATTGACGGCGATTCGGAAGACAGCAACGCCACGCTTGCCAAACTGCGCAGTTTCAGCCTGCTGGGAGGGCGGCAGGTGTTCAGGGTTGATAACAGCAGATTATTTCACTCTAAAAATATAACAAAATCAATATGGAATCGAGCAGTAAAGGCTAAAAATGACAACCAGCCGGATCAGGCTGTCAAGTACCTGCGGGCCATGATGGAGGCTGGCGGTTTGGACAGCGATGATCCTGAAAATGATCTTGGTGGACTGAGCTCCACCCAATGGAAAAAATGTTTCGGTTTCGCCAAACCTGACGGCAAATTAGACTGGCCAGCAAAACTGATAGCGAGCCAAGCCGAGCAGGCTGATCAAGCCGTAGCCTCCAGTTTCTCCAGTTTTTCGGGTTCCCTGGCAAATGCGGGCGAGACCCTGCTGGCGGCCCTTGAAGCGGGAATCCCGAAGAACAACATTCTCATACTGATTGCGGAAGAGGTGGACAAACGCAAAAAGCTGTATAAATCCTTTAATAAGAGATACCCTGTCATCAACCTGAGGGTTGATACCGGTTCCACCGCTCAGGCCCAAAAAGCGCAACAGGCCGTGCTCCGTGAACAGGTCGGCATCACCTTGCGAAAAACAAGGAAAACCATGGCAGCGGGAGTCATGGAACAGCTCTTTGAACGGGTCGGTTTTCACCCGGTCGCGGCGGTCATGGAAACAGAAAAACTAGCCCTTTATGCGGGGGAGGCTCCGCAGATCACTCTGCGTGATCTCAATAACATGGTCGGTCGCACCCGCCAAGAAGCGGTCTTCGAGCTGACCCAGGCGATCAGCGACAGAAAAACGGAACAAGCCCTGCTCATAGCCTCCCGCTTACAGGATAACGGCGTTCACGCTCTGGCCGTGGTGGCGACGTTGCGTAATTTCACCCGTACACTGTTGCTTTTCCGCACTCTGCTGGAGCAGGAACAGTATAATATTCGACCTGGTATCTCCGCAAAATTCTTTCAGGAACAATGCCTGCCGACATTAAAAAAAAATGAGCGTTGGCAAAAAGAGCTGGCTGGACATCCATTTGCCCTCTACATGCGGTTCAAGACAGCCTCGGCTTTTTCCATCGCCTCGCTCCGTTCTTGGTTGCGCCTGATTCTCGCCACTGACATGCGTCTGAAGGGATCACCCTTGGCTCCCGATACCGTTATTCAGCATTTAATTCTTTCCATGATGGCGGGGTTGAGTAAAGGAAACTTGCAAAATCGGCGTTGAGCATTAAAATAAGAAAAGAGAGTGTCTTTTTATGACCGGACGGATCGCTCCCGCATCGTCAGCCTGATAAAAAAATAATAAACAATTAAACAATAGAGCAATTGCCACTATGGGAAAAACAAATTCAAAAAATAAGGAAGAGGTGCTGACCAAAGATAAAAAAGATCTGCGTGAACCTCCTCTGTACAAAGTGCTTCTCCATAATGACGATTACACAACCATGGAATTTGTGGTCATGGTACTTGAAACCATTTTCGGCAAGGACACTGCGGAGGCGACCGGAATCATGCTGAATGTTCATCATCAAAGTTTGGGGATCGCCGGAGTTTATCCCCGTCAAATTGGAGAAACCAAGGTGTCAGAAGTTCATCAGACAGCCCGAAAAAATCAATTTCCGCTGAAATGTTCTTTGGAAAAAATTCAATAGGTCTTGCACGGTCGGAACCTCACCTATAATATTAATTATTTAAAGATATCATGTTAAGTCGAGAATTGGAACTGGCCCTGATCAAAGCCATCAAAGAGGCCAAAGCGAAAAAGCACGAATATGTGACTGTCGAACATATGCTGTGGGGCCTGTTGCACGATAATCTTGCAACCCACATTATCCATAAATGCGGCGGTGATAATAACTCTATCAAAGAGCGGCTGGAGGAATTTCTCGCGGGCGGGGTGCCGATATTGCGCGGCGGCAAGGATGATCCTTCCCAGACCATCGCCTTCAATCGAGTGCTACAACGGGCTGTCAATCATGTCCAAAGTTGCGGCAAAAAAGAAGTGGATACCGGCGATGTTCTGGTGTCTATTTTCGCGGAACCGGATTCTCACGCCGTCTATTTTCTCGGTAGCGAAGGAGTAGGCAGAATGGAGGTTGTGGAATATATTTCGCATAATCTGCCTGACAATTTACAAAAAGTACCCGCTCCCAATCCGGGAACGCCTTCCTCTGGTAAAAAGAAAAAAAAAACGCAGGAAGACGCTCTGGAGCAATTCACGGTCAACTTCGCTACACTTGCCGCGAAAGGGAATATTGATCCCCTGATTGGTCGAGCCCGTGAACTTGAACGGATGATGCAGGTGCTCTGCCGCCGCCGCAAAAACAATCCTCTACTCGTCGGCGAACCGGGTGTCGGCAAAACAGCGATTGCGGAAGGACTGGCTCTGCGTATCCATGAGGACGGGGTGGCCAGAAAAACTGAGAAGCCTGACCCTGAAAAATTGGTGCCGGATCTGTTGCGGGACACAATCATCCATATGCTGGATATGGGTTCGCTGGTTGCGGGTACCAAGTATCGAGGGGATTTTGAAAAACGGCTCAAGGCCGTGGTGACGGCTATTGAACAGGAGAAGAACGCAATCCTTTTCATTGACGAGATGCACACCATAGTCGGTGCCGGAGCGACCAGCGGCGGTTCTATGGATGCTTCCAATCTTTTAAAACCGGCGCTTCAGGCCGGAACGATTCGTTGTATCGGATCAACAACCTACGAGGAGCATAAAAATCATATTGAAAAGGACCGGGCTCTGTCCCGCCGTTTTCAAAAAATTGACATTGAGGAACCATCTGTCGAGGACACCTGCGCCATCCTGAAAGGATTGCAGTCCCGTTACGAAGACCATCACAAGCTTCACTACTCAGAGGAGGCAATTGAGACGACGGCTGAACTGGCCGAACGGTACATCAACGACCGTTTTCTGCCGGACAAAGCCATTGATGTTATGGATGAGGTGGGTGCCTCTCTGCGGCTGGCCGGAAAAACCGGCGTGACCGTGACGGTCCAAGACGTTGAGGACATCGTTTCCAAAATGGCTAGGGTTCCGGTTGTGTCCGCAAGCAACAACGAAGTCGAAGAGTTGCGTAATTTGGACAGTGAACTCAAAGCGGTCATCTTCGGCCAGGATGAAGCCATCGCTGAAATGGTGCGGGCGGTTAAACGGTCCAAAGCTGGGCTCGGCAATCCCCTGTCTCCCACCGGCTGTTTCCTGTTCGCCGGGCCCACCGGAGTGGGCAAAACCGAAGTGGCGAGGCAGCTTGCTCAGGCCATGTCTATTCATTTTGAACGCTTTGACATGAGCGAATACATGGAGAAACACGCTGTGGCCCGTCTCATCGGCGCACCTCCCGGTTATATCGGTTTTGAACAGGGTGGCCTGCTGACCGACGCCATTCGCAAACATCCGCACACTGTCCTGCTCCTTGACGAGATCGAAAAAGCACACCCGGATGTTTTTTCGATTCTACTTCAGGTCATGGATCATTCCACCCTGACTGACAACAGCGGCAGACGGGCGGATTTCCGCAATGTCATCCTGATCATGACCACCAATGCGGGCGCCCGTGAAATGAGTGAGCGCACCATCGGATTCACCGGCAACTCAAAGGGAAAGGAACAGAAAGCCCTCAAAAATATGTTTTCACCGGAATTCAGGAACAGACTTGACAGCACCATCATTTTTCATGCTCTGGAAATGGCTGCGGTTGAAAAAATTGTCGAGAAAATGGTGCTGGAACTTCAGGCTCAGCTGGCGGATAAGAACGTGGAGATTTCTCTGACACCGACAGCCCGGCGGGGACTGGCCGAGGCCGGATATGATCCGGCTTACGGAGCCCGGCCTTTGCATCGCCTTATGATGAAAGAAATCAGCGACGTGCTGACCGAGGAAATTCTTTTCGGCAAACTCAGTAAAGGCGGGAAGGTTCGTATTGGTCGGCGGAATAATAAAATGACCTTTCGTTACCCCGCGTAATGTTATTCAAAGCATAACGATAAGAACAAGGTGGATGTCAGCCACCAAAATAACGTAAATAAATGTAGCACAACATTCCTGAAAGGAGAAAAAATGGTCAAGAATATAGTATATATTGTTATTTTAGCGGTAATAGGAATACCCTCATGGCAGATCGGCAGCATTATATTAGAAAAGAACAAAGCCACCTATATGATTGAGGAACAGGCCAATAAAATCAAAAAATATGACAACGAAGACATCGTCAAAAACAACCTAACAACCAACTTGGAACTCATGAATCTTCCTACTGAGTTCACCTTTGAGACACTCGAAAGAAGGAAAATAAAAATCGGTTATAAATACTATGGTGCCGCAACAATATTCGGCTACACCTACTATGAAACAACGAAAGATATTGAAGCTGTAACAGCAGATTGATCTTTCCTGCGATGCCTGCCTGTTTCCAATATAAAATATGAAGGTTGGGAACAGGCGGGCCTCATGTTTCAGCCTTTTTTTTATTTCCTCTCAAGCCCTTTCTCTCCGTACTGAGATAACAGCTTCTCCAACCCTCCGCTATGATCGCCCGCACTCTAAAAATATGTATTATCTGTTGCTGGTTGCTTCTTCTGCTCTTGTTTGTGCGGCGGGACTTTTTTGTCACCGCACTGCAAAGCGATGATCGAACCGCCTTGATCCAAGCCACCTATCAGCAGTATTACGGGATTCACCTGAACAACAACCGAATCGGCTATATTATGGAGGACTTCCGTCCCCATGGCGACAACGGCTTCCGTATTCAGCAACATGCCTTGCTCCGCCTCAAGGTGCTTGACAGCGTACAGCCCATCAACATGGAGCTTACTGCGGATATGGACAGCGGTTTACACCTTGAAACCTTTGAATTCACCTTCTCCTCACCCTTCTACTCCACCAAGGCGGAAGGCCGGGTTGAAGGAAACACGGTTCATTTCACCTTGGATACCGGGCAGACAACGATCAAAGATGCAATCACCTTATCAGCCCCTCCCCTGCTGCCGCTCAATCAGCGGGGCTATCTGTTGACCAATATGCCGGAAAAAGGCGACAAACTGAAAGTTCCGTTTTTCGATCCATTTTCTCTCACATCCAGAGAATCCGTCATCACCTATAACGGCAGGGAAAAACAGCTTATCAACAACCGGGTTCACAATCTCCACCATTTTACTGAATCCTATTCAGGAATGCGAATTAATTTTTGGCTGGATGATCAGGGTAAAATCATCAAGGAAAAATCACCGGCAGGCTTCATTAGCCAAGCGGAACCAAAATTTAAAGCCATGGATATCAGAGACAGCGGAGATGAACTGCTGGCCGCAGTGGCTGTCCAATATTCTGGCACACTTCTGCCCGCAAACAGCCGTGTTGCGGCATACCGTCTACAACTGCCGAAAAAGGTCAAGCTGGAGTTGAACGGAGGGCGACAACACTTTGTCGATGGCAAGGTCACCTTGACACAGGAGACATTTCCGCCCGCGCTTGCGGACAATATTGCACAGGGGGGAAACAGTTGCGCAGGTTCTGAAGGTGCGTTACAGGCGAGCCGCTATGTGCAGTCTGAACATCCTGATATTGTTGAGCAGGCGAAGACAATTGTCGGGGAAGTTGGAAAGCCAGCTCAACAGGCCACCCTGCTTGCGGACTGGGTATATACAAACATAGATAAACGACCGGTTATCGGTCTGCCTGACGCTCTGACCACCTTAAAAAATTGGCGCGGAGACTGCAACGAACATGCAGCTCTGTTCGCGGCGCTTGCCAGAAGCCTGCATATTCCCACAACAATTGCCGCCGGGGTTACCTTGCACAATAACGCCTTTTATTATCATGCCTGGAATGAAATATGCGTTAACAGTCGATGGATCAGCTTAGATACAACCATCAATCAACTTCCTGCCGACCTCTACCATATTCGCTTCACTCGCGGTGATTTGGAAGGCCAGCTCTCTATCGGTGCTTTGATCGGCAAATTGCAGATTGAAATTCTTTCCCCGCAGGACTGAGATAAATTCAATTCAACTGCATCCAACCGTAGATAACTGTCAATACCAAGGTGTAGGCTATAAGAACATAAAACCATTTTCCGGCAAATTTAGGCGTTCGTATAGAGGCTACATTAAAGATCAACAATACCATCAATAGTGCATAAAGGATTATTGAAAAAATTGTATGATTAATAAAGCTTTCAAATAAAAACACAAAAGCAAGAATAATGACATTGTTGTCTAATGCCAGTCCCATGTAGGTCTTATTGTCAATCAGTCCAAAAATATTAAAGTAACTCAATCGTATCGCACTAGTGGCGACAATAAGAAATGCTCCCGGTAGGAACCATGGATTGAACGTACCATAGCTTAAGAGAAAAATAGCAGGAAATACTCCAAAACTTACAATATCTATCAGCGAATCAAGCTGGCCCCCAAAAGCCCGATGGTGATCTGTTCGCCCCGTCATTTGACGAGCAACGATTCCGTCAGCCCAGTCAAATAAAACAGCCCACATGATTCCAATTATCGCAACAGGGAAATTGCCCGAAATAGCGTAGTAAAGAGCAAGCACGGCACATAACAGGCCTGCAAGCGAACAGATATTGGGAAGATCCCTGGCAAAAGAAAGCATTGTGGGCTGATGGGATTCGGGCTTTGTCATTATTCTTATGATTCTCCGTTTTTTACGTCCATTACATCGATTAACGCGTCAACTAATTTACAATTCTCTGCTTCTGTACGGCTGGCAATTCGCAGATAACGATCAGAGTCCGGTTGAGTTTTACCCGCACAGTCCTTTATGTACATATTATGTTCAATAAATAATTTTTTCTTAATCTCAGGAGCACTTTGTACATAATCGGGCAGGCGACAGAAAATATAGTTTGCATCAGGTTTGAAAACAGTCATACCTTCTATTCCACAAAGTTTTTTATACATGCTGTCTCTGTCGGTTCTAACTTGCTTACAGCTTTCAATAAATTCATGTTTGTAATCGGGTAAAAGCCGTAAAAATTCTTCTGCAAAGCCGTTAATATTCCAAATATGCACGCCGTTTCTTATAGCTTCAGCAAATTCCGAATTTGCAGTCAGCATATAACCGATCCTAAGCCCACAGATACCATAGGCTTTGCTCATGCTTTTAAAAATTACCATATTCGGATAATTTTCGATTTCTTGTTCTAGGCTTATCTGATCAGGATTCTCTGCAAAATCTAAAAATGATTCGTCAATAATCAGCATGCAGTCATGCGTTTCAAGTTTCTTTGCAAGCCGAATGAGATCATATTTTGGAATTAATAGTGATGTTGGGTTATTAGGCGTTACCACAACCGCCACATCAGCGTTTACTCTCAACGCTTCCTCAGCAAATTTATCCACATCCAACTGGAAAGATGGGAATTCAAGCGAGAATTCAACGACCTGGCCTGAAGGCGTAGCATTTGCATATTCATTGAAAGAAGGAACGGGAACGATTAACTTAGAGGATAGGTGACCGGATACTATTTTTATTAGTTCAGCCGCTCCATTTCCCACAACAATTCTTTCTGCCGGTTGGTCAATTATTTTACCGACGAGCCCGGCAAGGGCATCTTGTGCCACCGGATAATTCAGAACAAGGTCGTGAATTTGATCTTTAAAGGTTGTGAAAATAGCCTCTGGTGGGAAATAAAGGTTATAAAGATAGGCATGATCGATAAAATCATACCGATAGTAACCACCATGTTGACTGGAAATCAAGTCGTATTTTTCGGATTGAGTCTTATAATTAGTTTGTGGCATTTAAGACTCCTGTTGTTTCCTGAAGGGGTGTTACGGCATTGATCAATTTCATGTTTAAAAAATCGGGAAGTGAATGAGTAACAGTTTTCGTCGTTATATAATCGTCTGGTAAAAAGAGTTTCTCCGCTTCTACCAGATCTTCAAGAGTGTCTATTTCATACCATGGCTTGCCATCAAACGAGACATTTTCAAGCGAGAGACTGCCATCAGCAATCATTTCCGCAAATATGGTTTCGTAATAGTCATTTACTTTGCCCTCTGAAATACACTTGTCTAATCTTTTTACAATTTCACACCAAGAGTTAAGTGAAATGCTGTAAATATTAACAGTCTTATATTTAGTTGCACCAAAGGAATCTGCGTTGCCATCCAAAAATTCTTTAACTTGTTGAGATTGATTGATTGTAACACATGTCCCATCCATCCACGCTTGCTTTTTTGCAACAGCTATTCGGTCAGGATACAGCATGGCATCCAGAAGTGATTCATCAAAAACAAGATCACTTTCGAGCAGCAGAAATGGCTCATTAATAATTTCACGGGCCATCCAGAGAGAATAAATATTATTGGTCGTCTTGTATAACGGACTGAAAATATAATCGATTTCGATATCACCGACCTGATTTCCCAGATAATCCCTTATATGATTTTCCATATGTCCAGTGACCACGACCAGGCGTTTGAAACCATGCTGTTCTAGACTGGAGATCAAACGTTCAAGTATGGACTTGTCATTGACCATTGTTAGGCATTTAGGCGCATGCTGCGTCAAGGAAAACAGGCGGCTGCCCATGCCAGCGGCAAGAAGTAAAGCTGTGGTTACACGTTTATTATTAGAGGGGGTATGCTTCAAAATTTATATCCTTTTCTTTATTATTTAGTGCCTTAGCCACTAAGAACTGTTATTAAAAAACAAGACGTTCTGAGTTCTCAGGCAACAAAAATATTGGGGAGAGGGGGAGGATTATCCTCGTATGAAACTTGAACCAATCAAGCGACAAAAAATAGTAGAATAGGCTTCCAGTCTGTGTCTTATTTTGACAGCTAGGGGTAGTCCTGCAACGGAGGTGATGATTCTTGATCTGCGCATCCGGCGACACGCCACTGCGGCAGGCGAGGTTGGTGCCGATCCCTTTAAACAGGATATTCGGCATGAGCCTTCACGGAGGTCGCCCAGTTCAACCATGAGAATGACCCCGTGGCTACGCCCTGCCCTTTGCGCTTCGAAAGAGAGTTTTTTGATAACCTCAATTTCTGTGTTGCAGCTTATATCGACAGACCTGACCACTCGTTTGGCCTGACTGAGCTTCAGAAATTCATTCCGTAGCTCATCGCCTCAACTCAAGCACCAGACCTCTCTCGCGCTTCGAGAGTCTGCCGCTTGAGGGAGCCATGCCGAAAATGAAAAATTCAGGGACTAAACCGGCCTAAGCCAGTGCGTCATCAAGATCAGCGCAGATGGGAATAGCATTGGGCTTGTTATCAAGAACCATACCGGTAGCGTCTGATCAGACTGTTGGCGGTCTTGCCGTCAATATCACCAAAATTAGCTTCGCAATAGACGATTGCGATGGCAACACGAGGGTTTAGATTTTATAAAACGAAATGGTACAGGTCTAAGGTGGTTTTTAGCGACAGGTTTGAGGGTGGGTGTAGAGGCATTTAAAGATACAACGGGCATAGCTACTCCTTTGAGTAGTCTCAGAGGAGGCGACGGGATCGTGCCGACCAGTATTAGCCGATTGTCAACGAGTTGTCCCAACTAAGGTTGGAAGCAGTGGAAGAGAATGTCCACTCAGCGGGGGGG
>RCNA010000039.1_pt1 | contig 15818 bp, 17 predicted proteins | sample 2041331 | NCBI WGS metagenome assembly RCNA01 (sample SAMN09708233, study PRJNA481090) | Marine sediment metagenome, whole genome shotgun sequencing project. | reverse complement strand
TAATGGTTGGTGCTGGCAACATATCTAACATATGTGATTGATTTTCTATTCATCAATTGACAAATGAATCAACCGGCATTTAACCATAACAGCTTATTTTAAAAGTGTTTTATCGTTAAGGTCGTGCCATTAGTCTGTATAACCAAAAACGCTTTGATTCTTGCCCTGTTGCTTTCTTTTTGGTATGATTGCATAAAAAATAGCTGAAAACTACGCCCAATGAAAAAAATGCAACTTCCTAAGCTTACACCCGGTCACTGTTTGATTGATTCGCATTGTCATCTTGATATGGAGGCCTATCAGGAGGATCTTGAAGATGTTATTCATTCCGCTTGGAAAAACGGTATAAGAAAAATTATCACCATTGGTATTGATCTCGCCAGTTCTCGCAGGGCTGTGAAGCTGGCGAATACATATCCCAGTGTCTATGCCTCAGTCGGGATTCATCCGCATAGTGCTGATGAAGCTGACGAGGTTGTTTATCAGCAATTGCGTGAACTCGCCACCGAATCCGTCAAGGTGGTCGGCTATGGAGAAATCGGTCTTGATTACGCAAAAAAATATGCACCCGTTGACAGGCAGTTGCGTGAATTTTCTAGGCAGCTTGATCTCGCCAAAGAGCTTAAGCTGCCGATAATTATCCATGATAGGGATGCGCATGAAGACACTTTGCGGCTCCTTCAAGAAAAAGGGCCGTTCTCAGCGGGTGGGGTGATGCATTGTTTCTCCGGCGATACCGATCTGGCCCGTCAAGTGCTTGATTTAGACCTGTATATTTCCATACCCGGTATTGTCACCTTTAAAAATGCAGCGGACATGCAAGAGGTTGTCCGGGAAATGCCTCTGGAGCGTATGCTCCTTGAAACGGATGGGCCTTTTCTTGCCCCTGTTCCGTGGCGTGGCAAGCGTAACCTACCTGTTTACCTGCTCCACACTGCTGCAATGGTGGCTAATTTAAAAAAAATATCCATTGACGAGGTAGCCCGGCGGACTGAGTGCAATACTAGGGAATTATTTTCCCTGCCCGATGATGGGAGAGAAGGATGATCCGCACTAACTTGGAACATATCCGAGGCATTATCCGGGAAACAGCACTACGTTGCGGCCGAGATCCGCAGGAAATAAAATTGGTGGCAGTTTCCAAGCGTATGCCGACAACGGATGTAACGGAGGCCCATCAATGCGGGCAAAATATTTTTGGTGAAAATTATCTTCAGGATGCCAGAGACAAAATAAAGCAATTAGACCCCTCGGTACGCTGGCATTTTATCGGTCATTTGCAAAGCAATAAGGCCAAAACAGCGGCGGAATTTTTTCAATTAATAGAAACCGTTGATCGAGGAAAAATTGCCCGGGCTCTGGATAAATATGCAGGTCATTTTTCTAAAAAATTGGACGTGCTTGTTCAAGTCAATGTAGGAAGAGAGCCGCAGAAGGCTGGGGTGTTGCCTGAAGAAGCTAGGGCCTTGCTCAAAGAAATTCAGCCTCTTGCTCATCTTAGACTGCGGGGGCTGATGACCATGCCTCCCTATGGACGAGAGGCCGAAGCTAGCCGTCCTTGGTTCAAAACGCTGAAAGAATTATCCGTGGAACTTGCAAAAGAAAGCTATTTTTATGATAATAACGCTGTTGAGTTGTCCATGGGGATGTCCGGCGATTTTACTGTCGCTATTGAGGAAGGGGCGACTTTGATCCGGGTCGGCACGGCTATATTTGGAGCAAGACCAGTTCAGGCGTGAATCGGTAAATCAGAAGAGAAAAAGGAAGAAAATGAAAATATCAATGATTGGAACAGGATATGTTGGTTTAGTGACCGGCACCTGTTTTGCTGAATTCGGCCATGACGTTACCTGTGTGGATAAAATTGAAGATAAAATAAGCCAACTTCAGGACGGGAAAATACCGATTTATGAGCCTGGACTGGATGTCATGGTGGCCAAGAATGTCGCTGAAGGGCAATTGCGGTTCACCACCAATCTGGAGGATGCTGTCCCAGAAGCGGAAGCTGTGTTTATTGCTGTGGGAACACCCACTTCCCGACGGGGTGACGGCTATGCGGATTTGACCTATATCTATGCCGCCGCCAAGGAGATCGCTGATTTTCTTCAAGGATATACAGTCATTGTCGATAAGAGCACCGTGCCGGTGGGAACTGCCCGTCAAGTGGCAAGAATTATCAAGGAGGCAAATCCTGAGGCTAATTTTGCCGTAGCCTCAAATCCTGAATTTCTCAGGGAAGGAGCTGCTATTGCTGACTTTATGCGCCCGGACAGGGTGGTGATCGGCGTGGAGTCGGATCGTTCAGAGCAGGTATTGCGGGAAGTATATAAGCCTTTGTACCTGCGGGACACTCCCATTGTCAGTACCACCATTGAGACGGCGGAGTTAACTAAGTACGCCGCAAACGCCTTTCTAGCTGTAAAGATAAGTTTTATTAATGAGGTGGCTTCTGTCTGTGAGGCAGTTGGGGCGGATGTGGCGGATCTTGCCAAGGGAATTGGCATGGACGGCAGGATTGGCAAAAAATTTCTTCATCCCGGACCAGGTTATGGTGGTTCCTGTTTTCCCAAAGATACTTTGGCCTTAATGCGTCTTGTTCAGGAGTACGGTGAAAGTATGCGTATTGTTGAGGCTGCGGTGGAGGTTAATTCAGCGCAAAAAGCGCGAATGGTGAAGAAGATACGAGACGCACTCGGTGGCTCGGAAGCCGGGAAAACCATTGCGGTGCTCGGACTCACGTTTAAACCGGAAACCGATGATATGCGTGATGCTCCAGCGCTTACCATCCTGCCCGCTCTTGTGGAAAAAGGGGCGGCGATCAAGGCCCATGACCCCAAAGGCATGTCGGAGGCGAAAAAATATTTACCCAAAGGCGTTGAATATGTCGATGATGCCTATGCTGCCTGTGCGGATGCGGATGCCGTTGTTTTGATGACGGAATGGAATCAGTACCGCGCCCTTGATTTGGCACGAATAAAGACGAATATGAAAACACCGATCTTTATAGATTTGCGTAATGTTTATGAACCTGCCGACATGAAAAAGCATGGTTTTCTCTATGTCGGGGTGGGGAGAAAGTGAAAGTACCGCAGGTTAACTTTCAGCTGTCGGCAGTTTGCAAAACTGCCGACAGCTAGAAGGGAATTTGACACCTTTTAGAAGCTTTTATTTTCCTCGGCGTGAGGAAGATGCACGCTTGGCCGCCTTGAGCGGATTGATTCGTATTGACACCACTTCGATTTCCGGTTTGGCATGGGTGGCGAAATTGCATATCCCCAAACGCCATTTTGCCGCCGGATTAACATAGGTTTTGCAGTATTGACTGCTGTTTTCTTCCACAATACGATCACAGCCGCCACATTTTTCAATAACCGGCTGAAAGGGTCCCTCGCTGTAATTTACAGCTTTACTGGTCTGCATTTTGCGAACCTCCTGAAAAAATATAATATTTCTCTTGAATCAGAAAAAAAACTTACATACAATAAGAATGCATTGTACAATCAAATTTTAGTAAAAAAATACCATTTTATAAAGGCTATTTTTGAAACTGTCAACAATTTATCCGATATTACCTGCTTTCACAAAAATATTTCTGGAGTTTAAATTATGCCTGTATACGTCTGGAAGGGAACAAATACATTAGGCAGTAAAGTTAAAGGTGAAGTTGAGGCTGCGAATGAGGCTGGTGTCCTAGGTCAACTGAAACGTTTACGTATTAAAGATCCGAAGGTGAAAGAAAAACCAGAGGATATGTTTGCAAACGTGGCCTTTATGCAACCGAAGGTCACTGGAAAGGACGTGGTCATCTTCACCCGGCAGCTATCCACCATGATTGATGCCGGACTACCCTTGGTGCAAAGCTTGCAAATCCTGTCAAAACAGCAGGACAATCCAAGTTTCAAACGGGCGTTGGGCGAGATTGTGGGTGATGTCGAAACCGGCATGACCTTGGCTGACGGAATGCGGAAACATCCAAAATGTTTTGATTCTCTCTTTGCGAATATGATTGAGGCCGGTGAAATAGGCGGTATTTTGGACACCATTCTTTCCCGGCTCGCCGCATTTAAAGAAAAATCCATGGGTTTGCAAAAAAAAATCAAAGGAGCCATGACCTATCCGGTGATTTGTCTCGGCATTTCCATTCTTATTCTCTCGGTCATTTTGATTTTTGTTATCCCGGTGTTTCAAGAAATGTTCGACAGTATGGGGGGGGCCTTGCCTTTACCGACCCAGATCGTTGTCGATATGAGCGAATTTGTCAAGGGCAATTTCATCTACATTGGTATGGGTTGCGCCTTTGCCATTTTTCTTTTCAAAAAATTTTACGGCACCGAAAAAGGTGAGTTAAAGATTGACGGTCTCTTGCTCCATGCGCCTGTCGCAGGACCGTTGCTCCGTAAAGTCGCTGTGTCGAAATTTACTCGAACCCTCAGCACTATGCTGGAGAGTGGCGTGCCTATCCTTGATGCGTTGCAGGTTGTCGCCAGAACTGCGGGAAATAAAGTAATTGAACGAGCTATTTTTCATGTTGCTGATTCTATTGCTGAAGGTCGTCCAATAGCTGAACCTCTTGAAGAATCAGGTGTGTTTCCCAATATGGTTGTCCAAATGATCAATGTCGGTGAGTCAGTCGGTGCCCTTGATTCGATGCTTGAAAAAATTGCTGATTTTTATGACGAGGAAGTAGATCAGGCTGTTGAGAACCTTACAGCCATGATTGAGCCCTTCATGATGGTTTTTCTCGGCGGCATGATCGGCGGCTTGGTTGTCGCTATGTACCTGCCTATCTTTACCATGTCCGACAATCTTTGAAAGATTGGCTGGCTGAAAAAAAGGCTTGAAAAAATAAATGTGTCGTCATGTCATCAAGGATTTATAATGATTGACATAGCTGTCAAATATCGTATCATATATTAGATTGTAAAATCAAGAAAAGCATTGAATTGGTACTGTGGAGGTACAAAAAAATGACACTGACAAAAGCAAACCTCGTTCAAGAGGTATATCAAAAGCATCCAGGCCTGACCAAAGCTCAGGCTACAGACTCTGTAGAAACCTTTATACGATTGGTTAAGGAGTCGCTCATTACCGGGGAGGATCTTCTTTTGAGCGGTTTCGGTAAGTTTAACGTGAAGGATAAGCGACCGAGACGTGGGCGTAATCCTCAAACAGGCGATGAGTTGATCCTTGATGCAAGAAGGGTGATCACCTTTAAGCCGTCCGGTATTCTGCGTAATAAGATTAACGGATAAAACTCTCGGCTTGATTGGCTGACCGTCAGTCATGTAAGAGCCCTAAGAACCGGGGTGAACAGCATTGAACACTCCGGTTTGATCTTTCCTCATCCTCTCACGTCCTTTCCTTCCCTTTTTTTTAACAACATCCAATTTGCAGATGAATCAGAGCGCACAAACCCTGTACCGTCAGATTCCGGTAAAGGATATTGATCTTACGGATACGAGCTATGCCCTTAATCCATTCCCGGCAGAGCCGGATAGCAAACTTGTGGACAGTATCACCGATCTTGGAATTTTGCAGCCGCCTCTTTTATTAGAATACCGAAAGGATACATTTATTGTGCTTTCAGGAAGGAGGCGTGTACAGGCCGTTCAAACGGTCGATGCGAATAATGATCTCTCTATTACAGCCCTTATCGTTCAATATTCAATCCAACCTTTTCAGCATGATCCGCAATTCTTCAAGATTTTGCTGGGGCACCAGCTGACAGGATCTAGTTTGAGTGTTATTGAGCAGGCTGTTTTTTTACAAAAAGCGATGAACTCTTTGGCGATAGAAGAGGTGATAGATTTACTCCCCATGTTGGGATTAAAGGCGAAACCCCATGTGCCGGAACAGCTCATCTCCTTGCTTGGACTTGATGTGTCTGTTCAGTTGGGATTGCATAAAGGAATAATCTCACAACGATCAGGCAAGAAGCTGGCTCGATTTCCACAGGAGGATCAAAAAAAAGTCGCTGAGATTATTGATGAGTATCAACTCGGGGGATCAAAACAGCAAAAATTGATCGACCAAGTCTTTCAATTGAGCAAGCGGGAGCGAATATCTGCTGAAAAATTGCTTGGACGTTGGTGTGAGCGGGAGAAGTTCAAGCAGTTGAACGGGCCGCAAAGGATAGCATCTTTGCTGAAGTGGTTGGATCAAGAATGTCAGCCAAGGTTTACCCAAGCGGAGGAAGATTTTAGGCAATTTCGCAGTCAGATGAAATTACCATCAGGAGTACGGATTGATCACAGTCCTGCCTTTGAAGAGGAGAGGATGACGCTGAGTATGGACTTTAGCTCAAGAAAAAAATTGGCCTGTGTTTGGCCGAAGATAGAAGCTGTGCTTCGGCGAAATCAGGATTCTTAACTGTTTTTATAAACAGAATATTTTTATGAAGCGTACTTGGAGATGAGGCCTTGGATGAGTACATCTCTCCCTACTTCTTCTGTAGTTTTTTCAATAAGTTCCAGTGCCCCTCCTGCTTCGCCTATACTGTAATGCTCAAGCAACGGTGTGCCTTTGTCGCCTATAAAATAGGGTGCAATAAAAAGAACCACCTGATCCACCAGCTGTCCCCGTAAAAACGAGCCATGCGCAGCTGCCCCTCCTTCCACTAGAACCGAGGTGATATCAGCATCGCCCAGTCGCTTCAGCACCTGATGCAGATCCAGCTGTCCATCCTGATCCGCAGGGATTCGATGAATGACCGCACCCGCCTGCTCGAGTTGCTCTTGTCGTCGAGATGACGCTTGCTTACCACAGAAGATCCAAGTCGCTGCTTCTGATTTTTGGCAGAGCATTTTTGCTTCCGGCGGCAGGCGGAGGTCACTGTCTAGGATAACTCGGAGTGGATCACGTCCATCACCTCCACGGCCTTGTTCCTCCAGCCGAGTGGTTAGGGAAGGGTTGTCAATCAGAGCGGTGCCCACACCTATAAGCAGAGCGTCAAGCTGGTTTCTGAGTTCATGAACCCGTTGTCTTGATTCCGGCCCGGTTACTGCGCCGCCTCGCCCACGTTGGTGACTGATTTTTCCATCCAAGCTCATTCCAGCCTTCATGACCACCCAAGGCAGTCCGGTGGCGGAATGCTTGAGAAAGGGGTAGTTGAGCCGCTTACACTCCTGTTCGAGCACACCTATCTCCACCTCAATCCCCTGGGAACGGAGAAAATTCGCACCGCCGGAGGCGACAGGATTGGGATCAGCCATACCTATAACCACCCGTTTTAACCCAGCGGCCAGCACGGCCTGAGAGCAGGGCGGGGTTCTGCCGGTATGGTTGCACGGCTCTAGAGTAACGTAGATGGTTGCGTCAGCGCAGGCGTTTTCAGCTTTTTGGGAAACGACGGCATCGGCAATGGCGTTGATCTCAGCGTGGGGTGTTCCAGCCTGGCGGTGATATCCTTGCCCGACCACCTGTCCATTTTTGACAATCACCGCCCCGACACAGGGATTAGGAGCGGTTCTTCCCATTCCTTTTGCTGCCTGCTCAATGGCGAGACGCATATATGCGGTATCAGATTTCATATGAACGAATTAAGCGGCTAATCGACGAGTTTGAGTTCAGTGATGTTCGCCAAGAAAATGTTTCAGTTCATCCATAAATTCATTTACATCCTTAAACTGTCGGTAGACTGAAGCGAAACGAACATAGGCGACCTCGTCCAGTTGGGGCAATGTCTCAATCACCCATTCCCCGATTTGGGAAGTGGGAATTTCCTTACCGCCCACATCTTGGAGTCTGCGTTCGATTGTATCAACAAAAAGATCAATTTCCTCCATGCTCACTGGCAGCTTTTCGCAGGCTTTTTCCAAACCGACGATCATCTTTCCCCGATCCCACGATTCACGACGACCGTCTTTTTTCACCAGCATGGGCAGCATCATTTCGATACGTTCGTAGGTGGTGAACCGCTGATCACAGGAAGCGCAATGACGACGACGTCTGGTGATGGTTTTATCCTTATTCAGGCGAGAATCAATGACCCGGTTATCAAGCTGAGCGCAGTATGGGCATTTCATGAAGTATGCCGCAAACACGTACCCCGTTCAATTTCAGAATACAGGGGCAGGGTTGCGCAAAGCTGCCGTATTTCCTGACGAACTTGACTTGTTTCATTGGGGTTTTTCGAGACGAGCACTCGGTTGATCCAGTCGGCGATCATGATCATTTCCGGCTCCTTTAATCCTCTGGTGGTTACTGCCGGGGTGCCTATGCGAATACCGCTGGTCACAAAACGGGGCTGGGTATCAAAGGGAATAGCATTTTTATTGGTTGTGAGCCCCGCCTCTTCCAGCAAATGTTCCGCCTCTTTGCCGGTAAGCTCTTTGCTACTGAGATCAACAAGAAGAAGATGGTTGTCTGTGCCGCCGGAGACAATACGAAAACCATGCTCAATCAGTCGATCCGCCAAGGTAGAGGCGTTCGTCACCACCTGCCGCTGGTACTGCCGGTATTCCTCAGTCATAGCTTCTTTGAAACTGACCGCCTTGGCCGCGATCACATGAACGAGAGGGCCGCCCTGTATTCCTGGAAAAATGTTTGAATCCAAAATTTTGGCAAACTTTTTCTTGGCCAAGATCAATCCACCTCGCGGTCCGCGCAGGGTCTTATGGGTGGTGGTGGTGACAAAATCAGCATAGGGCACTGGTGAAGGATGGACTCCGGCGGCGACAAGTCCGGCGATATGGGCCATATCCACCATGAACAGGGCACCGATCTGATCGGCAATGTGGCGGAAGCCCTCAAAATCAATAATGCGCGGGTAGGCACTGGCTCCGGCCACGATCATCTTGGGACGGTTTTCAAAGGCGATTCGTTCTACTTCCGCCATATCAATGGTCTCGGTATCCCGTTTGACCCCGTAGGAAACGAAATTAAACAATTTGCCGGAAAAGGAAACCGTGGCTCCGTGGGTCAAGTGACCGCCGTGGGCCAGATCCATACCCAACACCTTGTCGCCCGGTTTGAGGGTGGCGAAATAAACCGCCATGTTGGCCTGGCTGCCTGAGTGCGGTTGCACGTTGGCATATTCGGCATTAAAAATTTCTTTGGCCCGCTCACAGGCCAGCGTTTCAACTTCATCGGCATAATCACAACCGCCGTAGTAGCGCCTGTTGGGATAGCCTTCAGCGTACTTGTTGGTAAAGATGGAGCCCTGGGCCTCCAGCACTGCCGAGGAAACGATATTTTCCGAGGCGATCAGTTCCAGCTGGTTGGTCTGACGCTCAAGTTCATGCTGAATAGATTGATATACATCCGGGTCTGTTTCTTGTAAGGTTGCCATATCATGTGCCTATATTATTAATTATTGTGATCCGGGAAATAAAAAACGGCAACACACTTTTCCGGGGGTTGCCGGTCAAATCGTCAAAAATAATGAGTGTATCAGAAATTTTGAAGCTTTCTCTATGTATTAAGGAATATCAAGGTCTGAGCTCACCAGTAAAAATAGAGTGCTAAAGAATAATCATCAATCAGCCAATAGGAATCCTGTCAGCCATTTTTTTCAAACAATGTTGGTTGAAATAACGACAACTCTTCTGTGTTGCCATTATTGACAGCCTGTTCCAGCCGTTCCAATGATTTAGCATGATATTCCGGGTTCACTTCAAAACCGATAAAATTACGCCGCAATATTTTTGCGGCAACCGCAGTTGTTCCGCTTCCCATAAAAGGATCAAGAATTAGCTGATTTTTTCTCGTTGTGAGTTTTATAAGGTATTCAATAAGTTCAAGTGGTTTTTGCGCCTCATGAATTCTTTTTTCGTGTCTCTTGAAACCAAATTCAAGCAAGTTTGTCGGGCTGGAGCCGTTTAGTCTGCATTCGTCAATATTCATTCCGCCTACTTCGTTTTCAAGAATATTGTCCGTGATTGTGCCTCCAATCCTGTACGGTTTCATAAACCATGCTATAGGCTCCCAAATCGGTGCTAAATTCCCAAGCCGCCAGCCTTTCCATTTTTCAGCCTCCTCTTTAAGCCCTCTGCGTTCAAGAACAATGCTCACCCTTTGCGCTCTATGATGGGCGGATGTTTTTTTCCAAGCTAAAGTATCTTTTAAAAGGAATCCACTGTCTTCAAATGCGTTGACGAGTCTGTGAATTGTTCTTCTGGCCCCAAAAACAAACAAAAAAGAACCGCTTTTCATTTTTGGATAAACTTTTGTCGCCCAATTTTTGCACCATTCCTGATATTCCAAGCCGATATTTCTATCAGATTGCGCCCAGCCGTTTATCGGTTTTCCTCTGCGCTTAAAACCGGATTTCCCTTTCTGCGCTGGTGATTCCCCCAGCAATGCGGAGTTTGTATTATTATGTAATACATCCCAATCATCAAGACTGATTCCATAAGGAATATCCGATAAAAACAAATCAACGCTGTTGTCTATCAGACGGGGCAGATACTCCAAACAGTTGCCTTGTTTAATTTTATTGAGGAAATCTTCATTCATGCCATGTTTCACGCTAACCCCAGAAGGCCGTTATCACCCACGGACTTGATTGCTCTAATCTTATTTTCTATTTTACTTGATTTCAGAACTTCTCTTATGGCTTCTTCTTTAGAAAGTCTCATGATTCTCTCTCTTTCTGATGCAAGGAACCCAAGTGCTTCCTCTCTTGAAATATGAATAGCCTCTACAGAGGCTATTTTTTCTTCCCGCCATATTTCTCTGATAACAGGAGAAAAATCTAAAATTGTTCGATTTACAGTCTGCCAATAAGCATTCGCATCTTTTGAAGGATTCATCGCTTCAACAGTTTTGAACACTTCATGCACCAACCGCATCGTTTCATATTTATTGCTTACCTCGGCATAACGAGAAAAAACAGCAAGATGTGTGTAGGTGGCAATGCAAACTGATCTGGCTCCCGCCTGCTGATATATCTGACTGGTGCGGAAAGGTAACTGGTAGACCGGACAAACAACCATTGCATAGGGTTTCCCATGCTTCCAGACATCCATTGCCTGCACTTTGAAATCTTTTTGATTTTTCGCAGTTCGGCTGAGTCTGAACGCTTTTGCGTCAGCAACGAAACTGTAATCATTACTCACGCACTCCACATCGGCAACATCAGCACGTTCTTTCAAAACAATACTGTTAAATCCCATTGACAAATATGCTTCATGGATAACGACATCAGTATATTTTGAGTAAAGTTTTTCTTCACTCGTATCATGACCATATTTTTCTGGGATAGCACCGCATAAACGCAGATGTCCAAGCAATGCGTCAATACCTTGATTTTTTATCTCCAGCCCAATTTTTTCTTCTACCTTTTCGGCGGCAACACCGAAATCACCGCTTAATCGACTAATTTCATCAATCCAACAGATTCTTCTTTCGATCTGCTGCCGTGTGATGATTTCTATATTATACAAGCGACTAACTCAGCATATCCAGCCGCCGTTGATGCCGTCCGCCGGAAAACTCCGTTTCCACCCAAGCCTTGACAATATCAAGGGCTATTTCCGGGCCGATCACCCGACCACCGAGGCAGAGGACATTGGCGTTATTATGCTCACGGCTCATTCTGGCTGTAAAGGATTCATGGCAGAGGGCGGCCCGAATATCCCGGTGCCGGTTGGCGGCAATGGACATGCCAATTCCGGTTCCGCAGACCAAGATGCCTCGCTCACAGCTACCTTCCTGAACCAAGGTGCAGACCTTGTCGGCAAAATCAGGATAATCCACAAATGTTTCGGCATGACAGCCCACAGATTCGACCTCCTGACCCATCTCCTGAAGAGCTTGGACTATAAGCTCTTTTAATTCAAAACCTCCGTGGTCACTGCCAACAGCAATCTTCACATTTTTCTCCGTATTTTTTATCCTGCAAAACGCTTCATGATAATAACTCCGTTCGTGCCGCCAAAACCGAAAGAATTGGACATGGCCGCTCGAATCGTCATTTCACGGGCCGTATTAGGTACATAATCAAGATCACAGGCCGGATCTGGGGTTTCCAAATTCATGGTTGGCGGAATACATTGGTAATGCAGGCTCAGGGCGGTGAAAGCCGCTTCGATACCTCCGGCTCCACCGAGCATATGCCCGGTCATGGATTTGGTCGAACTGATCGCCAGCTTATAGGCGTGATCCTTGAAAACCGTTTTGATAGCTGCTGTCTCACAACGGTCGTTGAGCGGTGTGGATGTGCCGTGGGCATTGATGTAATCAATATCTTCCGGGTTCATCCCGGCATTGCGCAGAGCCATGTTCATGCAACGGGCGGCTCCTTCGCCGTTTTCAGGCGGAGCGGCGATATGGTACGCATCACTGGATTGGCCGTATCCGATCATCTCGGCAAGAATATTCGCTCCACGGGCTTGAGCCGATTCAAGCTCTTCCAAAACGATCATTCCGGCACCTTCAGCAATGATAAAACCGTCTCGATTCAAATCAAAGGGCCGGGAAGCGTGCTCTGGATCATCATTGCGGGTTGACAGGGCCTTCATTGAGCTGAAACCACCCACAGCCATTGGACAAATAACGGATTCTGTACCGCCGGTTATAGCTGCGTCGCAATCACCGTACAGGATATGGCGATAGGCCTCTCCAACCGCATGGGTTCCGGCTGCACAGGCCGTGGAAAGCGAAAGATTTGGTCCTTTTGCTTTGATATGCATAGAGATATGACCGGAGGGCATATTAGGAATCACCCTGGGAATAAAGAAGGGGGTTATTCTGCGGGGGCCTCTTTCTAATAATATCTGGTGATATTCTTCAATGGTGGGAAGACCGCCCATGCCGCAACCGGTGATGACACCCACCCGTTCAGCTAGGGCATCGGTAATCTCCAAACCGCTGGCCCGGAGAGCCATATCCGCAGCGGCGATGCCGTACTGGACAAAATGATCCAGATGTTTCGCCTGCTTCTTATCAAACCAAGTTTCAGGAGTGAAATCCTTGACCTCAGCGGCAATTTGAGCGGCATGAGAGGAAGCGTCAAAGCGAGTTATAGGGCCGATGCCGCTGTGTCCGTTCACCAGCCCATGCCAAGTCTTATCTGTTCCGGTTCCGAGCGGGGTGACCAACCCTACTCCGGTTACAACAACCCGTCGTTTCATGATCATGTTGAAATAAACTGTAAGGTTCCCTTTTAAACAGGTGTCAGACCTGCTGCTACGAATTTGCTACAACTGTACGCTGACACCATAGTCGTTGTTGAGCAAGCCTGCGAACAAACATCAAGGCCGAGTGTTTATCGCAGAGCTCTGCCGCTCAATGCGGATGCCGAGATTGGGATCGTTATTCCCTTTCTTTGCGTTTATGGCTGAATATTATTGATATAGTCGATAGCATTCTGAACTGTTGCGATTTTTTCCGCATCTTCGTCCGGAATTTCAACATCAAATTCTTCTTCCATAGCCATGATCAGTTCAACCAGATCAAGGGAATCCGCACCGAGATCATCAACAAAGGAGGCACCTGGAAGAACTTTTTCTTTATCAACGCTGAGTTGTTCTTCAATAATCTCGACCATCTTTTCTTCAACTGCCATGCTCTTTCTCCTGAATTGTTTATTATATTCTAAAATTTCGAGAAATATTTTTCTCGATACCTATTTTTCCGTATAAATACATTTTCAAACAAGCAAACGTTGCTTGAACTTCATGGCATGCACCATTAAAAATGTCTAATTACCCATATACATGCCGCCATTGACATGCAGGGTCTGCCCGGTCATGTAGCAACTTGCTTCGGATGCCAGATAAGCGACCGCCGCCGCCACGTCTTCCGGTGTCCCCAAGGTTCCCAAAGGAATTTGGGCCTTGATACTCTCCTGAATATCCTCGGATAAATCACTGGTCATATCAGTCATAATATAACCAGGGGCAACGCAGTTGACCGTGACCTGACGGGAAGCCAGTTCTCTGGCCATGGATTTGCCCAGCCCGATCAGCCCGGCCTTGGCCGCAGCATAGTTCACCTGACCGCCGTTACCGAGAAAACCGATCACCGAGCTGATATTGATAATCCGGCCCCAGCGTTTTTTCATCATTCCCCGCATGGCTGCCTTGCTACAGGTAAAGGCACCTTTGAGGTTGGTGTTCAGGACGGCATCCCAATCATCATCTTTCATCCGAGCCATGAGTCCGTCTCTGGTGATGCCCGCATTATTAACCAAAATATCCACACCGCCATGTTCAGCGGTAATTTCTTTGACCGTTTTCTGAACCGCTCCGCTGTCCGCCACATCAAAACCGGTGATAAATCCCTTGCCTCCGGCTGTGGTGATTTCCGCCAGAGTTTCTTCGGCTGCGGTTGCGTTGCTGACATAGTTGATGCCGACCTTGGCTCCTTGGGCTGCCAGCTGTACACAGACAGCTCGACCGATTCCTCGGCTGCCGCCGGTCACCAATGCTGTTTTTCCTTCAAGACGCATAACTACGCTGCTCCCTTATTCTTTGGGTTAACAGAGGCAGGATCTCAAAGAGATCGCCCACCAGGCCATAGGTGGCAAGATCAAAAATCGGGGCCTTTTCGTCCCGGTTGATGGCCACAATGATTTCAGCGGCCTGCATCCCCACTGTATGCTGGACAGCACCGGAAATTCCGCAGGCGAAATAGAGCTTAGGGCTGACCGTCTTACCTGTCTGGCCCACCTGACAGGGATAACCTATCCAGCCCGCATCCACGGCGGCTCTGGAGGCAGCGACCGCACCGTTTAATTCAGCGGCAAGTTCCCGGAGCAGGGCGAAACCTTTTTCGTTTTCCACGCCCCGGCCTCCACTGACTAGTACTTCTGATTCTCTAATATTTCCCTGCTCTTCCTCGCTGATCACGGTTTCCAGCACTTCTACCTTGGAAGCCAAGAGGTCAGAGCTGAGTTCGACCTCAATCACTTCGCCGGTTCGGGCGGAATCCGCCTCAGCAGGTGCCATGACATTGGGTCGTACTGTGGCCATCTGAGGGCGGGAATGGGGGCATTCAATGGTGGCCATGATGTTGCCGCCGAAGGCAGGTCTGGTTTGGAGGAGAACGCCGTCTTCCGGGCGGATGGCGAGGGCGGTGCAGTCCGCAGTCAGCCCGGCTCCCATGGTGTTTGCCACTTGAGGAATAACCGAGCGGCCAATAGCGGTGGCACCGGCAAGAACAACCTCCGGTTTATATTCCGTCATCAGGTGTTGCAACACCTTGCCGTAAACATCCTCGCGGTATTGAGCCAAGGCCGGGTTGTCGGCTAGCAAAACTCTGTCCGCACCTGCGGCGATGAGGTCGCTTGTCTTGTCACGGAGTTCGGAACCGAGCAGCACCGCTGTCAAGGGGACTCCACGCTGATCAGCCAGTTGTCTGCCGATGCCCAAGAGTTCAAGGGCCACTGATGCGACCTTGCCGTGTCGAGCTTCGGCAAAGACCCAGATGCCTGACCAAGCGGAGAGGTCTGCCTGTACCTTCTTTTCCGCTCCTTCAATGTGCAGGGCCTCAACATCGCAGCTGTCTACGCAGGAACCGCAGAGGGTGCAGGTGTCGCCGACTACGGCAATGCCGTCTTTCAAGGTGATTGCGTCGAAGGCACAGTTGGCTTTACAGGCTCCGCAGCCTATGCATGTTTCGGTATTAATTATGAGCATAGTAGGTTATTATCTTTTGGTGTCAATTTCACTTTTCACCAATTCATTCGTTGATGCTTTTTCTGATTAACTCAGACTTGGCTTGCATGATTGCGCTGAATTTCTATTTTTATACAAGCCCTTTTTGAGCTGCATCTTGATGGTGCTTTCAGTGAATAGAGACCCCTGAATCAGGGCTGATTCTTTGATCGTTATTTTGAAGGGCTTTAACGCTTCGCTGATTTTATCTTTATCAAA
>RCNA010000038.1_pt1 | contig 15915 bp, 14 predicted proteins | sample 2041331 | NCBI WGS metagenome assembly RCNA01 (sample SAMN09708233, study PRJNA481090) | Marine sediment metagenome, whole genome shotgun sequencing project. | reverse complement strand
AAAATAATTGATATAAAAAAAACACCGGTTTTGCAAAGTAATTCTGCTGTAACCTTCATAATTTGTTATTAAGCGAGTTTGCGATGTTCAGAAACAGGGGAAAAAAATCTCCTCTTTTTCCCGCCTATATCCAAACTATATATGAAACATGCACACGACTAGAAAAAAAATAAGCTCCTGCATTATAAATCCAGAACAGCTCAAAGGAGAGCCAGCACTTCCCGCAACAGGCATTCTCGCTGTCAATCCTTCAGATTCCGCCAGCCTTGCTGATTATGCTAAGCAAAATGATATGCAACGTCATTTTTTATTTAATTCCAACCTGTACAGCTCGGACAAGCTTTTTTTTGCCGGACCTGCGGTGGGTGCCCCCATGGCTGTGATGTGTTTAGAAAAGTTGATTGCGCTTGGAGCGAAAAAAATTATTCTTTACGGCTGGTGTGGTTCTCTACAACAGCAACTCCATGCTATGAATGTTTTGATCCCGACAGAGGCCTTTTCCGAGGAAGGTACTAGTCAGCATTATCAGGCAGACATCCGCCATAATCCAATACTGCCTGCTCCAGTCCTGCGGACACGCTTGTGCAATGGAATATCCGATCTGGAAATTAATTTCCAGCAAGGCTCGCTGTGGACGACCGATGCTCCCTACCGAGAAACCCATAAAAAAGTTGCTGATTATGCGAAGCAGGGGATATACGGGGTGGATATGGAATATGCTGCGCTGTGTACGGTTGCCGCCTTCAGAGGGGTTGAGCTTGCGGCTGTAATGCTGGTTTCTGATGAGCTCTGGCAACATCCCTGGAAGCCACAGTATTCTTTTAAGAAATTCAAAAAGGAATCAAGGAGAATACTGTTTCTGCTTTGTGAACTGGCGCAGCGGATGGAGCTTCCCGCTTCCAGTGAAGCGTCACTTTAAAGCCTTGACAGCTTATATGCAAACGTTTTAAATCTTTTTTCAGATCATTTGCCTTCCCTTGCCGTAAAGAGGAATAACTCTACAATTACGCAACACAATTTTTAACGACCATCATGATGAAAACTCTAAAAAAATTGCACCTCACAAGCCTCGGCTGCCCCAAAAATCTCGTCGATTCCGAAATGATGCTCGGATCCCTTGAACTTAACGGCTATGAAACCGTGGAAGATCCGGCAGAAGCCGAGCTACTGCTGATCAACACCTGCGGTTTTATTCGTCCGGCGGTGGAAGAGGCTGTGGATGAGATCCTCCGCCTTTCTGAATACAAGCAGGAAGATCCGACGAAAAAAATGGTGGTCACCGGCTGCATGGTGCAGCGTTACGGCAAGGAATTACAAAATGAATTTCCGGAGGTGGATCTGTTTGTCGGCATTGATGACGAGCAGCATATTACGGAGCTGATTAATTCATTATCGGGTGCTGATTCTATCCTTTCTTTACAGCAACCTTCCCAATTTATCCTTGACAGCAGCATGCCGCGCAGACTGGCGACCCCTCCTTTTCGCAGTTATATGAAGATCACTGAGGGCTGCGATAACCGTTGCACCTATTGCATGATTCCTAAAATACGAGGTGATTTACGCAGCAGACCGGTTAGCGACTTGATCACAGAGGCTAAGACTTTGGATCAATCAGGAGTGCGTGAGCTGTCCCTAATTGCGCAGGATCTGACCGCCTACGGTGATGACCTCGGCGCAGGCGACAACCTTGTTGTTCTGTTGCAGCAACTGCTTGCGGAAACCGATATCCCCTGGTTACGCCTGCTCTACTTGTATCCGGTATCCACAACCTCGGAACTTCTGCAACTGATGGCTGATCAGCCGCGCATTCTTCCCTACTTGGATATTCCGTTTCAGCATGTCAGCGACCGGGTATTACATAAGATGGGCCGTCGTTACGGTCGGCGGGATCTGGATCAGTTGATTGCTATGATTCGTCAATTTTTGCCAAACTGCGCTTTGCGCACCACCATGATGGTTGGTTTTCCCGGTGAGACGGAAGACGATGTGGAAGAATTGCTTTCCTGCCTGCATGATTGGCAATTGGAGAATGTGGGGGTCTTTCCTTATGAAGCTGAAGATGGTTCCGTAGCGGCTGATTTTCCTGAACAGGTGGAGAAAGAGGTGAAACAGGAGCGTTTTGCCAGAGTCATGGAGCAACAGGCGGAAATAAGTAAGAATCGACTGTGCCAGTATGTGGGCAAGGAGGAGGATGTGCTTATTGAAGGAGTAAGCCGGGAAACAGATCTCCTATTGGAAGGACGAACCCGTTATCAAGCTCCTGATATTGACGGCTGTGTCTATATCAATGAAGGAAGGGCAAACCCCGGTGATATTGTTAAGGTACATATCACCGAGGCTCATATCTATGATCTCGTGGGAGGGATCATAGACTGATGTGAAAAAGCGGGTTACTTTTTCTTCTTTGCGGCTTTTTTCTTACCCTTTTTTGTTTTTTTCGACGCCGCGTCCACCCTTTCCCGCAGATCTTTTCCTACTTTGAAAAAGGGTAGTTTTTTAGGGGCGACATCAATCTTTTCCCCTGATTTAGGATTGCGGCCTGTGTAGGCACCGTATTCCTTGACCGTAAAGCTGCCGAATCCACGAATCTCAATGGAATCATTCTGTACCAAAGCATTACTCATCGCATCAATGATGGTCTTGCTTATAGCGGCGGTTTCACGAACAGGTAAATCAATCTTTTCGGCTAATGTCTCAATCAGTTCCGATTTGTTCATACTATCTCCCTTTCACAGCGGGGCCTGATCCCTAATCGGGCAGGACCGAGGATTTTTTAGAAAATTGGTTTAATATAAAACCATTAAATGTCACTACTAATAATAGTAAATCAGTTATGATTCTGATTGTAAAGGGAATATTATTTTTTTTACAAAAAAAGTCTTTTTATGTCATTTTTGTTTAAAAAACGGCATTTTCCCTCGGTTAAATTACCTAATTTTAACCCGCCGTAGGCCGTTCTTTTCAGTCTGATGACCGGGTGCCCGACAGCTTGAAACATTTTTCGCACCTGCCTTTTTTTCCCTTCATGAATGATCACCTCAATAACAGCGGCTCCTTTTTGAGAATTTAGTACACGTAGCCGAGCGGGCCAAGTTTTTTGTCCATCCAAAATAATACCTTGCTCAAGTCGTCGTAAATCTGATTTTTTTGGCGAAGTTCTTACAGTCGCTTCATAGGTTTTGTTGACCTCAAAACGAGGATGGAGGACTTTGTTGGCCAGGGCACCGTCATTGGTCAGGAGCAGGGCTCCCTCACTGTCCAAGTCAAGTCGTCCTACCGGAAAAAGCCGCTCTTTGATAGCGGGCAGCAGGTCTGTGACGATTGGACGACCTTGAGGATCAGACAGTGTGGTTACATAGCCTCTTGGTTTGTACAGGAGTACATATATGTGCTTTTCCTGTTGAATGGGCTTGCCGTCCACGGTAATGACAACCTGCTCAGGATCAACCTTGATTCCCGGCTCACTGATCCGTTCGCCGTCAACCGCAACCCTGCCTTCGGCTATATACTGTTCCGCCTTGCGCCGGGAACAGATGCCAGCATGGGCTATAATTTTTTGTATTCGTTCCATAAATATTTGTCACCTGAACTGCGCCGGAATAATTGAAGCATACCTGCTGTCCACAAGCTCCTTAGTCGCTTGATCAACCTCCAGCACCTCCGTGTACCAAGGCTTCATTCGGCAGTCAAAGACAACAGGGGCGGTCAGGCCGACATGAAATCGTTTGACCTGCTGCCCTTTGCTGTGAATATCCGCCGCCGGTTCAAAGCGGGTGAAAAAGGTCCAAAGAAATTCCTGCATATTTTGGGTGGCCTCGGCAGTGGAATCCACCAGCAGGATGACCGGCCAGTCGGCCACGCCGTCCCATTTCGCAAGTTGTGACCCAAGCTCAGGATTGTTCTCGTAGGTATCGCCCTGAACAACAAGGGTGCCAGGCAAAAACACGGCAGGACGTTCACAATGCGGCGGTAGGCTACCGTGAAACTCGCTGGCAAGCTCTCGCACTTTTTCTTTACCCAATCCCATCATCATGGCTTTGGAACCCTTATTCACCGAAGGGCCGGTGTAATCCAGGGTGTCCTGGGAAACATTGGCGAAAACAAAGAGATCTCTGTCCCATTGGATACGTTCCAGGACATGTTGCCAGAGAGCGGCGAAATCAGCGACATCTATGCTACCGTCTGTAATAATTAAAAATTTAGTCAGCGACAGCTGCCCTTCACCTAAAATCCGCAGGCCCGCAGCGAATGCCTCCCGTGAATAGCGATTTTCAACCCTTGCCGCAGCCAGGCAATGGAAACCGGCTTCGCCGAAGGTCTTAAGCTGCCGCACTCCCTTCATCACCAAGGGAAAAAGCGGCGAGAGCAAATCCTGAAGGAAATCGCCGATAAAATAATCTTCCTGTTTGGGACGACCAACCACGGTGGCCGGATATACAGCATCCTTGCGATGATACAAATGGCTGGCCTGGAAAACTGGGTAATCATGGGCCAGGGAATTATAGCCGTAATGGTCGCCAAACGGGCCTTCCGCCCGCCGGAGCTTGGGTGGCACAACGCCCCTAATTGCAAATTCAGCTTCGGCCACCAGTCGGTGCCCTCCTAGGGGATCATTGGCCATGGATAGCTTTTTACCCTGCAACAGGGAGGCCAGCATCAACTCAGGAATATCTTCCGGCAAAGGGGCGATGGCCGAGAGCATCAAAGCCGGCGGGCCGCCGATGAACAGGGTCATGTTCAAAGGCTGATTGCGTTGCTCCGCTGCAAAATAATGGTAACCGCCGCCCTTGTGAATTTGCCAGTGAACGCCTGTGGCGGTGTCGTCGTACCGGTGGATACGGTACATGCCCAGATTATGCCCGTGTCCGTCCGGGTGCTCGGTGTAGACCAAGGGTAGGGTGACGAAAGCACCGCCGTCGGAATGCCAGGAGGTGAGCATGGGCAGTTCGGTCATTCGGGCCGGTTTTTGCAGATTTTCCAAGATTGGCGCAGAGCATTGCCCGACGTTTTTCATGCCTATTTTCAAGGCCTGCAAAGCCAGCGGCTTGGCCTGCCACAGGGTGGAGAGGCTCGGCGGCATCAATTGCTCCACCAGATTGACCAGATCTTGGACAAAATCAAGAGGCCTGTTGCCGAAAGCCAGTTCCAGCCTGCGGTTAGTGCCGAAAAGATTAGTCACCACAGGGAAGGAAGAGCCTTTGACCTTGGTGAAGAGCAAAGCCGGGCCGTTGCTGGCGATGACCCGACGATGGATTTCCGCTATCTCAAGGTAGGGATCAACCTCGGTATCGATGACGAGCAGTTCGTTTTCCCGGCGGAGGATATTTAAATACTGACGTAGGTTACAAATTGGTTTCATGGCGTTTGGAGAAGGGCTGATGTTTTTTCTTCATCTTTTATCCTTTTTTTCGGGCAAAAACAACTCTTTTTCGTTCTTTTGATGGTTGTTGAAAGATCGCTTATGCAGTATTCTCAAATAAAAAAATTCGGTAAAACGAAGGAGACAGAAAAGAATGAATATATTCAAAGATTTTACTGAACTCAAGGCTGTGCAAAAGTTGGAACAACTGGCTGGAAAACCCTACAACCTTGCCGATCCAGCCAGTCTGCCCCCTGAACGTATTGCCGCTTACCGCACCTCAGACTGCGGATTTGATTTTCTCTACAGCACCCAGCGGGTTGATGATCAAGTGCTGCTGGCCTTGCAGGAGCTTGCCGATGAAGCCGGACTGGTTGAGCAGTTCAAGGCCATGAAGTCCGGTGCGATCATGAACAGAATCATCGGCTGTACAAGCGAAGAACGACAGGTTTTACACACGGCCTGCCGGGATATCTTTGCAGACACGCCTCTTGCCCCGGAAGCGACCGCTCAAGCCAAGGAACAGCTGGCTCATCTGAAGGCTTTTCTTGCTGACGTGGATAACGGCATTGTCTGTAATGAGCAGGGCGAGCCTTTCACCACTATGCTACAGGTCGGTATCGGCGGCTCAGATCTCGGCCCCCGCGCCCTTTGCCTCGCTCTTGAACGCTATCGGATCGCCGGTCGCAAGGCCCGTTTTATCGCCAATGTTGATCCTGACGATGCCGCCGCAGTTCTTTCCGACCTGGATCTATCCCGCACCCTGATCAATGTGGTCTCCAAGAGCGGCACAACTTTAGAGACTCTGACCAACGAAGAGTTGGTACGCTCGGCCCTGAAAAAATCCGGGCTAAATCCGGCCCGCCATATGATTGCGGTCACCGGCGCAGGCAGTCCCATGGATGATCCTAATAAGTATCTGGCCTCTTTCCACATGTACGACTATATCGGCGGACGCTACTCTGCCACCTCCATGGTGGGCGGGGTAACTCTGGCCTTCGCCTTGGGCTCTGCGAATTTTATTGAGGTACTGCGTGGAGCCCATGATATGGATCTGGCCGCGGAGAAAAGCTCAATCCGAGAAAACTTGCCCCTGCTCATGGCCATGCTCGGCATTTGGAACCATAATTTTTTACAATACAGCACGGTTGCGGTGCTTCCCTACAGCCAAGCCCTGATTCGTTTCCCGGCTCATCTCCAGCAATGCGACATGGAGAGCAACGGCAAGCAGGTCAGCAGGTTCGGTGAACCAGTACGCTGGAAAACCGGCCCTATCGTCTGGGGAGAACCGGGAACCAACGGTCAACACGCCTTTTATCAGCTGCTGCATCAAGGCGGCGAGATTGTTCCGGCAGAATTTATCGGCTTTCGGCAATCGCAGTACGAAACGGATATCACAGTCAAAGGCACCACTTCGCAACAAAAACTTATCGCCAACATGCTGGCCCAATCATTGGCCTTGGCTCAAGGCAGGGAGCACGAGAATTCCAACAAACGTTTTGCGGGCAACAGACCGAATTCCCTGCTCATCGCGGATCGTTTAACCCCCTACACAATGGGGGCCTTGCTAGCCTTATATGAAAACAGAATTGTCATGCAGGGATTTTGTTGGAACATAAACTCGTTTGATCAGGAGGGAGTGCAGTTAGGTAAGGTGCTTGCGGATCGTATCCTGTCGGCATTGGCGGCAGGCGAGGCATCAGGAGAACAAGAACAGGGTTCATCCCCACTTGCCCCTGATGCCCCGGAGATGTCTTTACTCCGAGCCGCAGCTTTACTCTGAAACTCTGACAAACAGAGTCAGTCAAGGGATGAGTAACAATTTAACCTCCTGCAACTTAGCGTGAAATTCAGGTTCACGCACCATCAGCAAAAGCGTATCAAGGGTTTTGCCAGCATTGAATTCAAATCCACGCAGTTCACATAAGAGCTTCTTTCGTACAGTCTCAATTTGTTCAGGAGTTGAGTCAACTCCTGAACCCACTGTTACAAAAGGTAATTCCTGTATATGCCGCAACAATTTCAACAATTCATGTTCCGTCCGTCTGAGCGGTTCGTCAACAACCCCTTTCTGTTCAACACATTCCAAAAGTTCATTCGCCGCCTCCCGCAATTCCTCCGCATTGATGGAACAGGCCGCTTTTTCGAGAGCGGAACAAAATGTCTGCTTTTGAACATGGGCGGCGGATCGTTGTTTATATAGAAATTCTAAAAAATACCCGGACCGTTGCGCTTAGGCAAACATTGTAGTAGATTGACTCTAATCGAAAATTATTGAAAATAATACCTCATGAAAGCATACCGCAGGTTTTTTCACGCTTCCTTTGTGATTAATATATTAATCATATATTAAAAATATGAGCGAAAAACACACTCTCCTTATAATTGATGATATTGTCGACAACCTGATGCTTCTCGGTGAAGCCATGTCGGCTGAATATAAAATAAAGGTCGGGACAAGTGGTGTGCAGGGGTTGGAGCTCGCTGCTCAGGATCCCAAGCCGGATCTGATTTTGCTTGATATTATGATGCCGGGAATTGACGGCTACGAAGTATGCCGCCGCTTGAAAAATGACAGCCAGACACAACATATTCCGGTTATTTTTCTCAGCGCTCTGGATACAGAAAGTGATGAACTACAAGGGCTTGACGCAGGAGCAGTGGATTTTATCACCAAGCCCTTCAAGTTGGACGTGGTTCGCGCCAGAATCAACACCCAGCTTGAGCTGCTGCGAATGCGCAGGCAGTTGCAGACCGCCCGGCTTAAGGCGGAAGCGGCTTCACAGTCTAAATCGGTCTTTCTTGCCAACATGAGTCATGAAATAAGAACGCCGATGAGCGCCATTATGGGGATGACCGATCTCGCCTTAGAAAAAGTCTTGGATCAACAGCAGCAGAGGTATCTTGAAACCGTCAAACTTTCGGCTGATGCCCTCCTCGCCCTGATTAACGATATTCTTGATTTTTCTAAAATTGAAGCCGGACAAATGGAGCTAGATGAGCATCCGTTTATTCTTGCTGACACTGTTGAGGCGGCCATGCGCACGGTTTCAATTTTGTCCAAAGAAAAAGGACTTGAAATTCAACTTGAAATCGCATCTGATGTGCCTCCAGCCGTGGCGGGTGACAGTCTGCGATTTCGCCAGATTATTTTAAATCTGCTCAGTAACGCCATTAAATTTTCCGAAAAAGGTATCATTCACATATCTGTGACTATGAAAAAGTCGGGCATCGAAAGTAACACGCTCCAAATTTCAGTCATGGATCAGGGTATCGGCATTGAGAGCGACAAGATAAACTCGGTGTTCAGCGCATTTTCTCAGGCTGACAGTTCTGTTTCTCGCAAATTCGGAGGAACTGGCCTCGGCCTCGCTATCTGCCGTCAACTTTGCGAACTTATGGACGGAACCATTTCCGTGGAAAGTGAGCTTGGCAAAGGAACCACTTTTTTCTTTACGATTATCTTTGGAACAGCCTCCTTGGACAATGTGAAGAAAAAAGAACATATGCATCCTGATAGGATCAAAATTCAGCCTGTTCGCATTCTCTTGGTGGAGGATAACGTAGCCAACCGTTTTTTGATACGAGTTGTCTTGGAAAAATTCAATCATAAAGTTGTTGAGGCAGTTGACGGCATAGAAGCACTTAATGTACTTCTTGAAGAAGATCCGTTTGATCTTATTCTGTCTGATGTGCAGATGCCAAAACTGGACGGCTACAGTCTCACTAAAGCGATACGGGCCTGCGAAGAAGGCAGAGAACTTGATCTGAACTTAGCTCACACCTTGGACAACGACCTTGTCAGCAAACTGCGTCAGCGTTTACACGGAAAACATCGTCTGGTGATTTCCATGACTGCCAACGCCATGAGCGGTGATAAAGAAAAATGCTTCACCGCCGGCATGGATGATTACCTGACCAAACCGCTGAATCAGGAAGAGCTTGCAATCACCCTCAAACGCTGGCTTCCCACCGAATAATCTATCTTTTTTTTGTTAATTTTACAATATTTGGAGACATAATGGCGAACGACAATCTGCCTGACTTTATATCCGCTCTTTTACAACCACAAAATCATACCTGTCCGGTCAGCGCTGTTCAGCTCATGCAGACCCACATTTCCTTTGTCCTGCTTGCTGACGATACAGTCTACAAATTCAAAAAACCGGTTAATTTCGGTTTTCTTGACTTCTCCACCTTGGAAAAAAGAAAGCACTTCTGCGAACAGGAGCTGCTGCTCAACCGCCGTCTCTGCCCGGATATTTACCTTGATCTTATCACGGTAACCAAGGAAGATGACAGTTTTACCCTGAACGGCAACGGCGAGGTTGTCGAATATGGGATTAAAATGGTTAGGATGCCGGAAGAAAAAATGATGATCAACCTGATCCGAGCCGGAGAGCTTGACCGCTCTCAGATTGATGCCATTGTCGATAAACTCATTCCTTTTTACCAAAAAGCCGACCGTAACAACGAAATAGACGCTTTCGGCACTGCGCAATCTGTTGCTATCAATGTCCTGGAAAATTTCGAGCAGACAGAAGGTTTCATCGGTAACGGCGCCATCACTCAGGAACAGTTTGACACCATTTCAAATTGGACCAAGTCCTTTCTTACCCAGGAAGAACTCTTTAATCAGCGCATTGAGATGGGATATATTCGTGACTGCCACGGTGATCTCTATTCAGCGAATATCTGCCTGAGCGACAAGGTCTATATTTATGACTGTATTGAGTTCAACCGCCGATTTCGTTATTGTGATACAGCCAGTGACATTGCTTTTATGGCTATGGATCTGGACTTTCATGGATTGACCGAACTTTCTGATTATTGTGTTGATCAGTTCTGTCAACGTTCCGAGGACAACGCTCTTAAAGATATGCTCAATTTCTATAAATGCTACCGAGCTTATGTGCGGGGCAAAATAGGGCTGTTTACCGCCGCTGATCCGGCAGTGGATGAGGCGGTGAAAAAAAGCTGTATTGAATCAGCCGGTAAATATTTCGCCCTTGCGGTTGGCTATACAGCCTGACCCGACTGACAACATCATGAATCAGCAGATAATCTATATTTTTTTCGGCCTGATCGCCTCGGGGAAATCAACCTTGGCGAAACTGTTTGCCGAGGAACACGGTTTCTCGTATTATAATACAGATCGAGTCCGCAAAGAATTGGCCGGTATCGTTGCGACAGAACGCCGACCGGACGGAATGGGCCAAGGGATCTACAGCCCTGAGTTCACGGAAAAGACCTATCAGACCATGCTTTCCCGGACAGAGCTGGACTTAATAAATCAGGGAATCCCAGGGGTGGTCATTGACGGCTCTTACAGTAAAGAGACGGATCGCCACAAGGTAAGGGAGCTGGCAGACTCCCTCAGCCTTCATGGGGAAACTGTGCGAACGCTCTTCATCCTCTGCTCCTGTTCAGATGAAGAAACCAAACGCCGTCTTGACCTGCGTGCACAGGACCCAGAGGCTATTTCTGACGGTCGCTGGGAAATATTTGTGCGGCAGAAAGAAAAATTTACAGCTCCCGACGAATTGTCGCCTGATCAACTTGTGTCTATTGACACCGAAGAAAAATTGGAGCGGTTGCTGAAATCGCTGAACCCGTCAAAACGCAACCGGGCTTGCTGACAACCCCTGAATCTTTCAACATAAATCAAAAATGACCAGAATATATCTCCTCCGTTACCCCAAAGAGACCTCAAACCAACCAATTATCCACCGATTGGTGAAACGTTATGACGTGGAATTTAATATCATCAGGGCGGATATTCGGCCCCAGCGGGATGGAATTATGGTTCTTGAGTTAAAAGGACACAAGGAAAAGGTCGGCGAGGCCCTCAATTATCTGAAAAGTCTTGGTGTCAAAGCGGAACGGCTTGCTGGCACAGTACGCAGAGACGACAGTAGATGTTTCCAATGCGGAGCCTGTACAGGCATCTGTCCGGTGGGAGCGCTCTACATACAACGACCTGAAATGGAAGTTATTTTTGATCCTGAAAAATGTACAGCCTGCGGTCTCTGCGTTCCCGGTTGTCCGGTCCGGGCAATGGAGATTGCCTTTGATCCAACAATGGAAACTCAAATAACCACCTGAACTCTTTCAGGTTTTACTCTTTACAAGAGATTTCAGCTTCTGAGGCGGCTAAGGCCAAGCCTTCGGCACGGGTGCTGATCCGGTGCTCCATGTGAGCTTCTTCCACTCGATCTAAGATTTTGCGAAACAAAGGGCCGGGTGTGAGGTGCAACTCTTCGATCAAGTCCCGGCCCGTGATCAAGGGTGGAGCTGTCCGCACAGGAATGACATGCTCCTGCTCCACCCGCCGCAATTTGGCGAACAGACCGGCCACCTCTTGCTCAATATCTTCCGGGCTGGCCTCTCCTTTTCCGGCCAAGGCATCAGCCATAGCCAGCAGGAACAGACCGGGCAGGTGCTTCTCTATCTTCTTCACAAGGCGCAAACAGGCTTTCAGGGTAAGCTTCCCCTGTCGCTGATTGTTGGCCAGAAAAAAGGGACGCATGTGGCCACTGATCATCCGGGCGACCACGGCGGTATCCTCTTTGGCCCAGCGCAGCCGTCGGGCCAGATTGTTCAAGATATCAGCCCCCCGCAGATCATGATTATAAAAGGTGATTCGGCCGCCCTTGGCCTCATTGATCCCAAAGGTTGAGGGCTTGCCCACATCGTGCAGCAGGGCGGCCCATTTCATCCGCACCCGCTGGCGATCAGACTGCAAATACTCCGCCATCACCGTGGAGGTTTCAGGAAAATACCGATCCAGATCAGCCAAAACCAGTTCCATCTGACGCAGGGCCTCCATGCAGTGTTCAAAGACATCCAAATGATGGCTTGCGGGTTGATCTATCCCCTGCCCCGCTTGAAGTTCAGGTAGGATTTCCCAGAGCAAGCCGCATTCACGCAGGCCGAGAAAGGTTTGCCAGGCCTTGGGAGAGGCCATGATCAAATTCAGCTCATAGGCCACCCGTTCCTTGGCGACTCGGTCGATTTTTTCTCGCTGCCGCCGAATCTGATCTACTGTATCCGGCTCAACCGTAAAATCGAGCACAGCGGCGAAACGGAAGACCCGCAACATTCGCAGAGGATCGTCTGTAAAACTTGTCGCCGAAACAACCCGAATTTTTTTGCGCTCAAGATCCACGCCGCCGCTGACAGCGTCAATAATCGGCAAACTGTCTTGAGCACGGCAATGACCGGAAAACAGATCATGCACAGGAACAGCCAAGGCGTTGACCGTAATATCCCGTTGACGTAAATCTTCTTCAATAGATTCGGCACCGTTCCGAAAGGAAGAAAAATCCACATCCAGCCCCTGCCGGAGCACCACTCGCGCCGCGTCTTCCTCCCGGCCTAACTCCACATAGGTGCCCCCGGTCAGCTCCTGCAAGCGTTTGGCCCATTGCTCCGCATTGCAGGAGACGGTCAGGTCGAGATCGCCGGACTTCCTGCCCAAAAGCAGATCCCGCACTGTGCCGCCGACAAGGTAGACTTCACCGGCGAATTCCTGTTGTGCGACAGCCAACTTTTCCAGCAGGTCGGCTGGAAATAAGGCCGCCACAGAAGAAACGGAGAAAATATATTTATTTTTTTGATGCATAAGACAACTATACCAGCAGCGGAATCATATTTCATGCCCTTTCCGAGAAGGGCAGAATTTTTTTCTGAAGCAGGAAAAGAATGAAATGCGCTCAATCCTCTGAAAAAAATTGCTTAACAAAGAATATCTTTACGGGTATAAAGGAGGAACCCCCTGAAGATATCGGATATTTTTTAACATAGAGAGCATAAAAACAGCATGGATGCCGCAACCTCACAATTTATCCGCATCGGCAATGCCAGTATTGGCCTGATCGGTCTGGATATCGCCCTGAACAGACTCGCAAAACGTCAGGCTGATGAACAGGAGGCTGTGGACTTTCTCTTTCAGGAAATCAGTCGGCAAAACTATATTCCGCCCGGCAATAAGAAGAAGTACCGACAGGCCCTGCTGGTCGCCTACCGAAAGCATTGCGATCCTGAATATCAGGAAGATATCGGGCTGACCATACGCATCTTCGGTACCGGCTGTGTCAGTTGCAACAGTCTGCAAACCTTGGTTATTGAAATCCTTGATCGACTGAAACTGGCCGCTGATATTGAACAGATTCATGACCCCGATGAAATAGGACGAGCCGGAGTCATCATGACTCCGGCTCTGATGATTAACGGAAAAATAAGAAGTGCTGGGAAGATCCCGACCCCGGCTCAAGTTGAACAATGGATTCGGGATGCGGCATAGGTCCGGTGCTGAAATATTCAGTGGCTATCCCAAGGCCGTTACCTGCTCGCATTACAGGTGGTAATTTTGAAACTTATCCCCAAAAATCAATTTAAAAAATAACGTAATTTTGTCCTACCTCGTCCTAGCCAGAAAATCCAGACCGCAGACCTTCGCTCAGGTAGTCGGTCAGAAGCCGATTGTCAGAACCCTAAAAAACGGGTTGTTGCAAAATCGGGTGCCCCACGCCCTAATTTTCAGCGGGGTGCGCGGAACCGGCAAGACCACTCTTGCCCGGATCATGGCCAAGGCCATGAACTGCGAACAGGGAACGCCGCCTGAACCCTGCAACGAATGCCATTCCTGTCGAGACATCATGGCAGGTGCTTCCGTTGATCTGCATGAGGTCGACGGTGCTTCAAACCGAGGCATTCAAGAGATCCGTGAGCTGAAAGAAAACATCCGCTTCATGCCCGCCAGCTCAAAGTTCAAGATTATCATTATTGATGAAGTCCACATGCTCACCAATGAGGCCTTCAACGCTCTGCTCAAGACCCTTGAGGAGCCGCCTGAGCATGTCTATTTTATGTTCGCCACCACTGAACTGCACAAAGTGCCGGTGACCATTCTCTCTCGCTGTCAGCGTTATGAGTTGAAACGGGTTGCCCATGAGGAACTATTCACTCATTTTGCCACTCTTGCCGCCCAGGAAGGGGTTACTATCGACGATGCGGCCTTGAACATGGTAGTTCGAGAGGCTGGCGGTTCGGTTCGTGATGGACTCAGTCTGCTGGATCAAATATTCTCCTATTGCGGCGACACGGTCACGGGTGAAGAGGTCGCCGATGTGTTGGGCTTGGTCAGTCATGAAGTGATCGCCGACCTTGCCCTCGCTCTGTTAAACAAAGATCTCGCCTCAGCCCTGACCAACTTGGAAAAGGTGTACAGCTACGGCATGGACATCAAGCGGTTCATCAACGAGTTACTGGCCTGGTTCCGGGGCCTCGTGGTCTGCGGCATCAGCAAACAGCCTGAGCAGTTGCTCGACCTGCCCTCTGATGAGTTGACTCGTCTGCGGGAGACAGCCGCCGCCCATTCCGCTCAGTCTTTGTTTATGATGTTCAACCTGCTCTTGGACGGCTTGGAAAAGGCAACCTTCTCAGCCCGACCCCGTTTCGCTGTGGAAATGGCCTTTATCAGGGCGGTGCAGACGGAGGACGTGGTGCCGGTAACCGAGCTGCTCGGTCGGCTTGATACGGTTTTGGCGGGGGTGGCTCTGCCGCAACAACAGGCCGCACCTCCACAACTCGCCCAACATCCGGCGCAAGAGCCAGCTCGGTATTCGGCTCCCCCCCGTTCCGCGCCTGTTGCCCCTGAAAAAAAAAAATCTATAGGGGACGCTGAACCGACAAAGCCTGCTCCGCAAACCGCATCGCATAGGGAGCCGGAAACAAATGACCTGCAACGGGCAACGAGTGTTCCTGACTCTGTTACTGGGAAAAAGGATGTTCGCAAGCATTGGCCTGAATTTATTAAGTACGTGCGGGAACGCCATCAATGGATGGCTGGATCCCTGCAACTTTCTTCTTTTGTTAATTTACAGGACAGGGTGTTGACAATTCAGTATGATAATACTGCCGATTGCCGGATGTTACAGAATAAAGATGAGCTTGTTTCGCTCACTGAATTCGCTATGGATTTTTTTCAGGAAGAATTACAGATCGTTTTCAAGTTGCCTGATGCTTCCGGTTGCGATGCCGACCCAAACAGCAAGGCGGCGGTACAAAAGGAGCGGCAGGCTCTGGCCAATGATCCTCTGGTGTTGGCGGCTGTTGATATCCTGAATGGGCAGGTCGGTGATATTCGGATCGGCCCTCGTTTTCGCACACCGTTAGAGAAGGAAAAGGTTGACGAATAAGTTCAAAGTATAATCCAATACCTTCGCCAAAATGTATTTTGACCAAATTTTGCCAGAAAATTCATTTTAATGACGACTAAAAATCAGATAGTTACAGGACAGCACGCCATGCGTTTTTACCCGTTTTTCTCATTTGGCGAAGGTATTGTATATTTGGATTAATTTTAAACTCAAATTCTCCTTTTTCTTCTGTGTAAATAAAACCAGTGAACCAATTCCAATAATATATTTTATTATCTTTTTTAAACTTAATAGGTTTTTTACTTCAATACCTTCGCCACTAAGCAGCCCTTTTTTCTCTGTGAATCCGTCCAGGCATGGGAATTTTCTCAATCAGCTGCATAATATTAATCG
>RCNA010000037.1_pt1 | contig 15937 bp, 12 predicted proteins | sample 2041331 | NCBI WGS metagenome assembly RCNA01 (sample SAMN09708233, study PRJNA481090) | Marine sediment metagenome, whole genome shotgun sequencing project. | reverse complement strand
CTTGGGAGGCGAACAGGTTTTCACAGGTGATGTGAAGGAAATATTGCTCAACCCTGTGGTACTCGGAACCGGAGCCGCTTTTTTGCTGGTCGTGCCCCTGTTGATCTCTTGGAGCCAGGCTGCGATATTGGCCATTGCCGTTGATCAGAAACTTGGAATTTTGGAAGCCCTTGCGGCGGGCTGGAAATATGTTTTTTCTTTGATCTGGATCGGCAGCCTGTATTGCGGCATTATCATGACGGGCTGTGTCTTGCTTTTTATACCCGGCCTGATTCTCGCCCTGTCCATGTCTTTCTGTTTTTACATCATGATTGAGGAGGATCTCTCCGGTGTTGATGCGATTATGGCCAGCCGCCTTTATATACGGGGCCACTGGTGGAACACTTTATTAAAATGTCTGCCGGTCTGGCTGATTTCTGTGGCGTTAAGTTTGATACCTCTTCTTGGGCCGGTGTTTTCCATTCTGTTTACCCCGTTCATGATGCTGTACATGGTGGTTGTGTATCATGACCTCAAAAGAGTCACCGGGAAAGTTGACCCCACCTCCTGTTATCGCTGGTTCTGGGTTCTTATGGGAAGTTTTGGTCTTCTGCTGCCCCCGCTCGCTTTTATCGGCGTGATTGTCACGGTTGGGCCGCAGTTTCCAGAGGTTATGGAGCGTGCCCGTCAAGAGGTCAACCAGCTTCTTGGCACAGATGTGTTTCCTCATCCATTCGTAAAATCATTACCATCGCCGTCTCAGTCATCGGGATCAACGGAGAATGGAGGAGTGCCGACAGTGCGACCGTTGCCTTCCGTGGACGGTTTTGTAGTATGGCGTGATCCGATCGGTGATGCGCATAATCCCCTGTTGGATATTAAAGAGGTTTCAGCGAAAGGTGAAGAGGGAGAATTGGTGCTCAATGTAACGTTGACCCGTTCTTTTGCCTCTTATTTCGCAACAGCCGACGCAGACAGCTTTAATCTTCTTGCCAGTTTTTATATAGATACAGACATGAACCGTGAAACCGGAGGAATGCCTTTCAGTGAGCAGTCGGAGCGTACTGGTTATGATATAGGTATCGAGGTGCTGTTGGTGACCCGGCGGTCAGCGGACAATGCCCTCTCAGGTCAGGCTTCGGTAAGTCTCTATCGGCTTGCCAGCCAGAGCAGAGATTCCTTGGGGGCGCTTGAGGGCGATGCTGTTATTATTTCCGGGGACAGCCTGACTATTCGTTTGCCCTACAGTCTTCTTAAAATATCGGGATGGCGCGAGATTCGGGTTTGCTATCGTGAGGCGGAACAACGACAGGACGAAGGTTTGGCTATGGATAAATTAGTTCCCCTGAAATAGGGGGAAGCGGTTTGATGCGGGGGGAAGGGAGTCTCGCCGGGAAGAGGAGGACGAGACTCCGAGCTGAACGTGAACAAATCTTAATGACGTTGTTTTTTTTAGCGTTTTTATTTATGCGCTACAGGATAGCTGTTCAGCAACCATTCAGTCCAGCCTCCGGTGAGTGCGTAAACGTGGGTAAAGCCTTTTTCAGCGAGTTTGCGTGCTAAATGACCACTGGTGCCCAAGCCCTCGCAGGAGCAGTAAAGAACTAATGGTGTGTTTTTATGAAAATTCTCTGACCATATGTCAAATTTATCAGCGGGTAACCGGATCGCTCCGGGGATTTTATTCTTGCTGGCCTCCCAGTGCGAGTCAGCCCGTACATCCAAGATGGTGATTGTGTTGGACCCGAGTTTGGCTCTGAGTTGCTCCTTGCTCATGATTTGGAAATCAGCGGCAAGTACCGAAACCGCGCTGGCAAAAAGAAAAATGGCGACGACAAGCAGGATTTTTTTCATTTTATGTTCTCCTTTTTTTAAGAAAAATAAAGAATTAGAGATGTGATACTGATGCCGTGGCCGAAAAAGTAAATATAATGAACAACCTGTGCGTTCACCGGTCTTGGTCGTCAAAGCTCACATTGTTTGCTATTCAGAAGAGCTTGGCGGATTAATTTTTTCTGCCTCGTTCTCTGTATCAGGGGTTTTCTTTTCTTCTTTCGGGTACTGAGCGCGAATCCACTCTGTCCAGCCACCTTTAAGAACGTGAACATCTGTAAAATCTTTCTTTATAAGTTTGCGTGCCAAACTGGCACTGCTTCCTTCGTGGGATCAAGAACAGTAGAGAACCACCGCTTTCTCTTTGGAAAGCTTTTCCGACCATTCTTCGAATGCATTTTCGGCGGCTCGGATCGCTCCTAGTATTTTAAATTTGCTTTTATTCCAAGCGTGTTCTGATCGTCCATCCAAGATGACTATGTCTTCTATGTTGAGTCGTTTTTTGAGCTCTTCTTTGCTCATAAATTGAACATGATTAGTCGCGAAAGCTGAAAATGCGCTGGTAAAAAGAAATATAGAAAGCAGAAAAAAGATTTTTTTCATACTGTCTCCTCCTTGGGTTGTGTTGAAATGGATTGAAAGGTATATATTTTTTGCTTCATAAGATGGTGATTATAGTAGTGTACAATTTTTTACATTGTATGTATAGTTTTTTTTACAATATTGTTTTTAACAACTTTATAGCATTCAAGAAAAATAACAAATTTTGGGAGGTCAGTTTGTTCAGTCCCTAAATTTTCGATAAGATTGTTTGATATTTTTTCACATTTTCACATTTTTACAAAAGGTGGATAATTTTCATGATTACCCTGCTTGATTACGGTGCTGGCAATGTTCGTTCGGTGACCAACGCACTTGAGCGTCTCGGCGAAACCGTTGTAAAGGTCAGTTCAGCCGCTGATATTGACGGAGCGGAACGATTGGTTTTTCCCGGAGTGGGCAATTATGGAGCCATGATGCGGAGTTTGCGGGAGCAGGGGTTGATTGAGCCCTTGCTGCGTTATTTACATGATGATCGTCCCTTTTTCGGCATCTGTGTCGCTTTACAGGCCTTGTTTGATTCCAGTGAAGAAGCACCGGATGAACCGGGTTTGGGTATTCTTTCAGGTCGGGTTAAACGATTCACCACAGAACTCGCCGTTCCTCATATCGGTTGGAACGGTATAAAGATACAGCAGCCTTCCCGTCTTTTTCATGGTTTCAGCGGTGACGAAAAATTGTACTTTGTTCATTCTTATTATGTGGAATCCAATGATACTGAAGCTGTGCTGACCACGACGGATTATGGCTGTGAATTTGTCAGTTCCGTCCAGAAAGGCAATATCATCGCCACCCAGTTTCACCCGGAAAAGAGTGGCGAAGCCGGTTTGAAGCTGCTTGAAAATTTTCTCAATGCCAGTCGGGAAGCCGTGATTCCGCAAGCATGTCCTGAGCGGACAGAGCTGGCGGAAAGAATTATCGCCTGCCTAGATGTTCGTTCCAATGATCAGGGTGATCTCGTCGTGACCAAGGGTGATCAATATGATGTGCGGGAGGACGGCGATGTGCGTAATTTGGGGATGCCGGTCGAGCTTGCTCAGGATTATTACGAACAGGGCGCGGATGAAATAACTTTTTTAAATATAACGGCATTTCGTGACTTTCCGCTTGAGGATATGCCCATGCTTGAGGTGTTGCGGAAGACCTCCGAGAATGTGTTCGTCCCCTTGACCATCGGCGGGGGCATCCGAAATTTTACCGATTGCAACGGCAGGTTTTACTCGGCTCTTGAGGTCGCTTCGGAATATTTTCGTTCCGGGGCTGATAAGGTGTCCATCGGATCGGACGCTGTGTTGATTGCAGAAGAATTTGTTAAAACCGGCAAATGCACAGGGCTCAGTTCCATTGAACAGATTGCCCGGGTGTACGGCAATCAGGCTGTGGTGATTTCCGTGGATCCAAAGCGGGTATATGTGCGTTCACCCGATGAGGTCAGGCATTCGGTCATCGCGACCGCGTTCCCTGGGCCTAATGGTGAAAAATATTGTTGGTACCAGTGTACTGTCAAAGGAGGGCGTGAAGGGCGTGATTTTGACGCAGTCACTTTGGCGAGGGTTTGTGAACAGCTGGGTGCGGGTGAAATACTGCTGAACTGTATTGATAAAGACGGCACCAATTCAGGCTTTGATCTGGAGCTGATTAACGCTGTTAAAGAGGCGGTGACTATTCCGGTTATCGCCTCCAGTGGGGCCGGTTGCGCGGAACATTTTTTGGAAGTGTTCACAAAAACAGAAGCTGAAGCCGCCTTGGCTGCTGGAATATTTCATCGCAAAGAGGTGCCGATCAGCCAGGTGAAACAATTTTTGCGGGAAAACGAGGTGGAGATCAGGCGGTGCTGATCAGTATCAGTATCAATATTAGCAACTGCGGGGGCGATGTATGCGTCGCCCCGCTCCCCTTTTTTTCTCGTCTATTTATCGGCTTCTGACGGTTGATAAATTGTACATTTATTTTTTCCAGAAGCCTTGCTCTTGTACAAGGCCTTATCCGCCATTTTCATAATTTCTGTCAGATCCTGACCGTGTTCTGGAAAGCAAGCTATTCCACAACTCACAGTTATACTGACAAAATGTCCTTCGTAGTCCAAGGGCGCTTCGGCTATCTTAATGCGCATCTTTTCCGCAGTTGCCAACGCCTCCTGACAGTCGGTATCAGGGAGAAACGCTACAAATTCATCGCCTCCAAATCTGGCCAGCATATCTTCTTCACGTAATTCAGCCCGCATGGTATCAGATATTGAGACAATCAGCATGGTGCCCGCATAATGTCCATGTATATCGTTGACCGCCTTGAGGCTGTCCGCATCAATCATTAAAACGGAAAATTTTCCGGTCTTGGCAAGGATACGTTCGTATTCCCGCTGCATGAAAATTAATAGCATTTTCATGTTCCACAGCCCGGTTAGCTGGTCTGTCCGTGATAATTGTCGAATTTTATCCTTGGTTCTGTCGGTTTCCTGAGAGATCAGAGAGACAAAATAAGCAAGCAGCCAAAGGAGAAAAAGCTGGATAACAGGCCCTGACAGGTGCTCGGCCTGGAAAAAGGCCGGTGAGTCGATAAAAAAGTTGGTTTCCGCAATAGCCAGCAAACAATAGCAGACCGTGATAAGTGCGGTCGCCATTATAGTTGACAGCATGCCCAAGGTTGTACCGGAAAGCATTATAACAATAAAATAGAGCGGCAGTAGAGGACTTGATAGTGAACCGGTTTCCCAGACCACGGCGGTGATAAAAAATGTCATGACCCACATGTTCAGGGCGAGTTTCCAGCGTTTTCCATCGTGACCGCGCCAAATATAGTGCACGACACAGATAAAGAAAGTGAACGCTGTCATCGTTGATATCAGAACCATCGGTTCTGGCACGGTCACTCCGGGCAAATTGATACAGAGAGTAACTAAGGCCAGCAACAACCATTCCAGCCCAGCAACTGTTCTGCGGTAGCCAATCAATTCCTCTTTATCAATTTCCTTATGTTCGTCTATGGGGATCTGACCAACCCTCTGTCCGTTCAGTAGAGAGTAGATGGGAGAACTTTTTTCATAAGATGCCAGGTTATTCGCAACGGTCGATTTCGTAAAAAAATATCCTTTTCTTGGCGATACGGGTTGATCCTTTTTCGGGGATGTAACTCTGGTCATACTCTACCTGTCCTGTCTGTATGCACTTTGGCCTAGGCGACAGTCTTCTGGTGACTGGAAGCAACTATAAAAATTCTCTAAAGAATGTGGAATAATTATAAACTAAAATATCATGTCCCGTCTGTAAAAACAAGCCTGAATCAAAAAACGCCATTCCAGTCTTGGACGGTGTCAGGCTGTTTTCGAACGAATTTTCACACCGACTTCCCGTAAAAAAATAAAGCTTTTCTCCTGTCCAATGTTGACAGATTATATATTTATATATCCCTGAAGCATACCTGATTTCAGGAAAAAAAACCGTGTAAAAAATATTGACAGTGAGGAAAGTTTGGTGTACCTAACATCGAAAAATACTATGAAAAGAAAACGTAATATATTTTCCTGCTGTTTCCGTGGTGTGCGGAAAAAATGCGGGATGCCGTTTCCTACCGAGGAGCGGCCTTTGTCCGAGTGTTGTGGTTGCGGCAGGGTCAGGGTTTGCCGGGTCAGCGGTGATCGGGCGATTTGTGGTAGAATGGCCAATATGGGGGTTCTTCCCGGCGTGGTGATAGAGCTGATTTGTCCTGTCCGTGGACGCAGACAGTCCCGGCAATGCATGGTCAAGGTGAATGGCGGAACCTTGAGCTTGGATGGGCTGACCGCCCAAAATATTCTGGTGCAACCGGTCTGATCTTTTTTTGGCTTCAATTTTAGTTTTGCCTAAATAAGTTGTTTGCGGAGAAGTAAATATGCAGAACCTGATAGTGCTTTGTGTTGTCCTTGCGGCCTGCTGCTATGTGGGCAGAAAATTGTTCAGCTCGTTTTGTTCTGGAAAATCCTCTCAGGGCTGTTCCGGTTGCGGCGGAGGCTGTTCAATAGCCTGCGACAAAGCCGAGGAGGAGGGGCGATGAATCTACGCAGGATGCGAACCGGTCAGGCTGGTATTATTTCATCCGTCAAGATCGGCGGCAGCCTCGGCCTAAGAATCAGGGAGATGGGGCTTGTGCCGGGCACGGAAGTCAAGGTGACAGGCCGCGCTCCTTTGTACGACCCGGTCAAGCTGCGCATCAACGGGCAGACCTTGACCCTGCGCAACAGCGAGGCGGATTATATCGAAGTTGACGTTGCAGCGGGTATGGAGGAAGGAGAAGGAAAATGAGCGAAGTTCTCCATATCGCCTTTGCTGGCAATCCGAACGCTGGCAAGACCACCTTGTTTAACCATCTCACCGGGGCCCATCAGCATGTGGGCAACTATCCCGGGGTCACGGTGGAAAAAAAAGAGGGTGTCTGCACGCACAGCGAGACCGCGACCGACATCCGAGTGGTTGACCTGCCCGGCACCTATTCTCTGACCGCCTATTCCGTGGAGGAGCTGGTCGCCCGTGATTATTTAGTGAACGAGCGGCCCGACGTGGTGGTCAATATTGTTGATGCCTCCAATTTGGAGCGTAACCTCTATCTGACCTGCCAGTTTATTGAACTGGGTGTGCCCTTGGTCATCGCCCTGAACATGATTGATGTTGCGGAGAAGAGGGGCATTCGGATTGATACGGACAAGTTGTCTGAATTAATGGGTGTTCCGGTACTTCCTATTGTGGCCCGCAACGGCAAAGGCGTACCGGAACTGCTCAACACCCTTATTTCTGTCAGCCATGCGCCAGCACGACCGCAAACCCTGCTCCGTTATGGCACTGATATTGACGAGGCCCTGAGAGAGATTGTACCTCTCATTGAAGAACATAAGCTCCTCACAGATCTTTATCCGGCGCGTTGGACGGGGCTGAAGATCTTGGAAAATGACCAACAGATCGTGGACAGGGTGATGCTGGCAAATGCATCTGTCGGGCAGAAGCTGATTGATTGCGGCGAGACCTTGTCTCAGCATTTGCAGGATACCATTGAAGCCTATCCAGAGACAGTGATTGCGGATCATCGCTACGGCTTTGTCCGCTCCATTCTTCGCCTTGGAGAGGTCACTCGCTTATCCGATCAGGATAGGCTGTACGCCTCGGACAAGATAGACAAGGTGGTGACAGACAGATTCGCAGGACCGCTGTTGATGGCCTTGGTCCTTTTCGGTTTGTACAGCTTTACCTTTAACTGGTCAGGTTTCTTGGTGGACTGGTTGGGAACCCTGTTTGAACTGCTGGGCGGGACAGTTGATACCCTGCTGCCGGACGGGCCGCTCAAGTCGATGATCATCTCCGGGGTGATTGATGGGGTAGGCGGCGTGTTGGGCTTTGTGCCGATTATCATGTTTATGTTCTTCGGCATCGCCGTACTGGAAGACTCTGGCTATTTAGCGAGGGTGGCCTTTATGTTAGATCGGATCTTCCATTTCTTCGGTCTGCATGGATCTTCGGTCATGCCCTTTATTATTTCTGGTGGAATTGCGGGAGGTTGCGCCGTTCCTGGGGTGCTGGCCGCCAGAACTCTGCGTTCGCCCAAGGAACGGATGGCCACCCTGCTGACTGTGCCCTTTATGAACTGCGGGGCTAAACTGCCCGTGCTGACCTTGATTATCGGGGCCTTTTTCTCGACCCATCAGGCAAAATATATGTTTCTGGCCACCTTGGTCACTTGGCTGGTGGCTCTGTTGGTCGCCAAGTTTCTGCGCATGACCGTGTTGAAAGGGGAATCCACTCCCTTTGTCATGGAGCTGCCTCCCTATCGGGTGCCGACGCTCAAGGGTCTGTCCATCCATACTTGGGAGCGCACCTGGCAATATATCAAGAAAGCAGGCACCGTGATTCTTGGTATCTCCATTCTGCTCTGGGCCATGATGACCTATCCGGGCTTGCCTGCTGATAAGGCATCAGAATTTGAGGCCATGCGGCGGGGCGTTGCCTCCAGCACAGGGGATCAGGCGGCGGAGCTTGTGCGGATTGACCGGCTTGCAGCGGAAGAAGGGTTGCGCTCGTCCTTTGCCGGACGCATCGGTACGGCTTTGGAACCCATCAGCCGTTACGCCGGGTTTGACTGGCGCACTAATATTGCCTTAGTGGGCGGGTTCGCAGCCAAGGAGGTCATTATCTCCACCCTCGGTACGGCCTATTCTTTAGGCCAGGGGGCAGCAGAGGACACAACCTCGCTCAAGGACAGACTGAGGGCGGATAGACGCTGGAATCCCGTGGCGGCCTTAGCCTTCCTCTTCTTTATTATGTTCTACTCACCCTGCTTTGTCACGGTGGTCGCCATTGCCAAGGAGGCCGGTTCGTGGAAATGGGCCTTTTTTTCTATGGGCTTCAACACCCTGTTTGCCTATCTTATGGCGGTGGCAGTCTTTCAGGCGGGCACGTTGCTGGGAATGGGATGAAATCCTGTGCTGGCCTTGGCAAAGAAGGATGGACTTTTTTGCCCTATGTCCTCAAACTTCAGCTTATTTGCCGCCTGTGAAGGTGCGCCCTGATCTTATGCCCTCTGCAAACAAACTCACTGCCAGCCAGGAAGATTATCTGGAGGCGATCTATCACATTTCCGCTGACACGATGGTGGCTAGGGCCAAAGACATTGCCGACTATCTGGATGTGCGCGCTTCCTCGGTCACTGGAGCCTTGCGTATTCTTGGCAGGATGGGCTTGGTCAACTACGCTCCCTATGATCTGATCACCTTGACCGAACCGGGCCGAATCGCTGCCAAGGAGATCGTGCATCGGCATAAGGCCTTGGAACACTTTTTAGTGCATGTGCTGGGCGTTGAGCACAAGGAAGCGGATGCGGCTGCCTGCCGGATGGAACATGCCGTGTCCAAGGCTATTGTGGAACGCTTGGTGAAGTATGCTGAGTATGTGGAGAAATGCCCGAAAGGAGGCATCCGCTGGGAGTCGGGCTTTGGCTATTACTGCAAACATGGGTGTGCGGAAGAGTGCTGTGAGAATTGTCGGCAGAGAGGGTAAGGTATAACAGGGGAAAAGGCTTATGTTTGATTGGATTGTGGAGAATAAGGAATGGCTTTTTAGCGGGGTGGGGTTCGAAATTGTAAGGATAGTTTTGATAGCACTGACCGCAGTTGCCGGATGGCTTTTCTGGAAAAGACGCAAGGGTGATAACCGGAAGAGCGGAACAGCCGAGCCAACCATTTATTCAGTGCAACAAACGCACAGCGGCAGTGGCGATAATGTCGGTCGGGACAAGATCAGCAAGGAGTAAGTATGTTTGACCAACATCAGCACAGCACAACCGGCCTACTGCAAGAGCACAGCGGCACGGGTGATAATGTGGCCAGGGACAAAATCGTTAATATCTATGTCAATGCCAAGGACTACAAGCGACTTGAGCAAGAGCTGTCCGATCTGCAACAGAACCGGGAGAAGTTGGTTGAACGCATCAGGAAGTATCCTGATGATGCAGAGTTTCAGGAGGATCTGATCAAGTGCAATAGGAAAATTGCGGATACCTGGAAAGAGATTGAAGACTTTAAAGCGGATGTCTTTCGCCTGCATGAGTTGTTCACCCGCATTCCCATTAACACGGAACGGTTGCGGCGTGCTAAGGAGCATTTTGATAAAGGCGAGTTTCGGGAAGCCGATGCCGTACTCAAGGCCGAGGATATTCAACGTGACGTTGAGCAGCTGAAAGCGGTGGAAAGGGCTACGGAGGACAAGCTGGCAACAGTCAGGCAAGATTTAGAGGGCAGGGCCAACGAGTACCTGCTTAAGGCCCAGCTTGCTTTGCTCTCTTCACCGCCGGAAGGAAGTAGCAAGTTTGAGATGGCGGATGGGTGGTTTGAGCAGGCCCTTGCCACGGCCCGGACTGCGGAGGTGCTACACGAGTATGCTCTTTTTCTCTGGAAACATAATGCCTTCAGAAGGGCGGAACCCCTGTGCCAAGACGCTCTGAAGATCAGACGCAGCCTTGCCGAGGCCGACTCTGAAACCTTTCTCCCGAAGGTAGCAGACACCCTGAATAATCTGGCCGTCCTACATGGTGAAATCCAAGCCTACGATCTAGCACGGAAGGAGCACGGGGAAGCTCTGAAGATCAGACGTAGCCTTGCCGAAGCCTCTCCTGAACTTTTTTTTCCAAACGTAGCGGAGACGCTAAACAATCTGGCGATCCTGCACAAGGTAAGGCGGGCATATGACCTAGCCTTGGCGGAATACCAGGAAGCTCTAGAGCTGTACCGCTGTCTTGCTGAGGCCAAGCCAGAAGCCTTTCTCCCGAAGGTGGCCATGACTTTGAACAATATGGCGACCTTGTACCAGACAAGACAGGAGTATAGCACGGCCCTGATAAAATACGAGGAAGCTTTAGAGATCAGACGCAGCCTTGCCGAGACCGCTCCTGAAACCTTTCTTCCGAATGTAGCGGAGACGCTAAGCAATCTGGCACTCCTGCACAGAGCAAACCAGGACTATGGTACGGCCTTGGCGGAATGCGAAGAAGCCCTAGAGATATACCGTTCCCTTGCCAAATCCAACCCAGAAGCATTTCTCCCGTATCTGGCGGTGATGCTGAACAATCAGGCAAATCTCCATGTTGCAATGTTGAACTACGGCCCCGCCCTGACAGAATATGAGGAAGCCTTGAAGATGAACCGCCGCCTTGGGGAAGTTGAGCCGAAAGCCTTTCTACCAAAGATAGCCATGGTCCTGAATAATCTGGCACTGCTTCATGCTGAAATCCAAGATTACAGCCCGGCCTTAACGGAACACGAGGAAGCACTGAAGATCAGACGTAGCCTTGCCAAGGCCGAGCCGAAGGCCTTTTTCCCGGATTTGGCGCAGACATTATTCAACCTGAGCCTCTTCCATCTGTATGCCGTTCCTGACAAAGAAAAGTCCATCGCCTTTGCCCAAGAGGCACGCACCATCCTTATCCCACTCTGTAAGCAGGCACCGCATCTGCAAGGGAAACTAGACAAGGTCGAACGGGTGCTGAAGGCCAACGCCGCCAAGCCCGACGCATAGATTCCCCATCTCTCCTGTCCGCCTTTTCCCCACCGCCCCTCCTCCTACCCCCCTACGATTCCTTGTCAAACCCCTATCAGCCACCCAGTGATAAATCACCGGGCAGCACGGACGGCTGGACGAGCCCGTTGCCCGATAATAGACTGGAATATTGGAATAGGCAGAAAATAAAAAACCCCGTATTCCTTGCGAGGAAACGGGGTATATATACTTCACCGGGCATAACCGGATGCTTTGTGGTGGCGATGCAGGGACTTGAACCCCGGGCACCACGGATATGAGCCGTGCGCTCTAACCAGCTGAGCTACATCGCCGTATACAGAATGTAGTATTTTTCAAACGAAACATTATTCACAATTTGCTTGTTCTTGTCAAGATAAAAATAAGTATAAAGCGGGTGGAAGTAAAAAAATATAAAGCGACATTATCCAGCCGGATAATGTCGCTTATTCCGTAATCAACTTACGGGGTGATCAACTACAAGGAGGAGGGGCTGTTTACATCATGCCGCCCATTCCGCCCATTCCACCCATACCGCCCATTCCACCACCCGGAGGCATTGCGCCCATTCCGCCAGCAGCACCTTCTTGCTCCGGCTCATCAGCGATCATGCACTCGGTGGTCAACAGCATACCGGAAACAGAAGCGGCATTCTGCAGAGCTGTGCGAGAGACCTTGGTCGGGTCAATAACACCAGCAGCGATCAGGTCACCATACTCTTCAATGGCTGCATTGAAGCCGTTTGCGCCTTCCAAGCTTTTTACCTTATCAACAATTACAGAACCCTCGCGACCTGCGTTGCCAGCGATCTGACGAATCGGCTCTTCAAGAGCACGGGTGATGATCTGTTTGCCGAGAGCCTGCTCGCCTTCCAGTTGCAATGCCTCAACCGCTTTGATGCAACGCAGATAGGCAACACCGCCGCCGGGAACAACGCCTTCTTCAACTGCGGCGCGGGTAGCGTTCAGCGCATCTTCAACCCGAGCTTTTTTCTCTTTCATTTCAATCTCGGTGGCTGCACCGACATTGATCACTGCTACACCGCCGATCAGTTTAGCCAGACGCTCTTGCAGCTTCTCACGATCATAATCAGAACTGGAATCTTCAGCCTGGGTGCGGATCTGTTTAACCCGAGCAGCCAGTGCATCTTTGTCGCCAGCACCGTCAATGATGGTGGTGTTGTCTTTGTCAACCACAATTCGTTTTGCGGTTCCAAGATCGTTGACTGTGATGTTCTCCAGCTTGATACCCAGATCTTCGGTGATAACCTGACCGCCGGTGAGGATGGCGATATCTTCCAGCATTGCCTTGCGACGATCACCGAAACCCGGAGCCTTAACAGCAGCGATGTTCAGGGTGCCACGCAGTTTGTTGACAACCAGAGTTGCCAGTGCTTCACCGTCAACATCTTCGGCAATAATGAAGAGGGGTTTTCCCATCTTAGCAACAGCTTCGAGGATGGGAAGCAGATCCTTCATGTTAGAGATTTTCTTCTCGTTGATGAGGATCAGAGGACTCTCCATGTTGACTTCCATGCGGTCGGCATCAGTTACAAAATAAGGAGAAAGGTACCCGCGATCAAACTGCATACCTTCAACAACGTCCAGGGAGGTCTCCATGGATTTTGCTTCTTCAACAGTAATAACGCCTTCTTTGCCCACTTTGTCCATGGCCTCGGCGATGATATTACCGATGGTGCTGTCGTTGTTGGCGGAGATGGTGCCTACCTGAGCGATTTCGTTCTGCTCCTTGGTGGGCTTAGAAATATTGGCCAACTCGGCGACAACCGCAGCAACAGATGCGTCAATACCGCGTTTGATTTCCATAGGATTGGACCCGGCAGCGACCATTTTTACACCTTCAGTGTAAATGGACTGAGCCAGAACGGTGGCAGTGGTGGTGCCGTCACCGGCAACATCAGAGGTCTTGGAAGCAACTTCCTTGACCATCTGCGCACCCATGTTTTGGAACTTATCCTTGAACTCAATCTCTTTGGCGACAGTCACACCGTCTTTGGTGATAACCGGGGCACCGAATGATTTTTCGATCAGAACGTTGCGGCCTTTAGGTCCGAGGGTAACTTTTACTGCATCAGCCAAGTTGTTTACACCGGTAAGCATGGCTTCGCGGGCCTTACCGCTATAATATAATTCTTTAGACATTGTACTCTACTCCTTGTTGAGCTTTTATTGCTTTTATTTAAGAACAGGCAGGGTCAAAAATCAAGATACGCTTAATTATCCAGAACGCCGAGAATATCATCTTCGCGCATGATCAGGTAATTTTCGCCATCAAGTTTTACATCAGTACCGCCGTATTTAGAAAACAGCACCCGGTCGCCGACCTTGACATCCATGGCGATGCGCTCGCCTGCATCATTTCGCTTGCCCGCACCGACAGCGATAATCTCACCCTCGGCTGGTTTTTCTTTTGCGGAATCCGGGATAATGATGCCGCCAGCGGTTTGTGTCTCTTCTTCCAGTCTTTTAACCAAGATACGGTCATTCAGCGGACGAATATTCATGAACTTAATCCTCCTGTTACATATATTTATGAATTTAAGTCAAGTCGGAATGTTTTTACGTTGTGTCGCCGACTTGTCCTGATTCTCTTGGACAGAAATCTTACGCATCTGACTTCTGTCATTTGGATCCGAGAAACAATAGGGATAGATTTTGAAAAATCAAGGGATACGTGAAAAAAAAATTTATCCAACAACCTCTTGAAATGAATTAAAAAGGAATTAAGAGTCATTTATTTAATCCGTAAAATCCAATTATGGTCATCCGGGGCCGCGCCGCGTTGCAACTGTTGGATACCGTCAAAAAAACGTTGCGAAAGCACGCCGGTGTTGCCGTTATTGATAATCATGGAGGTTCCCTGATAGCATAATTCTCCCACTGGAGAAATGACAGCCGCTGTGCCTGAACCGAAGGCCTCGCTCAGCGTTCCTGCCTTAACTGCTTCCATCACTTCGTCGATGGTGAGCCGCCGTTCACTGGTTTGTATCCCCCAATCAGCGGCCAGTTGCAGAACAGTATCACGGGTGATGCCGGGCAGAATAGTTCCACCAAGAGGAGGGGTGACCAGCTCATCATTGATGACAAAAAAGATATTGGAAGTGCCGACTTCTTCAATATATTTATGCTCAAGCGCATCCAGCCATAAGACTTGGGTATGTCCTTTTTTTTGAGCTTCAGTATGCGCCTTGATCGAAGCGGCGTAATTTCCTCCGGTCTTGACCTCGCCCACTCCTCCGGGAACCGCCCGGACATAGTTATCTTCAACGTAAATTTTGGTGGGGCTGAATCCTTCCGCATAATAGGCACCCACCGGACTGCAAATAATAAAAAACAAATATTCATCGGCAGGGCGAACGCCTAAAGCGGCTTCGCTGGCTATCATGGCGGGACGGATATACAGGGCGGCTCCGTCTCCTCGGGGAATCCATTCCCGTTCAAGGTAGATCAGCCCTTTCATGGCCTGCATAACTTTTTCCACCGGAATACGGGGCATGCACATTCGAACGGCGGAGGTATTGAGCCGTTTGAGATTGTCCAGAGGGCGGAACATGAGGATGGAGTCATCCTCGCTGTGATAGGCCTTGAGCCCCTCAAAAATCTCCTGACTGTAATGGAACACCATAGCTGCGGGATCAAGGCTGAAATTGTCATAGGGTCTGATTTCTGCGTCCTGCCAACCTGCGGCTCTGGTCCAGCGCATGGTGAACATGTGATCGGTAAAATATTTGCCGAATCCCAGCTTGTTTTGATCCGGCTTTTTCTTCGGAAATTCTGATTTGTGCAATGTAACGTCAAGCTCATTTTTAAGCATCTTTTCCTTCCTGTTATATATTCAAATGACCTCATTTTTTTCAATGCATTCAAACTGTGTGTACTTTTTCTCCGCCGATTCTAAACAAAACAACCGACAGCGGCAACAATTTAAGCTATGCCAGCTGGAGATATGCGACAAAATAGTTGATGTCTTCATTTTATATTAAGTAAATATCACAAACCGTAATGCCGAAAACAGGCAAAAAACAAGGTTCACAGATGTCATTATTCTGTCATAGTTTTTGTGCAGCAAGTCATCATTGAGCGGAGAGTCGGTCACAGTCATGGTTCATACTGTGTACAAAGGCAAAAGATACATTTTTATCAATGCGGGACACAGGAGAATCAGATCATGACCTCGGAAAAAAAGAGAAGCTATGGACAAAGAGATGAACAAAAAAGAAAGATTGACCCCGGCTGTTTAATGCTGCTGATCTACACAGTCAGCGTGACCCTTTTGGTCGTTTTCGGCTGGATTAGCTCTGCGGGAGCGGAACCGGGAGAGCAAAAAAGATATGAGGAAGCAACGAATAAGGAAAACTTAACCCTTGATAACGTCCAACAGGGCGAGCTGCTGTTGCCGGACGGAGAAACAGGGCGATATCGGGCCGCTCCCATGCTCTCTATGGATGTTGATATCAAAGTGAGTGGCATAGTGGC
>RCNA010000036.1_pt1 | contig 15951 bp, 14 predicted proteins | sample 2041331 | NCBI WGS metagenome assembly RCNA01 (sample SAMN09708233, study PRJNA481090) | Marine sediment metagenome, whole genome shotgun sequencing project. | reverse complement strand
TGACGCCGAGGAGATCGGCTGCATCGCCCCGTATGGTGGGGTTTTCGTCTTTTAGTAGTTTTGCTATTCAATATTATGTTATGCGATTTTTAACTCTTCTATTACTATTAAGCCTTTTTAGCTGCTATGAAACCACCAGAAACTGTAAAGATTACAAAACAGGTGAATATTACAGTGAAGTTGTTATAAATGACGAGCTGTTTAAATCCTCTTTTAAAAGAAGTAAAAATTTACAGGTAGAAGTTTATAATAATAAGACAGATTCGTCTAAACTACGCTGGATAAACGATTGTGAAGTCATTTTCAAAACCATCAACCCAAAGAACATGGCAGAACAAAAAGATATTCATTTAAAAATCTTAACAACAACAGATTCCTCATACACTTATGAATACTCATATGTAGGCGAGATAAAAAAACAAAAAGGTGTTGCTTATAGAATGAAATAGTAATTAATCAAATGGATACAAAAAATATTCTACCAAATTAAATTTCAATTCTTTATTCTCTGTTATTTCATAAGTTAGAAATATTTCTCCCCAATATTCACCATCTGAAAAATCTGCAATTATCCATTTGTGATTAAGCATTTTTACAGTATTAATCAACATCTTTCTGCCTTCGCTAGACGCATAAGGAATTACAGGGTGCTCTCCTTTTACTTCATTTAATTTATAGAGTTCATCTTTAATAAAAGGAATTAATTCATCTATTTTATAACCATCATTCTCAAAATAACTAATAGCATCTTCATTTCTATATAAATTAAAATGAGAAACCTCTAAAATGTCATTTTGCAACACAGCAACAGAATCTTTATATGTTTCAGCTTGAGCCTTACTAAACTCTAGCTTTTTATTTATACCTTCAAAAATGCGCTTAGAGTTTACATATTGAAATAATACAAGTAGTGCAGCAAACACAAACAAATACATAAAAATTCTTTGCTTCATTTTATTAATAATTTAAACTGTTATTTTAAGTCCGTCATAAGCCAAAAACACGCGTTTTGGCAATGAATTCTCTACTTCTTCATGAAACCCTAGTAAATGACTAATATGAGTTAAATAGGCTTTTTCTGGATTCACCTTTTCTATAAAATTCAAAGCTTCTTCCAAATTAAAATGTGACTGATGTGGTTGAATACGTAATGCATTCACCACTAAAACTTTTACATTTTTAATTTTTTCTATTTCTTCATCAGAAACAGTTTTCATATCTGTTAAATATGCAAAATCTTTAAATCTGAATCCAAAAACCTGTAACTTATCATGCTTTCCATTTACAGGAATCACTTCCAAATTCTTTAATAAAAAAGGCTTGTTTTTAATTCTGTTTTCAATAACTGTTGGAGCGCCTGGGTATTTGTTTTTAGTTTTAAACACATAATCAAACCGTTTCTTCAAGGCTTTTAAAACACGTTTATGAGCATAAATAGGAATATCACCATGTCTAAAATAGAAGGGCCTAATATCATCAAAACCTAAAACATGATCAGAATGTTCGTGAGTAAAAATTATACCATCAATTCTATTGCAACCAGCACGCAACATCTGCTGTCTAAAATCTGGTCCACAATCAACAATATATGTAAAATCATCCCACTCTACTAAAATGGAAACCCTTAAACGATTATCTTTCTTATCTTCGCTTAAACAAACCGGATGAGTACTTCCTATAATAGGTATACCTTGAGAAGTTCCTGTTCCTAAAAAAGTTATAGTCATTTAAATAAGTATGATAAAAGTTTAAATGTAGCACATATTATGGAAAGCATATATCTCGATTTTACTTTTTTAAAATATTCTTTTTAAACAGACCTAAAATTAATTAATTATTTCATTAAAATATGACAAATATCACAAAATACACTCTTATAATAAAGTAATTTTATTGCATTAAAAATAAAATATTTTCATATGATAATAGGTGTTTTAAAAGAATCCCAAAAAGGTGATAATAGAGTAGCTATTACCCCCAAAATCGCGCATCAACTTATTGAAAAAGGATTTGAAATTAGAGTTGAAGAAGATGCAGGTATAAATTCTAATTACAAAAATTCTGATTACAGTAAATCTGGCGCAAGTATTAGATCTGAGAAAGATCTATTTAAAAATGCTGATATCTTAATAAAGATTAATCCCTTTGATAATAAAGAATTAAAAAAATTAAAAAAGGGACAAATTATTATTGCTCAATTATTTCATAAGTCACATCCTAATGATATGAAAATTATTTCAGAGCAAGGTGCTACTGCTTTTTCAATGGATGCTATGCCTAGAATATCGAGAGCTCAAGATATGGATGTATTAAGTTCTCAAAATAATTTAGCGGGCTACAAAGCAGTTATTAAAGGAGCTTATGAAATGACAAAAATCTTCCCTTTAATGATGACTGCGGCAGGAACCATTACTCCTGCAAGGGTTTTAGTTTATGGTATTGGTGTTGCTGGCTTGCAAGCTATAGCAACTGCAAAACGCTTAGGTGCTATTGTTGAAGCCACAGATATTAGAAGTGAAACTAAAGAGCAAGCTGAATCATTAGGCGCAAAGTTTATTTTAGTTGATAATAAAGGAGAAGAATCAGAAGGTGGTTATGCAAAAGAAGCATCAGCTGATTATGCGCAACGTCAAAAAGAAGCCGTTGACAAATCGCTATTTAAAGCAGATTTAGTTATTACTACTGCTATGATTCCAGGGCGTCAATCTCCATTATTAATTACTAAAGAACAAGTTGAACAAATGCAAAATGGAGCTGTAATAATAGATTTAGCTGCAGCTCAAGGCGGTAATTGTGAACTAAGTAAAATGAACAAAACGGTCATTAAACATGGTGTAAAAATTATAGGTTCTACTATTGCACCAGAAAGTGTCTCTACAAATGCGAGTGATCTATACGCTAAAAACACTTATAATTATATTGTTCATTTAACAGATGGCGATAAATTTAAATGGGATCTAGAAGAAGAAATTACGAATGAAACGCTTATTGTACTAAACGGTGAAATAAGACAAAACGGAAAATCATAATAAAATGACAGAATTAATAGAATTTATGAGTAGTAACATCCAAATGATATATATCGTTATACTAATGATATTTGTTGGAGTTGAAATTATTGGGCACGTACCAGCAGTTCTTCATACACCTTTAATGTCTGGAGCTAATGCCATACATGGCGTTGTAATTATTGGAGCCATTTTAGTATTACTTGGTGTTAACCCTGAAAATTACTTAGGACAGGCGCTTGGGTTTGTCGCCGTTTTACTTGGTACCCTAAACGTAGTTGGTGGTTTTGTAGTTACAGACCGCATGTTAGAAATGTTTAAAAAGAAAAAATAATGGAATATATATTTAGTCTCGAGTTTATTTACTTAATAGCATCTATGACCTACATACTTGGTTTAAAGATGCTTGGTAAACCAGAAACAGCTAGAAAAGGAAACTTAATAGCTGCGGCCGGTATGACCATAGCAATTATTGGAACTATTTTCTTACATAAAGAAGTCGTGCCAAATTATATTTATGGATTAATAGGTGTGGCCATTTTAATAGGAACCATAATTGGTTGGATGATAGCAAAAAAAGTAGCTATGACCAAAATGCCTGAGTTAGTATCTTTATTTAATGGTATGGGAGGTGCGAGTGCTGCTTTAATAGGTCTTATTGAATTTGAACATTACACTGGAGACACGCTCTCTACAACAACCATTGTTGCAGGAATCATTATTGGTAGTATTTCCTTTTCAGGTAGTATGATTGCTTGGGCAAAATTAAACGGAACGTTAAATAAACCCTTACGATTACCTAAATATAACTTATTAAATAATTTAATTATTATAAGTTTAGTTGTCTTTGCAGGTTATATAGCTTGGTCTGGAAGTGAAAGTCAATTATTCTTATATATTCTGTTTTTCGCAGCTTTAGGCTATGGTATACTCTTTGTATTGCCAATTGGTGGTGCAGACATGCCAGTTGTTATTTCTTTATTGAATTCATTTACAGGATTAGCTGCTGCCCTCGGTGGTTTTTTATACGGAAATATGGTCATGCTAACTGGAGGTATTTTGGTTGGTTCTGCTGGTACTATTCTTACCTTCGCCATGTGCGATGCCATGAATAGATCGCTTGTGAATGTTATTTTTGGAAGTTTTGGTGGAAGTGGTGATTCTCAAGTTGCTGAAGGTGGATCTGATACTATTAAAGGTTCAATTAAAAAAACAACTGTTAGTGATACGGCTATTTTAATGAATTATTCACAACGTATTATAATTGTCCCAGGTTATGGTTTGGCAGTTGCACAAGCGCAACATGCCATTCATGAATTAGAACAATTACTGGTAAGTAAGGGTATCGAAGTAAAATATGCTATTCATCCCGTAGCAGGTAGAATGCCCGGACATATGAATGTTTTATTGGCAGAAACCAATGTAGATTATGACAAGCTTGCCGAAATGGAAGATGTAAATCCGGAATTTGCAAATACAGATGTTGTTTTTGTTGTTGGAGCCAATGATGTTGTAAACCCTGCCGCACATAACAACCCATCAAGTCCAATTTATGGTATGCCAATTTTGGATGTTGAAAATGCAAAAAATATCATTATTAATAAACGTACTATGAATCCGGGATATGCCGGTATTGAAAATGAACTATTTTACAACCAGAAAACATCTATGTTATTTGGAGATGCAAAAAGTGTTATACAAGCTTTAATATCTGAATTAAAGGGCATGTAAACACTAAATTATAGCATTATAATAAAGTCATTTCATTTTTTGAAATGGCTTTATTTATTTTTATCATACCACTATTTTTTTTTCTATTTTTGTGGTAATACAAAAATTATGGCTTTAACATTAAAAGGAGATAAAGAAATCAGTAAGATCCTGACAATTAAACAGAAATCTTTACAGATTAATTTAAACGATAATATTTACGGAACTTTTGCAGAAATAGGTGCTGGTCAAGAAACCGTGCGTAATTTTTTTAGGGCTGGAGGTGGTTCTGGTACGATTGCGAAAGCAATGTCTGCTTATGATAAGGATTTTAGTGATGCAATCTATGGCGTTGAAAAAGATAATCGTTACGTAACAGAACCCCGTTTACGTAGAATGCTTAACCATGAAGTAGAACTTGTTGAAGACAGAATTTCCAGAGAAAAACATCCTGACAAGTTATTTTTCGCCTTTGCAAATACAGTAGCGACTATAGATTTTTCTAAAAAATTTAAAGGCCATGGTTGGGTTGGTGTTAAATTCCAGTTAGATCCGTTAGAGGATTATAACGAAATAATTATACATATACGGTTCAAGCAAACAAATGCTCAGTTGCAACAAGAAACTTTAGGAATACTTGGTGTTAACCTTATTTTTGGTGGTTTCTATATGCACGATGATCCAAAAGAAATAGTAAAGTCCTTATATGATAATATAGAGAAAGATCAAATCGAAATAGATATGATCAATTTTTCAGGTTGCAGATTCACATATGTTGATAACAGATTAATGAGTTTACAATTAGTTAAAAATGGCATGACAGATGCCGTTATGTTTGGACCTGACGGAATGAACTTGCTTCCTTCACAAGTGCTTTATAAGAAAAATATTTTAGCCTTACGAGGTAGCTTTAGACCTGTTACAAAGGTGAACATGGATATTTTTGAAAAGTCCAAAAAATTATTTTTGGCTGAAAAGACCGTGGATAAAGACAATGTCAAAACTATTTTTGAAATTACGCTTGCTAATTTGCGTGCAGAAGGAAAAATAAATGAGCGAGATTTTTTAGACAGGGCTGAATTATTATGTTCTCTTGGACAGAATGTAATGATCACAAACTTTCAAGAATATTATCGTTTAGTTGAATATTTTGCGCAATTCACAAAAGAAAGAATGGCCTTAGCAATGGGTGTTTACAACCTCATTCAAATTTTTGACGCGAAATATTATCGCCATTTAAGTGGAGGTATTTTAGAAGCATTTGGTAAATTATTCTTTAAAGACTTAAAGGTTTATCTCTATCCGCTAAAAAATCATGAAACAGGAGAATTATATACAAGTGAGAACTTAAAAGTACATCCACGTATGAAAGAATTATATAAATTCTTTAAATACAATGGGAAAATGCTTGATATAAAAGATTTCAATCCAGATATTATGGATATTTTATCAAGAGAGGTTCTAAAAATGATTAATAATGGTGAAAAAGGATGGGAAGACATGCTTCCAGAAGGTATTGCCGACATCATAAAGGATCAGCGTTTGTTTGGGTATTCTAGAAGGAATAAATTAAAATAAATTTAATTTATTCCTTCTAGAATTTGAGCAGCATGATATTTAGTTTTTACTTTATCAATAACATGCTCAACAACACCATTTTCATTAATTAAAAAAGTCATTCTGTGGATACCATCATATTCCCTACCCATAAACTTTTTTGGTCCCCAAACACCAAAAGCATTAATAACCGTTTTATCTTCATCTGCTAAAAGCGGAAAAGGAAATTCATATTTATTTTTAAAATTTGATTGTCTTTTTGCCGAATCTGCACTTACACCTAACAATTCATAACCTTGCGCTTGTAGTTCTTTGTAATTATCTCTTAAATTACAAGCTTCAACGGTACATCCTGGTGTACTTGCTTTAGGATAAAAAAACACAACCAGCTTTTTTCCTTTGTAATCACTTAAAGAAATAGTGTTTCCTTGTTCGTCTTTTGCCGTAAAATTAGGAACTGCATCACCTTGTTTTAGTGTCTTCATAGTCTTAACTTTGATTTCTTAACAAAAATACAATTTATGACTAAGAAAGAGAAGGTTAACTTTGTTATTAATACGCTATACAAACTTTACCCCGAAATCCCTATCCCATTAGATCATAAAGACCCTTACACCTTATTGATAGCTGTTTTACTTTCTGCGCAATGTACAGATGTCCGTGTAAACCAAATAACACCTTTATTATTTGCAGAGGCGAATAACCCTCATGATATGGTAAAACTTACTGTAGAAGATATTAAACAAATTATAAGACCATGTGGATTATCTCCTATGAAAAGCAAAGGTATTCATGGTTTATCAAAAATACTTATAGAAAAACATAATGGGGAAGTTCCACAAAGCTTTGAGTTTTTAGAAGAACTTCCTGCTGTTGGACATAAAACGGCTAGTGTGGTTATGTCTCAAGCTTTTGGTGTTCCAGCATTTCCTGTAGACACACATATCCATAGATTGATGTATCGCTGGAATTTAACAAACGGAAAAAATGTAGTGCAAACCGAAAAAGACGCAAAAAGATTATTTCCAAAAGAATTATGGAACGACTTACATCTTCAAATTATATGGTATGGACGCCAATATTCTCAAGCAAGAGGCTGGAATTTAGATAAAGACATTATTACTAAAACGATTGGACGACAATCGATAATAAATGAGTACAATAAATTAAAAAAGTCCTGATTTTTATAAAAATCAGGACTTTTAAAAAACTTAATTTAGAAGTGCTTCAAACTTCATTTTATTATAACTTATAACACTTAAAGCCTTAGAATAATTTAGAAGAAAATTAACCGTCTCTTCTCGCGGTTCAAAATTGTCTATTTTTTTAATAGAATTTTCAGAGTAAATTTTTGCCATTTTTTTAAGTTAAGGGTTTATTTATACCGATAACGCAGCAAAATTCAATTTATTGTATTAATCAGTTAAAACGATATTATGTTTATCAATTATCTTTCTTAAATTAATCAATGCATAGCGCATTCTTCCTAATGCAGTATTAATACTAACACCTGTTCTTTCTGATATTTCTTTAAAACTCATATCATTATAAATACGCATCATCAATACTTCTTTTTGATCTGCTGGCAACTCGTCAACCAAACGTCTCACATCATTTTCAACCTGTTCTTTAATAATCGTTTTCTCAGCATTTAAACTCGTATCACTTAAAACAGAAAAAATACTAAACTCACCAGTATTATCGAATTTGGGCATTCTGTTGTTTTTCCTAAAGAAATCAATCACCAAATTATGTGAAATACGCATAACCCATGGCAAAAACTTACCTTCCTCATTGTAAGCACCACGTCTAAGGGTACGAATTACTTTAATAAAAGTATCTTGAAAAATGTCTTCAGCAACATCTCTGTCATATACTTTAGAATAAATAAAACTGTAAATTCTTTGTTTATGCCTTTTTATTAGAATTTCTAACGCACTTTCGTCTCCTTTAATGTAGTCACTAACTAGAGTGGCATCTGTAATAAGTTGTTTTTGCATAATATTTACTTTTAATGCACGAAGTAAAGCCTTCGTAGCTTGGGGTTATTAAGTTTAAAAGTAATTTTATGCTATAGATACGTGTATTTGAAGTTATTATAAGTTCAAATATAACAACAATCATTCCTAAAAAGCAAAGATTCATACCTTTTTTTAACTATTTATTCGACAAACGGTTATTTTTTATGCTCGTTGACTTGTATTATCTTTACAAATTATTCCCTTAAAAAATCTATGAGCACTAATATTTCTGAAGTAAATCCAAAAGAAAACATCATCATAAAAGGCGCAAAATTGCATAACCTAAAAAATATCGATGTTGTTATTCCCAGAAACAAATTAGTAGTTATTACAGGCTTATCAGGCTCTGGAAAATCTAGCTTAGCTTTTGATACGCTTTACGCGGAAGGACAACGACGCTATGTAGAGAGTTTATCAAGTTATGCTCGTCAGTTTTTAGGAAGGTTGAATAAACCAAAGGTAGATTACATTAAAGGCATTTCTCCTGCTATTGCTATCGAGCAAAAAGTAAACTCTACAAATCCGCGTTCTACGGTTGGCACTTCTACCGAAATTTATGATTATTTAAAATTATTATTTGCCAGAATTGGTAGAACCTATTCACCAGTTTCTGGAATAGAAGTAAAAAAAGATACCGTTACAGATGTTTTAAATTATTTAAAAACATTTGAAGAAGGCGAAAAACTACTCCTCCTCGCTCCTATTTATTTAGAAGAAGGGCGCACTATAGAAGACAAACTTAAAACTTTACAACAACAAGGTTATGCCAGAGTAAAAGTAAACGATAAGGTTTTAAGAATTGATGAAGCTAAATCGATTTTAAAAAAAGACACTGTTTTATTAGTTGTAGATAGGATTATCACCAAAAATGAAGAAGATTTTTATAATCGATTAGCAGACGCTATTCAAACAGCCTTTTTTGAAGGTAAAGGCGAATGTATTATCGAGACGTTAAATGATAGTAAACAACGCCCCTTTAGTAATAAGTTCGAAATAGATGGCATTAATTTTCTAGAACCTAATGTTCATTTATTTAGTTTCAATAATCCTTATGGTGCTTGCCCTAAATGTGAAGGTTATGGCGATATTGTTGGCATTGATGACGATTTAGTTATTCCAAATACAGGATTATCAGTTTACGAAAGCGCTATTTTTCCATGGCGAGGCGAAAGCATGAGTTGGTATAAAGATCAATTGATTAACAATTCGCATAAGTTTGATTTCCCGATTCATAAACCTTATTTCGAATTAACTAACTCTCAAAAAAAATTAATCTGGACAGGTAACCAATATTTCGAAGGACTTAACTCGTTTTTTGCTGAATTAGAATCTAAAGCTTATAAAATTCAAAACCGTGTGATGCTTTCGCGTTACCGCGGAAAAACTAAATGTAAAGCCTGTAATGGTAAGCGTTTACGAGTTGAAGCTAATTATGTAAAAATTTCTGGTGCAACAATTACCGATTTGGTTGAAATGCCTTTAGATAAGCTAACAAACTTCTTCAATCAATTAGAATTAAATGATTACGATACACAAATTGCGAATAGATTATTAAAGGAAATTAATAACAGATTATCATTTCTTTTTAATGTTGGTTTAGATTATTTAACGCTGAATAGAAAATCGAATACCCTTTCTGGTGGTGAAAGTCAACGTATAAACCTAGCAACATCACTAGGAAGCAGCTTAGTTGGCTCCATGTATATTTTAGACGAACCTAGTATTGGACTCCATCCTAAAGATACCGAACGTTTAATTTTAGTTTTAAAATCGTTGCGCGATTTAGGAAACACAGTAATTGTGGTTGAGCATGATGAAGATATTATGAAAGCTGCCGATTACATTATTGATATTGGTCCTGAGGCTGGAACGTTTGGAGGTCATGTAGTAGCTGAAGGTACTTATGCTGATATTTTAGCTTCAGAATCCTTAACAGCTAAATATTTAAATGAAGATTTAAAAATTGAAGTTCCAAAAACCAGAAGAACTTCAAAATTCCATGTAGATATTATCGGAGCTCGTGAAAACAACCTAAAAAACATCGATGTTAGCTTTCCGTTAGGCATGTTTACTGTAATTACTGGTGTTTCAGGTAGTGGAAAAAGCACACTAGTTAAAAAAATATTATACCCAGCATTACAAAAAAAATTGACTGATTTTGGAGATAAACCGGGGCAATTTACAGCCTTGAAAGGTGATTTTAGCAATGTTAATCATATTGAATTTGTTGACCAAAACCCAATTGGGAGGTCATCAAGATCTAATCCTGTAACTTACATAAAGGCTTATGATGATATTCGTGCGTTGTTTTCAAAGCAGAAATTAAGTGCTATTCGAAATTATCAAGCAAAACATTTTTCTTTTAATGTAGACGGCGGACGCTGTGAGACTTGTAAAGGCGAAGGTGAAGTAACCATTGAAATGCAATTTATGGCAGATGTGCATTTAGAATGTGAAACTTGCAAAGGTAAACGCTTTAAAAAAGAAGTTCTTGAAGTAACATTTGCTGAAAAAAATATTGATGATATTCTTAATTCAACTATTGATGATGCTGTTGCTTTCTTTGAAGCTACTGAGCAAACCAAAATCAAAACCAAACTACAACCATTACAAGATGTTGGTTTAGGGTATGTAACATTAGGCCAAAGCTCTTCTACCCTTTCTGGTGGTGAAGCACAGCGTATTAAGTTGGCATCATTTTTAGGAAAAGGAAACAATAAAGACAAAGCCCTCTTTATTTTTGATGAACCTACAACAGGGCTTCATTTTCATGATATTCAAAAGCTTTTAAAATCGTTTAACGCTTTGATAGCAAAAGGACATTCTATTATCGTTGTAGAACATAACATCGATTTGATAAAATGCGCAGACCACATTATTGATTTAGGTCCTACAGGTGGTGAATTCGGCGGAAACCTTGTGGCTTCAGGCACTCCTGAAGAAATCATAAAGGTGAAAGCTTCTGAAACTGGTAAATATTTAAAGGAAAAACTTTAGTATAATTTTTTGGGCGTTACCCAAGGGTCGGGCTTTACGTTGCAAGTCCCCGCTCGTATCTCGCTGTGGGCTTTCCACTGCAATCCCTAACGCAAACGAACATACAACATACTTTTTAACGTAGCATTAAACTTTAATAAAACAAAAACGCAAACAATCCTAAAATCATTGCGGTTAATGGAGCTACAAACAGCAAAAATAGAATCGACGTTACACTAGCTTTAAAAAAGGTTTTAAACTTACCTTGCTGATAAAAACGTCTTAATGCCAAGTATAAATAAAAGAATGTAGAAAGCGCAACTAACCAATCAATCCAATCTGGAATATCTACAATAAAGTTAATGCCAATAATTAAACTAAATACTGTAAAAAGAAACGAGAAATAATAAAAACTAAACACCAAATGATGTGCATACAACCCGTGTTTTCTATATAAAATTTTTAAAATAAAAGCGAATATTGGCAATAAGAAAAACATCGCAATAGGTATCGTATCATAAAACGTTTGAAGGATGCTTCCACCCTTTCTTGATTTATAAAATTTTAATGCTTGCCTGTATAGACGTCTTTCAAACCCTCCAGCAGCATCATCCATTCCCATCTTTTTATAAAGAACATCATCTGGCGCATCTAAAGCAATTAAGGAGTCTATTGCTTTTGTATTGAAATCAAAATTAGCAATCCCATTTTTCCTAAAATCTTTCGCATTAACTAAAGAATCCATTTCTTTTTCGGAAAACCCATGAATAAATTTATTGTCTTTTAACGTTTTACGGAGTTCTGCACGTGCAATAGAATCTTCGGTCTTCTTTACTGCTAATTGAATAGCCTTTATAGAATCCCTAATATGAACATCTCCTATCTTATCAACTATATTTTCTTTAATGAGCGTTTTAGCTAGACTTTCATCAAACGCTTGCACCTGACTTTTCTGAATAAACGAAAAAATAAAGAAAAAGACTACCGAAATAAAAAGGTACAATTGTGCAGGATGCAAATACAACAAACGCTTACCTTCAATAAATCGGCTTGCTAAGTAACCTGGTTTAAATAATAATGGAAGAAAGCTTTTAAAAAAACGGGCATCAAAAGAAAAATAGTTACTTATCGTATTATAAAACAACACCTTAACAGTAAGTTCATCTTTGGCCTGTTGCCCACAGTGCGGACAAAATTTAAACTTATCCTTAAACTGCTTTTCACAATTTTTACAAGTTACTTTTTTGCTTCTCATTTAAAACGATTGGTTTTTATAAAAATATGAAAAAGATTTAAGAAATGAAGAATATTAGCAATCTGATAAACAAACACTTACGTTTTTGGCACGCAAATTGAAAACTACTAAGAACATTAGCGGAAGCCGAAAAGCTATAGAAGTAGATATTAATAGAGAGTCTTAAAATTTCGGAGTAGATAATTTAAAACCCTAATATTATGAAAAGAACATTACTAGTATTTGCAAGTTTGTTGATAGGATTAACAACTGCAACAGCAACAGAACTGCACAGCCAAAAACCAGAAACAAAGTTAGATAAGACAAAAAACTATCGTTATGCGCAACCTATTATGTTTATGGAACGCGGTGTAGAGTTTTTAATTTTCCCTGATGGAAGTTTCGATTTTAACACCAATAACGATAACAACCATTACGATGATACATATTACAGAAGTAATTCAAGAAGAAGTAATGTAAATGTGACTCGTCGAGGACCAAATTCAAGCATTAAGTATAGTTCTAATCGTTACTCAAAAAGAGGTGTTTCAATTTCTCATGATAGAGATGGAACAGTAAGACGTGTTGGAAATGTGTATTTAAACTATGATAGATCCGGGAGACTTGCACGCGCAGGTTCTATATTTATGAGATACCACCGAGGAAGACACTCTGACTTATCTAGAGTTGGCGGATTGCAAGTTGATTATAACAGATGGGGGGAAATTACAAATACCCGCGGACAAGTAAACCGTTCTTATAAAGATTATTGTAACTTCTGTGGTGTGAATTCTTGTGGTGTAACACATGATTTTGGAAATACTCGAGGAAACGGTCATGGAAACGGACACGGAAACAACCATAACGACCACGATGATGATTGGTCTGACAATGACGACGGGGTTTACGACGACGATGGCTACTACTATTTTAAACAAAATGGTAAAGTGAAGAAACACCAAAAGAGCAAGAAATATAAAAAGAATAAAAGATAATTTTTTAAGTTTAGTAAGTTGAAAATGAAAACTTCGAAGTTGTAATAACTTCGAGGTTTTTTTGTGGTTCGCTTTAACGGCCGGTGTATGCGGATGCTGAGGAACAAAGCTTAAGTATTACAAGTGTTGGCATTCGTTTCCTATTTCTTTTTCATATAACTTTTTACCAAATCCATTAAAGCCCTGCCATGAACATTTTTAGCCATAACCACACCCTTATCATCAAGAATAAAGTTGGCAGGAATGGTCTGAACACGGATTTTTTTTAAGAAAGGAGCATCATCTCCTTGTAAATCTGATGCTTGAAACCAGCGATTTGCCCCATCGTGCTCTGCAGCTGCTTTCCAAGTAGACTCATCACTTTCTAGACCATAAGCAACAATTTGTAAACCTTTGTCATGATATTCATCCCAAATAGGTACTAAAACCTCACGGTTTTCCTTTCGGCAAGGAGCACACCAAGATGCCCATAAATCTATAATAGTGATCTTTTTGCCTAATTGGTCTTTAAGAGAAAGCGTATCCTTTGTTAGCATGGGAAACTTGAGATTCGGAAATACATCTCCTACTAAAACAGGTAAATTAGAGGGGTCACTTTTTTTACAAAGCTGTTTTACCCACGGGTGATCTGGTTGTATTTTCTTCCATTTATTACATTGACTAACTAGAAATTCAGGCACACGTTCATAATCATTCTCTGGACTTACCCATCTTAATGCTACCAATGCTGGCATAAGGAATTGTATACTATCTGCAAACTTTATTAGCTCCGTCTGATATTGTAAGATAGCGTGTTCCTTTTCTAACAATTGACTGCCATCTTCAAATCTCCAATGCTTTCCTGCAAGGTAGATTTGGTAAGCTTTCTCGTTGATATCCCTTAAGTCTAACAAAGCCTTATTAATTTCTGAAGGGTGTTCAATTGAAAAACTTTTTTGAAATTCATCCAATTTAGCATTGATTTGTAAAGGCTCTCCTGATTGCCATAGAATTGGCATATAGTTAGACCTAATTGGATCATCAGTTTGAAAATAATTAGGAGCCTTTCCGGATAGCTGTATGGCTAATTCTAACAATACCGGTTCTTTAGTTTTTGGCAAGTTGTAGAACTCAAAGCTGCCATCAAAATTTACTACAGCAGAATCTATGACTTTTCCAAAATATGAAGCAGCTACCTCCCTTAAGGTTTCGGGTTCAATAAGATAAATCTTTATGTCTTTCTTTTCTACGCCTTCTAATCTTCCTGATATATATGCTGGAGAATGACAAGCTATTAAAGTTAAAGTCATTAAGATAAGAATAGTAGTATTTTTTATAGGGATAGTTCTCATTTTTGTCAAATTAATGCCAACGACTTGATATGAATGTTATAAATCTAATGTTAAACGAATTTCGCGAATTTTTCATACAGAATCAAATCATTCCTTTTCAACTTAAAAAAAGTTATTAACTATTTTTATAGCATTTACAAGGCTTTAAACCTTACTCTCATTTTTTGGCACGCTGTTTGTAATTACTAAAACAGTAACCCCTTAAAAATTACAATTATGAAAAAGTTTATATTCTTATTAGCAGGTTTAGTCCTTACAGGATTCACTGTTAACGCAACCACAACCAACACCGAAGCAAATACTAACGCAACAGCAACTTATTATGGAGGTTATGGAAACTCTTTTATATTTAATGTAGATGGCGTAGAGTTTTCTGTGTTTAGAGATGGGCAATTCGATTTTAATCTTCTTAGAAACAATTCACGCTTAAGCGTAAATATTGGTTCTAGAAACTCAAATATTAGTTTTAACTCAGGTTTCGATTATAATGCATACGTACAGTATGATGAGTTTGGAGCTATTATTCAAATAGAAAATATCCCTATTTATTATGATTATTACGGACGTATTAGTCAAGCTGGAAACATAAATATTTATTATAACAACTTTGGTTATATAAACCGTGTAGGTGGTTTAAATGTATATTATAACAGACATAATAACTTTTCACACTATTCTGGATTTATAAACGTGTTTAACAGAGGTTATGTTTACAGACCATGGCACAGTTATTACAGTATTCCTGCTTACGATTACTGTGTAGTTTACAACAGACCTTACAGACAGTTTTACAACCCTGTACGTTACACATACAACAGACCGTTTTACAACAACTACAGACCCAGAACATCTATTGCTAGCAGAAGAGGAAACACCATATCTAGAAACAGAAGTTATGCTACGGTAAACAGAAGTAAAAGAAACGTAACTAAAATTAATAGAAGTGCAAACTCTAGAAGATCTGTTGCTAGTAATAATACAACTTCAAGACGAAGTAATAGTACTGTAAATAGAAGCACTAGAACTAACAATGAAGTAAAAAGACAAACAAACAAACGTGATAATGGTACGGTTAATAGAGGCACAAGAAGAGCCACATCACCTACTGTAAATAGAGAC
>RCNA010000150.1_pt1 | contig 16020 bp, 13 predicted proteins | sample 2041331 | NCBI WGS metagenome assembly RCNA01 (sample SAMN09708233, study PRJNA481090) | Marine sediment metagenome, whole genome shotgun sequencing project. | reverse complement strand
GATATCGCGGTAGGCAACAACTCGTTATGCGGCTCATCGCACAGATTCCAGGCTACGTGTGATCAGCGGCATGATCTCCGCTTCTGACACTCGAATAGCAGGTAATTTGCTTGTCATCTCTTTGCTCTCCTTCTCAATTCTGGTCTTGGGATTACAGGCGTCGGTCTGCCTGCTCCTTACAGATTTGCCTCACCAACCAAATCCGTCACGCTGCAACCCAATCCCTTGGCCATCCGACCAAGCATGTCGATGGTCACATTCTGCTCGCCACGTTCCAGCAGTCCGACATAGTTTCTGTGGCAATCAATGATCTCTGCAAAACCCTCTTGCGATACACCCATCTCTTCACGTCGGCGGCGGAGAGCCAAGCCCAGCTGCTTCCGGTTCTTCCGACTTTCTTTGAGCGTTTTCATGCTTGCCAGAACAACATAATAGTGTATCATTGTCCACACAATATAGATGTGTGTATCACAGAAGGAGGCAGCAGTCATGAAGTACTTTCTCTATGCACGAAAATCGACGGATGACAACGGTCATCAGCTTCTCTCCATCGACGCGCAGCTTGCCGAACTCAGAAAGTATGCGAAGCAGCAGCGCTTCCGGGTTGTGGCTGAGCTCATCGAGTCGCAAACGGCGAGGAAGCCCGGACGCCCCATCTTCAATTCCATGATGGACGACATCGAGGCAGGGAAGGCAGGCGGCATCCTTGCATGGCATCCTGACCGTCTGGCTCGCAACAGCGTCGATGGTGGCCGGATCATCTACGCACTGGATACCGGCAAACTTGAGGCGCTGGACTTTCCTACGTTCTGGTTCGAGAACACGCCGCAGGGCCGCTTCATGCTGAATATCGGTTTCGGCCAGGCGAAGTACATGGTCGACTCGCTTTCGGTCAATGTGAAGCGCGGCTTGCGGGAGAAGCTCCGTCGCGGCGAGTTTCCCGGCTGGGCCCCCGTTGGCTACATCAATGACCATCGCTCGCACAGCATCATCCCAGACGAAACGAAGGCCCCACTCGTGCGGCGCGTCTTCGAAACCTTTGCGACCGGGCACTACACGGCATCCGAGCTCCGGCGCACGTTTACGGAGTGGGGATTGACCGGGCATAGTGGTAAGCCCATCGCCCTGAGTAAGGTTCCTGTCCTTCTCTCGAACCCATTCTATATCGGCCTCTTCCGCTACAAGGGTGAGATTCACGAAGGGGTTCACGAGGCCATCGTCTCGAAGCAGGTCTTCGACCGCGTTCAGGATGTCATGCGCGAGCGAAAGCGCGGGAAGTATATGAAAGAGGCAGGCCGTCCCTTCCGTGGACTACTGATTTGCGCCGAGTGTGGCGCGACAATTACCTCAGAGAAGCAGAAGGGCCACCATTACTACCGGTGTACCGGCAAGATGGGTCCCTGTAGCCAAAAGCGCTACCTGCGCGAGGAATTGCTCGCCGAGCAACTCCGCACTGTCGTGTCGCGCATCGCCATACCAGACGAATGGCACACCGCCATGCACGAGCAGATTGACCTGTGGCGTGAAGAAGCACTCGACGAATCGCGAGCTACTCTCGACCGCCTCCGCAAGGAGCTTGCCGAGGCCGACGAGAAGCTCGAGCGGTTGCTCGACCTACTTGTCGAAGGCACCATGACTCGCGACGAGTACATGTTGAGGAAAGAGAAGTACGTCACCGCCAAGGCGAATTTGAAGGACAAACTCGCCCAGGGCGAGACCAAGGGGGCGGATTGGCTCGAACCTTTGGAAACCTTCGTAAACTACTGCAAACAGGCGAAAAGAGTGGCGTTCTCAGAGAATCTGGAAGAGTTGAAGGAATTCCTGCAATTGATTGGCTCGAACCTTGTTCTGACCGGCCCCATTGATGACGATCACGCGCGAAGCGCGTCCCAATTTCTGGCGCGCGAATCTCAGAGTCTGGAAAAGAAGCAGGTGGGAAACTTCTCCCGTCACGATGGTGACGGTCGTCCCGTCGGAGGCTCAATTCTCAAGAAAACCTTTGAAATCCCGTCACTTCCGGTCCATGTGCCGATCCTCGGCACATCCAATTTCTGCCTGTCCGAGAATCAAAAACGCGCCGTCACTGTCGGTGGCGGCGCGTCCAAAATCAATCGTCGTCGGCTCCCGGTCGTCTGCGTCAAATTCCCGAAACCGTTCCAATTTCTCGCCCATTCGGCGAAGAATTCAAATTGGCGGGCAACCTTGAAGTATGCACGAACTATTCACGATCAGGATTATGCGCTGGACGCAGATCAACTCAAGCTGAACGTGGTCTACATCGAATCATTCTACGGTGGTGAATGACTTCTCTATTATTATCCCTTGCGGTTGCTGTCTGCTGAAAGATTTTCAAGTGAACAACGACGCCGTCGGCTAGACCGTCCCGTGCGTAACGGGCATTTCGGAGAGGGGCCTTTTAGGGAGAGACAAGCATGCCTGCTGGATCTGGAAGGGGGGAGTTGGGTCACCTGTTCGGCAAGGCCGAATAGGGAAGTCTGGGGGGAAACGAAAGCGCCGATTAAAATCGGCAGAGGGTAGAGGGTGAAAGAACCTTACGGTGAAGGCCTAGCAAGCTACACCGGCCCCGAGTCATGCGTTGACTGGCCGTGAGGCGGTAGCGAAGCGTTGACAGGGGAAAGCGCAGGCGGGCTATTGAGCTCCGAAAACAGGACAAACTGGAGGCCGAGCTCGTGTTTTCAGGGCGAAGGCAACACGACTCGTTGCGTTATGCAAGCGACGAGTTGCTCCAGCGGAGTCGTAGAACTTGGCATGCGTGGACGCTCACTGCACGAGAATCGGGATGCCTCGGAAAGGAAACTGTATGAACGAGAAACAAAACATGACAGAGGCGACGGGGAAGGTTAATAGCCGCAATCCTGTTGTCATTTCCACCGAGGAGTCGGACGGCAACATAGTACCTGAGAAGCTTGCGAACAACGGGGCGGCTGCCTCTGCGGAGCATGTGGAGGAAAGGACGCCGACCGAGAGAAACTTGGGACAGGAAGCCGCGCACCGAACGCAGAGTCGGGAAAGCGCGTCGATCCAACTGGCCCGAGTGCGTCAAAGAGCCGAAGCGGACAAAACACTCCGTTTCACCAACCTGTTCAGATTCCTGAAAGTCGATCTGCTGCGGAAGAGTTATTTCAAGCTCAGACGCAAAGCGGCAGTGGGTCTGGACGGGGTGACTTGGTATGAGTACGAGTGCACGCTGGAGGAACGACTGCCGGAATTGGAGCGCGAGCTCCATATCGGCCGATATCGGGCCACACCAGCAAGGCGCGGATACGTTACCAAGGATGATGGGCGGAAGCGTCCATTGGGAATACAAGCAGTCGAGGATAAAGTCGTTCAGCAGGCATGTGTGACGATCCTCAATCAGGTATTCGAGCCAAACTTCAGCGGTTTCAGTTACGGATCACGTCCGAAACGGTCGCCGCATGATGCGCTCGACGCCCTGCACGAGGGAATCGTGCGCCAGAAGATCAACTGGATACTTGACTGCGATATCGAAGGGTTTTTCGATAATCTGTCGCATGTGCACCTCTTGAGTTTCATAGAGGAGCATGTGGTGGATAAACGGATGCTCCGTCTAATCCGAAAATGGCTGCGAGTCGGTTGGGTTGAGGACGGAAAGCGTCATGCTGGAACCATAGGGACTCCACAGGGTTCAGTGATCTCGCCGTTACTGGCGAACATCTTTCTGAATGTTGTGATGGACAAATGGGCTTCAGCGTGGCGAAGAGCAAAGGCAAAGGGAGACATGATCATCGTACGCTACGTTGATGATGCGGTCTTCGGGTTTCAACATGAAGCCGAAGGACGGGCATTCCTGAACGCCTTGCGCGAGCGGTTGGAGGCCTACGGGCTGAAACTGCATCCGACGAAAACACGTTTGGTCGAATTCGGGCGATACGCGGCGAGCAGACGCCGCGAACGAGGGAAGGGCAAGCCCGAGACCTTTGACTACCTAGGCTTCACGCACATCTGTGGTAAAACGCGCAAGGGTCGTTTCATGATCAAGCGCATCACCATAAGAAAGCGTCTCAGTCGGAAGCTGAAAGAACTCAAAGAAAAGCTGACCAAGCGAAGACACAGACCCTTGAACGAAACGGGGAGATGGTTGGCCAGCGTTATGCGTGGACACATGGGTTACTACGGCGTGCCAGGAAATCAGAATGCAGTGGAGACATTCCACACTGAGCTTGGCCGCATGTGGCGACACTCAATCCACCGGCGCAGTCAAAAAGCCAAACAGCGGTGGTCATGGGAGAGGTACCTTCGGCTTCAAACCCGATGGATACCCCGTGGCAGAACCGTACATCCATACCCGAACGTTCGCTTTGACGCCAAATACTCAAGGTAGGAGCCGTATGCGGTAGTACCGCACGTACGGATCTGCGCGGGGGGCACCCAGCAATGGGTGTCCCTACCGCAACCCCCGGCAGTTCCTGCTTGTGCCGGAACTGCGACGCGCTCTTGCCTGGCCGTCGCGGCTGTCGCCGCGACTACTACACTACGGCCAACCACCGACCGCCCCACGACCCTGCCGGGTCGTGGGGCGGTCTACCGTCCTCGCGGGCTACGCCCGCTCGTTATCCCGCTGCCACCGGGCATGTCACGGGCCGTGCTACATCCTCGCTGCGCTCGGGCACGTCCCGCGCCATGCCCTACGTGGTCGGTGATGTCCACCGCTCCACGCCGTGCGCGTCCGGCTGGAATCGCGCCGTCACTACCGTTCCGTCACGATTCCAGCCGGACGCACACGACGTTCCGCTACGTTCTCGGTGAACCAACGCTTTCCGCATCCTCGCGGCTACGCCGCTCGCTTAATCCCGTGCCAGCGTCCGCTTCCGGCCTATGTCACAGAACTTGCTTGAAGCCAAGTTCTGCGCCAAGCCCTCCAGCTCTTCGCCCGCGCAACCCGCATTGATAGTGCAGACGCATCTTCCCCGCTTCCCAAGGCCATGAAACGCGCCAGCGGAGCTGTCACGCTTCATGCTGGGGGAATCCCACGCGCAACCCTGATCGGCAATGACAACGGTGGTTGCACGCGCTCTGAAGACCCCGCGTTGCTCACGGAACTTGCTTGAAGCCAAGTTCCGCGCCAACGCCCCCAATGGTGTCGCTGTCGCGACCTCAGTTTACTTGTATCCCCGGCGATCCCTGCCGACACGCTGTCGGCGGGACGCCCCCACAAGACGGCACATGCACCGCGCCAACGCTTGGCGCAGGCTGGTGCCGGGTCAACCCGACTGCGTCGGGCTTCCACGGTGTCGAGCGTCCGTCTTCGCCAAGGCTTCGCCGTGACAAGTCGCTCGACTTCTTCGAGTCCCTCACAGGCTCCCCACAGGCTCTTTCAGCAGCACTCACGGCCCGACCGTCTTCGCGAGGCTTCGTCGAGTCAGACAGGGCCGTCCGAGAAACTGGTCCCGCAGTCGCGGGACCACCTCAACGCCGGAACGCCGACGATATAGGCGGCTCTCAATCCTACGCGCGGAAGAAAATGAGACACGTAAATCCGTGTCCACGCTGTAGCGTAGACCTACATTGCAATGAACCCACCACCCGCCCATTGGACCCCGGAGGAATCCCAAGTGTGCCGCCCTCGAAACTCGGAAAGCACACTCCGCATTCCGCCCCCAGGGAAGCGCCAGATGCCGCCCCGTCAGCCAGGCAGCCCGGATCGCGATGCCTTCGGCCCTGCAAGCCGGCCGTCCTGTCTGCCGTGTCGGCATGTCGCCGCTTTCAAGACCAAGGATCCCGCCCACCACCCTTGACCAGACCCCGAACGCCTTTCAAGTGGCTTGCCGTTTCACGGAAACCCACTTCAGAGGCGTTTCCCGGAGATCGGCCGAGTGTCGATTCTGTTCCGGTCAGGGAATCGGCTTCGCCCGATACCCGGACCATCACAGAAGTCAACACTCCGCCAAGGAGACCCAAATCCTCCTCCGCCACCGCAGCGGATTGGTGGCACAATCCCAACGACGGGATATGACGCCACCAGACCGCAGTGCCAAATGGAAGCGCCCTTCCTCTCCCTACGAGGAAGCCCGGAATGAATGCTCCCGCGTGACATCCCCCATGCTTTCCAAATGCAGCACTGTCGGGTACCCCGACCGCGCAGCACTTTGAACGCCTACCCGACACAGTGCCCCGCAGCAGCGCGGCGAAGGGCATTCACGGTCATGCACGAGCCGTGCATCACCGTGAACCAGGCAAACCGGATGCCCCTGCACATTCAGTTGGTAGCAAGCGGTGTGTCTGGACTGCCCGTCACCGTGAGGTGCCCCAGGGAATCCTCCGGCCTGTCGGCCCCCAAAAGGAAAGCGGGCAGTCGAAATCCGGACGCTGTCCTCGTAAATTCTGGGAGCGTCCGGATTACCACTGCGCGCTTGCTGTATATCGGCCGCATGCTGTCTGCGTCAACCGTGCCACCGGGATCGGGGCCCTGTCACCCTTCCACGCCCCGCCGTCCCGTTTGCCGCAGCCAGCATCCCGCCGGATTGCCACCCCTTGAGCCTTTCGCCCCTCAAGGGGCGGGCTCGTTGCTTCTTCTCGGCGCGCGGCTCGCGCGCGGGGGAGCGCCTGAAGAAGAAGGAACGGGGCTGTGCCCCGTACCCCCATATAGCGCGCGCGATTTCAGCCGCCGCATTCCCGCATCCAACCGTAGTGCAATCGTCCAACGGCCGTTCTGTATCCCAACCGTGTTCCCGAAAAGAGCCCCGTCGGGCGCTCTTACACCCACGGTCGTGCGGGTCCGGCAATCTTGCCCGCACTGGGGTCGCCGTTACACGGCTTCGCGGAATTGATCTCCACCCTAAGCTTTTCGCGCCAGCGTCTTCGTCGCTTCGTGCAACGTCATCAAAACCTGCGGCTGCGAGACCACAGCGTGAATCCCCTCGCTTCCCTTGCACGCATATGGTAGCTTGGCTTTGTATTTTGAGCTTCAAGTCTGAAAGGAGTTAGCTATGAACACAATCGGTATCAAGTTGCTTACACCATTGGTGCTCACCATGGCGGTCTTGTGCACATCCTGTGGCAAGAAGAATGAGCAGGAGCAGGTCGAGGTGGTGCGGCCAGCCAGATTGGTCGTTGTCAAGGGGGCCGTCGATCAACGCCTGAATCGTTATCCTGCGACGGTTCGTTCGTCCAGAGCTTCGGACATGAGTTTTCCTGTCGGTGGATTGCTTCAGGAACTCGCTGTATCCGAGGCCGAAAGGGTCGAGGAGGGGCAGTTGATCGCGAAACTGGATCAACGTGACTTTGTCAGCAAGGTGTCATCCGCCAAGGCGCAGTTTGACAATGCGAAATCGGAATATGAGCGGGCCGTACGACTCGCCAAGGAAGACGCCATTGCGCGGAGCACGCTAGAGCAGCGCAAGTCACAACTGGATACTGCCAGAGCCCAACTCGACGCTGCCGAAAAGGCACTGAGCGACACCGAACTTAGAGCCCCTTTCTCGGGCGTGATTTCCAAGGTTGGAGTTGAGCAGTTTCAAAATCTCCAATCTGGTGTCGTCGTCGCGAGTTTGTTTGCGGGCGGAACGTTCGAAGCGCTCGTCGACATTCCGGCGCGCGTCATTGCTGAATCGGCCCTTCGCACGAATACCGGCATTGTTGTTGTTTTCGATTCAGCCCCGGCCAACCCCTTGCCTGCAACTTTTCGAGAAGCCTCACTCGAAGCAGATCCCGCGTCGCAGACCTATGAAGTGACATTCTCGTTTAACCCTCCGGGTAACCTTGTCATCCTGCCCGGCATGAACGCAACGGTGGTAATCACGTCGTCACGAGTAGGCAAAGACACGGATGCCAATTCAGATGTCAGAGTTCCGTTGGGAGCAGTGCTGAGCGAAGGCGGCGAGCAATTCGTCTGGATGGTGAACGTGGAGACGATGGCCGTTTCAAAACAGCTCATCACGGTGGCAGACGGCATTGGTGAGAGTTTGACGGTGACGAAAGGGCTTGCCCCTGGAGACACCATTGTGGGGGCGGGGGCCTCGTATCTGGCCGAGGGCATGATCGTCCGGCCATTGAGCCTGTGACCGGCATGCAACGTCAAGTCGCATACGGACTGGCCTTAACGAGGACAAGCATATGAATATTGCGGAATTCACAATCAAGAACAAAGTGCTCAGTGCAATTGTGATCCTGCTGGTGTTACTCGGTGGCTGGTCGGCATACCAGAATATGCCTCGCTTCGAGGACCCGGAGTTCACTATTCGCGTTGCGCAAGTTATCACGCATTACCCCGGCGCTAGCCCTGTAGAGGTGGCTGAGGAGGTCACGGAACCACTTGAGCGAGCCATACAGCAGATGCAGGAGGTGGATGTCATCGAGTCGACTTCCTCGGATGGGGTCTCTGAAATCACAGTTGAGATCAAGTATGAGTTTTCCCCTTCCAAGGCCGACCTGCAACTGATCTGGGCCAAGCTCAGAAACAAGGTCAAAGATGCTGAGCGCTCGTTGCCTCCAGGTTCTGCCACCCCCATTGTCGCTGATGATTTCGGCGATGTCTACGGCCTGTATTACTTCGTCACCGGCGAGGGATACTCTCCCGCCGAGTTGCGCGGATACGCCAAGCAACTACAGAGGGAGCTTCTCCAGGTTGAAGGTGTGGCGCGGGTTGCCATGGCTGGTGAGGCCAAAGATGCCATTTTTGTGGAGATATCTCGCGCGAATGCCAGAGCGTTGGGTGTTTCAAAATCACAGATCTACCAAATCTTAAGCCAGCAAAACGCGGTTGTTCCGGCTGGCGATGTAGTCATTGGCGAGCGCCGCGTTGTGATTGACCCGTCGGGCGCGATCGACTCGGTGGATGCCATCAGGAACCTGCTCGTTGCCGGGACGGCGGATGGTAAGATTATCTACCTGAAGGATATTGCTGATGTCTGGAGAGGGTATCGCACGCCGCCCGACAAGATATTCCGCTACAACGGGCAACCGGCGATTGCTTTGGCTGTTTCGAGCGTATCGGGAGGCAATGTCGTAAAGATCGGGAAGGCTGTTGAGAAGCGAATTGCGGACGCGACCAGCCGTCGCCCGATTGGCGTTGAGATTCACGACTACTACCATCAGGGAAATGTTGTCGAGACCTCCGTTCAGACGTTTGCGGTGAACGTCATAGCTGCTCTGGTGATTGTGATCGTCACCTTGCTGATCTTTATGGGTCTGCGCTCTGCGCTCGTTATTGGCGGCGTGCTGCTGCTGACGATTGCGGCCACGCTTGCCGTCATGCACCTCTCAGGCATCCCCATGCATCGCATCTCCCTCGGGGCGCTCATCATCGCGCTCGGCATGATGGTGGATAACGCCATCGTGGTTACGGAAGGTATTCTGGTGGGAGTACAGCAGGGGCGGAAGAAACTCGATATCGCCAAAGAGATCGTTACGCAGACCAAGTGGCCGCTCCTTGGCGGTACGTTGGTCGGCATCATCGCCTTTGCCCCCATTGGTTTTGCTCCCGGAAGCACAGCGGAATACACCAACCATCTGTTTTGGGTTATTCTGATTTCTCTTATGTTCAGTTGGGTGTTCGCGGTGACGCTCACGCCTCTTTTCTGTCACGGGCTGTTCAAGGAGAACGCGGGAAAACCTTCCGCCAACCCCGCAAGAGAGGGGGCTATTCTTGGGCAGTTTCGACGGTTCATTCGGAAATCACTCGACAAGCGCTGGTTAACTATCGGCGGTGTTCTTGCCCTCTTCGTGTTCTCTTTGTGGGGATTCCGATTCACCAAGCCCGGTTTTTTTCCCGCGTCCACCACGCCCCAGTTGGTTGTGGATTACTGGCTGCCACAGGGCACTGCTATTTCGAGGACAGATGCTGACGTGGCCGCAGTTGAAGCCTTTGTCTCTGGATTGGAGAGCATTGATGCCGTGGAAGCTTCCGTTGGTGGTGGCGGCCTCCGATACATGCTGGTCTATGGCCCGGAATCAGCAAACTCAGCTTATGGGCAGCTCCTTGTACGCGTGAAGGACTACAAGAAGATTGATTCCCTTATGCCGGAAATCCAGTCCTTTATTGACGAGCGTTTCCCAAACGCACAGGCAAAAGTCTGGCGTTTTGCTTTGGGTCCGGGGGGAGGCTCGAAAATTGAAGCGACCTTCAGGGGACCTTCGCCGACGGTGCTGCGGCAATTGTCCTCGCAGGCCAAGGCGGCGATGACAGCCGATGGACGAACCCTTTCCGTCAAAGACGACTGGCGACAATCCGTCAGTGTGCTTGAGCCCATCTATTCCGAACGCAAAGGTCGACGGGCTGGAGTATCCAGGGAGGATTTGGCTTCGGCTCTGCAAATCAATTTCTCTGGCGAGACGGTCGGTGTCTATCGTGAAGGTGACGACCTGATTCCGATTGTGGCTCGCGCGCCCTCAAACGAACGTACAGACGCAGATAGTGTGCGGCACCTTCATGTATTGAGTTCGGTCACGGGTCGCACCGTGCCAATCACTCAAGTAACGGACGGCTTCAGAACGATCTGGCGCGATGGGTCCGTGAAGCGCAAGAACCGTGTGTGGACCATCACGGCGCAGTGCGATCCATATCCCGATGAATTGGCGTCTGAGTTGCTTGATCGACTTAGACCTACCATTGAGGCGATTCCCCTGCCGGATGGCTATACGCTGGAATGGGACGGGGAATATGGTGACTCGAAGGAATCCAACGAAAGCCTAGCCTCCACCATCCCCTACGGATTCATGGCCATGGTCATTATTGTTTTCGTTCTATTCAGGAAAGTGCGGCAGCCGGTCGTCATTTGGTTGGTTGTCCCCTTGGCTCTTATTGGCGTGACCTGGGGTCTGGTGATTACGCAAACGCCACTGGAATTCATGGGCATCCTCGGGCTACTTTCGCTTTCGGGGTTGCTGGTGAAGAACGCAATCGTGCTGGTGGACCAGATCGACTTTGAGATCAAGCGCGAGAAACCCCGGCTTGATGCGGTTGTCGATGCGGCCATTAGTCGCGTGCGACCAGTGATGATGGGGACGCTGACCACGGTCCTGGGCGTCATCCCCCTCTTCTTCGATGCGTTCTTCCAGTCCATGTCGGTCGTCCTTGTGTTCGGGCTCCTGTTCGCAACGCTCCTGACGCTTGTTGTCGTGCCCGTGCTGTATGCCATTTTCTTTAGAATTAGCTCCGAGGAGGTCTGTCGTGAAAACACCTGATACAATCCGAGTAAGCCCTTTAGTTCTCCTCGCGGCTTTCGCCGCAGTTCTGCTTTCTGGTTGCGCTATGCTGACATCACGCAACGCGGTGGAGACGGCCGTCAGCGATGCAAGGGCAACTGAAGCTTCCGTGGCACCGGAACGTTGGGCGGCAGGCGTGGGTACGCAGGATGTGCGTGTTGGGTGGATTTCTTCTTTTGATGATCCGGCCTTGATGGCGTTAGTGGAGGAGGCCTTGACCAACAACCGAAACCTGCAAGCGTCCGCCGCCGGACTCGACCGAGCGCAGGCCTTGGCCATCAAAGCCGGTGCAGCTCTCACGCCCTCTGTCGACCTTACCGGAAGTGCTGCCCGCTCAGGGGCTGGCAGCGACAGCGTCCCGGATGCGTCCGAGTTGAATGTCGGCTTGCGCATTGGATGGGAAGTCGATTTGTGGGGGAGGATCCGCGCCGGGACCAGAGCGGCGGAAGCCGATGCGTTGGCGGTAGCGGCGGATTACCACTATGCCCGGGAGTCCTTGGCAGCCGCCACGGCGAGAGCCTATATCACTGCCATTACTGCCCACCTCCAGACCCAAGTGGCGCGTGATACAGTGATGATTCTTGAAGACATGCTCCGCATTGTCAGGGTAAAGCAGGATGAAGGGGCCGCCTCGGGGCAGGATGTTGCGTTGGCGCGCTCCGACTTGGCCCGGGCGCGTGATGGGCAGGTGTCGGTGGGGGGCTCCAGAAAAGACGCACTGAGGGCACTGGAGGTCCTGCTGGGGCGTTATCCGCGCGCCGACATCGAGGTACGCAAGGCGCTGCCCGGTCTGCCGCCCCCGCCACCAATAGGGCTACCATCGCATTTGCTGGAACGACGGCCGGACCTTGTTGCCGCAGAGCGTCGGGTTGCCGCCGCTTTCAACCTGGTCGGCGAGGCCAAAGCTGCGCGTCTCCCACGACTCAGTCTGACAGGCAATGCTGGCGGCACGTCAACGAAGCTGAGTGACATCCTCCGTCTTGATCAGTTGGCATGGCAATTGGGGGCAAGTCTTTTGACCCCGCTGGCTGACGGTGGCTCACTGAAGGCAAACGAACGGGTTGCCACAGCACAACAGAAGGAAGCTCTTGCAGCCTACGGACAAGCTGTTCTTTCAGCATTCAATGATGTAGAGACACTGCTTGACTTGGGGACGGTGCTCAGCAAACGCGAGGTGGAACTGCGTGAGTCCATGGAGCAAGCGCAAGAGGCCTTTCGCATTGCGAAGCTCCGGCATCAGGAAGGTGAGTCAGAGCTGATTGATGTTCTCACAATTCAGCAACGCGTAACTGCAGCTCGAAGCGACCTTGTAAGCATCAGGCGCTTGCTTCTGGAGCAACGTGTAAATCTGCACCTTGCTCTAGGTGGCAACTGGGATGCCGCAACTGCCGAAGCGCAAGAGAGAATGAAGTAAAACTAAATGGAGGCACAATGAAGCCACAAATACGCACGACCGTCCATTTTATGGACGGCACTAAAATCTCGCTCAGCAGTTCGCCGGATGCAGAAGACAACCCGACGAGCATAACGGCCAAGGTTCGCCAGGGGTTGGAAGCCGACAAACTGGTGGCTGAAGTCGACGGCAGCCTCTTTGTCATTCCGAGTGCCAACGTCAAATACATCCAGATTTCGCCTTGCCCGGAGAAGCTCCCGGCCGGGATCATGAGAGGCGCGCATCTGGCCAGTTAATACTAGCGGGTAGACACAGAGGTGAGTTGGTTGATCTATTTTCGTGCAATTCAGAAGCATACAAACAGGTGATTCAAGAGGAGAGAACAATGAAACAAGGAACAGTCATGGCGGTTATGATGACACTGGGGCTGTCGCTCCTGTGTACGGCCATACAGGCGGAGCAGGATCTGGACATATACTACACCTACTCCACGCCCTCGGAAGGTGAGTTGGATGGCAAAGCTGAGCAACATGAGATCACCGCAGAGGGCATGCTGAAGATCCTGAGCGACTCAGAGTCCAGCTTCGATGTTTCTATCGGTGCAGCGGTGCAGGCAAACTCCTGGAAGTTCGACGATGAGAAATTCGATGACATCGACCTGTATAAGGTCAAACTTCCGATGATGGTCGATTTTCAGGCCCGTCAGAATTTTCTGGTTAGCGTTGGCCTAACACCCGGAATTCACTCAGACTTTGAAGATGTGGATGAAGAGGATATTCGCCTTGCAGGTGCAGTGCTCGGTACGTATGTACAGAGCCGCGAGCTGCAGTGGGTGATCGGCGTTGCCTTCGGCGAGGAATTTGGTGACCCCACGGTGTACCCCGTTCTCGGCGTTAACTGGCAAGCCACAGAACAACTGCTGTTGGAGCTGATTCTCCCTTCGCCGAAGGTTTCGTATGCTTTCTCCGAAGAGTTTCGTGTTTTCGCCGCAGGCGAGCCAACCGGAGGAGAGTGGAACGTGGGAGATGAGAGGAGCGTGGATATTCAGCAGAAAGGGATGCGTGTGGGGCTAGGTGCCGAATGCCAGGTGGTTGAGGGCGGCTGGCTGTATGCCTTGGTCGGTGTCGAAGTGGACAGGGAATTGCAGCTTGCGGAGGATGGTGAAGAGCTTCTGGCGGATGAAGTAGAACTGGATGATCAAAGCTTCGTTCAGGTCGGTTTCCGAATTCGATAATAGTGCCTTTACAGCCAGTCGGTGAGTTTGACTCCCAAGCCTACGCTCTCTTGTCGTTCTCTGTAGTAGATCAGACCGTCGCCATACCCGTTGACATACTGGACATAGCCTCGCAGTCGCTCTGTTAAGGGGAATGACCACCCTATTTCAAGAGAGCTCCTGTTTTCGTCTGCGTCAAGGTTGTTGCGGAGAGATAGCTCAAGACTTTGACCGCGAGGACTCCGCCACACGCCGCTCAGTGTTCCGTACCCAAGGTACTGCTCAATGTTCGGGTTATCATCGCCTTGAACATCGTTGGGGCCATCCTTTTCCTCCTCAGGAAAACGCCACCAGAACTGTGTGCTCCAGACAAAATCACCTTGCTCAAATGCCATCCCTGCTATGATGCGGTTCCAGCTTCGGGAAAGGTCGCCAGCCTGTCCGTTGGATTGATGATTCAGAGAGAGGACGCTGCTTCTCACGGGAAGGCCGAGAAAAGACCACGCTCTAGAGAAGTTGAGAATCAGCTCTGGCTCGTAGTTGGTTTCCCGGAAGGGGGCTGAAATGTTCGAGCTAAACGCCTGCCACCAACTAACGCTTGTGAATGCCATTTGCAGGTCAAGGTCCTCAGCAAACATATCTTCTACCGCCAGATACTTGATAGAGATCTGAAATTTCAACTCTGCATCCGAAAACTCGTAGCCTTGCAGCCTGTCCGCATACGGCTCCTGTGATCGTTTCGAGTAGGTTACCATTACGTAAGTGGGCCTGTGCGGCAAAATCGCAAAACGGTTCCTGTTCGCATCCCTCTCTAGGATAACTCGCTCCCCTATCCCATCTCTTGGATACTCGACTGCTGAGGATTCATGACCACAGAGAATCATTATCATACTCAGTACGTGTAGTACCTCGCTGTGGATTTTTCTTGCTCCAAACATCACATACCTTCCTACGTTCATAGCGAGTCACCAATAACTTCGCTATCGGCCCACCAAGAAGGCTTGCGACAACCAATCCCAGCGTCGCGCAAGAGACTCCGATTTCTAAGGCGTTGTCAATCCCTAGAGCGGCGATGTCGGGTGCCCACGCGATAGCCGTGCCGTGTCCGCCGATCAAGGAAGCTGAGCCGGCAAGAACGCCGACTTGTAATGGAACGCCAACCAGCGCGGCACCCGCAACACCTACCACGTTTTGGATCACAATGAACATGAGTGTGAGAGCGAGGAGAATCAGCAACGGCCGACCACCTCTCACAAGGTCTGAAAATCGGGCGTTGAGGCCGATAGTGGTAAAGAAATAGACGAGCAGTCGATCGCGTGTTCCTAGCTCAAACGATATCTCCGCGCCTGTGATCGTGTATATCGCCAACACGAGTATCGCAGCAAGCAGGCCACCGGTTACCGGTTCTGGGATATTGAAGTCTCGCAGGAACCCAACACGCCTGTTGATTCGCATGCCGATGAGAAAGACCAGGATGCCTATGGTATAGGAAATGAATCCGGGGACGACATACTCGTTCATTGGGTTGCAGCCCTCTCAATCCAGCCTCTTAATTGGGTTCCTGTGTGCGACCCAAACGCGAAAGTACCTCCACCAAAAAAGCCGTATTCAACCCGAACACAATCAGGCCATTCGTTGCGGTCAGCCCGGAAAGCAACCGCCACTGTTCGGCCAATACAATGTCGCCGTAACCGAGGGTGGTGAAGGTCACAATGGAAAAATATATCGCGGTTTCAAAGTTCTCGACGACGTTCAGGTGCATGAATACCATGCCCCAAATCCACGCACAGAGCGCGACACCAATAACGACCGAGAGAACTACAAATGTAAGGGCGGTCACAAACTTAAAGAGTGACCACGAGGAAGCTAGCCACCCGCTCATCCGTCGCAGACCGGCAATTGCGCCGCCGATACACAGCGTTTGGGCCAGAAGGGTCACGCAGATGACTGCACTTCCTATCAGAAGTTGTTGAAACATGATTCTCGATTCCCGTTCTACTGATGGCCTGCTTGGATTCAATCGGTATTGCTGCGACAGAATGAGATATCGGCGGCCCAATAGCAAGGTTTGCTACCGATAGACGGCAGTCGTGAGAGACACATCAGTGCGATGGCGTGTTGCAGGAGCAGAGCATTCCATGGTGTCTCATTTTCTTCCGCGCGTAGGATTGAGAGCCGCCTATATCGTCGGCGTTCCGGCGTTGAGGTGGTCCCGCGACTGCGGGACCAG
>RCNA010000050.1_pt1 | contig 16443 bp, 19 predicted proteins | sample 2041331 | NCBI WGS metagenome assembly RCNA01 (sample SAMN09708233, study PRJNA481090) | Marine sediment metagenome, whole genome shotgun sequencing project. | reverse complement strand
GTGCGATTCTCTTATTTTGTAAAAAATCTATTGGTACATAAATAGTCGGCTGTTATATTGACCAATTGATTACCAACTTCTTCCATTACTAACTTGTATAGTTACTATGATAAGCATATCATACTCTACGCCAATCCAAAAATCACCTATAATTAACTTCTTAAATTTTAATACTTAATTGACATAGGTATTAATGGTTAAATATAATGGTGACTTAACTAAAACATGGTTCTTCGGATAAATTGAATCAGTTTTGTTACTTGATAAAGATTTACTTGATTTAATGCATAAATTGGAATATTTTTTTGTTTTGCTAAATTTGTTAATTTAAAATTTTGCTTTAAATGTTTTTTTAACCCAATTATTAAACTTGCTTTTTTAATTTCATTTGTTAAAATAAATTTCAATTCCATTTTTAACAAAACTTCTTTTAGTAAATTATTCGATAAGGAATAAGGGTAAATTATTAATTTTTTTGATTTTAATTTTAAAGATTTTTTATCTTTTAATTGATTCATTAAAATCCAGTTTTTATTTGTTATTGCAAGAGAATTATTTGAATTATTTAGTGAATAATTTTGATAATTTTGAACTCTTTGATATTTAATTTTTATTTTTTCTGTTAAATAAAATTGTCGAATTTGTCCAATTGTAAAGTTGCCACGTAAAAATAAATCGACAGAAGTTCTAACATCTTCATGAATTGTCCAAGAATTTTGATGGTTTATTTCAATAATAATTTCAAAAGCTGGATAAGCTTTTCGTTCTAAAATACTTTTTTGAGTTCCCCGTCTTTTAGCTTCATCATCACTTAATGTAACATATTGAATTCCGCCAATTAAATCAACTAATGATGGATTTTTAATTAAATTTTCTAAACAATTACCATGAGTTGTTCCAACAAGTTGAACCCCTTTCTCTGCAATAGTTCGTGCGGCTAAAACTTCTAATTCTGTACCAATTTCATCAATAATTATAACTTGAGGCATGTGATTTTCAACTGCTTCAATCATAACTTGATGTTGTAGTTCAGTTTTTGCTACTTGCATTCGTCTTGCTCTACCAATTCCAGAATGTGGAATATCACTGTCCCCAGCAATTTCATTTGAGGTATCAATTATGATCACTCGTTTTTCCATTTCATCTGCTAAAACTCTAGCAATTTCTCGAATAATAGTTGTTTTTCCTACACCTGGTTTTCCCAATATTAAAATTGATTTTTCTGATTCTAATAAATCTCGAACTACAGAGATAATTCCAAATACACTTCGACCAACACGACAAGTAAGACCATTTATTAAAAATTGACGATTTCGAATGCAACTTATTCGATGAAGAGTACGTTCAATACCAGCACGATTTTCATTACTAAATTTACTAATTCGTTTTGTTGTATAATCTATATCTTGCCAAGAAATAATTTTTTGCGAAAGATACTCTGGACCACTAATAAAACGAGCTTCTGGTCGTCGGCCTAAATCTAATACAATTTCAATAAGTTGATCTTTAAAAGTATGTTGATTTAATTGTTCTTGAAGAAAAAAAGGTAAATTTTCAATTAATTTTTCTAAGTCGTCATTCACATTCATCTGATAGAATTTCTTATGGTTTTCTAATTTAGATTATACTAAGCTTGAAAATCTAATTTAGATTAGATTTTCAAGGGTTTTAAAATTTAATAAATTAGTTCAAATCTATTAAAGATTTAAAAGTCGATGTATCTAAAACTGCGATTTGTGATAACATTTTACGATTTAAATCAATATTAGATTTTTTAAATTTGTGAATTAATTTGCTATAAGAGGTTCCATTTAATCTAGAAGCAGCATTAATTCGACTTATCCAGATTTTTCTAAAAATTCTTTTTTTTTGTTTTCTACCAACGTAAGAATATCTTAATGCTTTCATTACTTGTTGATTTGCTACTCTAAACAAAATCGAATGTGCACCACGATAACCACTTGCAAGAGATAAAATCTTTTTACGACGTTTCCGTGCTACGTTTCCACGTTTAACTCTAACCATTGTAATTTTTTATTAATTATATTTATTAATAGGGTAACATTAATTTTATAGGTTTAGTATCACTATAACTAACAAGAGTTACTTGTGATAATTTTCGTTTTTGTCTATTTGATTTCTTCATTAAGAGATGACCTGTATAAGCATGACGACGCAAAAAATTATTATTACCAGTTATTTTGTATCGTTTTGAAGCTGCTTTTCGAGTTTTTAATTTTGGCATAAGCTTTCAATTCTTTTTATGAGAATATAATGTTTTAAAATAAACTTTTGATTTTAATGGATGAGAATATAAAATATCATCACCATATTTCCAATCAACAGGACAAGCTTGTCCTGGATTTTCTTTAATATGTTGAATTGATTTTAAAATACGAAGTAATTCATTTATACTTCTACCACATAACAAGTTATTAACCGTATAATATTGAATTATACCTTCTTTGTCAATAATAAATAAACCTGGAAATGCAAGTCCATCATTGCTTAATAATTTATATTTCCGAGTTATAGATTGATTTAAATCTGAAATTAAAGGATAGTTTAATTGATTCACTCCCCCTTGACTTCGTTTCGATAATAAATAATGTAAATGAGAAAATGGACTATCTACTGAGATTGCAAGTATTTGGGTAGATAATTTTCGAAATTCAGAAATTCTATCACTTAATTCAATTAATTCTGTAGAAGACACAGATGTAAAATTTGCTGGATAAAAAATAAGCATTACATATTTTTTGCCGTAATAATCAGATAATCGAATCTTTCCTAATTGTGTTTTATAAACGCCTACTGTTAAAAAATTGGGTGCCATTTTTCCAATTTGTGGTGAATTTAGCATAATAATTAAGAATTATTCTTACATAAAAATTTTAATTACAAAATAGTATCATAATAAAAAAAGTAGAGCAATTTTATTAATAATTAAACATACTCTACTCTTATTTTATTTTATTTTATTTATCCGTTACTACTACTAATTCGTCAATAGCGAAATTATTGGTATTTGTTCCACTGTAATTTACATTTTGAAATCTAACAACTACAGGATATCTAATTCCACTCTTATCAACTACTGCAACAGTTCCAACTTCATTAAACCAATATGACTCTTTTCTTAAAATACGAACTGTGTTATTACGATCTACCATAATAAATTTAATATCTATTTAAATAATATAACTAACTTAATTATTAGTTTATATTATTTACTATTCATTTTAATAATAAAAGTTTAAAAAATGTTGGTTTTAAAATTTAACTTATGTTATGATTTAAGTAAGAACAAATTTATATAAAAATTCAATAAAAAAAATAAAATGAATCGTAATACAATACAGAAAATTCTTATTGGGCTTTTCTTTCTAGCTTGTATTTTTATTGGTCTTAAAACATTTAATGTAGTTGGATTTAATGATAATCCAGCTAAACCAGAATTAAATGCAAATGTTAGTAGTTCAAGAATGACTTATGGACGATTTTTAGAATATCTAGAAATGGGATGGGTTAAACAAGTGGACTTGTATGATAACAGTCGAAATGCAATTGTACAAGCTTCTAGTCCAGAACTTGGTAATCGACCACAATCTATTCGCGTTGAAATACCAGTAGGTGCATCACAACTTATTCAAAAATTAAAAGAATATAATATTGATTTCGATGCTCATCCAGCAGCACGAAAAAGTATTTTCATAACTATCGCTAGTAATTTAATTTTACCATTAATTTTTATTGGTAGTTTAATTTTCTTTTTCCAAAATTCGGATAATTTTTCATCGAATTCAGGTTCATCACCAATGAATTTAGGTAAATCACCAGCACGATTTGATCAAAAACCAGATACTGGAATATGTTTTGATGATATTGCAGGTATTGATGAAGCAAAAGCTGAATTTGAAGAAATCGTTTCATTTTTAAAAGAACCAGAAAGATATACACTTGTTGGAGCAAAAATACCAAAAGGAGTTTTATTAATAGGACCTCCTGGTACAGGTAAAACATTATTAGCTAAAGCGATTGCAAATGAAGCAAATGTTCCATTTTATAGTGTTGCAGGTTCAGAATTTGTAGAGATGTTTATTGGTATTGGTGCCGCTCGAATTCGTGATTTATTTAAAAAAGCGTCTGAAAATACTCCTTGTATTGTCTTTATTGATGAGATTGATGCAGTTGGGCGTGAACGAGGTGCTGGAATTGGTGGTGGAAATGATGAAAGAGAGCAAACTCTAAATCAATTATTAACTGAAATGGATGGATTTAAAGAAAACAAAGGGGTAATTGTAGTTGGGGCTACAAACCGAGTTGATATTTTAGATGCAGCATTATTACGTCCAGGGCGTTTTGACCGACAAATAGAAGTTGGTTTACCAGATCGTTTAGGTCGAATTGGGATTTTAAAAGTTCATGCTCGAAATAAACCATTTGATGAAGATGTTTCATTAGTTCAATTAGCAAATCGAACACCAGGGTTTTCAGGTGCAGATTTAGCAAATTTATTAAATGAAGCAGCGATTTTAGCAACACGCTATAAAAAAACGACAATTACAAATAATGAAGTTAATGAAGCTGCAGATCGAATTATTGGTGGAATTGCAGGAACTACTATGGAAGATACAAAGAATAAAAAATTAATTGCGTATCATGAAGTAGGTCATGCAATTGTTGGATCAGTATTAGAAAATCATGATGAAGTTGAAAAAATTACTTTAATTCCCCGTGGTGGTGCAAAAGGTTTAACTTGGTTTACACCAGAAGAAGATCAAATGTTACTATCTCGTTCAGCATTATTAGCTCGTATTATCACAACATTAGGTGGTCGTGTAACTGAAAAAGTTGTTTTTGGTGATCAAGAAATTACAACAGGTGCTAGTAATGATTTACAACAGATTACAAATATTGCACGACAAATGGTTACACGATATGGAATGTCAAATATCGGACCAATTGCTTTAGAAGATGATAATAATGAACAAATGTTCTTAGGTGGTGAATCTAATGATTCAATTGCAGATCGAATTGATACAGAAGTTTGTAAAATTATTAATCATTGTGAACAAATAGCAACTGAAATAATTTTAGATAATCGAGTTATCATTGATTTAGCTGTTGAAAAATTATTAGATGCTGAAACAATTAATGGTTCTGAATTCCGTACATTAGTTAGTCAATATACGGTTTTACCAAAGAAAGCTTCATAAGATTATTAAATGGAAAAAGACTCACGGAGTTGTATACAAACTGGATTCGTTTGGATAATCAATTAAGTTTATTCTTAGTTGAGTAATTGTTTCAAATCCATTGTGGATCAGCAATTTTGTTAATTTTTAACTAATAAATTATCAATACTAATATTCTAGAAGATATATTAATATATTTTCTAGAATATTAGTATTGGTAATAAGAATTTTATATAGTAATAAAAAAATAGAATTCTATCAAAATGTTCTTGCTAAAATTATTTTTTATTAAAATTTACTATATTATCCAAATTTACCTGAAGTTGAAGCGATAAGAAACGCAGCATAGGTTAAAATATAACCAACAGAGAAATGTACTAAACCAACTAAACGAGCTTGTACAATAGAAAGAGCAACTGGTTTATCTCTCCAGCGAACTAAGTTTGCAAGAGGTGTACGCTCATGAGCCCAAACTAATGTTTCAATTAATTCTTGCCAATAACCACGCCATGAAATTAAGAACATAAAACCGGTTGCCCAGATTAGATGCCCAAATAAGAACATCCATGCCCAAACAGACAAGTTGTTCATACCAAACGCGTTATAACCATTAATTAATGGTGATGAATTTAACCATAAGTAATCTCGTAACCAACCCATAATATAGTTCGATGACTCATTGAATTGACCCGGGTTACCACCCCAAATTGCCATGTGTTTCCAATGCCAGTAGAATGTTGTCCAGCCAATTGTATTTAACATCCAGAACATTGCTAGATAGAATGCATCCCAAGCTGAAATGTCACAAGTACCACCACGACCTGGTCCATCACATGGGAAACTGTAACCAAAATCTTTTTTATCTGGCATTAATTTTGATCCACGAGCATCTAAAGCTCCTTTCACAAGAATTAATGTTGTAACATGTAAACCTAAAGCAATAGCATGATGAACTAAGAAATCACCAGGACCAATTGTTAAGAATAAATCATTTTTACTACTATTAATTGCTTCTAACCAACCTGGTAACCAGATTTGATTACCTGCAGCTGTCGCTGGGCTCGCTGAAGATGATAATAATACATTAAATTGATAAACAGCTTTTCCAGAAGCAGCTTGAATATATTCCGCAAATACTGGCTCAAATAAAATTTGTTTCTCTGGTTGACCAAATGCAACTACAGTATCATTATGAATATATAATCCTAATGTGTGGAAACCTAAGAATAATGATGCCCAGCTTAAATGTGAAATAATTGCTTCTTTATGTTCTAACATTCTTGCTAAAACATTACCTTTGTTTAATTCTGGATCATAATCACGAACAAAGAAAATTGCCCCGTGTGCAAATGCACCAACCATTAAGAATCCAGCAATATACTGATGATGAGTATATAATGCAGCTTCAGTTGTGAAATCTTTAGATAAGAATGCATATGGAGTTAATGCATACATATGTTGAGCAACTAACGATGTAGCAACACCTAAAGAGGCTAATGCTAAACCTAATTGCATATGTAAAGAATTTGTAATTGTTTCAAATAATCCAGTATGACCTGCTCCTAAACGACCTCCTGGAGGACGGTGAGCGTCTAAGATTTCTTTCATGTTATGACCAATACCAAAGTTTGTTCGATACATGTGGCCTGCAACGATGAAAACAACTGCAATTGCTAATTGGTGATGTGCAATATCACTTAACCATAAAGATTGAGATTGAGGATGGAAACCACCTAAGAAAGTTAAAATAGCTGTACCAGCTCCTTCAGCTGTTCCATAAACATGATTTGCACTATCTGGATTTTCTGCATAAGCTGTCCAGTTGCCTGAATAGAATGGAGCTAAACCCTCTGGATGCGGTGGAGTTGTTAAGAAATTATCCCAACCAACATGAACACCACGTGATGCAGGAATTGCTACGTGAACAAGGTGACCTGTCCAAGCTAATGAACTAACACCGAATAAACCTGATAAATGATGGTTTAAACGAGATTCATTATTTTTAAACCATGATAAACTTGGACGGAATTTTGGTTGTAAATGTAACCAACCAGCAAGTAATAAAGCTGACGATAATATTAATAAACCAATTGAACCTAGATATAATTCTTGATTTGATCGGAAACCAATTGTATACCACCATTGGTATACGCCTGAATATGCTATATTAACAGGGTATGCATTGCCTTTACTAAATGCTTTTAAAGCTGATTCACCAAAATGTGGATCCCAAATAGCGTGTGCGATTGGTTTAACTTTTAGTGGGTTAGTTACCCATTTTTCAAAGTTACCTTGCCAAGCAACATGGAATAGATTTCCTGAAGTCCATAAGAAAATAATTGCCAGATGACCAAAATGTGAAGCGAAAATTTTTTGATATAAATTTTCTTCAGTCATACCATCATGTGCTTCTAAATCATGAGCAGTTGCGATACCATACCAAATTCTTCGCGTTGCCGGATCTTGTGCAAGGGCTTGACTAAACTTTGGAAATTTAGTTACCATAATGTTAGATGCCTTTTTATATAAATTTTAGTTGTGAATAAAAATATTAAATTAATTCAAAATTAATTAACTGATTGAAACTGCACGTGCCAAGAAGAATGACCATGTTGTTCCAATTCCACCAAGTAAATAGTGAGCTAAACCAACAGCACGACCTTGAGTAATACTTAATGCACGTGGTTGAATAGTTGGAGCAAAGTTTAATTTATTATGTGCCCAAACAATTGACTCGATTAACTCTTGCCAGTAACCACGACCACTGAATAAGAACATTAAACTAAATGCCCAGATAAAGTGTGCACCTAAGAAGATTAAACCATATGCTGATGATGCTGAACCATAAGATTGAATTACTTGTGAGGCTTGTGACCATAAGAAGTCACGTAACCATCCATTAATAGTAATAGCACCTCGTGCGAAGTTACCACCCGTTACATGCGAAATACTACCATCTGGTGCAATGGTTCCCCAAACATCTGATTGCATTTTCCAACTAAAGTGGAAAATTACTACAGATATTGAGTTATACATCCAGAATAGACCTAAGAATACGTGATCCCAACTTGAACTTTGACATGTACCACCACGTCCTGGTCCATCACAAGGGAAACGGAAACCTAAATTTGCTTTATCTGGAATTAATTTTGAACTACGTGCGTATAACACACCTTTTAATAAAATTAAAACTGTTACATGAATTGTAAATGCATGAATATGGTGAACCATAAAATCTGCAGTTCCTAATTTAATAGGCATCATAGCAATTTTACCACCAACTTCTACAACTTCACCACCAAAAGCATAACTTGTTGTAGCTAAAGCATTTGGTGCTGTTGTTCCAGGTGCTAATAAATGAATATTTTGAATCCATTGAGCAAAAATTGGCTGTAATTGAATTGCTTTATCTGAGAACATATCTTGTGGACGACCTAACGCTCGCATTGTATCATTATGAATATAGAATCCGAACGCATGCATTCCTAAGAAAATACAAACCCAATTTAAATGTGCAATAATTGAATCACGGTGTCTTAATACACGATCTAATAAATTATTATAATTATTCGCTGGTGTATAATCACGAACCATAAAGATTGCTCCATGAGCGGCACCACCAACTACACAGAATCCACCAATCCACATATGATGTGTGAATAAAGAAAGTTGAGTAGCATAATCTGTTGCAATGTATGGGTATGGAGGCATTGCATACATGTGATGAGCAACAATAATACTTAAAGAACCCATCATAGCTAAATTAATTGCTAATTGAGCATGCCATGATGTTGTTAAGATTTCATATAATCCTTTATGGCCTTCTCCAGTAAATGGTCCTTTATGAGCTTCTAAAATTTCTTTCATGCTGTGACCAATACCCCAGTTTGTTCGGTACATATGACCAGCAACAATAAATAGAACTGCTAAAGCTAAATGATGATGAGCAATATCACTTAACCATAAACCACCTGTAACTGGGTTTAAACCACCTTTGAATGTTAAGAAATCTGAGTATTCACCCCAATGACCAGTAAAGAATGGTGCTAATCCTTTTGAAAAACTAGGATATAATTGACTCATTAATTCACGATTAATTAAAAATTCATGAGGTAATGGAATCTCTTGAGGTGCTACACCTGCATCTAATAATTTATTAATTGGTAATGCAATATGAATTTGATGACCTGACCAAGATAAGCAGCCTAATCCTAATAAACCTGCTAAATGATGATTCATCATTGATTCAGCATTTTGGAACCATTCTAATTTTGGTGCTGCTTTATGATAATGGAACCAGCCAGCAAACAACATAATACCTGACATGGCTAAACCACCAATTGCAATCCAATATAATTCAACTTCACTAGTGATTCCTTCTGCTCTCCACATTTGGAACCAACCTGAAGTTGTTTGAACACCCTGGAAGTTTCCACCTACATCACCATTTAAAATTTCTTGACCTACAATTGGCCAAACAACTTGTGAACTTTGCTTAATATTAACTGGATCAGTTAACCAAGCTGAATAATTAGAGAAATATGCTCCATGGAAGTGCATTCCACTTATCCATAAGAATATAATTGCTAATTGTCCAAAGTGGGCACTAAAGACTTTTCGAGAAACTTCTTCTAAAGAACTAGTTTGACTATCGAAATCATGCGCATCCGCATGTAAGTTCCAAATCCAAGTAGTTGTTTTTGGACCTTTAGCTAAAGTTCTAGAGAAATGACCAGGTTGTGCCCATTTCGCGAAACTAGTTTCGACAGCGTCTTTTTCAACAAAAACTTGCACATTTTTTGCGCGACGATCGGTTGAGCTTATTGCCATTAATTTTCTCCTTAGTTGGGAGACGAAAATCTATGAAACTCTCATAAAAAAATAAAGAGTAGTAATTTGTTACCTATCTGTTAATTATGAGTTTTCAAATTATTATTATACATTTTTTTATTTGATTTTAATTAACTTTTTTAAATTCAAAATTTATTTATCTTTAAAATTTAATGAATATTAAAAAACTTAAAATATATCTATAAAAATTATAAATAAAAAAAATTTTACTAGATAAATTAAATTAATTAAACTAAATCTTAAAGTTTTTTATTAGTAATTACTAATAAAAAACTTTAACTAAATTATTATTTTTTAAATAGAATTTAGAAATATAAGCCCAGCATATCAGGAAAGAAACGGTTAATTTCAATGATAAATCCAGCCGTAAATGTCATCCAGATTGTTAGTAAAACTGGAGCTGTTGACAAGTATTTTTGAAAGTCTTCCATAAAAATTTAAGTTAAATAGTTAATATATAATTAATTTAAAAGTTTTAGTTAAAAGTTTAACGTGGTGAAACTGTTACTTCATTATCTGGAGCTACCAACTCACCATTAACTAATTCTTTCCAAGCTGAAATTGGCCAAATGTATCCAGTAGTCATAATTTTTAATGCTAATGGAACATTAATAATAATTTCGCTTTCACTAGGATTTTTAGATGTACTTACTGTACGTAAATACTTTCTTCCAACCCAACCAATCCAACCAGAAATGTAGACAAATCCAAATCCTGGAAGAATAAATTCAGCTGCATGACTCCAACGTCCATCAGCAATTAAATGAGGTAACCCATCAGTTCCACATAATAATTCTGATCTACCATATTTATCAAATCTCGCTTGTGTTCGATCCATTTGTTGTTTTAATGCTAAAGCTGGAGGTGAATCAGCTTCATATTGTTGCATTCGTTGATCTAATTTCTTTACACTCGCCGCTAATCTTTTATTAAAAGCTGGAGATTCACTACATTTTGTTAATCCTCCAATATCAGCAAATGCTTGACTTGGGGTAAAAGCTAATAATACTGCAAAAAGTAAAGCTATTAAATTAAAACGTTTCATTATTAAATAAAATTTAAGATTGTTAATTTGGTAAAAAACTTGAGAAAATTAAAGTTATTCTTTATCACTATATATAGTAGTATAGTTTTTAATAAAAAAAATATTTATTTATCATTGGATTTATAAAAAATATAAATTAGTAAATGGATTTATCTTATTTTAATCTTAAGATATAGTTTTAAAATTCTTAATTTATAATATAAAAAAGAGTTAAAACTTAAATAAGTATATTACTTAAATTTTAAAGAATAAATAATATATACATTAATTATTTGCTCGTTTTACGATTAGTCCTTTTTTTTTGAGTAAAGTGGAATAAGCTTAATATAGAGAATGGTAAGATTTCTTTCTAGTTTTTGGAGAATTTTTACTAGTAAAAATTCTCCAAAAACTAGAAAAGTTGTATATTATTCAAAATCTTTACGATTTGGATTTCGTGCTGGATCACCTGAAAGAAGTCCAAAAATGAATAAAGAAACAAAAAAGATAACAGTTGTATAAACCAAAATTTTTAAAGTTAGCATTTAATTTTTCTTAAAAATTATTTTTAATAATATTAATTATACTAAAATAAAATGATTCTGAATTATTTAATTTTAGTATAATTATATATAGTAATTTAAAGTTTAACTAACTGAACGATCCGAACTCAAAAGAAAAGGATAAACTTTCAAAACTGTTATTTGAACTTTTTTTGAATTCTGCTTTGTTGAATTAATATTTACTTTTGCTTTATCACGAAGTGATAAATATCCTTCAATCATAATATAATCATTTACTTGATAATAAGTTGCAACATTACGTGCTAAATTACCCCAGAAAACTAAATTAATAATTTTAGTATTACGAATTTGAGGTAATTGAACTCTAAATTCTGTAACTGAAATCGTATTATTAAAAACTTTTTGAATAGGATTTTCTAGAATTTTAACTATGCTCCCAACATAATTAGTATCAACCATAATTTTTAAATAATTAAATTTTTCTGTTTCTGAACATCTTCAAAATTAATATCACGTAATCGTTTTAATAATCTGATGAAATATTCTAAAAAATAATCATCTAACTGAATTATTTCCGATGAATCAATTTTAAACATTTTGTATAATTCAAATGTAGATTTTGAAGAATTATTCTCAGTATTTAAAATTTCGACAAAAGCTAAACGGTCACTAATATTTCGACCCCATTCGAAAAATCCAAAGAAATTACTTACTAATTTTAAAGCAAATAATGGAATACGTTGAACTTTTGCTTCTTGACCTGCTAATTGTTCACAAAGATTAATAATTTCTGATGATACCCAACCTTTTAATCCACTCAAGAAAAATATTTGATTAGTAGTTTGTGGAATCTGTAATGATCTTAAACAAAATCTTGCAACATCTTGAGTATCCATATATGAAATATCTGTCTTTTCATTCGATACCCAAATTGGCAAATTTTCTAAAATAGGTATTGCATATTGTTCAATTAAACCTTGATAAAATCCAGTTAGCCTGAAAATCGTATATGGAATACCAGATTTTTTTAATTTAGTTTCAATTCCATATTTTACTTTCATTAAAGGAATATTATCAAATTGTTCTACATTTTGAGCTGAGAAAAAAATGAATCTCTCTATATTAGCAGCTTTTGCTGCTTCAATTAAACATAATTTACCATCCCAATCAACTTTTTTCAAAGAATCTAATTCATTAACACGACTTGTAGACGCATCAATAACAGCAGTGATTCCTTTTAAACAAGGTGGAATAGTTTCTGGCCGTGTTAAATCACCATATACTAATTCAACACCCCATTCTTTTAAAAAGTTTGCTTTTCGAAAATTACGAACCATACATCTTACTGGGTAACCTTTTGTTAAAGCTTGTAATACAACCTGACGGCCCAGTGTTCCAGTTCCCCCAACAATAAGTAAACTCATAAATTTATATTTTTAAAATTTTTTTTTAATCATTAAAAACTGTACTTTGTAAGATATCTCCTGCTTCAAGATTAACTAATTCTTTTTTTGTTAATACTTGACCACGACTATCAAAGATTCTATTTGCTTGACGCATTCGTGCACGATCTAAAGCGTTTTTAATACTTCGTGCATTAGCAAATAATGGTTTTTCTTTTCGTCTTTGAATATAAGTTTCTAAAGCAATTTCAGCATCTGGTGTTAATTGATACTGTTGTTCTTCTAACATTAATTTTGCAATTTTTAATAATTCTTCAGTTGTATAATCAGGAAAATCAATATGGTTAGCAATTCGTGAAGATAAACCAGGGTTTGATTCATAGAATTTATCCATTGGTTCTTTATACCCTGCTAAGATTACTACTAAATCATCACGTTGATTTTCCATAACTTGTAATAGAATTTCGATCGCTTCTGATCCATAATCTCTTTCATTATCCGGTTTATATAAATAGTAAGCTTCATCAATAAATAAAACTCCACCCATTGCTTTTTTAAGAACTTCTTTTGTCTTTGGTGCTGTATGACCAATATATTGACCTACTAAGTCATCACGAGTAACCGTTAAAAGATGACCTTTTTTAATATAACCTAACTGATATAAAATATCAGCCATTTTTAAACCAACAGTAGTTTTTCCAGTTCCTGGACTTCCTGTAAATGACATATGTAAGCCGGGATTTGCTGCAGTAATACCTAAATTTCTTCTTAATTTATCAATTAAAAGTAAAGCTGCAATTTCTCGAATACGAGCTTTTACTGGTGCTAAACCAACTAATTCTTCATCTAATAAATTTAAAATTTTTGCAATTTCAGTTTTTGCATACTCTTCTTGTAAATTTACGGGAGTTGTGTTCATAAACTTTGATTTTTATATTTTAATAGTTATTGTACAGATAATTTTAAATAATTTTGTATATTAAATCAGTTAGTATCTAACCGATTTAATATATTTGTATAAATAATTTATACTGTAAAGGTTGGAATACTTGATAAACATATAAATGCAAAACCAGCACTTCCACATGCACCAACAAAGAATCCACCTTTAAATTCATCCCAAGCTTTTTTTGTTTGTAAATCATTCGGATTGCCTGAAGATTTTTCTTGTCCAAAAGCTGCTACACCATAGATTGTTAAACCTAGTGTTAAAATAATGATTAAACCAATTGTTGAAAGGAAACCAGCAAGTAATCCAATATCTGAATCACGTAATGGTCCTAATTTAACAAATGGACCCATTAAAAAATAACCATGTGCTAAACCAATTTCTAAACCGCGTAATAGAGGTGTTAAACCAAGTCGATACGCTGGTAAATTCTGTAAAATTGCTCTTGTTGCTGGATGATGTTATTGGCGTTGCTAAATGACCTACAAATGGATCATCATTATACGGTTTAATAAAGTTAGCCATAAAGTTAATTTGAAAATTAGTTAAATTAATAATAAAATTTTTTAATTTAATAAAAATAAGGTTATAAAAATTTTCGTCAAATTTTAACAACCAAAATTTTTATATAGATTACTATATAATATATACTAATATATAGAAAAATTTTTATAAACTTAATTTCGACAAAATAACAAAGATTTTATGACAGTTGCTATAGATTATTTATTATTAGTAGGATTCTGCTTTGCACTTACATCTGGATTATTTATTGGATTAAAATCAATTAAATTAATTTAATTTTTATTAAATTGTAAACAATGCAAAATAAAATTCGTCAAGACAAAATTGTTGGATCAAGACGATTTAGTAATTATTTCTGGTCGTTTTTTTTATTTGTTGGAGGTTTAGGTTTTTTATTAGCAGGAATATCTAGTTATTTTAAAATAAATTTATTACCATTTGCAAACCCAACAGAATTAGCTTTTATACCACAAGGTTTGGTAATGATGTTTTATGGAACCTTAAGTTTAGGTTTTAGTATTTATATAATTACAACAGTACTTTTAGATGTTGGTAGTGGTTATAATGAATATAATAAAACTGAAAATCTTGTAAAAATTGTTCGAAAAGGATTTCCAGGAAGAAATCGTGAAATTCTTTTAACATATTCGTTATCGAATATTCGATCAATTGGAATAAAAATTACAGAAGGTTTAAATCCAACTCGAAGTATTTATTTATGTTTAAAAGATGAAAGAAATATTCCGCTAACGCCTGTTCAAGAACCAACTTCAATTTCAGATTTAGAAGAAGAGGCGGCTGATTTAGCAAAATTTCTAGATTTAAAACTAGAAAATTTATAAGATTTTATTGATTTTTATGTCCACATGATTCTATAATAGAATTATGCGGGCATAGTTTAGTGGTAAAACCTTAGCCTTCCAAGCTAATGATGGGGGTTCGATTCCCCCTGCCCGCTTTTTCATTAACTATTCGAATGAGCAACAATCTTTTTTTTATAGGAGAATATATAATATGTCTGGTGGATCTACGGGTGAACGTCCGTTTTCGGATATTATTACTAGTGTACGTTATTGGATTATTCATAGTATTACAATTCCATCACTTTTTGTATCAGGATGGTTATTTATTAGTACTGGGTTAGCATATGATGTATTTGGAACTCCACGTCCAAATGAGTACTTTACACAAGATCGTCAACAAATCCCATTAGTAAACGATCGATTCAGTGCAAAACAAGAATTAGAAGATTTAACTAAAGGTTTATAATTAAGGTAAAAAAATGTCAAAAAATATTAATCAACCTGTAGCTTATCCTATTTTCACATTTCGTTGGTTAACAATTCATGGGTTAGCAGTTCCAACAGTATTCTTTTTAGGTTGCATTACTTCAATGCAATTCATTCAACGATAAATTAATATATTATATAGATACGAGGTAATTTTTAATGACAGGTCCAAATCCAAATAAACAAGCAGTAGAATTAAATCGAACTTCTCTTTATTGGGGACTTCTATTAATTTTTGTTTTAGCAGTACTATTTTCAAGTTATTTCTTCAATTAATATTAATATAGTAGGAGTTTTTTTATGGCAAATACTGGTAGAATCCCATTATGGCTAGTAGGTTTAGTAGGCGGTTTAGCAGTAATTACAATGCTATCGTTATTTATCTATGGTGCATATTCAGGATTAGGTTCATCACTATAAGAATCGACAAAAATTATATATTTTTTTCTAATAATTTTAAGTCATGTTGATATATCAACATGATTTAAAATTATTAAAATAATTTATCTTCTAAATTGTTTCTTTAATTTTTTAAAAATTTTATTTATAAATTTTTTAAACGTATAAGTAATTCGCCAACTTTTTTGTGTTCCTCTTCCAAACCAACCATACCAAAACTTTGGAAGTACGCGATTTAAATTTTTTTCTTTTTCTTCTGGGTCTTGCCACGCTGTACTACC
>RCNA010000034.1_pt1 | contig 16622 bp, 20 predicted proteins | sample 2041331 | NCBI WGS metagenome assembly RCNA01 (sample SAMN09708233, study PRJNA481090) | Marine sediment metagenome, whole genome shotgun sequencing project. | reverse complement strand
CAACAGGCCCCAATGCAACAGGCCCCAATGCAACAGGCCCCAATGCAACAGGCCCCAATGCAACAGGCCCCAATGCAACCCGTCCAACCGGTCCTCGGGTTCCTCAACCCTCCGGCCGGACAGTAGTGGATTACCCCGCCGGTTCACAGTTTATAGTCGGCCCCGCTGTCTCCACGGTCCTACCGGATATGGATTTCGAGACATACAGCGATGCGGGCTACGTGTTCGACGGGGTGCAGTTCCGTGGCGGCATGAAAAACAAGCGGGGGCTTTCATTAGTTGGTGCCGCCGCGTATGCTGAACACCCCAGCACTGAAATTTTATCGTTAGCCTATGATCTAAAGGAGGGGTGGGGGCCTTGCTTGTGGGAGCCAGGGCACCCCCCTCCTTTAGATCTCCTCAATCATATTCGTGCGGGTGGGTTACTCGAAGCCCATAACAGTATGTTTGAGTTCCTCATATGGAATCTTATTGCACACCAGCGCATGGGGTGGCCATTGTTACCACTGGCACAGCTAAGGTGCAGCATGGCGAAATGCCGAGCGCATAGCCTACCCGGAAGCCTAGACAAAGCGGCGCAAATACTGGATTTATCTGTGGTCAAGGATAAAGCCGGGTCGCTTGTGATGAAGAAATTGTCTGTGCCACGGAAGCCAACAAAGGCGGATAAATCACTCCGTTACACTCCCGAGAAACACCCTGAAGAGTTCCAAAAACTGTACCGCTACAATGCGCAAGATATCCGGGCGGAAGCTGCGCTATCTATGGCGGTACCTGACTTAAGCCCGTTTGAATTAGAAGTATGGCAATTAGACCAACGGATTAACGCTCGGGGCGTTGCTGTCGACATGGATACGGTGGAAGTGGGTGTCAGGATCGTCGAAGCTGAGTCAAGACGGCTACTAATTGAGTTAAACGAGTTGACCATGGGCTACGTCAACACAGCCAGCGAATTACAAAAAATGTCTGAGTGGCTGGGGATGCGCGGCGTGACCACTACCAGTCTGGATGAAGAGGGAGTGAACGAATTATTATCTCTTCCGAGTTTACCCTCCGATTGTAAACGGGTGCTAGAAATCCGGGGCATACTCTCCTCATCGAGTGTAAAAAAAGTACACGCCATGAAAAATATGGTGAGTAGTGACGGGAGAATGCGGGGGTTATTCGCGTACTGTGGGGCGGACAGGACGGGCAGGTTTGCCGGTCGTGGACCCCAACCCCAAAACCTACCCGGCGGCGGGCCGCAAGTTAAGCACTGTGCGCCGGAAGGTTGCGGCACCTACTACGGCCGAACTCTCGACAAATGCCCTTGCTGTGGCCACCCTGAAGAGTTTGCGGATACGGTCGGGTGGTCGCTGGATGTGATGGAAACGGCCATCCCATCGTTGCATCATGTGCCCGAGTTCTGGGGTACTGAAATTCTGGATGTTCTATCCGGGTGCCTACGTGGTTTATTCATCGCCGGTACCGATAAAGAATTTATTTGCTCCGATTACTCCGCAATCGAAGGGGTTGTGGCGGCGATGATATCTGGGGAACAGTGGCGCATTGATGTTTTCAAATCACACGGAAAAATCTACGAAATGGGGGCCAGTAAAATAACCGGTATCCCGTTCGAGGAGATGATGCTCCACAAACGGGATACCGGTGATCATCACCCAATGCGTAAGCTGGGCAAGGTGTCAGAATTGGCGTCGGGATTCGGCGGGTGGATAGGTGCGTGGGAAAGATTCGGTGCCGGGGCGTATTTATCCACAGAAGAAATAAAAACGAATATTTTAGCTTGGCGGGAGGCGTCCCCGGCAATTCCTGAAATGTGGGGAGGGCAACACAGAAAACATTTGACAAAGTGGGAATTCACCCCCGAACTGTTTGGGCTGGAAGGTGCGGCAATCCTGGCTATTACCCGCTGCCCCGGGGGGTATGCATACAAGGGTATCACATATTGCTATAGCCCGGAAACAAAAATATTATATTGCAAATTACCGTCTGGTAGATTTTTGCATTACCATAATGCTAGGCTAGTACAGATAACCGCACGTAACGGCATGGTGGAGTGGCAGATAACGTATGAAGGCGGGGGTACCACTCCGGGCAGTTGGGTTACGCTCACTACATACGGCGGAAAGCTGTTTGAAAACGTCGTACAGGCAATCGCACGGGATATACAGGTCTACGGTATGCTTAACCTAGACAAAGCCGGATACCCTATCGTGATGCACGTACATGATGAAACTGTGACGGAAGTGCCGGAAGGCTCCGGGAGTATCGAGGAAGTAGAAAAGCTCCTGGGAATTATGCCGTCATGGGCACAGGGTTGGCCGATTAAAGCTGCGGGCGGTTGGCGCGGTAAACGTTTCAGGAAGGATTGATATTTATGAAAAACACCAATGATTTACGAAAGAAACTAAGGAAACTAGAGCATTCATACAGTGAGCTCCTACGTAAGTATGAATCTTTAAAGGTGGAGCGCGCCGCAATGCTAGAAGTACCCCCGAACACCCGGCAAGGTACTAAAGAGCACAGGGAAGACTACGTGGTGGATGGGCAAATGGCGCGCGCCAAGTACCGGGTTCTTTGCACATCAGAAACGGGGGAGTACCGAAGCCGGGATATGTTCGATAACGAGGAACTAAAAGAAGTACTTAAAAACGAGCATGGAATAATCGCACAAATAGGGGACCCAAGATGACTATATTCGAGTGGGTGTACCTTCTGGTGGCGGGGGGCGCGTTTATGGGGTTTGCGGAAACTAAAGAGCAGGGACAGGTTACTTTCTGGTATGCCTTGGTTCTTTCGATTCTATGGCCAATGCGGGTGGGCTACATGTTAACTAATGAGAAATGGAGGAAAAAATGAGTTTAAGCACGCTAATAATTATATTCCTACTAGCGTTTATCGCGGGTGCAATTGTGTCGGAGGACGTTAACGCATGGGACGGTTCTAAGATTTTAACAGAAGTCCAGCGGGTGCCCGCGCCGACATATAACGAGAATTTCCACCCCCATCAGCCCGTAACACAGCGCCAGTTTCAACGATTTCAAAACGAGACTAGGTACTATCAACAACTAAACGATGCCCCCAGAAAGCGGTATGCTCCTAGAAAGCGGTATGCTCCCGACAACAGATATTATCCTTGATCCTTGTGGCCTTTAAACAGGTCGGATAGTAAATTCGCCTGATCGATAAACCAGGCCGCCACAAGAAAGACCCCCATAAGTACTGAGACCGTTATTTTTGCCACCAATTGATTTTGTTTTATGCTGCGTTGGGTTTCTTCGATAGTATCTAGTCGGGCGTTTAGTTTATCAAAACATAAGAGTATCTCTTCTCTGCTGCTACACTGCCCAAATTTCATGGTGGGGTTGGCCCTTTTTCGAGTTTAGCTACACGGATTTCTAAATCGTATACTTCCGATCTGAGACCTTTTATTATGTTCGCCGGGTCCCTTGCGGCTTTTTCTTCTTCTCTTGTGATCTTGTCCGCTTCTAGCTCCGCTTGGTGGGCGGCTTCATCATGGAATACGTATGGGTGATCTACCCATCTTTTCCCGGTCCAATTTGCCCGCATCTCTCCGGGTGTGTTATCTGTGCTGGGATTTTTTGGCGGGTGTTGAGTTGTGCGGTGATCTCCCTCGGCCACCCTCACAAACCAGCCGAATGAATCGTATGCGTAGGCCATTAGCGGAATGCTCCAAAATGTGAATTAGGGGTGATCTGGGCCACACCGCCAACAAGGGGGATGACGAAAGTGCCGTTTCCATCGGTGGCGATTCGGTTATCCGCCGCTGCCCCGTTACGTGAATACGTGCGGTTTATGTGTTCCCCGTGTCGGATGAAACTATGCGCGGTTTCCGCTGCCAAACGCATCCGTGCGCCGCCCAATATGTGTGCCGCCTGACTATTTATCAGGGGAGCTACCCCGGTTGTTACCCAATTTACCCCGTCAATGGTTCTATTGATGTCTACACTGCCTTGTACTACAGATATTGAGTCCGTTCCCGGATCAGCCCATATTGAGTCAACAGTGCCCGGTGTGCCCATTCCCCCCGCCCCAGACCAGGAGCCAGTTAATGCCGTGGCACTCGTGTATGAGGTGGCGCTTGAGGTCCAGCACCAAAACAGCGCCGCCACTTTCATAAACATGAAAGACAGGTTTCCCGTTGGTAGTGTTTGGGAGGACCAAGTAGCCCCGTGATCGGTTGAAGTGTAAAGGATCGTATTCGTGAGCGACATGATAATCCATCGCCCGCCAATTTCAATTGGTATATTTTCTGGTATGTTGTGCGGCGCGGCCGGAAGATTGCCCGAAGCTGTCCAGGTAACGCCGCCATCTGTACTTTTCGCGGTGTCCACCGAGTTGCTAGAACAGGCCAACAGATTAGACCCACCATCAGAGCCGACAAGCCAAGGGTGTGTAGTGGGCATCGTTCTAACGATCCAATTGTCCCCGCCATCCGGCGAGGTGGCGAGTCCCGTGCCGGTAGTAGATGCCACAAACTGTGTTGATGATCGGGTGACTTTAGTAGTCCCACCTATCCCGGTAGAAATAAGGACCGAGGTTAAATCAGCGGCCACCGCCACCGGGAATCTTCCTAGAGTCCGTTCACTGAACAGCGGTAGCACCGATTCAGATACATCGTCTACCACCCCCCTGTTTTTTGGCTGTACTGAGAAACTCATTTTAGTAATCTCCGCCTATGGCCGTAAATGTTACGCTTTTTGCTGCTGTTAATGTGGCGTTCGCTGCGACTTTAAGCACCGCGTTAGGGCCGAGCGCCAAGCCGCCGCCTGTTTGTAGGAACGGCAAGGAAACGGAGGATAACAAGTTCTGTGCGGCGGTCGTGCCGTCCGTACCGGCTCCCGCCGCAATAGTTACTTGGCCGATCTGGTAATCCGTTGATCCGTCGTTTACGATCACATTGATGACAGCGGCGGATGTGTCGTCCGAAGTTACCGCAATTGAATCGATCAAAGCCCCCGAAGCACCCGCCGTTTGTAGTGTCTGCGCGACTGTTGTGTCCGTATCGGCCACGATAACGTGGGCGTTTTTAGGTCCTGCTTGAAAAACTGGGGTTGTAGCCATTTAAAAGCCTCCAAAATTATCGAATGAGTAAAGACGGGCGGACACGAGAATATTTTCCGGGGGCGTAACGTCCACGGTAGCGCCCCACTTTGCGGGGGTTGCGCTCGGTTCGTTGTTCAAGTTCCCTGTTGCTAAGGATTTATAGAATAGCCCGTTAGACGCTTTAACTGTGACATTGAGCCCGTAGGTAACGGCGGAATTCCACAAAGCGATGAATTCTACCTGTTGCCACTCGGCGGGGGATATCGAAGGTTCGTTCCCTTGGTTCGCCGATGTAACAGACTGGTAATACAGACCGTTTCCCCCCACGACCACATCCGGCACACCATAAATTAATAGCGCATTCCAATCGTCAAAATTCCCCGCTATGACCCCGCCTTCCGGGTCCCTAACTTCAATCTGTACGGATACCCCGTCAGTCAATATTACCTTGGCGGTACCATCAAAGAATATATTAGGTTGTCTACCTGCCGCCGTCAATATGACAGGGTTGGGGTTCGCTATTGTCAGGTTTACATCCGCATAGGTTGTTTTCAGGGTTAGCGTCCCCGTCATATAGAAAAACAGTTTACCACTAGCTAACGGTTCCCCTGAGTTGTCAAAGTACTGTGCTCCTACTTTTCCGTATCTAGCCATTACTCGGTTCCTTCTTCATTTTCTTGCTGTTTATTCTGGAACGATGGCCCCGCCGCCACTAACGCGGTCCCGGCGGCGTCAAGCAAACGTGGGGGTATCGGCGCGCCTTTTTTGGCACTACTAATTTTTATCAGGATATTACGAAACGCCTTACTTTCATAGGCTTTAATTAAAGCACTGCCCGTGCCGATAGCGGCGGCGAGTATGCCAGGTGATACGGTGCCGGTTCCTGCGAGCGCGCCTGCTGCCCCCGCCAAACTCGGTAATAATAATTGCTGCCCAGTCTGTAACATCGCTTGACTGCGTTGTGCTTCTCTCGTGACGTCAAGTAGGCGAGTAATACCCTCCAATTCAGCTTTTCCCGAGTCGGAGAAAAATACTTTAGACGCCTGCTGAAACGCTGGGCGGTTTAATGCTGTGGCGATGGCGTCCGGGTTCGGTGCTGCATCCACTTTAAAGAAACCGGCATCTTTTAACGCCTGCTGCAATAATGCTTTCTTAGCAGCGACCCGGCCATTAGCCCCGAGTGAATCGTGGAGGCGTTTGAGTTCGGAAGGTTTGCCACCACGTAATATTTGTATGACTTTTTCCGGTGTTGCTTCCCCCCCGTCCAGTATCCGTTTCAATTCGGTTCGGCGGGTGACTTCCATTTCATTAGCGAATGCCCGATTACTAGATAACCATTTTTTAGTAGCGCCCCGATCGTTTTCTCGAGCAAATGCCACCATATCCTTATCCAGCGCCGCTTTCACTTTCTGGAATGCCGCCACAGGTGCCACGTCTTCCGCTCGGGAAGCTGCTGTGCGTTTCTTGATAAGCTGGGATCTTAAATCCTTTTTCATGCTGAAATCGGAAGGTTTCAATAGCTCTTCCTGAAAATTCAACATTTCTGTGTTGATCGTTGAGTTACCCGTGGCACCTAGTCTTTTCTGTTCAGCTAAAATATTATCTATCGAATTTATGGCGCGTTCCGCTGGAAATTCCCCGTAGGTGTCCAGGGCGGTGATCGCCTCATCACGTATCCGGCCCGCGCTTCTCATCCGTTTGGTGGATTCCCCATCTAATGAAGAAACGATTTTATTAGCAAACGGGGAATCAATATCGATATTGTCCGCAATGCCCGAAGCGGCTTCTATTCGTGCGCGTTGCTGTGCGGCGCGTTTATTCCCAGTACCAAGTGGCCCGAGTTTTTCTGAGATATTTTTAATCGTTTTACCGATAAACCCCTCCGGTGGGAATAAATCAGTAGTCAATACGGGGGTGTTAGTCTTCTTTGCGGTAGCTAGGATACTAGATACCCGCTCATCCGGCACAGATTTAGCTATGTCGCGTATTCTTGCCGCCGCCTTGCCACTGCTGCGCGCCCCTGCTACCCCTAACAGTTCAAGTAGTGCGGTAGGTAATGCCGTAGCTGCTGCGCCCGCTGCTGGGCTTCCTGTGGCATCGAATGCCGCATCACCGAGTCCTTTTTCTGCTTCCTGGAATTTTTCCACCGCCGGGGCTAAGAAATCGCCCACCGCGCCCAATTGTGCTTGGCCCTCATCCGTCCGAGGTTGGAATGTGAGCGCCTCTCGGGTGTCGTTGATAGTCTGCGTACCGTCGCCACCTGTTACCTGCGACACAAGCCCAGCGATACCCGCCACAGGTTCAGCAAATGCGCCCGTAGCAAGTGTGGCGGCTACTTCCGCTGCGCCCGTTAGGCTACGCCCTACGGTCTGTAGTGCGTCCGTTACCCCTTGGCCGGGGTTAGGTGGTCCGATACCCTCCACGGCCGCCTCTTGCGGCTCCTGCTGCTGGGCGAAAAAATCCGCCATAAACGCGGTAGCCTGCTCTTCCGTGAAATCCTCCGGCACATCGAATTCCGCGATTCGACCGTCCGGCATCTGGAATTCCGCGGTTTTCATTGTGCCCTAAATCCTCTAAATACCGGCGCGCCTTGTGGGGCTGCGGGGGTTCCAGGTGCCGGGGCAGGTAGCCCGCCCTGTGCTTCACGTTGCCCACGGGTGGTGAATACGTCCGCTAGGCGTTCATCTGATAGATCAAACTCACCCGATAAGAAATCATTGATTTTTTGCACTTCCCGCGCCTCTGGGTCTGCGCGTAATGCGCGCTTGGCTGAGTCTTCCGCCACCACCATGAGTTGGCGGATTAAACGGCGATTATTAACCACCGACTTATTAAACCCGGCTTCTATGCTCTCTAATCGCTCCCCCTCTTTCTGGGTGAACTGCGCGCCGAAAATTGGCCGTAACTGAGAGAGCACCGCCCGCCCGAGATTTGCAGATAGCTCACCTTCGTCCGCACCCTCAACACCGAATAGCCGTTTTGCGGCCAAAACTGCGTTATCAAACCCCGAAGTTCTGATCGAATCCAACAGATCCAAAGTACGACGGAAAACTGGTAGGCTTTTTGCCCCACCTATACCCGCCTCGATTGTGTCGGCTCTCCGCCCTTCCCCAGCTGAACCGCGCCCGGTGCCCACTGCCTTAGCTTCTGCGATAGCCCCTTCCTGTGCTGCGCTCAAACGGTTCGATGGTTTAGGGTCGATCCCCAACTGTTGACGTCGGGCTAGTTCTTTGTCTTCTTCACTAAAATTTTGACTAAATTCTGCGAAATCCCGTTGATTCGCGGTGCCAGGGACCCCACCTTCAGGGGTGAGTAGCCCAGATCTCATGGCGAATTCTACGACTGTGTTTGTTTCCTCAAACGCACCCTTGATATTCCCGTCGAGTAGCATTTCCAAGAGTGGTTGGGTATCGGATACGTCCGCATCTTCCCCGCCTAACTCTTTTAGTAGCCCTATTCGTTGTTGTAGAAGCCGCACCGCCGCCCCCGGGTTACGCTGTTTAATAAATGCGTTGACCTTGAAAGCGTCCTGTAAAAGCGCGTTACTCCGCTCTTCGCTTAACGTTTGTTGTTGATCGAATGTGTCCGACCGTTCCCGGCGGCGTTGTTCCTCAAATGCAGGCAGATTACCTTGCAGCGCGGCTCCAAACCCACCTAATCTTTCCGATATACTAATATCCATAGTCCGCCCTATTTAGCTGCTGCGCCGAAACCCGAAGCCAGCTTCCCGATCGAGTCGAGTATGTTGGTCATGATGCCATCTAGTGGCCTTACTGCTGCGGTGCTCGATCCCTCTGACACAGCAAGATTGGCTAACAGTGTGGCCAGTTGGGTCTGCCCCGCTTCTTGCGCCTGGTTCGCGGCAAGCAGTAAATTGGACAGATTCCCACTCGTGCTGTTTGTGAGATCCGATAACCCCCGGCCTTGACTGTCCGCCAGCGCAGCAAGCGCGCTTGTGGTGTTACTAACTTCCCCTGCTATTTGTTCGCCTACGCGGGTCCTACCTGCGGACAACAATTGTCCGGTGTCAAATCCAAGCTGTGATGCTGTGAGCCCACTGTTTAAACTCCCGGCGGCCTGTTGCCCTGCTAGGTTCCCCGTGATCCCCGCGCCCTGCCCTGCTAGGTTCGCTTGTACTGCGGCGGCGTTCGCCCCCGTACCTGTGATTTTATTTAACCTATCGAACTGGTCGAGTATGTCTTGCTGGGCGAAACCTATCCCCTCGCGTTGTAACTCTTGCCGCACTCTTCCACCACCAATCCCACCTGTGGCGGCCGAGTTACGCAATACCGCTTTTTCTCCTCTGTCCCTTAGGAAATCCTGACCCGGAGAATTATTAAAATTGGCGAATGCTTCCGCTTGTTTCGTCGCGCCTAACGCCCCCGATAATGCCGCTTGTAGCCCCACCGAATCTTGGCCAGCGGAAGTGAATGGTTGTAACTGCTGCGTGGCGTTGCCGATCTGGGTGTTAACTTGCCCGATACCAGTGCTTATGTCCCGGCGGTTTTGTCCCACCCCGGCGAGTAGCCCTGCTAGAGCAGATTCTAACCCCCCTTGGATCGCCAATTCGGACCCAAAAAGCCCGGTGGGTATGCCTGTTCCTGGTCCCGGCCCGGGTCCCGTGTCTAGCCCCGTCCCTAGTTCCGTGTCTATCCCCGTCCCTAGCTCCGTTCCTGGATCTGTTATAGGTTCTTGGGGTCGGTTAATCCCTACCGATTGCAAAAAAGGCAGTGCGTTAGCATTCTGGAATCGGGAGTCATCTGGCACAGCGGTTTGGATCTGTTCCAGACTAAGCCCGTTTTTTAACGCTTGTTCAAGTAGCTGCTGGGAAGATAGCCCCGTGTTCCCGCTCAGGAATCCTTGAATTTCCTGCGCGCCTATCTTTTGATTTCCTGCACCAAAAATTGCCATTATAGCCCCGCGAAAGTGTTTAGTAGTTGGGATAGGCGGGTGATGCTCTTCTCTTCTAGCCCACCTTCTACGTTTTTCCCAGCTTCTTTTTCTGTCATGAAAGTGTTTATTGAGTCTAATGGGTCATTAACAAACCGAGACTGTCCAGGGTTATCGCTCGCTAAGATATTCGCCGCCATATCCCGGAAAAAATTCTTATCCCCTTTACCAAATGTGCCGATTCTCCCCGCTGCGGCTTCCCTAAACAAATCCGCATCCGTGTTGATCCCTGCAAGTAACGCCTCGGTAGACGGGTCACGTTTAAGAAAGGATTCCCCAATAGTCTCGGTGTCTGGGAGTTGCGCGAAATCAAGAAAAGAAGTGTCTGATTCTTGCCGAACTGGGGAGATATTCCCTTGTAGAGAGTTCCCGAGTAACGCGTTTTGGAAATCCGGCAGTCCTTGGAGTAACGTACGCTGTGCGTTTACGTTGCCATCTTGGAAATTTTTGATTTGTTCGGGGATTGCGAGACTTTGCAAGTCCAATACGTTTTGGAATCCCGCGTTTCTGTTACGTTCTGAAGATGCGAACAGTTGCCCCGCTGTGCCTCGGGCGTCCTCTGTCTGCTGGGCGATTTTCCGCTGAGTTTCTTTATCAGTGCCGCCGAATAATTTTCTAACCGTTTTGCTCATCTAGCAACCCCTTGAGTTCCGCCCACGTAATGCCAAACATTATCTGATCCATAAGTTTACCGTTTTTCTTGTAGCTCATACGGTTAATTCCTTCCCTACGAAACCCAAAGCGTTCGATAAACCGAACCACGTTAGCGTGCACAACTGGTACTTGGGCGATGATTTTCTTATACTGTGGCGCGTGGTCATGTACCCACTGCAGTGCCGATATACCTGTTTCATAGCTATACCGTTTTCTAAATTCAGGTAGCACCTGTGCGTGGATCTCTACTGTCACCGAATTATGTGGGTGGAAATTGTAAAGCGCCACGAGGTCGTCCTCTGAGTTTAGTATCTGCACCCATGCTTCAGATACCGGGTCGATGATAATATCGGTTTCGTGCGCCCCGTCTTCTGCTGTGGCGGCGAATATCTCGGATGAAGACATCACCCCCCGGATAAGTTCCATATCAGTTGTCCTGCTCGCCGTCAAGGTCATACTTGAATCCACCCCTGTTTGATATCCCCACCAATATCCGTTAGCATTTTTCGATATTGCACAGGTACGGTAGGTACTGTCTCATCTATGTATAACGTGTACTGTGACGCGAGCACCACCCCTTCAGGGCTTCCGGTCCCGATAATTTCCGTGCTGCGCCCTAAAAATAGCATATGTTCCCGGAAAGGTTGGGACATGTGGCCGGATTCGTCGGTTATCCTGTTAGTTGCGTTCCATAATCGTTTTATCTGCGGCACCTATTGGCCTCCTACTATGTCGGCGGTAAGTTGGAGAATGGCAGGGTCTACCGCTTCGCTTAGTGTAAAACGAAATACTGCGAAACGGGGTACTCTCCCTAGTCTACGCCAAATCACACGCTTCGTGTACTCCCCTTTCTTGCCGATGAATCTTGATTTCCCATCACGGTAAGTCTTGCCCCCGTCTAAGCTTATCTCTAAGGTTATCTGTGGGTTAGGTACCGCGTCGTTACCTACCCCCGATTCCACAGTCAGTTCCAACATGGCGATGAAAAAAGCGTCCATATTATTTTGAAGTGGTTGGAGGGACACGGACCGGGGGATATCTATCCCGTACTCATTAAACACCCCGGATTTGTAAAGCCCGATACGCCCGTCCGTGGAATCCCCTACTAATAGTTCCCCGTAGGCTGACACAATAGAGTTTACTCTAGACCGCGTTACTCCCAGATCCGTTACTGAGCGGCGTTCGTGCCACAACCCAGTTACTTCGTCTATGACCAAAGTGGTAAGCGGGAGAGAGAAACAAACGAAATGCCCCCCGCCGCTAGAGTACGTGTAAGCAAACATACCCGCTATATCTGACGCGGTGTGCCCTTGGATAATAGAATCTATGGCGTCGGTGGATATTTTGGACACATCACCTTCCTGCCATTGCCAGATTGCCGCACCCCCATTCTCCCCGGCGCCAACGAACATGAAAGAATTGCTAGTTTTTATGAAAGTTGATTTAGCTAGGACCCCTTTATCCACAAACAAGCCGGTGCGTTGGAAAGGAAAGTCCGCCCCGCCGATATTCTGGAAGACCTCAAGGGTGTGCTCGCCCGCGATAAATAATTGATTTTTATAAACCAGCGCTGCGACAATATCATCCGGGTCGGCTTCCGCCGTACCGAAATCCAGCGCGCTGTACGTGAGGCCATCGTTAATACCTGAGATTATAAATTTCTTGCTGTCTGTAGGGAATACGAAATAACTATCTACAAATACCACCCCCTGAGGTTCTCCGTTAGTCTTGAAATCTAAATCGGTGATGAGGGTCAAGGTGTCCGGGTCGGCGGTGAATATGTACCCTGTGCTGGGTGCTCCAGGGGACACAATGCACAGTTGGGTGCCGTTATCTACCATTGCCACCCTGCCCGTGCCCGCTATGGTACCGATATGGGTTAATGTCACTAGATCGGATTCTAAGCGGCATAATTGGGGACCGTTAACGAAGTATGGCACGTCGTTGAGCTTCCAAGACCCCCTATTCGCATTAGCAAGAAGTGCCCCGGTGGTCGCCGTCTGCACACTGCCAGGTACCCCCAGCAATACTTTCTCCGCTAAAGCGGGGGCTTGAGGTACACTCACTCGCCAATTGACACATTCCTGTGCTGACACAGGAAGATTTGGGCTCAGGTAAGACCCGTTACCTATGGGTAAAATTGCTTTCGTCATATTAGGTCAATGATATCTCAACACCGCCGGAAATCGCCGTTATCGTTATCCCCGTACCCGCGACAAGATTGACCAGTGTAGGGCTCGCAAGGGTCGGGCCGGTGAGTATCGGAACCCCACCCGATCCGTTTTGGAAATTATGCGAGAGCGCGAGCCCATTTTCCGCACTAACCGAAGCGGATATCCCTGCCCCCGGCTCGATATTCCTTATATTGTTCACTGTACCTTGTGGGTCCAATATTGGCACCCCAGTTATTGCCCCGTCTTGGACGACTGTACCCGACACGTTAAGCGATGTTAAAAAATCGGCTATCGGAATTTTATAATTGGTTCCCGCGCTAACAAAATCGAATGATGCGTCCGCCGGTATATTATCTAGTGCCGGAAAATCACTTTTCCTTTTTCCCTGCGCCTTCGCTGCCATGGCTATGATCTCCTCAAGTAATGACCCGTTCAAATCGCCCGTGGCGGTGGCGACTGCTGCGGCATTGGCCGCAAGTAATGCAGATATCCGTAAATCGCCCGTGGCTGTGGCTACGGCTGCGGCAGTACCTGCCAGTGCTACCCCCGACGCGCCCGGTGTTAAGTCCCCTGCCAGTGTTGCTACTGCGGTGGGGGCACCTGCTAACTGTACGCCTATTCGTAGCTCCCCTGCCAGTGTTGCTACTGCTGCTGCGGCAGTACCTGCCAGTGCTACCCCCGACGCGCCCGGTGTTAAATCCCCTGCCAGTGTTGCTACTGCGGTGGGGGCACCTGCCAGTAAGATCTCCGTGGTTGACGCAACAGTCGCCACCGCTACGGGCGATTTGACCCGGAATATATCCGACTCACCAACATTCGAGCCGTACGCCGTATCTCCAACCCTAGTGACTAAGTGCCGCCCCGTGTCCTCCGTGAAATTCGCTGAATCTGAAGAATGAAACCCTGCGTTTAAAACTATATGTTTGTACCATCCGAAGCTATCAAGCGCCTTACCATTAGCTAAATCTATTAAGTCTCTTTCTTGGACTGTACCCTTGACAAAAAAAGCCCTGGCTAATGGGGAATGAAGGTAGCGTGCAGTTGATGCGACCCTCGACGCTATTTCTAGTGGGTTGGTTAGGTTAAGTGTTGTCGTTGTTTGTGATCTTCTGGTAGTTGTTATAAGGTCATCCGACCCCAACACACAGGCAAAAGGTGTCACATCACCATCTATCTTATTAACGCCGACAAGAGCCCATTTGTCGGCGGGTATTGCTGTAGCTAAGTTGTGTTGAGAAGCCGTAAAATCCCCGGCTTCCTCCAACAGTACGCCGATAAAACCACTATTACTGAGATCGTAAATATTTACCGACTTGGACAGGGCCCAACCCCCCGTAGATAAAAGCTGCCCGGTCGTCGCACCCACGTCAGCAACTCGCTTGTATAAAAATCCCCACGTCCAATCCTCGGAGGCCAGCATACTAAAATCATCGCTATCCGGTACTGAATAGTACCGTGAAGTATTGGGGTAAGCGAAATCAACAGCCACTATACGACCTCTTTAGATATGCCTGTGTACTTGATCGTGTTAGCGGAAGAAGCTAGAGCCGCCCCCCCATTATTGACTAGACGTGCTTTCCAAAATTCTGCGACACCCTCAACAAAGAATGTTTTCCGCACTACAGTCGTCCCATTCAGAGTCACATTACCGATAAATCGCATATTTGGTAGCTCTGTTGTGCTCAATAGCGCAGTCGTGGAGCCATAAAGCAAATAGATTGCCACAGTCCCGGTGGCAGCCCCAGCCGCAGCCACACTTATATCCAAGTACATATCGACGTATCTATTTACTGCATTAGTTATCTCGGTTGTAGTCGACGCGGCAGAAGTATCAGCTAAACTATTTAGTTCTGTAGTCATTGCGTTTACTTCCGGAGCAAATACTCTTTCTTCTGCCATTTTAGCTCCTAAAGTGTAAGCGCGTTGGCTATGTTTATGTTATTCAAGTTCCCCTCTATTACCAGATCGGCTGGGGAAACTTGAGTGCCCACAGTCACAGTATACAAACTTTCCGCTTTAGTGGTGAGGCGCTTCATAACATCTAGTGCCGCAGATCCCCCCGCGCTCCACTTCCAATTGTTTGTGTTGTCTGGTCTTGTTGGCAAGTTGCTCAATGCGTCTTTAATGCCCGTTCGGATTGACAGTCTGTTTGACTCAATTCGACTCTGATTTAGCAGTATATTAAGAGAGATCAACTGCGTAGTGGCGACCATCGCCCTATTAGCATATCCTTGGGTTTCATCTGCTGAGGCTTCGGGTGTCATGCGCTTCCAGTTCACGACATTAAATACCTCCGAAGTAAGTGTCGACGTTGCCCAAACATACTCAGCTGAGTTTGCGTTGAAGAAATTGGCCATTTCTTGAGTGGCCCCCGCCGCTCGCATTACAACAAAGGCCGGATCTGTCTCAGCGGCTATCGCTGTTTTAAGTGTTGCTAGTTGTGGTTGCGTTAAAAACATGTGAAACTCCTATTAGGTATGATTCCTTAGTCAACCGTGCCACCCATTCTCTTAGTTATCTATTTGGAAAGTGAGATCCGCCGCGTTAAACTTCGGGGCAGGGTCGCCATTGTTAATGATGCGGTTTGTGGTTAATGCCGCGAAAATCTCCAAAGTACCGCCCGAGGTCAGGGTGTACAAACCCAACCCTACAACCGTCCCCCAGTTCGCGGTCGGCGCGGGGAATGTCATTACAATGTTATTGCTGGTTGTTCCTCCGGTGCCGGAACTGGCTATCGTAGATGCTGCGGCCTGGGTGCCTGCGAAATTTGTCATACTGCAGGCTATTGTGTACCTCGCGTAGCTCCCGCCTGTGACTTCAGTACCCGCCGTGGAATCGGTTGGCATCGCAGTTAAAAGCCCAACAAACCAGGACGTTTGGGCGGTGTATGTCTGACCACGGAATAGGAAATCTATTAACTTATTTTCCAGAGAATCGGTCATCGACGCCCACATAATAGTGGCACGTTGCCAGTGGTCGGATAAGGGTGTGGTGATTGACGATACGATCATGAGAACACTCGCCCAAAGAATGTTGAGAATATCTAGTCTAAATGTGTGCATTTTATTACCTCTTGTTTAAATGGTGTTTTCTTCAAGTCCAATGTTGCCTGTGGTCTCGGCCAGTATATCAGCTTCAGAGTCGGGGTAAAAATTCGATACCCTACGACTGCCCATACTGTTCCCAGAACCACGCGGTAAGTTGCGGGGGAATTCTGTCACAGGTGAGGTCTGCCCTAATTTCTCCATTGCGTCCATACCTTCTGTGGCCGCCTTGGATAGTCCGGGGGAGATTGTGGCGTTGAACTGTGGCGCCATCTCAATGGCCATATTAGCTATAACGCCACGAAGGGCCCCGATAGGTATTGTCACCGCATCGCCTAGGTTACTAACTTCAGTAAACCCTAGAGCGATGCCTTGAGCGTCCAAGCCTAACATGTAATTATTCAATGCAAACATGTAATCTTGGTACTCAACGGCGGAAAATTCTGATTCCGCATCCTGCACCAAGATCTGTTGCAATGAAGCCTTGGCGACTTGGGCCACGCTAGCCATTTAACTGCGCCTCACGGAGTTCGATTTCAACCGGATCGATATCATTGGCGGTCAAACCTTGTTTGTACTTCCATGCGCCTCTTGGCCCCATCGCCTTATTCTTAGTGTGGATTCGTTCGTCCCACGGCATCCCTAGCGCGTCGAGGTCTGCCGGGGCAAGGTCTGCCGGGGCAAGGTCTGCCGGGGCAAGGTCTGCCGGGGCAAGGTCTGCCGGGGCAAGGTC
>RCNA010000033.1_pt1 | contig 16633 bp, 14 predicted proteins | sample 2041331 | NCBI WGS metagenome assembly RCNA01 (sample SAMN09708233, study PRJNA481090) | Marine sediment metagenome, whole genome shotgun sequencing project. | reverse complement strand
ACATCGCTGAATACCTGTCAGCAGTCACAAAAAAGTCAGGGCAAAGTTTTCTTCTTCGCGCCCTGGCTTTCCTATTTCTTCTTTTATCTTTCACCTGACCTTAGCCCTACTTATTAGCCATGAATGCTGCTGCTACCCAGACTGATTTGCCGGAACTGAACCTACTCCACCGGGGTAAGGTTCGCGATATGTACGAAATTCCCGATCATGAAGACAAACTGCTCATGATCGCCACGGACAGAATCTCCGCCTATGATGTGGTTATGGATGATCCCATAATCGGCAAGGGCCGAGTTTTAACCGAAATCTCCCTGTTCTGGTTTGATCTGCTGGCCGATATTGTGCCCAATCATTTAATATCCGCTGAGGTGGATCAATACCCGGAAGTCTGCCATCAGTACCGAGATCAGCTTGAAGGGCGATCCATGCTGGTACGCCGAACCAAGGTGGTGCCCATAGAGTGCATTGTCCGGGGTTATATCTCTGGTTCTTTCTGGTCAGCCTATAAAAAAGACACCACGGTCTGCGGATTTGCACTGCCTGAAGGAATGCGTGAGTCGGACAAGTTTCCTCAGATCCTTTTTACCCCTTCCACCAAGGCGGAGCAGGGTCTGCACGACGAGAACATTTCGATAGCCCAGATGGAAGAAATTATCGGCAAGGATCTCGCCGCCCAGCTGGCCGACATCAGCATCCGTCTTTATGAAAAGGCTTCGGAATACGCCCGCACTAAAGGGATTATTATTGCCGACACCAAGTTCGAGCTCGGTATGGTCGATAATGAACTGATCCTGATTGATGAGGTTCTGACCCCGGATTCTTCCCGCTTCTGGCCGGTGGACGAATACGAACCGGGCAAAGGGCAACCCAGTTTTGACAAGCAATACCTGCGGGACTATCTGTCTTCTCTGGATTGGAACAAACAGCCTCCGGCACCGAAACTTCCTGCGGAGATTGTGGAAAAAACCGCAGCCCGCTACGAAGAGGCGCAGCAGCGGCTGACGGCCTGAGAAAAGTTAAAGTTGAAGATGTAAACAACCACCAGTTCTGTTACCTAAGAGCCGGTGGTTGTTTTATTTCAGGGCATTGCTGTCTGTTTTTTGCTATACTTAGCTTTGTTAAAGCTTCCCTTGTTGTTATTTGACCGCATCTTGCGGAGTTCAATCAAACAAAATATGAAGAGGTCTGGACAATGAATGAAAAAACAGCGGATTTTTTACGTATAATCCTGTCGTTGATAATTCCTCCGGTCGGGGTGTTTTTGCAGGTGGGGTTTGGTATGCATTTTTGGCTTAATATTATATTGACCCTGTTCGGATATCTTCCCGGTTTGCTTCATGCTATTTTTATTATTTTGAAAAAATAAGACAATCAGGAAGGAAGCATGCGGAAAACAGAAGGTGTGCTCATTGCACCTGCATAAAATTCCAATCAGCCTGCTGAATGGTGAAACAATTACGTTGTCGCCGGGAAAATACAATCAGCTTCACGCTGACATTGTTCATGAATTTTGTTCTCGTTTTGTCGGTGCCGGAGGTAGGTTGCTTTATATAGGCGATACCGCCAGCAGTCGGAAAGAAGGCGGTAAGCTGATGTTTTTGGAAGCGGACTCTCTGGATGCTTTGGGTGTTTCACCAATGTCACATGACAAACTGCCTGATGTTGTCGTGTATGATGAAGAGCGGAATTGGCTGTTTTTGATTGAAGCTGTTACAAGCCACGGTCCCGTGTCAGCAAAGCGTTGGCTTGAACTTGAAGAAGCCTTCAAAAACTGCAAAGTTGGTCTCGTATACGTTACCGCATTTTCAAGTCGTGCTGAGTTTAGAAAACATGCAGCGGACATTGCTTGGGAAACTGAAGTTTGGATTGCTGACAATCCCGATCATTTAATTCATTTCAATGGCGACCGTTTCTTAGGGCCTCATGACAAGAGAGGCTAACCGGGCTACATGCCAATAAACAGTATTTATTAATTTTATTAAGCCTATATATAACTTAAAATATTCTGGTTCACCTTCCAATGCATAAATTCACCTTAGTCTTTTTTTGTCTTTTATCGCTCTGTTTTGTCGGGTGCGAGAACACTGATATGCGGCTTGCAACAGAAGCCGGTGTCGATGCGGTCAAGTCCATTACTCTTTCTGACAAGGTGGTGCAGAAGATGGCTGTTAGGTCATCGGCATATGCTGACGGGAAGAAGAATATTGCACCGCCGAAGAGCAAATACGCAAGGCGGCTCAGGCGACTTGTCGGGGATCATCAAGAGGAAGGCGGATTAAATTTTAACTATAAGGTTTACCTCGCTCAGGAAGTCAACGCCTTTGCCATGGCGGACGGGACGATTCGGATATATAGCGGTCTCATGGACATGCTGACGGACGGCGAACTGCGTTTTGTTATCGGCCATGAAATGGGGCATGTTGCTCTGAAGCATATTCATAAAAAATTACAGATGGCGTACGCCTCCAGTGCGGTACGCAAAGCAATCGCCGCGACAGACAGCACCGCCGGAGAGATCGCCCGGTCTCAGATTGGCGGCTTTGCCCAAAAGTTGATGGGGGCGCAATTTTCTCAGCTTGAGGAAAAAGAAGCCGATGATTACGGCCTCTCCTTTATGAAGAGCAAGGACTATGATCCCGATGCCGCTGTTTCGGCCTTGAAGAAACTTGCCACGCTCGGTAATGGTCATTCTTTTCTGTCAAGTCATCCGGCTCCGGGTAAGAGGGCGAAGAGGCTTCAGGCGCAGCTTGAAGGAAAAGCGTCCAGCATAGAGGAGAGCAAGCAGGGGCTGTGGAATCAGGCCAAGGGGATTTTCGTCGTTGTTTTGAATATGCTGCTGGGTATTGTCCGGTGGCTTGTTAGCGTTTTGTAATGCGTCGAAATAGGGGCTGGCGGTAGGATGGTGTTACGCCAACGGGTTTATATACGGAACAATGCATGGTGAACGTATTCAGGGATGACTTCTCAGCGGTTGCTGGTGTAGCTGTAGTAGCTATAATTTGTCCTGACCAGGCATTTTTGATGCGGGCTGAGGCGCTGGCGACAAAGCTTGGTCTGCCTCTTTTTTCGCCTGTCTCGCCACCGCACCGAGCAACAGAGCAGGAGGCGCAGGAACAGTATCAGTTGCTCCTCAGGATCAGTGCGAAAGGGTTGGAGCTAGTTAAGCCCAATGACCCCGATTTGAGTGGAGCGGTTCGAGTGGATTTCACTTCAGGTCGCTCCGCTTATCGCAGGAAACAGCAGAAAAAAGAGTTGTTGTTGCGGGCCGTCGGCTGTAAAGGCAAGGCAACGCCGACAATCATAGATGGAACCGGCGGACTGGGCCGGGACAGCTTCATTCTCGCCGCCGCCGGATGCCAAGTGCGGATATTTGAACGGCAACCGATTGTCGCCACCCTGCTTGCTGACGGGCTTGAACGGGCAGTGTTGCACCCGGAAACTGCTGAGATTGCCCGGCGTATCCAATTGACCGCCGCTGATGTCGTTACAGCCTTGGAAAAAATTCGGGCGCATGGGCAACATATTGATGTTGTTTATCTTGATCCCATGTTTCCCGAACGACGTAAATCCGCTTTGGTTAAAAAGGAGTTGCGCATGCTTCAGTTGCTGGCCGGGATTGGTTCCTCTCCTGAACAACTGTTGGTCGCCGCCATAAGGACAGCAGGCAGGCGGGTGGTAGTCAAGCGTCCAATAAAAGCACCCTTTTTTGCTGATTGTACACCCTCTCATTCACTGAAGGGCAAGACTGTTCGTTTTGATGTGTACATGTCACATCAACAGAGCGAGAGAGAAGGAGAGCACACCCGTTCATACTGTTGCCCTGGCAGTTGACGGATTAACCCTTTTAACTCAAGGTTGAGCAATACGCCATGCAGGGTGCTGAGGGGCAGGCCGCTTTTCTCCGTCAGTTGCTCAATATCCACCGGTTTGTATTCTATAGAAGAAAATAATTTCTTTTCCGGTTCAGGAAGCTCTTCAACGAATTTATCAAGTGCTTTTTGAGTTGTTTCTTGAGATCCTTCAGGGGGCTTTTTTTCAACCGGATTGGGGATGGAGATGAGCTTGTTTTCTCTAGGGATACCGGCAGCTATATTGGCAGAGAGAGGAGGTAATTCCACCAGGATGTCATCAACAGAGCGAACCAAGGCCGCACCCTGACGCAACAGGTTATGGGGGCCTTCACTTTTTGGGGAATCAATTCCGCCCGGAACAGCGAAAACCTCCCGGTTTTGCTCCAGAGCGAGCCGAGAGGTAATCAAGGCACCGGATCTGATCGCAGCCTCAACAATGACGACTCCGAGGGAAAGCCCGCTGACGATACGATTGCGAGCCGGGAAACGAAATCCCTCAGGCCGGGTTCCTAATGGATACTCACTGACCAGTAGGCCCTGTTCTTTTATTTGTTTATGCAGACGGCTGTGCTGACTCGGATAAACTACATCTAAGCCGCAACCGAGCACGGCGATGGTTTTACCGCCGACACTGAGCGCACCCGCATGGGCCTGTCCGTCAATCCCCTTGGCAAGCCCGCTGACCACGACATATCCGGCTTTGACAAGCTGGCGGGCAAGCATTGAACTGGTTCTTTTACCGTAATCAGTTGCGGTGCGGGAACCGACAAGAGCTACTGCGGGATGGCGAAGACAGTCAAGGTCTCCCTGGCAATAAATGAGTACCGGGAAATCATAGATATTACGGAGGAGGGACGGGTAGAGGGGATCATCACAGCGGAGCAGATAAATATTGTCCTTGCGAACACGGACATATTCCTGTTCAGCCCAAGAGCGGGCCTGAGCAAGCCGGGATGGATTTAAAAAAATGCTTGTTAATCGCTGACCGACACCGGGCACTTTGGCGACAGCCCCGCCCGATGCCAGCACTTTGCCCGGACTGCCGAAGGTGGCGAGCAGACGATGCGTAAGGACACAGCCGAGACCGGGGAGAGAAATAAGAGCTAACCACTCCCTGAGATCGTTCGATTTTTGCATCCTTCAACGATTATTTACAATTTTCTGAGAGCGGAACGGCTAATCAAACATGAACGGTTCCAAGTATCTGCTTCTTGTGGGATGGCGCAATTTTTTGATGGCCTGAGCCTCAATCTGTCTGATCCTTTCCCTTGTCACATCAAAACATTGCCCTACTTCTTCCAAGGTATGATCACAGCCAACCTCAATGCCGTAACGCATCCGCAACACCTGCTCCTCGCGTTCAGTTAACTCTCCCATAACTTTGGACAGACAACGTTTCAGGCTTTCAATAATTGAAAATTCCTGAGGATCAGGATTAACATTATCAACGATAAAATCACTGAGCATGGTGTCGTCCTCATCGCCTACAGGAGCGTCGAGTGAGATTGCGTCTCTGGCGGTTTTCAAGGCTGTATGCACATATGCGACATCCGTATTCATTTGCTCGGCCATTTCTTCTAAACTAGGCTCTCGGCTTTCTATCCGTTGGAAATCACGGGTAAATCGAAGCATCCTGTTGATTGCCTCGATCATGTGAACCGGCAACCGGATGGTTCTGCCCTGATCAGCTATTCCCCGATTAATAGACTGGCGAATCCACCAAGTGGCATAGGTGGAAAATTTATACCCTCGATTATGATCATATTTTTCAACCGCTTTCATGAGCCCGATATTGCCTTCTTGAATAAGATCAGGCAACAGCATTCCGCGGTTGAGAAATTTTTTGGAAATAGAGATCACTAAACGTAAATTCGCCCGAACTAATGTTTGTTTGGCCTGTCTGACAGTTTCCTCACCAATTTTCATTTTTTGAAACAGTTCGTTAAACGTCAGAGCATCAACTCCTATGGTTTCAGCGAGATCAAAATTAATACGCTGTTCAGTCTCATCAACAGAGAGTGTTTGTTCTTCGTCACCTTCTTCCTGGGCTCTCTTGGCCGCCAAAAGAGAGTCTCTGCCCGCTCTGATACTGACCTTGCGAAATTTTTCATTAATTTTTTTGACGGCTTTCGCTGTGGCCAGCAATTTTTTGGAATTGAGGCGATACGTTTTGAACAGAGAAGCGATTTCCAAGCCAGCGGCTTGTATCTCCTCGCTCAATCGTTTTCCCTCTTTTTCGTCGATATTTTCTCTCAATTCCTTGTACAGAGCGGTCCGCCGCTGATCAAGCACATTCGCCCTGTTAATGCGGCTTAAAAATGATTCTTTGATAACAGATAGCTCATTTTCATCGTTGTCCGACACCCCGTTTAGCACAGAGCCGATACGCATATTGCCCCGCTCAAGTCCTTTTTTCAGACTGTTCAGGGCTTGAATTCCCAAGGTCAAGCGAAGAACGACATTCTGTATCTTGGATTCTCCCTCTTCCAATTTCTGCGCAAGTTTGATCTCCTCTTCGTAACTGAGCAGGTCAAGACTTCCCATTTCACGCAGGTAAATATTCATTGGATCGGTGCTGAATCCATCCCGATTCGATCCGGCTACATCTTGCCCGTCGCCCTTACGTCGTTTTCCGGTTATCTCTAAGCCGCTTTCTTCGTTTTTATAACTTTTTACAATTGTTCCTGTCTGGTTCTTCACGCAGATACCTCCTCCGTATCATCAAAAAACCGCAACCCGTCATGCAGAATTCATTGCCTGTATATTGAATCTGCTTTTGCCGCAAATTTCTTTTTATCTCCGGCTTGAGAGGGTCAACGATATATTTATCGTTAACCGGCATTCAATTCTTTCTGACATAAATGCCGTATATTTCAAACCGAATTCCTTAAAAAACTCAACGTTACAAACTGATACCAAAAAATGAACAGTGACGATGTGGTACATATGTGCAACCGATAAAATCGACCCTCACCTTCATCACTAACGTACAATTTATTACACTTCTTGTACAGTTTTTTTTACAGTTTTTTGAAAAAAATTTAAGGCGGTTCAGCTCTTTTTAGGCAATTAAGCACTAAAGATTTTGATTGTATTTGTATTTTTAATAATTTGTCATATGTCCTCATGTTGAGAAACTGGCGGACTAAATTTTTTCTTGAAGAAAAAAAATGATATTTGAAGATTATTATGTACCATATCCTGAACAATTTTCGAGAAAGATTCTCAATCAATATTTGTTTTCATTCTGATGTCAGATATTTTTTTAGTCAGTTCGTCGATAAGTTTATCATCTCCGGCCTGCTGGGCTTGATTTATCTGTTCCTGCAGCCCCTCCCCGTCCTTTTTTTTTTAACTTCCTTCAGCCAAACTTCCTTCAGCCAGATAAGCAATTCATCACAAAGGTCACGTTCTTGTTTTTCCTTGGTATTAGCGGTGATTACAGTTCCTTTAATCAGCAAATCAGCAATATATTTTCTTTCTAAAGGGGTGGATAAAACCGAGAGCAGTTGTTCCGGCTCCGGCATATCAGGCTTGGTAACGGCGAGCTGCTCCATGGAATCAATAATCGCTAGGAAGGACGGATCTCTAACCGATTCTCTGAGTCCGCCAGCTAATAATTCAGCTAGGAATTCAGGATACAGCACGAGGAAATCAAGCATTTCTCGTTGTTTTTTGGGGAGATGGAGAAAAGAGGGGATGGCTTCCGTCTTCGATGATGCGTCGAACATCATATCCGGCATCATGTCAGCGGTATCAGGAGGATCAGGCGGCATACCGGGATGCATCATATCCCAGCCTGTTTCTTGGATAACGCCCTGTTCCTTGTGCCGTGCAGGGATATGTTTTGCCCTGTTTGGTTCAACTTTTCCAATCAAAAAACGGGCGGGAGCAATGCCGAGCTGTTCAGCAAAATGAGCAGCCATCAACTCCCGTTGGGAGGGATCCGCAGCCTCACGCACTAAATCCGTCAGTTCGGCAATAATTCGATTTTTACCGGACAGGGTGAGGCTGTGTTCTTTAACCAAGGCTGAAAAAACAAATTCCGCCAAAGGAGCGGCGGTGTCAATCAGCTCCTGAATGCCCTCGGCACCTTTTTCCCGCACTAAAGAATCAGGATCATGGCCTTGAGGCAACAGGGCGACCCGGCCCTCCACCTGTTCGCTCAAAAAAAAGGGGATAGAACGACGGGCCGCCTTGAGTCCGGCTGAATCACCGTCAAAGAGCAATACCACCTCATCGCAGTAACTGCGCAAAGATTTGATATGCTCACGAGTTAAGGCTGTTCCCAAGGGAGCTACCACGTTGTCGATCCCGTGGACGGCAAGCAGCAACAGGTCAAAATTGCCTTCCACCACAATGGCTCGACGACTTTTGCGGATCGCCTGCCGATGTTGATACAGACCGAAAAGGAGCCGACTCTTGGAGAAAATCATGCTTTCGGGAGAATTCATGTACTTAGGCTTCCCATCAGCAAGGATACGCCCGCCGAACGCAACTTCGCGACCGCTCATATTATATATGGGAAAGAGAACTCTGTCCCGAAAGCGGTCGTAATGTTCACCTCGCTTATTTTGCACAGCAAGCCCGGCCTGCTCCACGGCTTCGGCTGAAATTTTTTTCCTTTGAAGGCGGGAGGTCATAAATTTCCAACCTTCCTTTTCCGGGGCCGGAGCGTAGCCTAACTGATATTTTTCCAACACCTCCGGCGGCACTCCCCGATCCCGCAAATATTTTCGGGCGGCTCCGGCTTTATCCGAACTGATTAAAAAAGTATGATAGATGCTGGCGGCTTCTCGATTGACCAGATAAAGTTCCTCACGTCGGCGCATCCGTTCTCGATCCGCATCACTCATGTTGCGTTCAGGCAGATCAATCTGATAACGTTGGGCCAGATCCTTCAGAGCTTCAGGGAAGGTCAGATGGTGATATTTCATCATAAAGGAGAAAACATCACCGGACTCTTGACAGCCGAAACAATGAAAGAACTGCTCCTGCGGATTCACCGAGAAAGAAGGTGTTTTTTCGCCGTGAAAAGGGCAAAGTCCGCTGAACCTGTTGCCCGCTTTGTTCAGCTTGACGCATTCGCCGATCACCTGAACGATATCAGCCGCTTCACGAACCCTGTCCTTGACCTCAGACCAAGCGTCATTGATTGCCATATTGTTCTTTTCCGCCCTTTTGGTTTGCGGTATTCTGTTTACAGAGGATTGCTGACAAAGATTGGCGGCAACCTTGAGATAATAGAAACATTAATCACGAATCAGGTTGTTGTCATGCGCAATTAATGCTTAAAAAATAGATGTGATCCGACTGAGGCGGGAGGCAGCGGAAAATACATTGCGGGGGATGGATATAACTATTAAGTTTCAAACGGTTAAATAGCTTTCCAATTCATGCCACAGCTCAGAATAGGCCAGACCCGCCCTGGAGTTAGGGCGATAAGCAGGCACCGGTTGACGGTACAGTCCCATTCTTTCAACATCAGTCACATAGGGTATGACATTACTCAATACCTGTTTTCTTCCTTTGAAGTGGCACATTATATCTCTATGGATTCTTTTCCTTTTTTCAACCATCGAAAAGACCACAAACAGCTTGTTTCGATCAATGCCGCTTTCCTTAAAGAAGTCCAGCAGTTTAGAGAAAGAGAGCCTAGACAGGGTGGTGGGGATAAAGGGAATCAAGATAATATCAGCAACATAAAAAATATTTTCCGACAGCAGGGTGATATTGGGCGGGCAGTCTAAAAACAGATGTTTGTATGCACCGGTCAATGGCTCAAGAACCCTGTGCAGCCGTTTTTTTGATTTTTTCATATCATTGAGGGTGATATCAAAATTACGAAAGGAAAAATCCGCTGGCAGGATGTCCAAATTTTCATAATCGGTACCCCTGATGCTTCGTTCCAGCCCGCCGCCTCCCTTCAGGAAGAGGTCAGCTGTAAATTTTTTTTTCGCTTTGACCCGAAAATAATAACTTGCTGATCCTTGGGGATCAAGATCGCATAACAGGGTGTTGTTGCCGGTCGCCGCCGACATATAGGAGAGGTTGACCGAGGTGGCGGTTTTGCCGACACCGCCTTTGATATTATAAACAGCGATAATTGCCATGATAACTCCTTTAGATGAGGGGTAAGGGGCTGAAAATAAAAGTTATTTCACTGCCTGCTCTTCGGCTTAAAAAGGCACCGGTACAGTTCCGTATTTTCTTTGCTGGAAAATTTGCTAAAAGCGGCTTCAAATTCAGTGCGCACCTGCTGTTGCTCACGATAGAGATTGGTCAGCAGGCCGCCGATGGCCGCTCTCGTTTTTTTTGCTTTCTTTGAATCCAAGTGCAAAACGGCGAGATAGCTGTTGAGCATTTCCTGTTGGACAGAAAGGTCATTGAACAATCCAAGATTGTTCTGCAAAAGTTTGAGTTGCTTGATCAATTGTTTCATTTCCTTTTTTGAATACAGGGAACTGAAAAATTCCAAGCAGTAACGCAACTTCTTACCCTGAATGCGCAACCTATGCAGGTCTTCGTCAGGGGAATCAGCATGAATTTTTTGGCCGTCACGCAGAATCCGTTTATATCGTTTGCGTATAATTTTATCCGCGGTTGTCTTGATCGCTATTGTTTCCGGCAATGTTTCTGGTAATAACGGGAGGGGCTCTTCTTCCTCTTCTTTTTTGTTCTCCTGAACAGCTTTTTTCAACTCCGGCTCTAGATATTTCCGCCAGTCTTTGATGATGGTTGTGTAACGTGGAGATGTCAGTTCTTGAACCAGCTTTTTTTGCTCCTTCACTCGTTTGTTGCTTAAATCAGTAAAAAAATAATCAAGTCCTTTTTGCAAATGCTCTGGCAAACCGGCCTTGTACTCCGTCTCCATGAGCAGATATACATCAAGATCGCGTACCGGGCCGGTAATATTGCCGAGGAAACGAAAATCTTCTTTGAACCGCTCGCTGATTTCCGGCTCCAACCCGTCTTTGATCAGGTCTAATGCGGAACGAGTTCGACGGATGGCTACCCGGAAATCGTGCAGGAATTCGATGTCCAGATCATCAATGATTCCCTGTTCATTTTGCAGCATCGTGCTCAACAGATCGCGATAGATGATCTTCGCCGCTGTTCGGCTTTCCATGTCCGCTTTCAAGTTGATTGACAATCCGGAGCTGTAATCCTGCGGAATGCGATCTGCGCTCGCCAGAACAGTTTGCAGGGTATACTTGTTTGTGCAGGGCTGGGGGCTACCGAATTGTTTCAGATCACGACTGAGCTTCAGGAACCATTTTTGATATCCTCGGATCTCGCTGAGTTGAACGGAGCGGATAGGGTCGCTCTCCTTATTTTTGGCGGTATCGGGAAAAAGCTCTGTCAGGAGGATCACGGCGACGGTTTTTTCCTCCTTATTCAGGATGCGCAGTTCCGTCGTTGTTTTGGAAAATGCGGCTTGTTGAAGAAGAGTACGCATTTCTAAAATACCGGATAGTGCCTGTTTCAGGGACGATTCCGGGAATTGCCGCCAGAAACCGGGCGGATCGACTTGAAACGGCAACGGTGACACTGTTTCCTGATCAAGGAAATCCGTCAGATGAAGTGCGCCGCCTTCAAGAAAGCAGAGAATTTTTTTTTGATAAAGCCGCCAGTCAAAGCTGTCGAAAAAGGAGACGTTGCTGGTTTCGATAGGGAATTCCTTCAGGGAATATTTTTCCTTGAGATAATCCGTGACCTCCCCTGATGCGAGCGTTTCGGGCAGGTTTTTAGAGAGCTGGGCAAGAGGTTGCGGTTGCATAAATTTGAGTCCTGTTCTGTATTTCCTGAGCGACGAGAAAGCGGTGCGCCTGATGTCTGATTTTTTTCAGCCATGTATGCAAAAAAAACATGCATGACCGGATTAGCTTTAATTATAGGATGAAAGGGACAGATGATGCAAGATAAACCTGATTTTTAAAGCCTGATTTTTTCATCCGCTGACCTTACCTCGTCCGTCGCTCACCAGACGCTTTCCGCTGAGTAAGATGATTCCCGGATATCCTGATATACCGGTACAGAGAATGCTTTGACAGAGATATGATCATGGGGTATGATGGCGACACTTTGTGTCAGAGCGGCGGGGCGATGAGGCTCGCTTTGCCTACGGTTTTCCCAATTTTTGATCCGCTCAATATTCCATAATCACATCATCCTTCATATATATATACAACTTCAGTGATTTAAAGAAATGTGCGGCAAGGCTTATTCTGAAAATGAGAAATGAACGTTCATGAAAGATTTTGAAAAATCAAGAAAATGGACAAAAGAGCTGGTTCAGGAGCACGCCCAAGTTGCTGTGGCTATCGAGTTGTACACGTTGCCCTTTTATATCACCGCCACATCCTCAATCAAAGAGCCGGACAGCGATGCTAGCAGGATTATCCAGAGCGTTATTGTCGAGGAAATGCTACATCTTCAATTGGCCGCCAATCTCTGTTTGGCACTGGACACTGCGCCGAATTTTAAACCGCCGCAGTATGGCTCGGATATTCCCTATATCTGTCCCTATGATTCTGAGACAGGTGATTGTCGTTTTTTGAACGCTGTTTTAGGGCCTCTTAACGATGAAACCATCAATACTATGTTAGATATTGAAATGCCGGAGCAGATGCAGACCCGGCAGGCCGTTGATCACATGGTACCCCGATATCCATACAAATCCATAGGTGAAATGTATGACGCTCTAATATTCGGCATTAATCAGGTGGGCGTTGACCGTTTCAGCTGGACGACGAAGAATCAACAAAAAAACTGGAAGCAGCAGACCTTTACTCAAGTTATCAGTAACTATGCTCGGACGCGGGATGCGGTTCAGGGTATTGTCAATCAGGGGGAGGGGCATATACTGAATGAAAGCATGGGGCCGCCGCCTTGGACGGAGAAACATTTCCCCATCCCCCCTTATTATCGTTTATCGCATGATCCCTATGATCCTGAACCGTATAACGGATATTCCCATTTTGGTCGTTTTCTCAAAATAAAAAACAGTATTTTGCCGGACACCTACACCGGAACTGACCAACCGGATCATCCGGTGAATAAGCCTCTGCAACAGAATTTTTTTCAACTGATCATAATGCTTGAAACACTCTGGAGCAACGGTGGAGTGAATATCGGCGGTAGTGATGTTTTAAGAGCCGTTATCGCCGGTGTTATGCAAGAACTTCTCTCCAATACACGGGACTGCTGGAAAGCTGGGGTCATTCCCCACTGGTTCGGCCTTCCTTTTGTCAATCTCAACGATTGAGCTGAACATTCTGAAGAAAAACAGCCCCGCTCATGTTTTCCGCATGGCCCAATAACTGATAACAACGTATAATATAATTTTTTAAGGAGACCATACTATGACGAAGCGTTACATTCCCGCCGCCTTGGCATTGACCCTGTTTTTTACTGCGCCTGCTTTGGCTGAAAAACAAAAACCGGCTCCCGCCGCCGTAGCCAGCCTTGACGGAAAAATAATTAAGGGAAAGGTGCTGGAAACACATTCAGCCGGAGGATACACGTACCTGCTGATTGAAGGAGACTTAGGAAAAAACTGGGCCGCCATCCCAGAGAGCAAGGTGGAGGTGGATCAGGAGGTGATTGTCAGTCCGGGTATGATGATGAAATCCTTCGAGTCCAAAGCCTTGGGGAAAACCTTTGACGCTATTGTCTTCTCGGCTGGTCTTGTGGGTGCGGGCCAGCACAACACGATCAAGGGCGGAACGCCGCAGATGCAGGGCCATATGGGAAGTGATGTGGATGACGCTGAACTGGAAAAACTTTCCGGGGGATCAGCAAGAGCCGTTGTACCCGCAAATGAAATCAAGGTAGACAAAGCGGACGGAGAGAATGCGCAGACCGTTGAAAGCTGTTTCAGCAAGGCCGAACAGCTCCATAATAAAACAGTACGGGTCCGTGGTAAGGTTGTGAAATTTTCCAGTATGATTATGGGGAAAAACTGGATTCATCTTCAGGACGGCACCGGTGACGCAGGGGTAAAAACGCATGATTTAGTGGTGACCACATCGGGTAAAGCGGAAAAAGGGTCTGTGATCTTGGTGGAGGGAACGCTGCATAAGGACAAAGATTTCGGTGCGGGCTACAAATATGCGGCGATTATTGAGGATGCGAAAGTCGTTGAATAAGCGAATGTCTTTGTATCTTTGAGATGTGGTTTATCCGTTTTGATCAAGCGGTGCAATAAGCAAGAATCATAAATATATGGGGCGGGCTTCAGCTCGCTGATGAGCTGTTTTTCAGCAATTTTTCTCAGAATATTTTGAAAATGTCGCAGACACGCCGCCCCGTCTTTTTTTAGGAAAAAAGCATGACCTTTCATTGCAGAAACTATGACATAGAAAAAGATAGATGCAAAAGGCTCTCTGGAGAATGTGTACCGGCCCGCAAAGGATGCGTTCTTGAGGGACGAATGGCGGTCAGCGAGGATCTTGCGGAAAAGATTCGTAAAATCAACGAAAAAACGGCAAGACGAGGTATCTTGCCTCCAAAGGATTGACCAACAACTTCACGTTACCGGGATCTTTGCTCAACATATTGCCCCGCACCAAGTCGTCTGAAGACGGCCCGCTACAATATCTTTCTGATTTCTTTTCTATATGGCGTATTCTCCTCCGCCTTGATAAAGTACATATCGCTCTTCATCTGCTCAGATTGCAGGGTGCCTGTACATTTTGTCAGATAACCATTCTCCGAAATCGGTACAAACTGTTCAAATAATCGTTCAGCTTCTTCAGCATTATCAAACCAATTGGCAAGAATAGAATTGAAGAAACCAAAACCGCTTTCATCCGCAAACTGCATTTCCATTCTTTCGTCGCACTGCATTGTATTTTGTGCATAGATATACAGCAATATCTTGGTCGCGCCGCCGGCGGTGCCGGTCAGTTTGAGAGGATATACAGGTTGCTCTGTGTCAAATCCAAGAATCAGAGGAGCCGCAAGCCCTTCTGAAACAACCTCCGCATTATCAGAATCATCCTGCACTTTAATCCGGGCGGCCACAAAATACCAGTTTTTATGAGTAAAGTAGTCAAACACTTCCTGATCCGCCGTGTTAAATTTGAAACCGTTACTGTTCAGCCAGCTGATCAAAGATTCTCCCTGGTCAGATCGGATAACCTTAATGTTATAAATTCCTGCATCTTTCTCCTCTATCACATCAACCCCTTGGTTTCCCCTATATGTTATAAAGTTTGGAACAGCTACAAAAAACAGCAGGGCTACAAAGAAATTTATGATATAGCTCAGAAGCCATCTCCGCCGAACAAGCACTACCCGTTTCATCGGCTTGAATGATTTATCCAAAATACATTGGACAAAGACGATTATCGGCATCAGGAGCATGTATGTGATGGAAAGCAGGAGGATGGCGACTGAAACCCGGAAACAGGTCTTGCCGAAAAAAAACCGTGTAACTGTAGGGTATGATATATCACTGAGCACCCAAAACATTGTCGAAGCATCATCTGCCGCTACCGTGGTGACATCGGGAAGATTCGGCACGGGAATCACCCAGCCGACAGCATCTTCCTCCAGACCGGGAGCTTCATATTTGCTTTGCACAAGCAGTGTCTCCCTCCCGTGATCAAACAGGATGACGGCTCGCTGATAAGGTATATTTGACGGTATATGATCCTGGCGCAGATACATTTTTCCATCCGCATAACATATGCTGGCATGAAAAGATAAAAGAATGGAAATTATGAGCATTCCAGAATGATATACCTTGAGCTTACGTGTCATATGTATTGTTTTTGTTTTTTTGAAAGCAGTGTTATATTCGTACAGGTTGCTGTAACAGCAGACAAACAGCTCCTTCCAAGTATCTCCGTTGAAAGATGAAGTCTACAAAAATAATAAAATATTGCGCAATCTGTTTATTGTCCACCCTTTGTGTATTTTTGGCATTGGACTGGTTGCTGGTTGGAGATCATTCTTGTTTTGAAACAGGTTTGTCCGAAGACAATTATCTTCCTGCAACAGCAACTGATATAACAGTCTACAAGGATTGGAATTTTTCAGGAATATGCCGCTACTGCGGATAAGTCCTTACAAAAGGATATTAACGTAAAATCGAATTTTTAACTCAAGACGGGAAGAAAAAGGGAATGTATATTTTGTTTTTTATTATATTCTTTTCGTTCCGGCTCAATGGATTTAACCTGAATAAATTGACCTTGCATTAGCATGGTGCTGTTCTCCGTTTTCAGAATAATTGATTAATATATTGTACTGTTAGTTCAGGCAAATAGTTTAAAAAGCAAAATTTGCCTCGTCCAGTGTCATCAGGTTATCGGCACCCGATTGCATGGTTTCGACCAGGCTCCGGGTGCGTGGCAACAGCCGCTGGTAATAAAAACGTGCGGTAGTTAATTTGGCTTCATAAAAAGCGGCTTCGTCTTTACTCTGCGCCAGTTTTGATTGCGCCGTTTTTGCCATGCTGGCCCACAAATAAGCCAATACAACGTAACCGGAATACATTAAATAATCGACCGAGGCTGCGCCGACTTCATCGCGATTCTCCATCGACTTCATGCCAATTTTCATGGTTACGCTGCCCCATTCGTTATTCAATTCGTTTAAGGGTTTGATGAATTCTTGCATTGCCGCATCGTCAGTATGCTGTTGACAGAAGTGGTGGATAATTTTGGTGAATTGTTTCAATGATTCACCCTGGTTCATCAATACCTTTCGGCCCAACAGGTCCAGCGCCTGTATCTGAGTTGTACCTTCATATAGCATCGAGATACGGCTAT
>RCNA010000032.1_pt1 | contig 16661 bp, 12 predicted proteins | sample 2041331 | NCBI WGS metagenome assembly RCNA01 (sample SAMN09708233, study PRJNA481090) | Marine sediment metagenome, whole genome shotgun sequencing project. | reverse complement strand
AAATTAGAGATAAGTCAACAGGGTCCCCCCTGTCAAAATGTTTCTTTTTTTAAACTCTCTATTTTATTTCTAATTAAGTTTAATTTTTAGTCTTTTTAAACTCTTTAAAACTCCTTCAGGCTATCTGAGCCTCACCTCACGCAAAAAAAAAAAAAATAGTATCTTCTAAGGAATGACACACACCCTAAACACCACTAGTTGTTTAGATAAAACAAAGTAATTCTGAAAAGCCTAAGGGCCCTAAACTATTGTTTGGTTGAACCGTCATCAGTTTAATCCCAATATAGTATTGTTTGCTAACCCCTATACTAGACAAACAAAATAATCAATTAATACTCTATAAAAATAAAACAACCAAGCTATCTTATTAAAAACCTGAGACACGCGGCCTACTTCATTTTAGAACACTGGGGTTAATCTAAATACCCAACATAATGGTTATCACCCATTAGTCCGTGTTATCGGAGCAGTGCTAGCGGGGCCTAGCCTGAAAAATAACCCTACAAATTTTAAGATTAAGTCCATTACTAGGCTAGCCCACAACACTGAAATTACTGTGGTTAACAAGACTTGGGCGGGCCATTGTTAGCTTTGAAGGCTGATAGTTTAAAATTAACTTAAAGTCTTATGTATCAATTAACCAATCTCAAAGTAGAGGAGGTAGCGGTTGTAGCCCAAAATATAGAAAATAAGACGCCGTAAACAGCTGACCTAAACCCTCATATGGCGCCTCTACAGGCTTTCCCCCAATCCAAGTAAGAAGGAGACAAGTAGCCACAAACGTTCAAAATAGAAATTGTCTTGGGGGATAAAAAGAAGCCCCTTGACGAGCAGAAAGGTGAGACCCAGGAAGCAGAAAAAGAATAAGAATAGCCATAAATATCGCTACAACCCCTCCTAACTTATTAGGAACTGACCGAAGAATAGTATAGGCCCACAAAAAGTACCACTCGGGCTTAATGTGCAAAGGCGTTGAAAGGGGGTTTGCAGGAATAAAATTTTCGGGCTCAGTAAACATGTGGGGGTATAAAAAAATAATAATAATAAGGGGGAGAAGAACCACAGAAAATCCAAGAAGATCTTTAATAATGTAATACGGGTGAAAGGGAATTTTAGAGGGGCCACCCCTTACCCCTAAAGGATTATTAGACCCCGTTTCATGAAGAAAAATAAGATGAAGACCTGTTATTATAATAATAACAAAAGGAAACAAAAAGTGTAACGAGAAAAACCGAGTTAAAGTTGCACAGCCTACAGCAAAACCTCCCCACACCCATTCTACCAAAGACTTCCCAAAGTAAGGTAAAGCAGAGAAGAAATTTGTAATCACAGTGGCTGCCCAAAAGCTTATTTGACCCCAAGGAAGAACATAGCCTAAAAATGCGGTAGCCATAGATAAAATAAAAAGAATAACCCCAATATTTCAAGTGTAGTGGAAAAGATAAGAAGCATAATAAACACCCCGTCCCACATGAAGGTATATAGCAAAAAAAAAGAGAGAGGCCCCATTTGCATGAAAAGCCCGGAGTAATCAACCATTATTTACATCCCGAACAATGTGCGCAATCGACGGGAAAGCAAGGTCCGCATGAGGAATATAATGTATTGCTAATAGAAGGCCAGTAATTAATTGTATTGTGAGACACAGCCCAAGAATTGAACCAAAATTTCATCAAACAGAAATATTGACCGGAGCAGGAAGGTCAATAACTAAATAGTTTACTGCTTTAATAACAGGGTGACATTTTCGAGTGGGTTTAAACATAAGGGCGGGGTTGAAAGGGTCGAAGGGGCCCTGTAGAACGAAGACTAACCCTCACCACTATAATTAAAGCAAAAAAAAGAATTGTGACAAGAAAAGCCAGAAGAGGTAAATTTTTGTCTATAAATATACATAAAGAAGAATTTAAAGCGGGGGGGCAAAGCTCAATAAAATTTAAGGGTGGGGCAAATAAAAAAGAAAAAGGAATTAAAGGTCTAACCAGTAAAAAAAAGAAGAAAGCCCCGAGGGATTTTCCCCGGCTGGGAAGATTAGGGGTAAGGGCCGCAAAATAAGAAAATATTACTAAAAGGCCCCCAATATAAATAAGAAAGAGAAGAAAACCAAACCAAGAAGAGGTTGTTACCCTAAGAACCAGGCTAAGTTCTAGCGCTAATACTAAAATGAGAGCCCCCATAAGCACCGGAGAAACTGCAAAAAAAGTACCTAGTGTTGTAGAAAAAACAAAACTTAAAAGAAATAAAAGAAGCATTTTTAGAGGGGTAAAATAAACAGAATTACTCTAAAAGGTTTCCTGCAAAGTGAGGGTAAACCTAAACTTTGGGAGTCAAAACCCCACGTGCAACAAACACTGCTCTGCGAAAAAAAAAGGGGGGGGGTGTTAGGCTCCCCACCAGTAAATACAAAGGTAAAGAAAAATCCAAACAACATCTACAAAATGTCAATACCAAGCGGCGGCCTCAAACCCAAAGTGCCGATCCGTAGAAAAATGACAAGCATTAGCCCGAATAAGGCCAACTAATAAAAAAGCCGTACCAATTATTACATGAAGACCGTGAAAACCAGTAGCAACAAAAAAAGTTGTTCCATAGATTCCATCGGCAATACTAAAAGGAGCATCATAGTATTCAGTCAGTTGGAGAAAAGTAAAATAAAGGCCAAGAGCAACAGTTCATCCAAGGGCCGCCACTGTCTCCCTATCTCTACCAGAAGTCAGACTGTGGTGAGCCCAAGTTACTGTAACGCCCGAGGCAAGAAGAACCGCAGTATTGAGAAGGGGAACAGAAAAAGGGTTAATAGCTTGAACCCCCGGCGGGGGCCAAGTGCAAGAAATCTCGGGCGTGGGCGCAAGACTCCTGTGAAAAAAAGCCCAAAAAAACGCAAAAAAAAATATTACTTCAGAAATAATAAACAAAATTATCCCAAACTTTAGGCCCCTTAAAACTAGGGTTGAATGGTGCCCTTGAAAAGTTGATTCGCGGACTACATCCCGCCACCATTGGGCTACTGTGAGGCCAATTAAAGTAAGACCCACTAGTAGGGGAAGAAGAAATGAGGCGTGGAACCAAAAAATAAGACCAGAAGTTAGATTAAAAGCACCTAAAGAGCCAATTAAAGGTCAGGGGCTATATTCTACTAAGTGAAAAGGCTGGCGTAGCATTGGATATTTTCTTTGATTCAATCTTCTTACTTGGAAGGTAAGTGTACATTTTTATACTTAGAAAACTTAGTGAGAGGGAGGGCCCGTGGGAAGAGCTACAATCTTCTGCCTAATACTCGGCCATCTTCACTTAAATTATACTCAAAGCCAAAGAGGGCCAGAAAAAGGTTGAGATAACAAAGGAAGCCTAGGAAATTTTGGGGCTTGTACCCACCACAAAAGAGAGTTCAAAAGAAAGAGAATTACCCAGAAGGTAAGAAAAGCGGCGGATCAGCTTGTAGGACAAAGATGGGGCATTAAAGTACGGGGCATCGTCCAAAAAATAAGTTGGTTGTTTAAAATAAACATATACCTTTAAAAAGACTTACTATCAACTAAAAAATCAACTAGCTTTTGGGGCTGGTAAAAACAAGTCCGGGCTAGGCTCAGGAGACGACCTGACCCCTAGACGAGCTAAAAAATGAGAGGGAGTTACCACCTCTAAGGCGATTGGTATAAAAGAGTGATCTGCACCACAAATTTCTGAACATTGACCATAAAAAACCCCATAGTGTGTGGCAGAAAACCCCACTTGATTCTGCCGACCAGGAATAGCATCCACTTTTACCCCGAGGCTGGGGACTGCTCATGAATGAATAACATCTGTAGAAGTAATAAGTAATTGAGTCTCCGTAGAAACCGGGACTAAGGCTCGATGATCTACCTCTAACAGTCGAAAATCACCCTCTTCAAGAGTGGAGAATTTTTTTATAAAAGAGTCAATTAAAACTTTTTGGTCTCTTAAAAAATATTCATACCTTCAATACCATTGATGGCCTACTGCTTTTATAGAAAGCTGTGGACTGGGAATTTCATCAATTAAATACAGAAGCCGTAAAGAAGGGAAAGCAAGAAAAATTAAAATTATGGCCGGAAGAATTGTTCAGATAGTTTCTAAAGTGTTTGCTTCGAGTAGGTTTCGTGAAGTTAACCGAGAAACCATTAGACTTACTAATATATAGCTTACGAATGTAACCACTATAGTTACTACTAACATTGCGTGATCGTGAAAAGTGGTAAGTTGGAGTATAATAGGGGAGGCGGCGTCTTGAAATGCTAATTGACCTCAGGTGGACATCTAAGCGGGCCAAAGGCAAAAGGCTAAGTAACAGTTAGGTGCAAATAATTTGCTTCCGCTCAGCAGGGGGGGTATAGAGTTTAGTTTATTTTAAAAGAGGTAGAGAGTTATATAAGAATTATATTTATTCTAAAGAAGGATAAACTTTTTAGTCTCTCAGGATCCTTTCGTACGACCAAGGACTATTTTTAAAAAATAGCAGATAGAAGCTGACCTAGCTTACGCCGGTCTGAACTCAGCTCATGTAGGGGGTTATCGGTTGAACAAACCGCCCAACTTAGCTTCTGCACCAAGTAGGGGTCCCTAAGCCAACATCGAGGTGCCAAACTCCCCTGTCAATTCGGGCTCTTAAGGGGATATTAGCCTGTTATCCCTGAGGTAGCTAGTGCTTCTTAAACAAGTTGTCTAATGAGTCACTAAAAGACACAGGGTCTTTAAAAGTAAAGGACGTTTTAGGTGGTCCTTTGTCGCCCCAACCAAATCTTAAATTATTTCATGCGAAGTCTACAAAGTATGTTGTTGTGATAATTTTAAGATAAAGCTCTGCAGGGTCTTTTTGTCTTGCTAATTTATTCAGGTCTCTTCACCTGAAGGATAATTTTTAGGGATTTTAGTGAGACAGTAGCGCCCTCGTGTGTCCATTCATACAAGCCCCCAATTAAAGGGCAAGTGGCTATGCTACCTTAGCACGGTCAGGGTACCGCGGCCGTTAAAAGAGAGGTTAGTATCCCTTCACCGGGCAGGATGTACCTTCTATAGGGGGGCAGGAGGCAATGTTTTTGGTAAACAGTCGAGGCGCGAAGTTGCCGAGTTCCTTACTAAAAGATAGGGGGGAAAAGGAGGAGTAATAAGGGTTTAAAATGATTTTTGTGGAGAAAATAATACTTATTTTTACAGAATATTTTTTACGGGGGAGTGTGCGGTAAGTATCTTTACTAGTTGGAGTATCATATAAGAATTAATATTTTTAAAGAAAGCTATAACGCTTTAGGGTGGAGGTGGGCTGCTCACAGGCCTACTGAGGAGGGCTAATGAAAAGAAGATAAATACGGCGGGCGGGCTTATCCCCACCCGCGGGATAGGAAGAGCGAGTTTAAAAAATGAGAAAGACTGCTACTTCTATATTACTAAGGTAAAATTTGTAAAGAACCAGCTATTATTTAGTGCGGAAGGTATGTAGCCTCTAATGCCCCCTTTTTTAAATTTTATGCAACAAATACTAATGGGTGCTAAACAAGGGGGCAACAGCTCACGTAAATTTCGGGGGGGAGTCAGTAGACTGTAAACTTGTAAAACCATAATACACAAGGTAAGAAAAAAACGACTTTCTATGAGAGAGGGTTTCATTTGCAATAAAAAGAAAGGAGGGAAAAAATTGCTATTGTTGCACCTTTTAAATTTATTTATAGGCTGTCTATTTAAGGAGAAAAAATAAGTGGAACTTCGTTTCGGGCATGGTGTGAGAGAGGAAGAACATCTTTCCACTCAAGCCTAGAAGAGCGATTTAAAGAAAAAATCGCAGGCCGTTGCGAAAAAAGAGCTTCCCATAGAAGAAAAATAAAAAAAAGCAAGCTAACAAAAGAGACCATAGACCCTATTGAAGAGACAGCATTTCAGCAGGTGTAGGCATCCGGGTAATCTGAGTACCGACGGGGCATCCCACTTAGCCCAAGAAAATGTTGAGGAAGAAAAGTAATATTTACCCCAATAAATATTAAAAAAAACTGGGCCTTTGACCAACGGCCATGAAGAGTCAACCCCGTAAAAAGGGGGAACCAATGAGTAAATGCAGCAAATATTGCAAACACAGCACCCATACTTAAAACATAATGAAAATGTCCAGTCACATAGTAGGTGTCATGAAGCATAATATCTAATGAAGAATTAGATAATAAAATACCTGTGACACCCCCTATAGTAAAAAGACAAATAAAACCTAGGGCCCATAAAACAGGAGTTTCAAACTTAATCCGGGCCCCATAAATTGTGGCTAACCACCTAAAAACTTTAATCCCGGTCGGGACCGCAATAATTATAGTAGCTGCGGTAAAATAAGCCCGAGTATCAACATCCATCCCAACAGTAAACATGTGGTGGGCCCACACAATAAAACCTAAAGCCCCAATACCTAGTATAGCATAAACTATACCAAGAGTACCAAAAGGCTCAGATTTAGCCGCAGCATGGGTCACAATATGAGAAATAGCCCCAAAGCCAGGTAAAATTAAAATATAAACTTCTGGGTGGCCAAAAAATCAAAATAAATGCTGATAGAGGACCGGGTCCCCACCCCCTGCAGGATTAAAAAAAGTAGTATTTAAATTTCGATCAGTTAACAATATAGTAATACCTCCTGCAAGGACCGGAAGGGAGAGAAGTAAAAGAATTGTTGTGATTACTAAAGACCAAACAAAAAGGGGGATCCGCTCTGCAGTAAACCCTTTGGGCCGTATGTTACGGGCGGTTGTAATAAAATTAATTGAACCAAGAATGGAAGAGACCCCCGCTAAGTGAAGAGAAAAAATTGCCAAATCAACTGAAGGGCCCCTATGACAAATATTTGCAGAGAGGGGGGGATAGACTGTTCACCCTGTCCCGGCCCCCTGCCCAACTACAGCCGATGAGACTAAAAGAAGTAAAGAAGGGGGTAAAAGTCAAAACCTTAGGTTATTTATTCGTGGAAAAGCCATGTCTGGGCAGGTCAGTATAAGAGGAATTAACCAATTACCAAAACCCCCTAAAAGAACCGGCATCACCAAAAAAAAAATCATAAGAAATGCATGGGCTGTAACTAGAACATTATATAATTGATCATTTCCCAAAAAAGAACCCGGTTGAGCAAGTTCAATACGAATAAGAAGTCTTATAGAAGTGCCAGTTAGTCCGGACCAAACACCTAAAAGAAAGTAAAGAGTGCCAATATCTTTGTGGTTAGTTGAATAAAGTCAGCGCAAAGGTAAGCAACACACTACACTAAGAAAAATAAGGAGAGAGCGGGATTCACAACCACTAAAAACAAAAAAACAGTAAAAAAGCCGGGATGTGCCAGACTAACCTGGTCTCAAGATAAAGACACAGAAAATAAAAAAGATATTTTTAAGTAAAAAAAAAGAGTTGTAATTGAGGCAAGAAGAAGCACAGGAAGAGCTCAGGGGGCCGAGGCTGTCAAGAGCTCAAGTACTTGTCATTTAGGTAAAAACCCAATAAAGGGCGGAAGACCAGCAAGAGATAAAAGACCCAAAATAATAAATATTTTATGCGTGCTAGGAAAAGAAAGAAAAGATGTGGTGGCCTGAGGGGAGGTGGGAGAGGAGTGATGTAGAGTTGTTACAATAAGGATAGTATTAAGAATATAAGTAAACAAATAAAACAAAGCACAAAGAGGCCTAAATAAGGCTACGGACAACATCCACCCCCTATGTGTAATTGAAGAATAAGCTAAAATAGCCCGTAAAGAAGTCTGATTTAGCCCCCCCATAGCTCCTACTAAAGCCCCAAAAGAGAATAAAAGAAGATATGGGTTAGGGTCTGAGGGAATAAAATTATTAAAAAGAAAAAACAAAGGAAAAAATTTTTGTCATGTGGACAGAAGTAAACAAATAGGCCAAGACAGCCCCGCCATTACTCTGGGGAATCAAAAATGAAAAGGAGCAACCCCTGCCTTAATTATCAAACCTAATAAAATAAGATATTTGGAGGGGGTTGGGGGTAGCGCAGGGGCACACAGTCAAACACCCCCAGCTAAAAGAAAGATAGAGCCTAGAAGCTGTACAAGAAAATATTTTGTTGAGGCCTCAATCTCTTCATTTGAAGAATACTGATTTATTAGGGGAACAAATGCAAACATATTCAACTCTAACCCGGCATACACATTAATTCAATTTGTCGCAGAAAGAGCAAGGAGAGATCCGAGGATTATTGCAATAAAAAAAGAAAAATGACGTCATTTAAGAAAAGACATTAAAACTAGTAAAAAAGTATTCGAGGCCCAAACCCCAAAATAGTTCAATAAGAAAAAATAAATTCTAAACTTCTTATCTGCCAACAAAGACCTTAACAGGAAATATAGACCCGCCTAACCTTCTAATTTCATTCTTAATACAAAAACTATTGATACTTACAAAATATTTTTAAAGCCTAAAAAAGTGGGAAAGGTTTATAAACTTATTTTTGGGGCATGAGCCCACTAGCTTACTTTAGCTGACCCCACCTGACTTCCTAAAAATTAACAGGTGTTACAAAAGACACACGGGACAAAAAGCATACCTCTCGGTAATTTAGGCCTGACAAACCTGGGTTATTAATTAACTAATGCTTTCCAAAAATAGGGCGGGACTGAAAAATTCAAATAAATTCTTAAGAAAAACCCTATAAACCCTAGAGAATTTATTTATTAAAAATTAAGGGGGGGGTGAGCCCCCCCAGGTTCTGGTTAGAAGCCGAACATGCCTCGAAGGTTAATCTTTATGGTAGGAGGAAAAGATCCATGTTCGGGTTATGGGCCCAACAGCTTAATTTAGCAGACCCTACTTTTAGACCTGACAAACCGTCAAAACCCCTAGAAGCTTAAAAATAATAACAAGAGGCGCAATGCCAATCCTAGGGTAAAAACCTAATGCTAAATAGCTTTCTTGAAAACAAAATATTAAATAAAATAAATTAATTTACCCAGTCTAAAGAACCCTCATTCCACTCGTGAAGAAGCCCCAGAAGTAAAACACCCAAAAAAAAGAAAGCCCCGAAAAGGGCCGGAGAAAATATAGGCGTTTGATTTAATAATGGAACAGGGAGGAGGAGAACAATCTCAATATCAAACACAAGAAAAATCACAGCCAATAAAAAAAACCGGAGAGAAAATGGAAGTCGGGCAGAATTTTTTGGATCAAACCCACACTCAAAAGGAGAAAGTTTATTTCGATCTTGTTGTGAGCGAGCAGATAGGGCATAAGAGAGAATAAGCACTAAAGAAGAAAGAAGAGAGGCAAAAAAAGCTATAAAAAGGGCAGAGTACATGTGGACAAAGACTAGTTTTTTAAGACACTATAAAAAAATAGGACCCCCCCCCTCTTTTTTAGTAAAAATATAAACCACTCGAAACAAAAGTTTTTATCCTAAACAATTAAGCCATATGTGAATTTATACCAAAAATACCCGAGGGGGCAAGAAAATAAAAGGATACAACCCGAAACTATTATATAAAGGAGAGCCATTAAACACTTAAGCCCCTATCCTCCACTCCATCAAGATCTATATTATTTATAAAAAAAGCAAAGAAGAGGCTGTGTGACATAAAAGAAGAGCCCCTAAAGCAACCGGCAAAAAAATTTTTCAGGTCAGAGTTATTAATTGATCATAACGAAGCCGAGGAAAAGTAGCTCGAACTCACACAAAAATAACTGCAAGATAAAGAGTAAAAGAAGACAGGACGGGACATACAAAAGGAGCGATTACTCTAGAGCTCAAAAAAATACCAGCCGTTAGGAGTCTTATAAAAAGAATATTTGCATACTCAGCCATAAAAATTAAGGCAAACATTCCTGCCCTATACTCGACATTAAACCCTGAAACAAGTTCAGACTCTCCCTCCGCAAAGTCAAAAGGAGTACGATTAGTCTCAGCTAAAATAGAAATAAATCATATAATAATTAAGGGAGGTAGAAGAAACATTTTTGGAACCATAGAGGAAAAAAGAATAACAGAAAAATCAAATGAAGAATGAAGAATCAAAGGGGAAATAAAAATAAGAGCCAAACTAACTTCATAGGAAATTGTTTGAGCCACCCCACGAAGGGCCCCAAGAAGCGCATATTTAGAGTTAGAAAACCAGCCTGCGGCTAATGTTGGGTATACATTTATTCTAGATAAACAAAAGAAAAAAAGAGCCCCATAGGGGATAAAAAATGCGGGGAATGATATGGGATAAAGAGCCCATAAAATTAAGGCTAAAGAGAGCCCAAGTACAGGAGCAAGAGCATAAGGGCCCAGATTGGCCCTGGCCGGAGGAGTGTGCTCTTTTAAAAATAATTTTAAAGCATCAGCCAGAGGCTGCGGGAGCCCCGCAAGCGCAATTTTATTTGGGCCCTTTCGTAGCTGAAAATAACCAAGGAGCTTTCGCTCTAATAGGGTGTAAAAAGCTATGGCTAAAAGAGCCATCAAATAGCTAAGGATAATTACTAAAGAAACTGGGAGAGACATCGTGAGGGGAGGAGTAAACCTCATCTTTAGGGCTTAGAACTAATGCAGTTTCTGCCACCCTCAAAAGCCCCAGTAAAGATACACTTTTAAATTTGCAGTTTAATGTTGTTTATCAACTATAGGGCTTTATTCCTAGAGATATTTACCCCCGTAAATAATTTAATTGGGGTTACCCACCCATTTTCCGACACAATATTAGGCCGACAGGTGAGTTGAGCACCTTTTGTTAATTTTCAAAATTAATTGTTTCCGAAACAGCCGGCCCGCCACGCATAAAAAGTCCTCTTAAAAAAACCTTCAATGTTTTACAAAATATTAACTCCTTACTATTTTCTAAAATCTTTTCTTTCTCTAGCCCAAAACTGGCACACGGGAAAACCCACTTTTTGAGTGCAGGTCAAAAGTTCTTTTTAAACTAGTGTGGCACAAAATAAGCTTAGCTTTTACCTCATTGTAGGTGAGGGGTATTATAATATACTATATCTTGGGGTAAGTGGGGAAAATGCCCCTTCTCTTGGGCCTAAGTCAAGTGCATTATTCTGCCAACTTACCCGGGGTAAGGCACAACTTCCGGTACGCCCACTTTGTTACGACTTACCCCACCTTTCGGCGGGGGCGACGGGCGATTTGTACACTCTTCAGTTAGCCATATTCAGGACCACTATTTTGGGGGCCCTTACTTCCAAGTCCGCCTGAGCCGCATAGGATATGAAATACTGCTGTATCTTTGGTGTTGGTTGTAACCCATTACCGCCCCCTCATTAGCTTTATTTCGACCTGGTATGGGGGCCTGTACCAGGTTGCTTACACTTTCACAAGGTAAACGGGCGGCGGCAATACAAAGGCTGAGGGCAAGAGGGGGTGAGGAAAAACGTGGATCATCGGTTTAAGGAACAGGTTCCCCTGGTTGGGTTGAAGTAGCCGCCAATATCTTTGAATTTTAAACATGTGTTCGTAGTACTCGGATTGCGTGGTTTAAGGCATAGGATAAAAGGGTATCAAATCCTCGTTTCTGTCTATGCTTTCGCGGCAAGCAAAAGTGACCTAGAGGGGTATGTTAGTCTTGAGCGAATTGAACCTCTTAGTAGGGTTTGTAATAGGGTCATAGGGTAAATGGGCCGCTGGGTGTCCGGGGGAGTTAGACTAGGGCTTAAAGTTTAACCGCGGATGCTGGCACTTATTTGACCAGCCCTTTTATCAATACCCGAATCTAACTTTCATTAGTGTTGCAGATTTCAGCATTGCAGGCGTAATAGGTCATAATCATTTTCAAAGGGTTAAGAGTTGTGCATATCGTTTCTTGCTGAACTTGCCAGAGGGTATAGGTAACGATGATTTAGCCATGCGGGTAGGTACGGGAGTCGGAGTCGTTGCATATGTAATTTTATGACGTAGCCAACTGGGCAGCTAGATTCAAACTGTAAAATAATAAGGGCAGGAGGGGTAACTTATTTTTGGGCCTAAAAACTACACTCAAGAAGTAACAACCTCAGGCTTTAAAATAAAAAGAAATAGAGGAGATAGGTGAAGGACTAAAGAAGTGTTATGAGAAGAAAAAGGGGAAGAGGGGGGATTCAAAAATTTAGGGGGAAGACCATGTTGGGTAGAAGTATATAGGTGAAGACTATAGGCTGCAGCTAAAAAAGTAGAAAAACCAATAAAAGGTGCAAGAAAGATAGATTTTGATAAAATAGAAGATAAAAGTAAAATTTCACTTAAAAGATTTAAGCTCGGGGGCGCAGCTATGTTAGCTGCAGAAGCAATAAACCATCAAACACAAAAATTAGGGAGAAGGGTAAGAAAGCCTTTTCTTAAAAAAAGTCTTCGAGTGTTTGTAGACTCATATATAATCCCTGCTAAAGAAAATATGGCCGGAGAAGACAACCCATGTGCAAGTATTATTGTTAAAGCCCCGGCTCAACCTCACGAGGTTATTGAGAAAATACCTGCAATTATTAAACTTATGTGAGCCACGGAAGAGTAAGCAATTAATGCCTTCAAGTCTGTCTGACGAAGACAAATTATCCCCGTCAAAGTGGCCCCTAACATCGAAACCCTTAAAAGTAATGGGGTTAAAGGAATTATTAGAGGTTGAAATAGTACTGCTATCCGAATAAGACCGTACCCCCCCAACTTTAGAAGGATCCTAGCTAAAATCATAGAGCCCGCAGTTGGAGCCTCGACGTGAGCTTTAGGCAACCACAAATGAAGCGAGTAAAGAGGAATTTTTACTAAAAAAGCAATTAAACAAAAACCTCACCAGAGGCGAGGGTCTGCATTAAGGGGGGCAGAATAAGTAAGAAGAAACATATTTAACTGTGAAGCATGATTAAACAAAAAAAGGAGACTAAAAAGAAGAGGCAGGCTAGCTGAAATTGTATATATTATTATATACAGCCCAGCCTGTAGGCGATCCGGCTGGTACCCCCAAAGCAAAATTATAAATAAAGTTGGGATAAGTGATGTCTCAAAAGAAATATAAAACGCTAATAAATTATTCAAAGAAAAAGCAAATACAAGAGTAACCACTAAAAGTATATTCAAAGCTGGCAAAGAAAGAGGTGAATAAGACTTGTGCAAAGGAAGTAAGCTAATAGGAATCGTAAGAGCACAAACCCATAAGGTTAAAGTAATAAGAGGGGCCGAAAGATGATCCGAAAAAAGAAAAGGAGTTAAAGGGAAAGAAGAAGTCGCTGGCGAGTACAACGAAGACGATAAAACCGAAAGAAAAAAAAGAGACATAGGTAGGGTCCGCCAGTACTTTGGAGTTAAAAGGAACGGTGTTAGAAAAAGGGGCAAAAGAATTTTTAACATTTATTTAATGAGAGAGTGGTTAGAAGATCTGAACCAAAAGCACGGGACAGAGAAACTAAAATAGCTAGGCCAAGCCTTGCCTCACAAGCCCCTAAGGTTAAAAGCAAAAAAAGAAAAAAAGAGTTCCCTTGCGGACAGAGAGCCTGTGAAAGAAGAGTAAAAACTAATAGCGTAAGAACTATTGCTTCAACAGTAAGAAGAGCTATCAAAAGATGGGTTCGTTGCAAAAGATAAAGAAACACTATTAAAAGAAAGGGGGCCGATAAAAAATATAAAAAAGGGAGTGTCATAGCTGGCGGGAAAGATCCTACCTTTGGTTTACAAAACCAATGCTATTTATTTAGCTTCACCAGCAATCAGAAGACAGCAAAGCCGATTGTTAACTCCCAAAGTTAATATTTTAATTAAATTATCTTCTGGGTAATTAATAGAAACTCTATTTTTTTAGCATGAAAAGCTAACGTGTTATAAATACACTACAATCACAGGGTGGGATAGAGTCTTCTTGCCGGCTTCAACGGCCTGCTTTATAAATTAAGCTACCACCCCACATCAAAAGAAGGGGAAAAATAAGAAAAAAAGAGGTAAAAAGCTGGGTATTAATAAGAGACGCTTGGGAGTGTTGAAGACACTGAGAAGTAAAAAGAGCTAATTTAGACCAGCCCGTTCTAAAAAAAAACTCTAACCACGAGTGGTCCAGAGAAGTAGTAATTGCCCTAGAAAACACTAAAGGGAGTCGAATCGTGCTTTGGGAGGCTAAGGGGGCCAAAAACCAAAGGCTTGTTACTGCATGCTGTTGAGGGTGACTTTGAGGAGTTAAAACAGGGGGCTGCGTAAATAAAAGCCAAGCAAGAACCGCCCCATAACTTGAAGAAATAAGGGGCGAAAATTTACACACAAGAGAGAGAGTTGGGTGTGGTAGTGGAAAAATAAAAAATCAATTAAGAGCTCTACCAGTTAAAGTTGCAGCTACAGCAAGAGTAATTATGGGCGTAGAAAAATTTCAATCCTCATCATGAGTTCTATGAAGAGGAGAAAATGTTGAGGGGGCTCAAAGCAAAACAATAATCAATCGGGCCGTATAAGCCGCAGTCAAAATTGTAGCAAGAAAAAAAATCAAAATAATAAAACAATTAGTTGGATTAAACAGAAGTATTTCTAAAATAAGATCCTTTGAATAAAATCCCGACAGAAAAGGTGCCCCACAAAGAGCCAGGCTAGCCACTAACATCGTGGAAGAAATAATTGGGGTTTGGGCCCTAGAGTTAGAAATTTGACGTAGATCTTGAGCATGAAGAGAGTGATGAATTAAAGCCCCGGCACAAATAAAGAGTAAGGCCTTAAAGAGAGCATGAGTGATTAAATGAAAAAAAGTCAAACTAGGAAGACCTAAAGCTAAAGTAGAAACCATAACTCCTAATTGCCTAAGAGTAGAAAGAGCAATAATCTTTTTCAAATCACACTCTATCACAGCAGATATCCCAGCTATTAGTATAGTAGCTGAAGCCACCAAAAGAAGGGCAGGCCGAAAAAACGGAGAAAGTTGAAGAAACGGATAAAACCGATACAGAAGAAAAACCCCAGCAGTCACAAGGGTGGAGGAGTGTACCAGGGCCGAAACAGGGGTGGGGGCCGCTATAGCGGCTGGAAGCCAACTAGAAAAAGGAATTTGAGCCCTTTTAGTTATTGCGGCAAGAGTTAAAAAAATCGTTGTTATATAACTAAAATAAGGCATTGACATTCTTATAATTATCCAGTGGCCTTGATTAATAAGGAGAGCAATTGAAATCAGTAATAGCGAGTCCCCCACCCGATTTATAAGAGCAGTAATTATTCCTGCCGCAAGAGAGCTTGGAGTTTGAAAATAAATAACTAGGAGAAAAGATGAAAGACCCAAACCATCTCAACCAAGAAGAAGAAATAATAAATTAGGAATAGAAACTAGGGCCAATATTGAAAGAACAAATGTTAATACAAGAGCAGTAAACCGCGGTAGAAAAGGATCTGAAAATATATACGAACGAGAAAAATATAAAACATTAGCTGAGATAAAAAGAATGGTTGTAATAAAAATAAAAGCGGGGGGGTCAAAAAGTAACGGAAAACTAATGTGAAATGAAGTTAAGGTAAGAAGATTCCACTCAAAAATTATTGAAGTGGGCCCAGCAGACAAATATAGCGCAACAAAAAAAAAGGGAAGAGAAAAAGAAAATAAAACAGACGGAATAAGACGAGTAGTAGAGAGCACAGCTCGGGATGAGACATATTTTCAAGGCCACAACTTGAGGTTTTAATTAAACTACCCGAGCCAGCAGAGAAGAATCTTCAATCAAGTAGGCCGAAACTACAGGGCGGGGCTGTCTGCTTAGACATGCTCGTTTGAGTATAAAGAAAGAAGTAGGCAGAAAATAAATGACTGGATAAAACAAATTCCCACCTCAAAAAGAATATAGCCCATTAAAGTGGGGAGAAGAATAAAAAGAGCAGTCATTAGAGAAGTAAGAAACGCATGCGCAGCAAACAACGCAAACAACAAAATTACAATATGCCCAGCACTTATGTTAGCGGCCAAACGAAAAGAAAGAGTTATAGGACGAACTGTTACACTGCTTGACTCAATCACCACTAAAAAGGGATTTAATCAAGTAGGGGCCCCTCCAGGTAAAAGTATAGCAAGAAATTTAGAGGGGGAAGAAAACACGGAAGATAAAATAATTCTAAGCCAGAGAGTAAGACCAAAAGGAAGTGTAAACAAAAGATGTCTAGTGGCACTAAACACATAAGGAGTCAATCTAATACTATTCAAAAGAATTAATAGAATAAAAAGAGAAATAATAATCGCGTTTCAACCAAGAAACTGCCGAGAACGACTACGAAGAAGCTGACTAAGGATTACTCTCAAAAAAATAAAAATAGAAGAAGTTACCCGTGAAGAGCCTATTCAAATCGGCGGAATAAGGGGTAGAAGAACAAAAACATTTATCGTTCAAAATATTTGAGAAGGGATCGGAAGTGAATTTATTATAATTTGAGGATCAAAAGAAGAAAAAATATCTGGAAACACCTAGACTTGAACAGGTCATGCACAACTTTAAAAGCTAATAGTTTTAAAAAATAAACTTAAAGTCTTATGCTCCCAAATAATTATTTCCCACCAGAACTAAAAATTTATATGCCCCCCTCAACCTCTTTCAAAAGTTTTTCTTAAATACTTCTATTTTCATTCTTAATACAAAAACTATTGATACTTACAAACTCCTCACTAAAGCCTTCTAAAAATTTCGGCCCCCCCATCTACTCTAAATATTCTCATACAAAAGCCCATATCACCTTTAGATAAATAATATGCTATTTAAAAAGATAAAAGTATTAAA